>Ga0080064_1000639_pt1 | contig 86920 bp, 67 predicted proteins | sample Subgrocontami54m_FD_69260 | JGI IMG/M metagenome (GOLD analysis project Ga0080064, IMG submission 69260) | Subsurface groundwater microbial communities from S. Glens Falls, New York, USA - GMW46 contaminated, 5.4 m (SPADES assembly) (version 2) ... | reverse complement strand
CCGTAGGCGTACAAGTTCACGCTGGAGGTCGCGGCGATCGTGCCGGTGGTGATGCCGCCCGAGGAGTTGTAGTAGCTGTTGATGTCGACATTTCCGGCGCTCAAGTTTCCGGTGCTGATGTTGCCGCCGTAGCCGTAGAGAGACAGCTGTCCAGTCACGCTCAGGTCGCTGGTGGTGATGTTGCGGCCGTACAGGTACAGGTTCGCAGCCTTGACATCGGTCGGCGTCAGCGCGCTCGACACCGTCAGGTTGCCGGAGTTCGACGAGTTACTGCCGATGTAAAGCGTGCCCGTGGTGATGGTTGCAAACTCGGTCGGGGACAGGTTGAGTGCCCCGGCAACCGTACCGGTGCCGATATTGATGTCGCGACCGTAGGTGTACGGATCGAGAGACACGTAGCCGTTCGTGCCTGCAGCGACGGTTCCGCCGAGCACCATGTCGTCGGCGCGCAGTTGCGTCGAGTAGCCGCTGCCGCTGGTATTCGTCGTGATCGACGAGCCGGAGGCCATGGTGAGCACGCCGCCGGGCTTTTGGACTTGCAGTTGCGTGTAGTAAGGTGAGCTGAGTGTGCTCGTGCTCGCGAGCGTCAGGTCGTCGAAGGAATAGATATAGATCGAACCGCCGGTGGTCGTGATGCTCGGAACCGTCACGCCGGCATTGCTCGATTGCAGTTGAACGTTTCCGCCAGCCGTAATTGCGCCAGGCTGCACGGCGCCTGATCCCGTCATGTACACGCCTGAAGAACCGGCTGTTACCGCGCCCGTGGCGATCGAACCGTTCGTCGCACTGGCCTGGACGTACCGTCCGCCCAGGGCGGTCGTCGAAATGCTGTTCGTTGCGTAGAGATAGAGATCGACGTTGCTACCGAGGAGAATGTCCGAAGTGGCCTGGATGTCGTTATCGGCCCTAAGCGTGAGCGAAGCTGCCGTCGTCTGCGTCGTCGTGATGGGCGAGGCGACCGTGATGTTGCCCTGCTCGGTGCCGCTTCCCGAAGTCCTGACCGTGACATTGCCGCCGGTCGCGAGCGCGGACGTAATCGTCGAGACGTTCACTACCGAAGGCGAGGCGCTCGCGCGGAAATCATACGAAGTTCCCGACCCGACGTTGCTCGAATTCTGGTCGCTCGCCGCGCTGATCGTGACGTTCCAGGGGTCGAGGAGCCAGGTACCGCCCTGTCCGTTGGGGGCGCCGATGTCGGGCGCACGCGTCACTTCCAGGTAATGCCCCGAGGTCTCGACCAGCCCGCCATCGCCCGCCTGCGCCCCACCTCTCGCGCTGATCTGCCCGTAGGCGCGCGTCGCATCGTCCGACCACAGGATCACCTTGCCGCCATTGCCCGTGGTGGTTGCATCGGCCCTGATCGTCGCCTCCGGCCCGAAATACGTCCGCCAGGCGTTCTGCACTTCCGGGTTCTTGCCCTGAAAGTCGCCCCCGATGAGGACCGTTCCACCGCCGGTTGCGCCCGAAGCATCCACCAGCGCGCTGCCCGTGAGGCCCACCTTGTCCCCGAGCACCTGGATCTCGCCGCCCTTGGCGCCCGCAGCAGAGGTGACGCTGCCGGCTTCCAGGAGCGTCGTGTCGCTCGAACGGAAGACGATCCTGCCGCTCGCGTCCACGCTCGCCGAATCCGCGCGCACCACCCCGCGCTGGTTGATCAGCCCCGCATACACCCCGATCTTGCCGCCCTCGGCAAGGATCTCCCCGACGTTCAGCGCTTCGCCCCCCGCCTGCACTTCGACTTTCAGCATCGGCAGGTCGGCTTCGACCAGCTGCACGCTTTTCCCAGCCGCAAGCACCACTTCGCCCTGCGGACTGGAAATGAGTCCATGGTTCTGCACGTCCGGTGCGATCAAGAGCACCCGTCCGCCGCTTCCGGTGACGATGTCGCCGCGATTGATGAGCGATCCGGCCGTCGTGCCCGCCTCGAAATTGAGCCGCCCGGCGAGGAAGTCGTTGTTCGAGAGATTCAGCGTCGTTGCCACCAACCCGGCGACGTCCACGCGCGAGCCCTGCCCGAACAAAATCCCGTTCGGATTGACCAGATACACCCGGCCGTTCGATGAAAGCGTCCCGAGGATCGCGGAGGGGTCCTGCCCCACCACGCGGTTGAGCACCGCGCTCGATGCGCTTTGCTGCTGAAAGCGCGTGATCTCGCCTGCGCCGATCGAAAAGCCCTGCCAGTTGATGATCGCGTTGGGGCTGTTCGTCACCGTAAGCGCTTGGCCTGCGGTCGCAAAACTCGCCTGGCCGGCGACCACCGAAGGGCCGACGGGATTGGCGTTCGCCCATCCCGCGGCAAAGCAGGAAGCCACGGCGAAGGAAATCAAAGATTTGCGGAGGAGTACTGGATCGCGCGAACAAATCGTCATGACTGCTCCCATTACCGTCTCGCACGGCGCCGTGCCCTGCGCTTGCCGACCCCAGGCGGGCAGAGGGCAGTTTACTCCGTCAGACTGCCTTGTTGGCAACGCCAGTTATTGTGAAACGTCGCGGTGCGAGCCCATCCGCTTCCAGGTCCTGTTCGGCCAACGCCCGTGGCGTTTCTTTTCCACCGATGACCGCTGCGGCAAGAATACCCATTGCGGGCGCAGTCTGAATGCCATAACCACCTTGTCCGGCCAGCCAGAAGAAGGCGCGTTGATGCATGTCAAACCCGGCAATCAAGCTGCGGTCGGCGGCAAACGTTCGGAGCCCCGCCCACTTTGCCCGGACACGGCGAATGTCGAATGTGGTTGCGGTCTGCAGGCGATCGATGACAAGGGCGATATCCAGTTCTTCGGGTTGCGCGTCGCAGGGCGGCGAAGGCGTCTCATCGGCGGGCGAGGCAAGAAACCCGCCCGCTTCGGGCCGGAAGTAGAGCGACTCGTCAGCGCTGACCGACATCGGCCAAGTCTGCGCTCCCGTATGGCGGGCGCTATCAAAAACAATCACCGTGCGGCGCAACGGGCTCAGACCGAGCGCAGAGACGCCGGAGGCGCGCGCGCCCTCGTCCGCCCACGCACCACCTGCGTTGACGAGAATCCCCGCGGAAAACTCGCCGGCCGTGGTCGCGAGCCGCCAGCGCCGTCCCGAGAACTCCGCAGCTTGCAGCGCGGCGTTCGTATGTACGCGCACGCCTTGTGCCCGCGCCCCGCGAAGAAAGCCGTGCAGCAGTGCGTGCACGTCGACGTCCTGCGCACCCGCGTCGAGCGCCCCCGCGTGTGCGTGGTTCTCGTGCAGTGCCGGAACGAGCGCGCGGACCTGGGTTCCGGTCAGGCGCTCCAGGCGCGTCCCCGTCGCTTCGATATCGGCAGTCGCCGCATCGAGTTGCGGTTTCTGGTCGGCCCGGGAAAAGATGAGGTGACCGCGCGGCGCGAGCAGCGCTGCACTCGAAAATCCAGCAGGCGGCGTGGTGAAGAACGCCCGGCTCGCGCGCGTCAGGGCGCGCACCGTGGCGTTGCCGTAGGACTCGGCAAACAGTGCGGCCGATCGGCCGGTGGTGTGATATCCGGGCTGCTCCTCGCGTTCGAGCAGGATGACGCTCGCGTGTGGCGCGAGAAAATAGGCCGCAGAGGCACCCGCGATGCCCGCGCCGACGATCACTACATCGGCGTCACGGCCGCTTGGCGGCGGCATGGAGCGGCAACACCTTCGGCAAATTGGCGTCGATCTCGCGGATACGCGTGTCGTGCCAAAGTTTCATTGCAACCCCAGTTCCGCGCGCATCCTTCTGCGCATCGCGGCGTCGGGCAACGGGCCTCGCCCGGCTGCGAGATTGTCCCGCATGTGATCTGCCCGGGCGGTGCCCGGGATAGCACAGGTCACCGCCGGATGCGCGACGATCCATTTCAGGAAGTACTGCGCCCAGGTCGCTGCGCCGATCTCCTTCGCCCACTCCGGCAGCGGCTTGCCGCGCACTTGCGAAAACAGCGCCCCTTCGGCAAACGGCCGGTTCGCAATCACCGCGACGCCCCGTTCCCGCGCGAGCGGCAGCAGGCGGCGTTCCGCCTCGGGTTCGGCGAGCGAATAGTTGATCTGCACGAAATCGAAGCTGCCCTCTACGATCAGCCGCTCCACTTCCGCATGCGCCGACGCAAGGTAATGCGTGACCCCGATGTAGCGCGCGCGGCCTTCCGCCTTCCACTCGGCGAGGGTGCGCGCATGCGTCCCGACGTCGAGCAGGTTGTGCACCTGCATCAGGTCGATCCGTGTTGCGCGCAGGCGCGAAAGCGATTCCTCCATCTGGCGTACGCCTGCGTCGCGGCCTCGCGTCCAGATCTTGGTGGCGAGAAACAAATGCGACTCGAGCGAAAGCCCGGCGGCGAGTTCACCGAGCACCGATTCGCTCGATCCGTACATGGGCGCGGAATCGATCACGCGCCCGCCGCCTTGCGCGAACGCGGCGAGCGCCTCCCGCAACGCAGCGCGGCGTACTGGGTCGGCGCCGGCGTCGAACACCTGCCAGGTGCCCAGTCCGATCACCGGCAGGAGTTCCCGGGTCGAGGGAATCGCGCGAGTGACGAGCGGCGTTTCCTCCGCGCGCGCCGGGTTCACGACGAGCCCGGAGGCGAGCACGCCAAGACGAACGATCGCTGCACGACGGCCGTGATCCACGCATTCAATCCACGATGCGCTATAGTAGCCGAACGCCATTCACCGTCGGGGAGCGCACATGGGCTGGATCGTGCTGGCCGTCATCGTGGTCCTGATTTTCTGGGCGATCTCGATCTACAACGGCCTGGTCAGGCTGCGCAACGCCTTCAAGAACGCTTTCGCGCAGATCGACGTGCAGTTGAAGCGCCGCTACGACCTGATACCCAATCTCGTGGAGACGGTGAAGGGTTACATCAAGCACGAACGCGAGACCCTCGAAGCGGTGATCAAGGCGCGCAACGCAGCGGTCTCGGCGGCGCAGGCTGCGAGCGCGAATCCCGGAAATCCCGTCGCCATGCAGCAGCTCGGCGCGGCTGAAGGCGCGCTCAGCGGGGTGCTCGGCCGGCTGTTCGCCCTTGCGGAAGCGTATCCGGATCTCAAGGCGAACCAGAACATGCTCGCGCTCCAGGAGGAACTCACCAGCACCGAGAACAAGGTCGCGTTCGCGCGCCAGGCGTTCAACGACTCGGTGATGGAGTACAACACGCGGCGCGAGTCCTTTCCCGACACGATCTTCGCCGGCATGTTCGGCTTCGTGCCTGCGGAACTGCTGCAGGCGACCGAGTCGACTGGCGAGCGCAAGGCGCCACAGGTCAAATTCTGAGCCGCCGTGGCGGCGGCCACGTTCTTCGAGCAGCAGCACCTCGCGCGGCGCAATACCCGCGTCATGGTGGTGCTGTTCCTGCTCTCGGTCGTGGCGGTGGTCGTCGCGGTCGACCTGGTTCTCGCGTGGACCTGGATCTGGGGCTACGGACAGATCAAAGCGCCGGCGAACTGGGACCCGAGCGTCGCAGGGGCGTTCGCGCTCGTCCCGACCAAAGTCTATGTCTGGGGCACGTTCGCCACCGCGGGCATCATCCTGCTCGTGAGCGCCGTGAACGTGGTGAAGCTCGGTGCCGGAGGCACCGCGGTTGCGGAAATGGTCGGCGCGCGGCGCATCACTCCGGCGGCGCGCGATGCGCTCGAACGGCGCCTGCTCAACGTGGTCGAGGAGATGGCGATCGCTTCCGGGGTGCGCGTTCCGGCCGTCTACGTGATGGACGATGAGCGCGGCATCAACGCCTTCGCCGCCGGCTACGACGTGTCCAACTGCGTGATCACGGTGACGCGCGGCACGCTCGAGACCCTGTCCCGCGACGAGCTGCAGGGCGTGATCGGGCACGAGTTCAGCCACATTCTCAACGGCGACATGCGGCTGAACATCCGGATGATCGGCGTGCTCGCCGGGATCGTGTTCATCAGCTCGATCGGCGAGTTCATCATGCGCAGCACCCGCGGCAGCCGCAACGGCAAGGGTTCCGGCAGCCTGGTCCTCGTCGGTCTGGCGCTGTTCATCATCGGCTACGTCGGACTGTTCTTCGCGCGGCTGATCAAGGCCGCCGTTTCGCGCCAACGCGAATTCCTCGCCGACGCTTCCAGCGTGCAATTCACGCGCAATCCCGAGGGCATCGCCGGCGCGCTCGACCAGATCGGGCGCGGCACGGCGCTGGTATCGAATCGCTACGCCGAGGAACTGGCGCACATGTACTTCGGCCAGGGCATCAAGGTCTGGATGGGCGGTGTGTTCGACACGCATCCGCCGCTCGAAGAGCGCATTCGCCGCGTCTGCCCCGGGTTTCAGCGGACCGCGTATCTCAGGCGGCGCGAGGCGGCCGTGACGGCTGGAGCGGTCGAAGGGGAAGCGGTGCCCGGGGTTGCCTCGGGTTTTGCGGGCCCGGCGGTTTCCGCAGCCGATGGCCGGCGCATCGGCGACCTTGGCATGGCGTGGGGGCGATCGGCGGGGGAGAGCGCTGCGCTCGTCGGATCGATGGACGCCGCGAAGGTCGACTACGCTGCGCGGTTGCTCGCCCAGCTTCCGGATTCGGTGCGCGAGGGCGTGCGCGAGTCGGCGGGCGCGAGCGCCACCGTGGTCGCGCTGCTGCTTGCGCCCAGGGGCGAAGTGCTCGCGCAGCAACTCGGCGCGATGGAATCCGGGGGGCTCGCGCGTCTCGCCGCAGGGGCCAGTGCACTTGCGCCGCTGGTGCAGCGCCTCGGACCCGCGTTCCGGCTCACCCTGCTCGACCTCGCGCTGCCCGCGGTGAAGCTCGGATCCGAGACGGACCAGCGCGATCTCCTCCAGGCGCTTGAGATCGCGATTCACGCAGATCGCCGCGTGTCGCTGCACGAGTTCGTCGTGCTGTCGCTCGTGCGGCACCAGCTTGCGCAGAAGCCGGGGATCGAGCCCGCGGGACGCCGAAAGATCGTGGAACTGCGATCGGAAATTCTGTTGGTTCTCGGAACGCTCGCGCGCGCCGGGATTCGCGGCGAGGCGAGCGGTGAGCAGGACCGGCAATGGCTTGCCGCGATGCGCGCGGGAATGCAGGCGATGGGACTCGACGCCGAGCCCGGCGCGAAGCGCGAATTCTCGGTCGAGTCCGTTCTGCCCGCGTTCGATGCGCTGAAAACGCTCGCCCCGCTGCAAAAGGCGATCGTCGTGAAGGGCCTGTTCGCCGCGGCGACCGTGGATCGCACGATCTGCGTCTCCGAAGCCGAACTCATGCGTTTGGTCGGCGCAGTGCTGGACTGCCCGCTGCCGCCGCTCCTCGAATCGCTCGATCCGACGACGCTCGCTGAGTGAACCCGGTGCTCCCTTGAGCCTGGAAGCGGTAGGCCTGTGGCAGTTCGCACTCATCGTGGCGGTGGTCGTGGTCGCCGGTTTCGTGCACGGCGCGATCGGGATCGGCTTCCCGCTGATTGCGACACCGCTGACGGCACTCGTGCTCGATGTGAAGACCGCCATCGTCGTGGTGGCGCCGGTGACCCTGGTGATCGTGGTGCTCTCGGTGTTCAAAGGGGGCGGCTGGCGCGAGGCGGTGGCGCGATTCTGGTTCCTGCCCCTCGGCATGGCGGTGTCTTCGTACGCGGGCACCCGCCTGCTGATCGGCGCCAAGGCTGCGCCCTTCCTGCTCGTGCTGGCGCTGCTGATCCTGGTCTATCTGGCGCTCGACCGACTGAAGCGCGGCGAAAGCGCATTCGTGCAGCGCCACCGCGTTCCGATCGGCGTCGGCGTCGGGCTGCTCGGGGGGTTGTTCGAGTCGACGGCGAATGTCGCCGTGCCTCCGCTCATCATCTACCTCATGCTGCTTGGGACCGCGCCACTCGCCATTGTCCAGACGCTCAACCTCTGTTTCACGGTCGGCAAGTCGGTGCAGGTCGGCACCTGGGCGATGCATGGCAACGTGTCAGCGACCCTGTGGATGAGCGCGGCGCTGCTCGCCATCCCGGCGGTCGTCACACTGTTCGTGGGTATGCGCCTGCGCGAACGCGTCGACGCACCGACTTACCGAAGGTGGCTGCGCGGCGCGCTGTGGCTGATGGCGGCGCTGTTGATCGGCCAGTACGCTTATCTCGAATTTCCCGCAAGCTGAGTCCGGCGCCGAGGGGTCGATAGAATCAGCCGGTGCGCAATCTTTTTGCTTTTGCCTTGATGGCGATCGCCTCGACGGTGCTCGCGCAGACTGCCGACGAGCGCCTGTTCGAAGCAATCCAGGACGGCAAACCGCTGGTGGCCGAAGGCCTGATCGCGAACGGACAGGCGAGCCCCCGGGCGCGCAATGCGAACGGCGAAACCGCGCTGCATCGCGCAGTGGAGAAGGGCCTGAGGGAACTGACCGTGCTGCTGCTCAGGTCGGGGGCCAACCCCGCGGCGCGCTCGAACTCCGGCGAAACGGCGCTGCACCTGGCCGCGCTGCACGCGGATGCCTGGTTCGCGGAGCAGTTGCTTGCGTGGAAAGCCGATCCGCGCGCGAGAAACGACGACGGCGAGACGCCGCTGCATTGGGCCGCCCTGTCCGGTAACGCGGCCACGGCGCGGCTTCTGCTCCTTCGCGGCGCCGATGCGAACATTTCCGACATCCGCGGCAACCTGCCGCTGCACGGGGCGGCCGACGGCGGCGACCCGGCCACGGTCCGGCTGCTGCTCGAGCGGACCGACAATCGCGACGCGAAGAATCGCGAGGGACTTGCCGCTGCAGACCTCGCCCGGGCGCGCGGTTACGGGGAATTGACGGCTCTCCTGGGTGGAAACGCGCCGCGCACCGAGCGCGCCGATCGACCGGCCGATCGCCGGCCGCAGGAGGAACCGCCCAAGCAGGGGTTCCGTTCGATGGATATCGACGACCCCAATCACCCCCGGTTTCAGAGTTACTGACGCGCCCAGGCCTCGGCAAGCAACTCGTAGGACCGCGCGCGCGAGGGGTAATCGCCGGTGATCGTCACGACCATCAGCTCCTCCGCGGCGTATTGCTCCGCGAGTTCCAGCAGGCGCGACTTGCAGTGCTGCGGATCGCCGATCACGGTGCGCGCGCGCTGCGACAGGATGTAGCGCCGTTCCTCGTCGGTGTAGCGGCGTGCCTCCGCCTGCTCGAGCGTGGGAACGGGGTGTTCGAGCCGCAGGGCCATCTCCAGCCGGCGCAGGTCCATCACCCGCGCATGGCGCTCGGCTTCGGCGCCGGTTTCGGCGCAGATCACGAAACAGCACAGGAGCGCATGGGCGAGCGGCTCGCGCGGCGACGCGCGGTACCGCGAGCGGTAGGCGTGCATGACCGCGTCGCCGCCCTGTGCGCTGATGAAGTGCGCGAAGGCGAATCGCAGGCCAAGCTCGGCCGCGAGCGCGCCGCTATAGTCCGAAGAACCCAGCAGCCAGATTTCCGGCACCGTGCCGCCTTCGGGCTGCACGCGCACCCCCCGATCGGGGTGGTCGGCGGGCAGGTCGCCGTCGAGGTGTCCGACCAGTTCGACCACCTGCTGCGGAAATCGATCAGGGTCCGGGAGCCGGCCGCCCCCCACGGCGCGTGCGGTGCGCGAATCACCCCCCGGCGCCCGGCCGATTCCGAGGTCGATCCGGCCCGGATACAGGGCTTCGAGCATCCGGAACGTTTCGGCGACCCTGAACGGGCTGTAGTAGGGAAGCAGCACGCCCCCGGTCCCAATGCGCAGGTTCCGTGTTTCGACCCCCAATCGCGCGAGGAGCACCTCCGGGCAGGGGTCGCAGATCGCGGCAATGGCGTGATGTTCGGCGAGCCAGTAGCGGCGGTATCCCAACCCATCGACGAGGCGCGCGAGGGCCAGCGTCTCGGCTATGGCCTGGCGAGCGGAATGCCCGGAGACGAGCGGCGATTGATCGAGAACGGACAGGGGAATCACGGAGATCATTATCCGGGCGACCCGTAAGCTTTGTCCGGCCGTTTCGACGAACGGGTATGAAGTTGATTCTGCACGGGTTCCCGTTGGTCTTGTGCGCCGCGCTGGCGGTGCCTGCCGAGGCGGCGCAATGCACGGCAAGGTCGGGACCGCAGACCGCCGCTCTGGTCGAGTTGTACACCTCCGAGGGTTGCGACAGCTGCCCACCCGCGGACCGCTGGCTCTCCTCCCTCGAAGCCCGGGGCTACGGCGGCACGCAGGTCGTTCCGATCGCGCTGCACGTCGATTACTGGGACTACCTCGGCTGGAAGGATCCCTACGCCAAGGCGCAGTTCAGCGCACGGCAGCGCAAGCTCGCACAGGTGCAGCGCGCCCGGATCGTCTACACCCCCCAGGTGATGCTCCAGGGGAAGGATTTCCGCGCTTGGCACGGCCCGCAGTTCGAACAGGCGGTTGCGCGTATCAACGCCTCCCCAGCCGCTGCGCGCTTGTCCCTGAAGCTCGACCCCGGGGGCACCGGCTCGTTCAGCCTCGCCGTCGAAGCGGCGCTCGCGTCGCCTGCGGGCGCGGGCGATGCCGGACTGTATCTTGCGGCGTACGAGAACAAACTCGTCTCACAGGTCGCTGGCGGGGAAAACCGCGGAAAGACCCTCACCCACGATTACGTGGTCCTGGAGTGGATCGGTCCTCTCAAATTCGGCTCGGACGGGCGCATCGCCGCCGAACGCGATGTACCGCTCCTGCCCAAGGCCGTTCGGCGCCATTCCGGCGTCGTCGCTTTCGTACAGAAGCTGTCGTCGGGCGAAGTGCTTCAGGCGCTGATGCTTCCCGCCTGCTAACCGCCCCTTTTTGCGAACACCTCCTGCCTGATTTCGCGGGCTCGGGTATAGTCCGCGCAGTTAACCGCCGTGGGGCGGGGTCGGAAAGGGACGGCCGTGCAAGCCACGCAGATCCGCCAGAAAGACGGGATTTTCTACTTCGTCAGCTACCGGGCGAAGGACCTGCTCGCTCGCGTGCGGTTCATCAGCCGGTTCTATGGCGAGCACGACCAGATCCCGGCGGCGCCCATCTCGCGCGACGACGACATCGCGCAATTCATATCCCGGATCGAGCGCAGCGACCGCGCCTTCCAGCGCGGCCTTTCCCGGGCCAAGGTGCGCCAGCTGACCAATTTCTACGAAACCGCCGTCACGCAACCGGCGATTCCCGGGACGATCCTGCTGTACACCTCGGAAAAGCTCAACTTCCGCGACGTCGGCGACGGCGTCGGCTCGCTTAGCGAGCCGGCGAGCAAGTTCCTCATCATCGACGGGCAGCACCGGCTTGCGGCGCTGCATTTCTACATGCAGGAGCGGCCCAACGACGCGGCGACGATCAACGTGCCGTGCATGATTTTCGACGGCCGCGCCGAGGATTTCGCCGCCGAGATGTTCGTGATCATCAACTCGACCCCGACGCGCATCAACAAGAGCCATCTGATCGACCTGTACGAGCGGGTTTCCTGGGCCGCGCCCGACCGCAAGTTCGCCGCGCGCCTGGTCGAGCGCCTGTACGGGGAGGGCGACAGCCCCCTGCGCTACCGCATCAATCGCCTCGGCGGCCGCAGCCAGCGCGACAAGTGGGTGCTTCAGGCGGAACTGTTCAATGAATTGCACCGCTGGGTGCGCGGACGCTGGCGCTCGATCCAGCTCGCCGGCGGCAGCTCGAAGGAGGTTCCCCGCTATTACGCGATGATCCGCGACTTCCTGCAGGCCGCGCGCAATGTCTTCGGCGAGGAACTCTGGGGGAACGCCGAGTACATGGTCACCAAGCCCGTCACCATCAAAGCGCTGATCCGGGTGTGCGGCGACCTGGCTCGGGAGGACTCGGCCGAGGACAATCGCGAGGCGCGCTGGGCGGAGCGTCTGGCGCCCTGGCGCGAAATGGCCGAGATGTTCCGCGAGCAGGGGTTCTACGAGCGCTTCCCTGCGCGCGGCGAAGTCGAGCGCGTGGCGCGGGTGCACCGCGACCTCGCGCGCGCAGCGAAAATCGGCATCCGCAAGGAATAGCCGGGGCGCGTTTGGCGCCCGCTCAGGAGAGGCCCGACCCGGTTTCACCGTTCATCGATCTCGGTTTTTCGGCGGGATTCATGCCGAAAAACCGAGATGGGAGACCCGAAAAAATCACGGTAAGCGAATCCCCGCGCGGACTTGCTCGAGGGAGCGATCAGCACCTGCGCCGCCGCTAGGATCCGATCACGCCCTCCGAGGCGAAGCGCTCGATATCCGTGTCGCGATAACCCAGTTCCGCAAGCAGGCCCCGGCCGTGTTCGCCCAGCGCCGGCACTGCGTCCATGCGTGGCTCGAACGCGTCGAGATTGAAAGGCGGCTTGAGCGCCCGTACGGGCCCGGCCGGCGAATCCACCTCCCGCCAGCGATCGCGCGCGCGCAGCTGCGGGTGGTCCCAGAATTCCTGCATCGTGTTGAGGCGCGCGTTCGCGATGTCGGCGCGCTCCAGCCGCTCGATGACCTGGTTCGCTGCCAGCACGGAAAACACGCCTTCGATCGTTTCGCGCAGTAGCGCGCGATTGACGTTGCGCGCCGGTCCGGTGGCGAATCGTGGGTCCGCGGCAAGCTCGCGGCGCTCGAGCACGATTTCACAGAAGCGCGCGAATTCGCGGTCGTTCTGCACGCCCAGGAAAACCTCGTGGCCGTCGCACGCGCGATACGGCCCGTAGGGCGCGATCGTGGCGTGGAACGCGCCGGATCTCGGCGGCGCAGCGCCGCCGTAGGCGGTGAAATACGCAGGGAAACCCATCCATTCGCCCAGCGACTCGAACATCGTGATGTCGAGCGTCGCACCGCAACCCTCGCGTTCGCGACGCAGCAACGCGGCGAGGATCGAGGACACGGCGTACATGCCTGCGGCGATGTCTGCGACCGGGACGCCTGCCTTCGACGGTTCATCAGGCGTCCCGCTGACCGAAAGCAGCCCCGTCTCGCACTGCACGAGCAGATCGTAGGCCTTCTTTTCGGCGTAGGGGCCGGCCGGGCCGTAACCGGAGATTCCGCACCACACGAGCCGCGGGTGGCGCGAGCGCAGCTCGGCCGCGCCCAGCCCGATGCGATCCGCCGCGCCCGGGGCGAGGTTCTGCACGAACACGTCCGCGCGGGCGACGAGTCGCTGGAGAATGTCCCGGGCTTGCGGGTGCTTGACGTCGAGCGCGAGGCTTTCCTTCGAGCGGTTGACCCAGACAAAGTGAGACGACAGACCGTTCACCGTGCGGTCGTAGCCGCGCGCGGCGTCTCCGGTCTCCGGGCGCTCGATTTTGATGACGCGCGCCCCCAGTTCGGCGAGTTGCCGGGTGCAGAACGGCCCGGCGATCACCTGCTCGAGGGAAACGACCGTCGTGCCTTCGAGCGGTCGCTTCACGTGAACTGCAGCGTGAGGCCCGGAAGCGGCAGGCCGGTGAAGGACGTGCTCCAGGCCTCGCCCGGTCGCACCGGATGCGCGTCCGTGAGCACGCCGGTGCTGACGATTTCGCCCGCCTCGAGCGGCGACGCGCCGGGTTGCCTTGAGAGCACTTCGATCAGGTGCGCGAGCGCGGCAAGAGGGTTTCCGAGGACGTTCGCGCCGCGGCCGCGGTCGATCTCGACCCCCGCTTTCTTCAGCGTCACTTCCGCCCCCGCGAGCGATCGCAGGGGGTCGCGGATCTCGCCGATGTTCACCGCGGTGCCGAGGACGAGACGGCCATGCAGTCCGTTGTCGGCACAGCAGTCGGCGATGGTCAGCTTCCATTGCGGGTGATGGCATTGCACGATCTCGACCGTGTGGAGCACGCATTCGATCGACTCGACGAGCGCCGCGGGATCGTTGGTCCGCGCCGGTGCGGCCCGGAGCTTGAAGGCGATCTCGGGTTCGATCCGCGGCTGCGTCAATCCGGCGAGCGGCACGCGGGCGTGGCCGTCCAGTGCGAGCACCAGGGTCTGCTCGTACACCCAGCCCCACATCGGCTCGAATACGCCGTAACGTGGCCAGAGCTCGCGGTTGGTGAAACCGATCTTGCGGCCACGCACGCGCCAGCCCTGGGCGAGGCGGTGGGCGTGCAGATGCCGTGCCGCCCGGTAGCCGGACTCGGGCGTCAGCCCCGGAAATCGCTCGCTGAACGGCGCCACCTCGCGCGGCGACTCGTGCAGGTCGATCAGTTCCGCGGCGAGTGCGTCGTGTGAGGCGGCGGCCATGAGGCCGATGATAGTACGAGTTCGCGGCGGACGCGGTTGCGCCGCGGGCCGGGGCGTGCCAAATTAGCCTCCATGGAACCGTATCTCGCCTGGATCATCGTCGCGCTCGCGCTCGCGATCGTGGAGATGCTGAGCGGCACCTTCTATCTGCTGATGCTCGGAATCGCCGCTTTCGGAGGTGCCGCGGCCGCGTATTTCGGCTTCGATTTTCCGATCCAGAGCATGGTGGCGGCTGCGGTGGCGATCGCCGGGTGTTACGGCGTGTACGAGTACCGGTCGCGGAACGCAGCGCGACAGATGGCGCCCGTGGACACGGGGCAGCCGGCGAGTTTCGAATCCTGGATCGACGCGCGCGCGCGCCTGGCGCGGGTGCGCTACCGGGGAGCCACGTGGGACGCCCACGTCTCCGGCAGCGAAACGCCCACGGCGGGCGCCGTTCTCTACGTGGTGAAATCCAATGGCAACACGCTCGAAGTCAGCGCCCAGCGCCCCGCCTAACCGGGACATTCCGAGGAGGTCGCCCATGTTCGTGAAGCTGATCATCGCGCTCGTTCTTGCGATCGCTACCTACGCCACCACCAACAGCACGAAGTACGCGGTGTGGGTGTTCTTCATCGCCGCGGTGGTGGCGTTCGTGATGGAGGGCGTGCGCATCGTGCCGCAGCAGAGCGTGTACGGGATCGAGCGGCTGGGAAAGTTCCACGCCGCGCTCGAGCCGGGACTGAACCTCATCATCCCGTTCATGGACCGGGTCGCCTACATCCATTCGCTGAAGGAGGTGCCGGTCGACGTCCCCGAGCAGATCTGCATCACGCGCGACAACACCCAGCTCGGCGTCGACGGCATCCTCTACTATCAGGTGACCGATCCGCGGCTCGCCTCCTACGGCTCGTCGAATTACATGGTCGCGATCACGCAGCTCGCGCAGACCACGCTGCGGAGCGAAATCGGCAAAATGGAGCTCGACAAGACCTTCGAGTCGCGCGAGGACATCAACCGCCAGATCGTGGCCTCGCTCGACGAGGCCGGGCGCAACTGGGGCATCAAGGTGCTGCGCTACGAGCTGAAAAGCCTGACGCCGCCCGAATCGATCCTGCGCGCGATGCAGCAGCAGATCACCGCCGAACGCGAAAAGCGCGCGGTGATCGCGAAATCCGAGGGCCAGCGCCAGGAGCAGATCAACATCGCCGAGGGCGAGCGGCAGTCGGCGATCCTCGAGTCCGAAGGCGAGAAGCAGGCGGCGATCAACCGCGCGCAAGGCGAAGGGACCGCGATCCGCGTCATCGCCGAGGCGAATGCGGCGGCGGTGCGCGCGGTCGCCGAGGCGATCGCCGACAGGGGCGGCATGGACGCCGCCAACCTCAAGGTGGCGACGCAGTACGTAGAGGCGTTCGCCAGCCTCGCCAAGACCTCCAACACGCTGATCGTGCCCGCCAACGCGTCCGACGTGGCGGGGTTCGTCGCCACCGCGATGAGCGTGCTCGAGAAGGCGCGGCAGGCCGGCGCGGCGAAGGCCTGAGGACGCGCGCATGGCGGTCGCCGCAATGAACCATTTCACGATCCTGACCGATGATCTGGCGAAGACGCTCGCGTTCTACGACGAGCACCTCGGCCTGAAACCCGGGCCGCGCCCGCCGTTCGCGTTTCCGGGGGCGTGGCTGTACGTCGATGGCGGCAGGGATGCCATCGTGCACGTCATCGCGGGCATCCGGCGCGAAGTGCTGGTGAAGGGCGTCATCGACCACATGGCGTTCAGCGGGATCGATCTCGCGGGAAGCGTCGCGCGCCTCAAGGCCAAGTGCGTTCCGCACGAGTTGCGCCGGCTTCCCGAGTACGGCACCTGGCAGCTGTTTTTTCACGACCCCAACGGCGCCAAGGTCGAGATCGATTTCGACTCGCGCGAAGCCGCGCCGGCGTGAACCAGCCCAACTGGCTGCAGCGCGTGCTCGGCGCGGTGCTCGGCATCGCGCTGTTTGCTGCAGCTTTCGTTTTCGCTTCGATACTGCTGGCGGTCGTCGCGGCGGTCGCTCTGGTGGTCTGGGCGTGGCTGTGGTGGCGCACCCGCAATCTGCCGAAGCGCGGGCGTGACCGCGGGGTGGTGATCGAAGGCGAATACCGGGTGGAGCGCGATTCCGCGTCCCGCGTCGACGAACGCAAGGATTCGTCGTCGATTCCCTGAGCGCTACATCCGCGCGAGCAGCTTTTCCTTCTCGATTTTGCTTTCCAGCACGCGCAAGGGCGTGTCGCCCTTGGCGACGCAGGCGCCGCTGCGCGCGTCGAACGTCCAGCCGTGCTTCGGGCACACGAGCTTGCCGCCCTTCAACGCTTCGAGCGGAATGTTGGTTCCCTGGTGCGGGCAGTGCGCGTCGTAGACGCGGCAGCCGCCTGCATCCCGAAACACGAACACGGCGCGGCCCTCGCGCTCGATCTTCCGCACCTTGCCCCTGGGAATGTCCTTCAGCAGGCCGAGTTCGCGCCACTCGCCGCCGCCCATCCGCGCGGGATCGAATTCGGGCAGCTTCATTTCGAGGAGCACGTCGACCGCCCAGACGATCTTCGCCAGTCCGAGCGCCGGAAACGCCATCAGGAGCGCATCCAGGATCTCGGTCCCGCTGCAGCCGGCGGAAACCGCGCGCTTGACGTATTGCCGCAGCCCGCGCGAGGTCTGCGAATGCACCTTCGTGATGACCGAAATCAGCGCGCGCGTCTTCGGGTCGAGGTGCCTGCCCGCGACTTTGAGAAAGGCGAAATAGTGCCCCATGGCTTCGGGGCGCGCCTTGATGAGAAAGCTCAGAGCGTCGCTCATGGGGTCTCCGTTTTCTTCGCTGGCGCGTACACTTGCGCAGCGATGACCACCGCAAGCAACGCCAATCCGACGATGTCCGTGTAGAGCCCGGGCTTGATCAGGCTCAGCGCCGCGACCAGGAGCAGGGCGCGGTGCCATAGCAACGCGAACCCGTACAGCCAGCCGAAGAGGCTTCCCGCCAGGCAGATGACCCCGATCGAGGCCGAGATCACGGCCCAGACGACCGAGAGCCATTGCGTGCCCCAATCCTTGACGATGAGCAGCAGCATGGGCTCGTAGATGAACATGAAGGGCACGATGTAGGCGGGCGCCGCCGCGCGCATGGCGGCGAATCCCGAGGCCCACATGTTCGCCTTGGCGAGACCTGCCGCGGCAAACACCGCAAGCGCCACCGGCGGCGTGATCGCCGAAAGGATTGCGAAGTAGAACGCGAACATGTGCGCCGCCGGCGTCACCGCGCCGAGCTTGATCACCGCCGGGACGAGCAGCGCCACCATCATGATGTAGGCGGGCGTCGTCGGCATGCCCATGCCGAGGATGATGCCGGCCATCGCAGTCAGCATGAGCGCGAGAATCAGCGACTCCTGCGCCATTCCGACCACCACCTGCGTGAAGACGATTCCCAATCCGGTGATCGTGACGCAGCCGATCACGATCCCGGCGCTGGCGCAGGCCATCGCCACGGCAAGCGTGTTGCGCGCGCCTTCCTCGAGCGCGTCGAGCACGGATCGCCAGGTGATCCCGGTGCGCGTCGACGCGCGCAGCAGCGCCAGCGGCAGGCAGGACAGCGCTCCGTAAAGCGCGCACAGCGGCGCCGAATAGCCGAGCGTCAGTCCGATCAGCACGACGAGAATCGGCAGGAACAGGTGACCGCGCGCGAGCATCACCCCGCCAAGCGCCGGCAACTCGGACTTCGGCACCCCGGCCAGTTTGTAGCGCTTGGCCTCGAAATGCACCGCGAAGAACACCGCGAGGTAGTACAGAAACGCCGGCACGATGGCCCAGACCGCGATCTGCAGATAGGGCACGGCGAGGAACTCGGCCATGACGAAGGCCGCCGCGCCCATGATCGGCGGCATGAGCTGCCCGCCGGTTGAGGCCACCGCTTCGACGGCGGCGGCGAACGGCGGCCGAAAGCCGGTGCGTTTCATCAGCGGGATCGTGATCGGGCCGTCGACCATGACGTTCGCCACCGCGCTGCCGGAGACGGTGCCGAACAGGCTCGAGGACACGACGGCGACCTTGCCGGGTCCGCCCGCGGTATGGCCGGTGATGGACATCGCGAAATCCATGAACAGCTGCCCGGTACCGCTTTTTTCCATGAAGGCGCCGAACAGCACGAACAGCATCACGTAGGACGCCGAGACGCCGAGCGTCGAGCCGAAAATGCCCTCGGTGGAGAGGTAGACCTGTTCCATCAGGGTCGGCAGCTTCACGTTCGTGAATCCGATGGCGTAGACCAGGAAACAGATCGCGGTGAGCGGCAGCGCCCACCCGATCACGCGCCGTGTCGCATCGAGCACCACCAGCACCGCGGCGACTGCCCAGATGCGGTCCCAGGTCGTCAGGTCGTCGATGTAGATGATGCGGTTGGTGAAGGCCTCGTAATTCAGGAAGATGTTGAGCACGAACCCCCAGCCGGCGACGATCATCGCCAGATCCAGGACGCGCCAGCCGGAACCGCCGCGCGGGCTGAACGGGTACAGAAGGTAGACGAGCGTCAAAGCGAACAGCAGGTGCGTGCCGCGGAAGATCATCGCCTCCGGGGGGCCGAACCCGGCGACGTACATGTGGTACAGCGACATCGCCACGGCGATCGCCGTCACGAGCCATTTCAACGCCTGCCGCGTCGGCGTGACCGATGCCGTTTCTTCTGCCATGCTCGCCCTCACGCAAAACGGGGCGGCCGCGCCGCCCCGTTTCCCTGGCTAGAGCGCGACACCTACATCGCGCCGACTTCCTTGTAGTACTTCGCCGCGCCCGTGTGGAAACGCACGCCGATGTCGAGCGCCATGTCCTTCGCCGTGATGCCCTCGATCGACTTCACCACCGCCGCCATTGCCGGCACGTTGGCGGCCATCGTCTTGGTCATTGCATAGACGGTGGCTTCGGGGAGATCGCAGGCGACGACGATGTGGGTCGAGTAGCCGATCACCGGCACGTCCTTGTCCTGCTTCGGATAGGTGCCGGCCTTGATGATCAGCTTGTTGTAACCCGGATTCATCTTCTTCAGTTCGCCCATGGTCTTGTCGTCGACCGGGACGAGCTTCACGTCGCGCGCGCTGGCGAGGTCCATCACCGCCGAGGCCGGCGCCGTGGTGCCGAGCGTGAACACCTGCGCGTGGCCGTCCTTCATCATCGCCACCGACTCGTTGTAGCTGTTGAAGTTGACCTTCGACAGCGACTCGTAGCTCATGCCGTTCATCTTCAGCACGAGCGCGGTCAGCAACTCGCCGGTGTTGCCTTTCTGTTGCGTGACGAGCGACTTGCCCTTGAGGTCGGCGAAGCTGTTCACCTTGGCGTCGGCGAGCGCCACCAACTGCCAGTACTGCGGATAGAGATTGGCGAGCTGGCAGACCTTGGTCACTTTCTTCGGATAGGGCGCGCGGCCCTCGAGGCCGTCCACCGTGGTGCTCGAATTCGCAATGCCGATCTGAGCCTTGCCCTCGTCGATGCCGCGCACGTTGGAGATGCCGGCGCCCGGCGTCTGCTGGATCTGCAGTCCGCTGACGTCCTTTTCCCACATGCCCTTCAACGCACCGCCGAGCGGAATCCAGGAACCGCCCTGAGGACCGGTCATGAAAGTGACTTGCTGCGCTGCGGCGGGAGCTGCGATCAGCGCGGTTGCGGCCACGGCGAAAAACGTCCTCTTGATCATGTCGTCGGTCTCCTCACTCAAGGAGCGCGTAGTCTAGCAGCGGCTGCATCTTTCATGCACCTACCAAACGCGCCATGGCAGGTACCAGAGGATCCCCACGAGCGCAGGGGGGATTCCGTACCACAGGAGCGAGGCTGTTCGCCGCGCCAGCGTTGCGCGCGCTGCAAGCAGTCGGCGTGCACCGAGCCAAAGGGACCACGCGGTGGCGCAGGTGAGCAAGGCGGCGCGCGCTGCCGGAACCCACGCGAACACGACACCTTCGGCGCGCAACTGGACGAGCGTCAGCATCGACAGGCCGATGAACACGCTGGCGCCCGCGAGAGGCACCAGGCACAGGGCGAGCACGCGCCAGTCGATGCGCGGTTCGCGCGCCAGGCGCGCCGCGGCCGCGAGGCTGCACCACGCAACTCCGCCTACCGCGACGGCCGTGGCGAAGATGTAACCTGCGATCAGCAGACCGTCGAGCCAGGTGAACACGTCATTCACCTCGGGATAGTGCGTGAGCAGCCACCAGGGCGCGTTGTGCTGCAACGGGCCGTACCACTCGCGCTCGACCAGCCACTCGGCGGCGCGCTGCTTCGCCGCGACGAACCAGGGACTCACGGTCCAGTGGAACGCGCCCAGCGCGAGGCCCAGCACGCCGAAGAGCAACAGGAGCGCCTCGGCAGTCGTCACGTCCCTGGGCGTGGCTGCGAGGATCTCGCGGCTGGGCGAGCGCGCCGCGAGGCGGATGGCTCCGCGATGGCCGCTGCAGCGACCGCAGGCATGGCAGGGACCCGCGCTGCGCATGTGGCGCAGATCGACCAGCGGCGCGCAATCCACGCGCGGTGCGCGGCCCGCATGGCGTTTCCACGCCTGCTCGTCCAGCGCGAAGTGAAGCGGCGCGATGCGAGAGAGCAGGGCGAAGACGCCATTCGCCGGACAGAGATGGCGGCACCAGACTCGCGTGCCGCGTCCGTACAGTGCTCCCACGACGACGGCGGCAAGCGTGGAACCGCCGAGCACCAGCAGTGCCGCCTTCGGATACTCGTACACGCTCACCAGTTGTCCGTAAACCGTGGTGCTGACGAACGCCACGAACGGCCAGCCGCTCCAGCGCATCCAGCGCGGTATGGCGCGCCCCAGTCCGCGGCGGCTCGCCCATTCGGTCAGCGCCCCCTCGGGGCAGAGCACGCCGCACCATACGCGTCCGACGAGCATCATGCTCAGCATGACGAACGGCCACCAGATGCCCCAGAAGGCGAACTGGGCGAACAGCGTGAGGTTGGAGAGGATGGTGGCGCCGCTTGGAGGTAGTGGCAGGAAGGCCGGCACCGTGAGCAGCGCCAGGTAGACCAGCACGACGACCCACTGCAGCGCGAGGATCGCCCGCTGGTGCCGCCGCATCGCCTCGCCGGCGCGCGAGAGCCAACCCCGTGGCGCCGCGAGCGCAAGCGACGGATTCACAGGGCAACGCGCGCCCGCAGGCCCAGCACGCGCACGGTCTTCGCGCTCGGATCGCCGCCGGGGCGCTGGATCCACTGAAGGTCGGGCGTGATCTCGAGCTGTTTGCTCAACCGAAAGCGGTAATACAGCTCGCCGATACGCTCGTCATGGCCCGCGACGAAACCGAAGTCGGGCACGCCGTCGCCGTCCGCGTCAACCGTGGCCGAATCGCGCCGGAATTCGCCGCTGCTGCGCAGCACGCCGGCCGCGATGCCGAGCCCGTCCGCCGAGCGGCGCCAATACTGCCCGCCGATCTCACCACCCAGCGTGAGTGCCCGGTCGAAGCGCACCTTCCCCGAAAGCTGATGCCCGTAGCGGCCGAACAGCGTGACTGCGTCTCCGATGCGCTGGTCCGCCGACAGGCCGATGCCCGCATGCGCGCGCTGCGCGCCGTCGTAGTCCCGCGCGCGGCCGTTGCGCCAGGCGTAGAGGCGGTAGGTGCCGGCGAGTCCGCCGAAGAAACGTCGCGAGGCCTCGAGCTGCCCGATGACGAACGGCTGCGCGAGAGAACCGGAAAAGTTTGCGCCGGGGCCGGAGCCGAACGCGCCGAGCGAGGCGCTCCACGAATCCGGATTCGCCTGTTCGTTGAAGTAGGCAATCCGGATTCCCGGCGAAAAGCCGTACGCGTCGACGCCCGCGTCGCCACCCGAATCGAGCAGCGGGTTGTGGACGAAGGCGTTGTTCATGAAGCGCACCGACTCGTCGTCGGCCGCCGCGTTCTGGTCGAAAAACACGAACGGGTCGATCTTTCCGGCGGTGATTTCGAGCCGCTCGCGGGAATGCGGCTTGTGGCCGCCGCGCGGCAGCGGCACGCTCAGCTGGTACCAGGCTTGCGCGAGGATCGCGTAGGAATCGTCAGGCTGGTTCGCCGCGTTCTGGAATGCCATCGTGTTGGGTGTGCTGACGTAGGTGGGGCGCAGTCCCACGCCGTTGCCCTGGCCGAGCCGGAAGTGCGTGAAGATCTTGCCCTCCATGTCGCCGATCTCGCCTCCAGGCAAGGCGATCGTGAGATCGCCCCGGTAATTGGCGCGTGATTCGCGCCGTCCTGCGGCGGTGCCTGCCGCAGTTGCGCGTTGCACCACCCCGGTGAGACTCGCGCCGACGCTGATGCCTTCCAGCGCCTCGATCTGGCGAGCCTGCTTCTGCATCGAGAGCGTCTGGAACTCCACCGCCTTGAGCCGCGTGACGAGCTCGGGTTCCTTTTCGCTCAGGCGATCGCTCTCGAGCGCCTTCTCGAGTTCGCGGTTGCGCGCTTCGAGCTTCTCGATGCGCTCGGCGAGGCGCTTCAGCTCGACGAGAACTGCATCGTTGCCGGCAGCCGCGGCGCCCCCCGAAAGGGCGCACAACGCTGCCGCGGCGAGCGCCGCTCGGCGGACCATCTCAATACCCGCCCTTCTTGCCGGTGCCCGCAAAAGTGAACTCGTACTCGACTTCGAAAGCCTTGAACCACGGGCGCACCCCCGTGGCGCGGTCGGTGTGGCGCCCGAATTGACCGTGCGGATTGGCGCCCGGCGGAGCGACGAACAACTTGAGGCGGTACTTGCCCGGGCCCTGGAGCTTGACGTTGTCGCCGTAGTGCGGGCCGTCGCTCGCCACCATCGGCATCAGGTCGCCGCCGATGCGCTCGCCCGAGCCGAGTTTCTGCAGTTCGAACTTCACCGCGAGGTAGGGAATCCAGGCGCCCTCCGAAAAGCCGTGGGCGTTGCTGGCGAGTGCATGGATGTCGGCTTCGAGGTGAATGTCGGAGTCGGAGGCCTTGCGCATCAGGCCTTCGGGTTCCATCTCGATCGGCTGCAGGTAGACCGCCGCGACCTTCATTCCGGCGACGTTCTGGGGAGTGCCGATCGGGTACTCAGTGGCGATGGCGTCGAATGACGCGAGCGCGGCGCACAGGGCGGCGAATCGCAGGGTCCGCGACACGCCTATTGCGAGCGGTTTGCCGGTTCGCGCAGGGATCAGGAATTGCGGGGCGCGGGATGCGGTGGTGGCGTCGGCGTGGCTTTCGCCAAGGTCGGAATTGCACATGTCGGCCAGCTCCTTTCCGTAAGGATTTCGCTGGCTGGCTGCAGGCAGCGCCCGCTGGCTTGCTTGCGTCGGGATTACGCGGTCAGTATCAGCTTTCCGTTTTGCGTCTGGCGCAATTTGTAATCGCGCCCGTTGTGGACGATCACCAGCTCCAGGCGCGGCCCGAGCAAGGCTTCGCTTGGCACGCGCCGCGGAGCCGCAGGCATCACGGGCTTGTGTGAGATTTCAAGGTTTGGCTTTCGATCCACCCACAGATGATAACTATTCTCATTTGCAAAAACAAGGAATCTTTGTTGAGAAAGATCAAATAATTACTGCGCAAAAACATGCGTGGGCGGCAGATAGCAGATTCAACTCCTGGGGTCAGGGTGAGCGCTTGCAGGGATCAGAGCGCGCGTGCCGCGGCGTGAACCAAAGGTAATCGAAACTGGCATGACCCGCGAAGCCGGATACGTAATCCCGGGGTTCCTTTCGCGTCGCATCGACCTCGAAAAAACCGATGCTCACCACGTCTTTCGAGCGCAGATACAGCGGCGCGCCGACGTCCTTGCGCGCGTGGCCCAATCCGGTGACGAGCACCGTGCCCGCGGTGCGCGCCGACTCGAGCCGATCCGCGATGCGCGCGTCGCGCGCGCGCTGCGCTTCGATCATCCCCGCGAGACGCCGCGGCTCCGGGCGCACGCCGCAGTGTCCTTCGACCAGGTCGCGCTCGAGCGCTTCGCGCAGCGCGGGTTCGGGCGGCGCCAGCCCCGAGCGCGACGGCTCGGACATGACAAGGCGCGCCGCGGCGCGCGAAAGGTTCGCCGCGACGAGCGGCCAGCTGTGCGCGACCGCGAACTCGACCAGAGGCTTGTACAACGGCCAGTTCCAGCCCTTGCGGTCGAAGCGGCCGGCGTCGGCGAGCGCCTCGGCACCCGCACTTTGGGCGCGCGCGGCGTCGAGCGCGGCCTGGTGCTCGCTGTCGAATTGCTCCATCGCGAGCGCGCGTCGCGCTCCGCCTTTCGCGAGCGCCTCGAGCGCAATGCGCTGCAAACGGTGATGCTCGGGGTTGTCGTGCGTCTCGCCGAGGATCACGTGGCGCGCGCGTGCGGCGCGCGCGAGCATCGCTTCGGCGGTGACGAATGTTCCGGCGCGCACGTCCCAGATGCGCCCGGCGAGCGGATGATCCTGCAGCCGCAGGCCGCCCGCACAACCCGCGAGCGCCAGGAGGGCGAGGAACGCGGCCCTCAAACGACCCGCGTCAGCACCGGCTTGCCGGCGAAGTGCGCACGCAGGTTTTCGACCTGGAGCATGCCCATCGCGAACCGGGTCTCGTTCGTCGCGCTGGCGACGTGCGGGTAAACGACCACGTTTTGCAGCGCGAAGAATTGCGGATCGACGGCGGGTTCGTTTTCGAACACGTCCAGCCCGGCGCCCGCGATTCGCCTGTCCTTGAGGTACGCGAGCAGCACCGGCTCGTCGATCGTAGAGCCGCGGGAGATATTGACCACGTAACCCTCGGGCCCGAGGGCATCCAGCACCTTCGCGTTCACGATTTTCGAGGTTTCGGCGCCCCCAGGCGTCACCACCAGGAGGACGTCGGAATTCTTTGCCAGCGTTACCGCGTCTGCATCGTAAGGATAGGCGACCGCTTTTCGGTTGCGATTGTGGTAGCGGATCTTCATGCCGAAGGCTGCGGCGCGGCTGGCGATCGCCTCGCCGATGCGGCCCAGGCCGAGAACGCCCAGCACCTTGCCCCCGACCGACGTGGTGAGCGGGTAGGCGCCGCGCGTCGCCCAGTACCCCGCGCGAAGGTAGTTCTCGGACTGCGGGAACTGGCGCAGCACGTTGAGCACCAGCGACATCGCCGTGTCCGCGACGCAGTCGTTCAGGACGTCCGGAGTGTTGGTGACGATGATGCCGCGCTTTTTCGCCGCGGCGAGATCGATCGAATCCACGCCTACGCCGAACTGGCTGATGAGTTCCAGCTTGGGCAAAGCGTCCATGAGCGCGGCGTCTGCGCCCGCGGGACCGAAAGTCGCGAGCGCGCGCGCATGCGGCGCCTGTTGCTTCAGGAACGCCGCGCGGTCTGCCGCGTCGTACAGTTTCCGCAGGTCGAATTCGGTTTCCAGGATCTGCTGCGTGCGCGGCAGCACTTTCGAAGTGATCACCACCACCGGTTGTTTCATGATTTCGGTTCCTTGAATTTGGCGCAGAGCGCCTCGGCTCCGCGCGCCAGCAGCCCGATGTCGGCGCCGACCGCGACGAACAGCGCGCCGGCGGCGAGCATTTTCCTGGCATCGGCTTCGATCGGCGAGAGGTAGCCCGGCGCGAGACCCGCTTTGCGAATGCGGCGCATTGCCTCCTCGATGAGGGGGAGGACGGCGGGATTCGCCGATTCGCCCGTGTAGCCCATCGAAGCGTGCAGGTCCGCCGGTCCGATGAATACGCCGTCGACGCCTTCCACCGCGCAGATCGCCTCGATCTGGTCGAACCCCTGCCGGGTTTCCACCTGCACCAGCACGCAGATTTCCTCGTGCGCGCGCTTCGCATACCCCGGAATGCGGCCGAAGCGCGATGCGCGCGTCGTGCCCGCGACGCCGCGCACGCCGGCCGGCGGGTAGCGCGTGTACGACACCGCGGCCTTCGCTTCCTCGGGTGTCGAGACATAGGGAATGAGGAGCGACTGCGCGCCCGCGTCCAGCACGCGCTTGATGGTCACCATGTCGTTCCAGGGCACGCGCACGATGGGCGTGGTCGGGTAGGCCGCAGCCGCCTGCAACTGCGCGAGCACCGATTCCAGATCGTTCGGCGAGTGCTCCATGTCGAGCAGGATCCAGTCGAATCCGGCGCCCGCGATCACTTCGACCGAGTAGTGCGAGGCGAGGCTCGACCACAGGCCGATCTGCGGGCGGTTCGCTTTGAGCGCGCGCTTGAAGGCGTTCTGCGGAAGTTCCATGGCTGCCCTTCGATGGAGGCGGCATTGTAGACTTGCGCCGGTCAATTTCACGGCGCAGCAGGGATCACATGGCGGAATACCGCAACTTCAGGACCGAGCCGCTCGTGCGCGCGATCGCGGCGGTCGTCGCCGCGGGCGGCAGCAACGAACGCGAAGCTCGCCTCGTCGCCGAGAACCTCGTCGAGGCGAACCTCCAGGGGCACGATTCACACGGCATCGGCATGATCCCGCGGTACGTCGACGCGCTGCTGGAGGGCGGGCTCAAGGCCAATCGCCACGTTACCGTGAGGCTCGACGGCGGAGCACTCCTAAGTTTGGACGGAAACGCGGGTTACGGGCAGGTTATTGGCAAGGAGGCGATGGAGCTCGCCGTACCGCGCGCGAAAGAGCACGGCAGTTGCGTCATGGTGCTTGGCAACGCGCATCACCTGGGCCGAATCGGCCACTGGGCCGAGATGGCGGTCGCCGAAGGGTTGATCTCGATTCACTTCGTCAACGTGATCTCGCATGCGCGTGTGGCGCCCTACGCGGGTTCGGACGCGCGCTTCGGCACCAACCCGGTGACCGTCGGGATTCCACTGCCGGGCGAGCCGCCGCTGATGCTCGACTTTGCTACGAGCGCGGTCGCTCAAGGGAAGATGCGCGTCGCCTACAACAAAGGCGAGAAGGTGGCCGACGGGCTGCTCATCGACGACCACGGCAATCCGACCAACGACCCGCGCTACGTCGTGGTGCCGCCCTGGGGAGCGCTGCTCACCACCGGCGCGTACAAGGGCTATGGGTTGTCGGTAGTGTGCGAATTGCTCGGCGGGGCGCTTTCCGGCGGCGGCACCTGGCACTACGAGGACCATTCGCGCATGCGCGTCTACAACGGCATGTTCGTCGTGCTCGTCGATCCGTCGCGGCTAGGCACGCGCGAGAACTTCGAGCGCGAGACGCGCGCTTATCTGGATTGGTTGCGCCGCTGCCCGCCGGCGCCGGGGTGCGACAAGGTGAGGATTGCGGGTGAGCCCGAGCGCGAGTGGAAGGCGAAGCGGACGAAGGAGGGTATTCCGGTGGATCCGTTCACTTGGGACGAGATCATCGCTGCCGGGGCGAAGGTGAAGGTCGAGCGGGAAGTCATCGAGAAACTCGCGGCGGATGGGTAAGAATTTGGACGCGGCCGATGACTGGGTCGCGTCGAGTTGTCAGCGACGCTGATTTGCTCGCCGCCGTCGCGAGTTCGGACTCTGGGTGGGGAGCCAAGCAAGGCTCGAACTGTCTGCCGCGTCTATTCGCTCCGCGCTGCGGCTCGTTGAACGTCTCTTCGAACGTCAGCCCTTTGCCGCCCTTCGCGAAGTAGCGCTCGCTCGCGCGGATCTGGCGCATCAGCTCCGGATCGCTCAACACGTCGAGCGTTTCCTTGAGCCGCTCGTACTCGCCGACGTTGACGAGAACCGCCGCAGGCCGTCCGTTCTTCGTGACGACGACCCCCTCCCCGCGCTCCATCACGCCGGCCACCAGCTCGGGCAGGCGCGCCTTCACTTCGGAAATCGGCAACGTTTTCGACAGGGGCGCATCTCGCACAGATTGACCAGAATTCTGGTCCACTGCCAGGCCGTGACCTGGTCCGCGGTCAAGGGTAAGGCCGGAATCCGGGCGCCACGACCCCGTCCGCTGCAAACGCCGATGTGACTGGATGGCGTGGGCGGCGAATCGTTTCTGAGCCGACAAAGTTGTCCTAAGTCAAAACCTGGTGCAAAGTAGCTCTTGACAATCCATTGACCTTGGCGAAAGGGAGCCATGGCGGAATTCCCGATTGTCACCGCCGGGCAGGCCGACTTCCGTCGCCATGAAAGGAAACCGATGCATAGACTCAACAAGATAGCGAGCGGCCTGCTGCTGGTCGCGTCATCTGCCGTAGTGCCATTGGGCGCGTATGCAGCAGACGCAAAGGCAATGCCGAAATCCGCGGCCGGCGACAAGAAACTGATCGCCAGCGCGATATCGGCCGCACCCGCCGCGGTGGCGAAGCACGCCTCCATCATGGCGATGGAAGCCGACGGCAAGATGCGCATGTTGCGCAAGGGAACCAACGGATTCACCTGCATGCCGGACAACCCCGCGACGCCGGGCCCCGACCCGATGTGCATGGACCAGAACGCCATGGAGTGGGTTGGCGCGTGGGTCGCACGCAAGAACCCGACTCCCGGCAAGGTGGGTTTCATGTACATGCTCGCGGGCGGTACCGATGCGAGCAATACCGATCCCTACGCCGCCAAGCCCACGGCCGGAAACCACTGGATCAAGACCGGCCCGCACATCATGATCGTCGGGGCAGACGCGGGTTTTTACGATCAGTATCCAAAGAGCGCTGACCCCGATACCAAGCTACCCTATGTGATGTGGCCGGGCACTCCGTATCAGCACCTGATGGCACCCGTGAAGTAAGGATCGTCTCTCCGAGTGGTGTGTCGGCGAGCGCTCGCGGGAGTGCTCGCCGGCAGGGCAGGCGCTCTCGGGCGCGGCAGTATGATTCAGATCAAATGCGCGCGGCCCGGCAAAAGTAGACTGCCGCAACCCCGGGGCTAGGGCCCCGCGAAAGCTCCGCGCAGCCGATTGTCCTGGTAAAGAAATCCACAGGGGAGATCCATGTCTCAAGTCATTGGCGTGCCGCGCGAAACCTTCGCCGGCGAAAAGCGTGTTGCCACCGTTCCGGAAGTCGTCGAAAGGCTCGTCAAGCTCGGATTCGGGGTGGCGGTGCAATCCGGCGCCGGGAATGCGGCGAATTTCAGCGACGAGGTCTATCGCGCGGCGGGCGCCGAGATCGTCGAGGACGCGGCCAAACTCTGGTCCGGATCCGACATCGTCTTCAAGGTGCGCGCTCCGTCCGCAGAAGAAGTCGGCCTGATGCGCGAGGGCGGCACCCTGGTGAGCTTCATCTGGCCGGCGCAGAACCCGGAGCTGATGCAGCAACTCGCGGCGCGCAAGGTCAGCGTGCTGGCCATCGATTCGCTGCCGCGCACGCTGAGCCGTGCCCAGAAGATGGACGCGCTCACCTCCATGGCCGGAATCGTCGGCTACCGAGCGGTGATCGAGGCGGCGCACCACTTCGGGCGGTTCTTCAACGGCCAGATCACCGCCGCGGGGAAGATTCCCCCGGCCAAGGTCTTCATCGCCGGCGCCGGCGTCGCCGGCCTGGCGGCGATCGGTACCGCCGTCGGCCTGGGCGCCATCGTGCGCGCCAACGATACGCGCGCCGAAGTGGCCGACCAGGTCAAATCGATGGGCGGCGAGTTCGTCAGCGTGGACTATCAGGAAGAAGGCTCCGGCGGAGGCGGCTACGCCAAGGTAATGAGCGAAGGCTTCCAGCAGGCGCAGCGTGAGATGTACGCCAGGCAGGCGAAGGAGGTGGACATCATCATCACCACCGCACTGATCCCCGGCAAGCCCGCGCCGCGGCTGATCACGGCGGAGATGGTGCAGTCGATGAAGCCGGGCAGCGTGATCGTGGACCTCGCCGCGGAGCAGGGCGGCAACTGCGAACTGACCGAGCGCGACAAGGTCGTGGTCAGGCACGGCGTGACGATCGTCGGCTACACCGACCTGCCGAGCCGGCTCGCCAAACAGTCCTCGACGCTGTACGCGACCAACCTGTTCCGTCTCACCGAGGAACTGTGCAAGGCGAAGGACGGGGTGATCAACGTCGACATGGAGGATGAGGCGATCCGTGGCCTGACGGTCATCAAGGACGGCGAGATCACCTGGCCGCCTCCGCCGCCCAAGCTGTCCGCCGCGCCGCCCGCGGCGGCCGCGAAGAAACCCGCCGCGGCCCCTGCGGCGAAGGGGCACGGCCACGGCGGCAGCGGCGCCCCCGCGTCCGCCAAGTCGACCGCGATCGTATTCCTCGTCGGGGCGCTCGCGTTCTGGTTCCTCGGCGCGTACGCGCCGGCGGCCTTCCTCGCGCACTTCACCGTGTTCGTGCTCGCCTGCTTCGTGGGCTACATGGTGATCTGGAACGTGACCCCGGCGCTGCACACGCCGCTGATGAGCGTCACCAACGCGATCAGCAGCATCATCGCCATCGGTGCTCTGGTGCAGGTGGCGCCGCCGATCGCCGATTCGGCCGACCGGCCGGTCGCCTGGATCGTCGCGCTCGCGGTACTGAGCATCGCGCTGGTGTCGATCAACATGTTCGGCGGTTTCGCCGTGACCCAGCGCATGCTGGAAATGTTCCGCAAGTAAGGGAGACGAACCATGTCCGCAACCCTGGCTACCGCCTCCTACGTCGGCGCGACCATCCTCTTCATCCTCAGTCTCGGCGGGCTCTCCAATCCGGAGACCTCCCGGCGCGGCAACCTCTACGGCATGATCGGCATGACGATCGCGGTGCTCGCGACCGTATTCGGCCCGGCGGTCACGCCGCAGGCCTATCCGTGGATCATCGGCGCGATGGTCGTCGGCGCGGCGATCGGCCTGTACGCGGCGCGCGTCGTCAGGATGACCCAGATGCCCGAGCTGGTCGCCCTGATGCACAGCCTCGTCGGCCTCGCCGCAGTGCTCGTAGGCTTCGCCAACTACATCGACCCGGCGGCGGCGGGTGCGTTCCAGGGCGTCGAGAAGACGATTCACGAGATCGAGATCTACATCGGCGTGCTGATCGGTGCGGTGACCTTCTCCGGTTCGGTGATCGCGTTCGGCAAGCTCTCGGGCAAGATCAGCGGCAAGCCGATGCTGCTGCCGGCGCGCCACTGGATCAATCTCGCGGGCCTGCTGGCGGTGATCTGGTTCGGCTGGCGATTCATCAACACGCACGGCGTGGCCGACGGCATGCTGCCGCTCGTCGTGATGACGGCGATTGCGCTCCTGTTCGGAATCCACATGGTGATGGCGATCGGTGGCGCCGACATGCCGGTGGTGGTGTCGATGCTGAACAGCTACTCCGGGTGGGCGGCGGCGGCCACGGGCTTCATGCTCAACAACGACCTGCTGATCGTCACCGGCGCGCTGGTGGGTTCGAGCGGCGCAATCCTCTCCTACATCATGTGCCGCGCCATGAACCGGCACTTCGTCGCCGTGATCGCGGGCGGGTTCGGGACCGAGGGCGGGACGCCCGCTGCCGCCGGAGGCGCACAGCCGGCGGGGGAAGTGTCGCCGATTCTCGCCGGCGAAACGGCCGAGTTGCTGCGCGAATCGAAGAACGTGATCATCGTGCCGGGCTACGGCATGGCGGTGGCGCAGGCGCAGCACACGGTCTACGAGATCACCAGGCACCTGCGCGATAAGGGCGTCAACGTACGCTTCGGCATCCACCCGGTGGCGGGTCGCATGCCCGGCCATATGAACGTGCTGCTCGCCGAGGCGAAGGTCCCCTACGACATCGTGATGGAAATGGACGAGCTGAACGAGGATTTCCCGGACACCGACGTCGCCATGGTGATCGGCGCCAACGACATCGTGAATCCGGCGGCGCAGGACGACCCGACGAGCCCGATAGCGGGCATGCCGGTGCTCGAAGTGTGGAAGGCGAAGACCTCGATCGTGATGAAGCGCAGCATGGCCTCGGGCTACGCGGGCGTGGATAATCCGCTCTTCTACAAGGAGAACAACCGGATGCTGTTCGGCGATGCGAAGAAGATGCTCGACGAGGTTCTGGTTTCGCTGAAAGCCTGAGGCCGTGCCGGCGCGCGAGCGGATCCTGGCGAAAATCCGCCGCCAGCTCGGCAAGGGCGGCGCAGCGCCTTCCCCTGCCGAGGAGGAAAACGTCCGCGCGTACCTGCGCGCGCACCCCAGAGGTCCGCTGCGCGATCTGCAGGGCGATCCAGTAGCGCGATTTCGCGCGCGCGCCGAGGCGGGCGCCAGCACGACCGAACGCGTCGCCTCGCTGGATGAGGTTCCCGCCGCGGTCGCCCGCTATCTCGATTCCCAACGCCTGCCGAAATCGGGTTGCGTCTGGCCGAAGCTCGCGGGCCTTGCCTGGAGCGCCGCGGGACTCGCGCTCGAGCCGCGCGGGGCGCGCGACGCCGACGCCGTCGGCGTCACCGGCGTGTTCTGCGCCATCGCGGAAACCGGCACGCTGATGCTGTGCTCGGGCGCCGAGACGCCGGCGAGCGTGAGCCTGCTGCCTGAGACGCACGTCGCGGTGGTGGGCGCGGCGCGAATCGTGCAGGCGATGGAGGACGGCTGGGATCTCGCCCGGCACGAACTGGGGCAGCTGCCGCGCGCGGTGAATTTCGTCTCCGGACCGTCAAGAACGGCCGATATCGAGCAGACGATCGTGCTCGGCGCGCACGGGCCGTACCGAGTTCACATCGTCATCGTCGACTAGGACGCGCCCGGCCGGAATAGCGGCCATCGACGGCGCGATCCGTTGCGCCGTCGCGATTCACCCTCAATCGCCTGCCTGCGCAGCCAATGTTATGGGCAGGTTTGGACGATTCCAGCGTTGCCGTCAGACGTGGGCACCGAGTTGAACAGGGCGCCTTTCGCCTTCTCGAACACGCACGATGCCGAAGTTTCGAACAACTTAGGTCCCGCCATTCCTGGCGATGTCGTGTAGCCCCAGGAGTTGACCGAGATGATCGGTCCATCGCCGAAATCCAGACTGGTGCTATTCGTGTTCAGTTTTTGCACCCAGGGCCCGCCCGACGATCCGCCGGACAGTCCGCAGCTCGGCAACCACCAGTTGACGGTCCCCTCGGTCGTCATGTCCTCGGCGCAGTACTTGAACTTGGGATCTTCGTTGTACGAATAACCCAGCGCATGCGTGAAATCGGGGCTGGCTTTGCCGGCTGTTCCGTCATTGATGCTCACGCCATCAAAACTGACAGTCATGGAACCCGCTGCGATATCGAGTACTACCTCGGTTCCGGTGCCCTCATGTGACGTCCCGTCGTCCTTGACAACGTAATAGGCGTAATCCCACGCAATGTTGTCTGGGAACTTGCGCGTCGTCCAGTTGACGTCGACTACGCCGAAGGACGCAATCCAGCATCCCATGGGGTCGTTGGAGCAGATGCGGTCGGTGGGGCCGCCCTCGGCCTGATTGGGAATGAACATGACGTTGCGTGCGAACGCCTTGTTGACATCGTCGTAGACGCAATGCCCTGCCGTGATGATCACCGATCGGGCGCTCGTGCTGTCCGTCGCTACCGTGCCCGAGCAGACGTAGCCCGACCACCGCGTGGCCTTTCGATTGGTGGGCATCTCGAAATAGATCCGTCCGGCCGCTTGCTGAACCTTTCCGCCTGACCAAGTGCCATTGGTAATCGTATCGCCGCTACCGCCAGGTGTGCCGCCCCCGCCGGTCGCGACGGTGAAATTGACGGTCTCCGAGGAACCGCTATTGCCGCCGCGGGGCGCGTTGTCCTTGGCGTCCGCCCACCAGGACCAACTTCCATCCGTGAATCCGGACAGCTGCACGCTCCAGACACTATTCGCGCCCTGCGTTGCGGAAAAAGACTGCGTGAGGCCGCCGCTCTTCTGTACCCGGAAGGTCACCGACTTGACGCCGCTGGCGTCTGTTACGGTCGCATTGAACGTGTGCGATGCCCCGATCGTGGCACCACTGCCCGGATCCATTTGGTCGATGGCAGGAGGCGTCGTGTCGCCCGACACAGCGCCGTCCGGTTTCGCGAATGGCGATGGCGTGGCAGCCCTCGGACGCTCCTGCGCCGCGATGTCGTGACCGTAGGGCACGAGCGTCTTGTCCGGCCGCCGCAGGTATCCCAAGCCGCGCTCGTCGATCACGAGGTCTCTCGGAATCGCGGCCGCGCGGCGCTCCTTCGTCCAGTGTTCTACGACGCGCGCCTTCTCGGGGTCGATCGGCTTACGAGTCTGCGCCGCCGCATCGACCGCCATCAGTGCGATCGAAAAGGAAAACGTGGCGCACAGAATCTGCCTTGCAGTTGCGTATTTCATGACGGTGCTCCTCGAATCGCCTTATTCGTGCCGCAATAAAGGGTCTCACCGACCCGATTGCGTACACCCTCGTTGCCCCTCCGACAAGTAGGTGCTTTGTGCTGCTCGTCGCTGCATGACCTTAACCCCGTCAGGCGAACTGGCGCAAGCGCGCATTCAAGCGCGGGGTGATTAATTCACGATGGTTCGGATTTCTCGGGCATTCGCGCGGCCCCGCGACGTCCCCGCGGCGCGCCGACGCGCGATTTCGGCGAAAGATCAGAGATCCGCGAGCGGTGTGTAGGCTGCGCGCTCGTCCTTGACGCGCATCGTGCGGATCACGGCGTCGAGATCGCGGCCGAGACGGGCGAGCGCCGCCGCGGGGATCCGGTCGAGCGCATCCGGCAGCACGCCTTCGATCGGCTGGGGCGCGCGTCGCAGCACGCCGCGGCCGCGCGCCGTCACTTCGAGCCGCGCCACGCGGCGGTCTCTGGCATCTCTGTGGCGCCGCACGAACCGGCTCCTGAGCAGGCGATCGAGCAGGTTGCTCGCGGTGGACTGGTGGATCGAAAGCGCTGCCGCCAGTTCGCCGACGCGAATCCCCGGACGGCGCGCCACCACGGCGAGCGCCCAGACCTGCGCGCCGCCGATCCCGCAGGCGCGCTCGAGCCAGGCGAAATGGCTGCGCACCGAACTGAAGATGACGCGGAACTGCCTGAGCGCCCTCTGCACGGCGGCCGCACGCCTGGACGCCGACGTGGCGCGCTTTGGCTTGGAAGTACGGGAACGGGCTGCGGTCACTGGCGAATACCCCTTTCGGGAGCTGGGGCGATGGTCGTGGACGGCCAAAAAAAAGCGCCCTTGCGGGCGCTTAATGAGCACAGCTGCAGTCTCCTGCCGCCATCCCCCTCAATCCGGAGCCGGGACAAATAGATGCAGGCAAATGTAATCGCGGCCGGCGACACTGTCAATGCGCGCCGCCCGCACCGTGAATCAGGCGCGGCGGACATGCCAGCGCTGCCAGAGATACAGCGGCACGCCGATGCCGAAGCCGATCAGGTCACTCGCCGTGCCGGGGTGCATCAGCGACAGGGCGGCGACGAAGAGCACGAAACGCAAGGGCATGATCAGGCGGCCCCCGAACCAGCCCTCGGTGGAAGCCGCGAGGAACCACACCCCGATGCACCCGGTGACGGTCGCCTGGAGGATTTCAAACCAGGGGCCCTGCCACAGCAGCACCGGGCTGTAGAAAAACATGAACGGCACGATGAAGGTGGCGAGTCCCATTTCGAGGGCGACCCACGAAGTCTTCCACGGATCGGACTGCGCCAGTCCGGCGGCGGCGAACGACGCCAGCGCCACCGGCGGCGTGATCGCGGAGACCACGGCGAAATAAAACACGAACATGTGCGCTACGAGCGTCGGCACGCCGATCTTGGCAAGCCCGGGCGCGAGCACCGCGGCGGCGATGGCGTAGGCCGCGGTGGTCGGCATGCCCATGCCGAGGATCAGCGCGACGCCGCCCGCAAAAAACATCGCGAGCAGCGTGTTGGCGCCCGCGATGCCGAGGATCAGCTCCGAGAAGCGGCCGCCGATCCCCGTGAGCGCGACCACGCCGACGATGATCCCGGCGCAGCCGCAGACCGCGACCAGCTGGATCGTGTCGCGCGCCGCGAGGTTGAGTGCCTCCAGCGTACGCCGCCAGCCGAAAAAGCCCGCGGGCACGCCGATCAGGACCACCGCCAGCGCATTGGCGCTCCATTCGCCGAACAGGCTTTCCGCGGCCTGATGTCCCTGCACCACGGCAAAGGCGAGTGCGCCGCCCGCCGCGAGCAGCGCCGCGGTGCGCAGCAGCAGCGCGGTCGCGACGCCTACGGCGCCGCTCGAGACCGAGAGTCCCTCACCCGAATCGATGTCGCGAAAAACCCGCGCCAGCGCACCTGCGATCAGCGCGGTGACAATGCCGAGCCCGCCAGCACGAAATGGCGAGTAGCCGTTGAGAAACGCCCACACCAGCACCACGATCGGGGAGAACAGGTACAGCATTTTGAGCATGCGCGTGAGGGACGGCAGTTCGTCGCGGCGCATTCCGCGCAAACCGAGCCGGATGGCGTGGTAATCGACGTGCATCCAGCACGCGACGTAGAACAGCACGGCTGGAATCACCGCCGCAAGCGCGATCGTGGTGTAGGGGATGCCGGTGATCTCCGCCATCAGGAAGGCGCCGGCGCCCAGCACCGGCGGCGTCATCTGGCCGCCGGTCGAAGACGTGGCCTCGATCGCGGCGGCGGTTTCCCGGTCGTAGCCGACTTTGCGCATCATCGGGATCGTCACCATGCCGGAGGCGACGACGTTGGCGACCGAGGATCCGGAGATCGATCCGAACAGGATGCCCGAGGCGACCGCCGCCTTGGCAGGGCCGCCACGCGCCCAGCCGAACATCGCATTGCACAGGTCGTTGATGTAATCGCCGACCTTCGAGACCTGCAGGAAGGCGGCGAAGCACACGAACAGGATGATGTAGGAGGACGACACCTGGGTCGTGACGCCGAAGATGCCGTACTCGGAATAGATGTAGGTGAAAAAGCGCGGAATCGAAAACCCCTTGTGCTCCAGCACGCCGGGCATCCACGGTCCCACGAAGCAGTACAGGATGAACACGCCGGCGATCACCACCAGCGCGAGCCCCGCGGTGCGGCGAGTGAATTCCAGGAGCAGCAGCGTGCCGCCGAGTCCGACCACCACGTCCCAGGGGGTCCACTGCGCGCCGGCACGGAACAGCAGCCCGTCGATCTCGACCGTGATATAGACGGCGCAACCGATCGAGGCGAGCGCCAGCAGCCAGTCGTACCAGGGCACGCCGACGCTTGGCTTGCGGCTGAAGGCCGCATACAGCATGAAGCCGATCGCGCCGCCCCAGCCGACGTGGATGGCGCGGAACATCAGCGCCTCGAGCGAGTACAGGTTGAGAACGAACAGGTGGAATACGGTGAAGCCGACGCAAAGCACGGCCAGCAGGATGGTCTCCCAGCGGTGCAGCTGCCGCTTGTTGCCGCCGAACTCCTCCTCTGCCATCGGCGGCTGGAGGACTTCGTCCGTGGTCGTGGTCCGGGTCACAAAAAAACCGCGCTACGTTTCGCGCAGCGCGGTCCCGTCGAGTGGCGTGCTCTACTTGCCGATCACGCTGGCCGGAAGATCGATGCCCTTTTCCTTGTAGTAGCGCACCGCGCCCGGATGGAACGGCAGGAAGGTGTTTGCCTTCCAGTTCGCCAGCAGGGTCTCCTTCGCTGCGGCGTGTCCCTTGACCATCTGCGCATTGTTCTCGAGCACCGACTTGACGATGCCGTACACCAGATCGTCGGGCAGGTCCTTGTGCGCGATGCCGAAATTGAACAGCCCGACCGTGCGATGGTCCTCGGTCTGCTGCCTGTAGGTGTCCTTCGGGATCAGCGAGTCCGAAAGCTCGGGCAGCGCCACCTTCAGCTTCTTGATCTCGTCGTCGGTGAAGGTGAAGAAGCGCACCTTGTTGGTCGTCTCGAGCTCGGAATACGCCGCAATCGGGACGCCGGCGCAGAACGGGAAGGCGTCGATCAGTCCGTCCTGCAGGTTGGCCGCCATGTCGGAGGCCTGGCCGTTGCGGACCGTGGTGTCGATGCCGAGCGCCTTGAAGAACAGCGGGAAGTAGGTGCCGCAAGTCCCGGCGCGCGGCCCGACGCCCGACTTGCGTCCTGCCAGGTCCTTGACCGACTTGATGCCCGACTTGTCGAGCGCGATGAAGTGGAAGGGCGTGTCGTACATCGGGAAGGTGGCGCGGATGTTGGAGTACTTCTTGCCCTTGGTCCAATCGCCGGTTCCGTTCCAGGCCTGCAGCGCGACGCCCATCGTCGTCATGCCCAGATCGACCTGCTTGCCGTCGGTGAGGATGATGTTCTGATTGGGCCCCTGCGTCTGCTGAGTGCTGATCGTGGTGCCGAGTTTTTCGTTGACCAGGCTCGCCCAGACCTGGCCGTAGACGAAGTAGGTGCCGCCCACCGACGCCGTGCCCAGCGTGAGCGTCTTGGGCCATGCGGGATTGGGTTTGGCCTGCGACATCGCTGCGCCGGCGAGCGCTGCGAGCGCGAACGCCGCGACCATCTTTGCAAGAACGGTTTTCATCCTGGTCTCCTCCTATTGAGATTGGCGGGGAGCATAGCAGAGCGGGCGCGATCGGAAAATAGCAGCGGGGCCGTTCGGGGTTGACCCAAAGCCATCGGTGGCACAATAGGCGCTGCGGAATCCGCCCATGGGTCAATTCTTTTTCCTTCCGGAGGCCGCGTCGGCCTTTGCGCAATTGCCCTGGTACGCGCTGCTGCTGCTCGCGGCGGCGCTTGCGGGCGAGGCCACGCAGCGGTGGTTGCGCCTTCCGCGCCTGCTCGGCTGGATTGCGGTCGGCGCGGTGCTCGGTCCGCACGCGAGCGGGGTGCTCGCGCAGGGCGCACTCGATTCGCTGCGGCCCGTGCTCGAGCTGGCGGTGGGCGTGGTGCTGTTCGAGCTGGGACAGCGAGTCGACCCTTCCTGGCTGCGGCGCAATCCCTGGCTGCTCGCCACCAGCGTGTTCGAGTCGGGACTCGCGTTTGGCGCCATGTTCGCGGTGCTGCTCGCAACCAACGTCTCGCCGCTGCTCGCCGCCACCGCGGCGGCGATCTGCGTCGCCACCGCGCCCGCCGTCGTGCTCACGCTGTCGCGCGAACTGCGCGCCCAGGGCCAGGTCACCGAGCGCGCGCTGCTGCTGACCGCGCTCAATACCGCCTACGCGTTCGTCGCGGTCAGCGTGCTCCTCGCGTGGGTCGCCCGGGAACACTCGGGCAGCTGGCATGCGATCGTCGCGCACCCGCTGTACCTCGTGTTCGGCTCCGTGGCCCTCGCAGCGGTGTTCGCCGGCGTTTCGCTCGGCCTTCTGCGGCTGCTCGGCCGGCGCAGGGACGCCCAATTCCTTTGCGTGATTGCGCTGGTGGCGGTTGCGGTGTGGGCCGCGGCGGCCCTGAAACTGCCGGTTGCGCTGACGCTGCTCGCATTCGGCGCGACGATCCGCGTGCTCGACCGGCGGCGCCTGTTCGTGTCGCTCGATTTCGGGCGCGTCGGCACGATCCTGCTGATGCTGCTGTTCGCGATCACCGGAGCGAGCATCGACTGGTCGCTGCTGCAGGCCGGCGCGACCGCCGGCGCGCTGCTCGTCGCGGCGCGCATCGCCGGGAAGGCCGTGGGCGTCCTCGCGCTGGCGCGGCCCGCGGCGCTGCCGCTGCGCAAGGCTTCGCTGCTCGCGCTCACGCTGACCCCGATGTCGGCGGTCGCGATCGTGCTGGCGCACGACACGGCGGCGCTGTATCCGAAATTCGGCCCGACGCTGATGCCGATCGTCGTATCGGCGATCGCGATGCTCGAGCTGCTCGGCCCGCTGCTCGCGCACTTTGCACTGACCCGGGCCGGCGAAACCGCGGACGAGGAGCGCTGAACGTGGAACCGCTCGAGTTCCGGAAGTCGGCGCCGCTCACGATGGGCGTCGAGCTCGAGCTGCAGCTCGTCAACACGCGCGACTGCGACCTGACGCGCGCCGCCTCCGACCTGCTCGGGCAGCTGGTGCGCAAGTCGTATCCGGGAGAAATCAAGCCGGAGATCACCGAAAGCATGATCGAGGTGAGCACCGGAATTCACACCAGTTACGAGGCGCTGGTGTCGGAGCTTCGGCAGATCCGCAGCGTGCTGCTCGCTGCCGCCGAGACGCTCAACGTCGGCGTCGCCGGGGGCGGCGCGCACCCGTTCCAGCACTGGAGCGAGCGGCGCATCGTCGACATTCCGCGCATGCGGCAGCTCTCGCAGCTCTACGGTTACCTCGCGAAGCAGTTCACCGTGTTCGGGCAGCACGTGCACATCGGCTGTCCGGACGGCGACGACGCGCTGTACCTGCTGCACGCGATGTCGCGCTATCTGCCGCATCTCATCGCGCTTTCGGCGGCCTCGCCGTACTACCAGGGCGTCGACACCGCGTTCGATTCCTCGAGACTCAATGCCGTCTGCGCCTTCCCGCTTTCGGGCCGTGCGCCGTTCGTGCAGACCTGGGACGGGTTCAACGAGTACTTCGACAAGATGCACCGCGCCGGAATCGTCCAGAGCATGAAGGATTTCTATTGGGACATCCGGCCCAAGCCCGAATTCGGCACCATCGAGATTCGCGCCTGCGACACGCCACTGACCTTTCAGCGAGCGGCGGCGATCGCCGCGTATGCGCAGGCGCTCGCGCGCTGGCTGTTCGTCGAGAGGCCGCACCGCGTGTCCGAGGATCTGTACCTTGCGTACGCCTACAACCGGTTCCAGGCCTGCCGTTTCGGTCTGGAGGGCGAGTTCATCGATCCGGCCGGCGGCACCCGGCGCCCGCTCGGCGAGGAGATCCGCGCGACCCTCGGGCCGCTCGCGGTGCACGCGCGCGAGCTGGGTTCGGAGGGGGCGCTCGTGGAAATCGGCGCCATCGTGAGCCACGGCAACGACGCGCGCTGGATGCGCGAGCGCTTCGCCGACAGCGGCTCGCTCGCCGATCTGGTGTGGCGGCAAGTCGAGCGCCTGCGGTCAGGGCGGTGAGCCGGGAAGCGCCGCTTCGCATCGGGCTGTCCGCGCGCCTGCTGCACGAACCGCCTCCGCAGCTGGGATTCCGCGGCAAGACCCTGCAGTACCTGGAGCAGTCGGTTGCGCACTGGCTGATGGGGCATGGCGCGCTCGCGTTCATGATTCCGACCGTTCCGGGCGGCGCAAGCGTGACGCGCGCGAACGTGAGCCTTGGCGACTGCATCCGGGCGCTCGACGGGTTGGTGCTCCAGGGCGGCGCCGACTTGAGTCCGTCGAGCTATGGCGAAGAGCCGCTGCGGCCGGAATGGTCGGGCGACCGGGTGCGCGACCTCTACGAGATCGAACTGTTCTGGGAATGCGCGATCCAGGGAAAGCCCGTGCTCGGCATCTGCCGCGGGCTGCAACTGATCAACGTCGCGCTGGGCGGGAGCCTGTACCAGGACATTGCGACCCAGGTGCCGGGCGCGCTGCGCCACTTCGATCCGGAGGCCTACGACCGCAACGGCCACGACATCGAAATCGCCGAGGGTTCGGGCCTCGGTCACCTTTACGGGGTCACGGGGCGCGCCACGGTCAACTCGATCCACCACCAGTCGATCAAGGCGCTCGGGCGGGGTCTGGTGGTCGAGGCTCGTTCGGTCGGCGACGGCGTGATCGAGGCGATCCGCTGGACCGGCTCGAGCTACGCGCTCGGGCTGCAGTGGCACCCGGAATTTCTTCCGGGGGGCGGGTCCCTGATGCTCGACGGTTCGCCGGTGCTGCTCGAATTCCTCGAGCAGGCGGCAGGCGCGCGAGGCAAGCGCGCTTAGGGTCCGCGGGGCGCCATTTTCTCGAGCGCGGAGGGCGATGCGGAGCCCGGTTTTCCCTGGCCCGCGCCCAGGCGCGCGGCCTCGACGCGCAGATCGCCGTTCGCCTGCTCGAGCGCGATAATCTGCTTTTTCTGGCGCGCAACCAGCCACTGCAGGCGCAGCACCGCGGGCGTCGAGAACAGGGCGACGATCAGCGCCCCGATCGCGACCGCGATCAGCAGCACCATGGCGAGTGCGCTGTCGAAGCGCCAGAGCAGGAAGGTCACCGTCACGGGGACGTTGTTCTGAAGCGCGAACGCCACGGCGCCGATGGCTACGGCGAGTCCGATCAGGATGGTGAGTTGCATGGCCGTTCCGGGTCCCGGAGGATGGTGCATTATCGTCCAAATGGGGGCGGAACTCGCGCCCATCGATGAGGTCAATCAACCAAGTCCGAATGATCGACGCTCCTGCAGCAGCGGGCGAACGATCTTCCGCCAAAGGAGGGAATCCCGGTGAATGCATGGCTCGATATTTTTGCTGACGGTACGTTCGCGCGCTGGGCGCCGTTCCTGCGTTCCGTGGCCAACATCCTCGTCATCACGGTCGCGGCCTGGGTGGCGATGGTGGCGGTCAGTCGCGGCGTTCGCAGCTTCCGCATCTACATGGAGGAGCGCGCCGGCGGCACCGAAGAGGCCAAGCGCGTCGGGACCCTGTGCCGGGTGTTCCGCTATGTGGGGGTGGTGGTGATTTCGATCGTCGCCGGAATGCTGGTGCTGAACGAACTGGGCATCTCGATCGCGCCGATCCTCGCCACTGCGGGCGTTGCCGGCATTGCAATCGGCTTCGGCGCGCAGAGCCTGGTGAAGGATTACTTCACCGGATTCTTCCTGCTGCTCGAAGACCAGATCCGCCAGGGCGACGTGATCGAGATCGCGGGCAGCGGCGGGCTGGTCGAGGAAGTCACGCTGCGCTACGTGCGGCTGCGCAATTTCGACGGCCACGTGTATTTCGTGCCCAACGGCGAGATCAAGACCGTCATCAACCGCACCCGCGACTTCGCGCAGACCGTGATCGAAATCGGCGTGGCGTACCGCGAGAACGTGGACGAGGCGCTCGAGGTGATGCGCGAGATCGGGCAGGGTATGCGCGAGGATCCGGCGTGGAGCGAGCGCATTCTCGCCGACACCGAGATGATCGGCGTCGAGCGCTGGGACGATTCGGCGGTGATCCTGCGCTGCCGGCTCAAGGTCGTCGGCATCCAGCAGTGGTCGGTGCGGCGCGAATTCCTGCGGCGCCTCAAGGCGGCGTTCGATGCGCGCGGCATCGAAATTCCGTTCCCGCATCTGACGCTGTATCCCGGGCAGGCGAAGGACGGCAGTGCGCCGCCGCTGCAACTGCAGTGGCGCGGGGGCGAAGGTGGCGCCGAGTCGCACGGGCCGCGCAGCCCGTCGTAGCAGTCCGGTGGCGACTGCGGTTTCCGATTGACCCGCCTGATGCGCCTGGCGCTTCGACCCGAATTTGAATCTCCCCGGTCTCCGGTTTTCCGCGGGAATCTCGCGGAAAACCGGAGATCAGACGAAACGCAAGACCGGTGCGCCGCTAGCGCGATAGCAGCGGAGTGCGCGTCTCGAGCGCGTGCAGCGCAAAGAGAAATGCCGCGGCGTTCCACGACTGCCCGGCCATGCCGCGTGGCGCGAGCGTCTTGCCGTGCAGCCATTCGCTGAATCGCCAGTCCCCCAGCGCATTTGCATGAGCGAGCGCAGCGAGCGCTGCGGCGGCCTCGCGCCGCTCGCCCTGAGCCGCGAGCGCTGCGACCCAGAACCCGCCTACGAACGGCCAGACGCCGCCGTTATGGTATTGCCACGCGAAATTCTGTCCGTGGCGCGCCATGTAGGGCCGCCACAGGAGGTCCCGGTCGGTGATCGGATCGCGGGTGGCTCGCACGGGGTAGGGTGCCGCGACGGCAGCACTGCGTAGCGCGCGCAGAGTGCGGCGCGCGGCGCTGCGATCGGCGATTCCGCAGAGGATCGCGAGCAGGTTGCCGAACACGTCGCCTTCCTCCCCGAAGAATCCGAAGTTGACGAAGCTCAGGTACAGGTCGCGGTTGCGCGCGCCGCGCAGGGCGTAACGCATCAAGAGCCGCGCACGACGGTATTCGGCGATGCCCGAGGAAAACGGGTGGAACAGCTGGTTGGCGTTGCGGCGCGTCGCGCCGGACTGCGGCACGCGGTACAACCGTTTGACCAGATACCACAGCGCGTTCGTGTACAGCACGAATCCCGAGCGCGGCATGATGTCGGCCCAATCGCTCGCCTCGTTCTGCTGCAGGAGGCGAAAACGCTGATGCTCCTGGCAGCCAAGCCAGTCGAGCGCGCGACGCTCGCTCGCGGCAAGCCGCGCGCCGGGCGAGAGCAACCCTTCCCGGCGCAGGAAGGCGGTTGCAACGAGCCACCACAGCGTCGCGTCGACGCAGCCGAGATACCAGAAATCGGTCTCGCGGCCCCCCGGTGAAACGAATTTCGGAATCTGCCCGTTCGGTGCCTGGTGCGCGGCGAGGGTGCGCAAGCCGCGCGCGGCCGCATTGCGCAGAGTCGCGTCGCCCGAGAGCGCCATGCCGATGGCGCAGATCGCGGCGTCGCGTCCGTACACGGCATCGTAGCCGCGCCGCGCGGCACGCCTCCCTGGGGTCGCCGCGAGAATTCCGGAGCGCGAGAGATTGCGCTTGAGCAGCGCCACCGATTTCTTTCGGCAACGCTCGATGAGCGCGAGGTCGCGCTCAGGCAAGGAAAACGGGGACAGACCACGTTTTCTGGAACTGCGTACGTTCATCCGGGCTTCGGAGCGGAACCAGGAAAACGTGGTCTGTCCGCGTTTTTCGTGAAATGCAGGAGCGCGACCGGGAAATGCTGGAAGAGTTCGGCGGCCCGCACCGTCTTGTCGCATCGCCACGGTTCACCGGGCGAAAGCACATCGCGCAGCATGATCCCCGCCGGAAGAAAGCCGAGATCGAGCGTGCAATCGCCCCAGGCCTTCTCGCCCAGCGGGGGCACGCCCGGTTCGAGTTCGAGCGATGCGTAGAGCCGGCCCGCGACTGCGACCAGGCCCTCGTCGCCGGCGCGGCGCGCGAACGCAATGACGTTGCGGCTGCGCTCGCCCGAGACCTCGATCGGAAGGTATTCCGCGCCGGAAAAGAGTTGCGGCCGCTCGCGCCGAAGCGCGAGCGAGCGCCACGCGAGCCAGAGTTTCGCGCGCCCGTCGTGCGGCCGCGAAAGGAGCTGCCGCAGACCGGCGGCCTGCGCGTCCCGCGAAATGGCGGCGAGGCGCTCGAGTTCCTCGAGCAGCGCGCCGCGGTGCCCGAAGTCCACCGGGCGCCGGTTGTCCGGATCGACCAGCGATAGATCGACGATCTCGGTGCCCTGGTACAGGTCGGGCACGCCGGGCGACGCGTACTTGAGGAGCGTCTGCGAGAGGCTATTCAACGCTCCGTACCACGCAAGGCGCGTCGCCTGCCCGCGCAGGTCTTCGAGAAAGGGGTTGGCGCTCGCGCCGTCGAGCAGCGCCCGAACGAAGTCTTTCAGCGCCTGCTCGTAGGCCTCGTCCGGATTGATCCAGCTCGTCAGCTGCTTGGCTTCGCGCGCCGCTTTCACCAGATACTGCTCGACGCGGGTGCAGTATGCGTCCAACCCGGCGCCCTGCGGCGCGTCGACGGGAAACGAACCGAGCAGCGTCTGATAGAGCAGGTACTGATCGCTCCGGGAGGGCGCCTCGGAGTCGTTCAACCGCCGCAGCCGGGCGCGGTTCAGCGTGTGCCATCTTCCGAGGAGCAGGCGCCACGCGGCGGGCGCTTCCGAGAGCACGTTGATCCGCTGCCGCACGTCCTCGGAGCGCTTGTTGTCGTGCGTCGAAGTCGCGAGCATGGTATGCGGCCAACGCGCCGCGCGATCGGCGCTCGCGCCGTGGAAGGCGCGCGGCGTGATGCCGAAGGTGCCCGGATCGGCCCCCACTTCGTTCAGCGACACGAGGCGGTGATAGAGGTAGAACGCCGTGTCCTCGACCCCCTTGGCGGTGACCGGCGCCGTGAACTGCTGGAATTTCATCGCGAAGCGGCGAACCTGGGCGAGGAGCTCCGCCGGCGCACCGGTGGCCGCCTGCCCGAGCAGGCTCGCGCGAACGAAATCGAAGATCGAGGCGTCCGCGGCACTGCTCCGCCGACGCCCCCGGCGCACCGCCCAGTCGATGAAATTGCGGTCCTGCGCCGAGACGCGGCGCCCGATATAGGTGCGGTACACGGGCATGCAGGCGGCGACCTCGGCGAGCGCCTGGCGCAGCGTATTGAAGGTGTAGTCGCGCGTGCGCCGGTCGGCGCGGGCGAGTCGCAGCAGTTCGCCCGCGAGCACCGTGAGCTCGGAGGCGAGCGCGCCGCGCGCGATGTCGCGCCGGCCGCGGTAGGCAGCCTCCTCGAAATCGAATTCCGCGCCGCTGAACCGCCGCCAGATGCGATCGAAGCGGCTGCGTGCCGCGGTGTCCACGAACAATCCGTTCACCACGGCGCCGAAGCGATAGCCGGTGGTGCCGTGCACCTGCCAGCGTTCGGGCACGCGTTCGTGGCCGGCCGCGATCTTTTCGACGAGGAGGTAGATCGGGCGCGGCGGACGGCCGTCCGGTCCGCGCGCGGGCAGTTCGATCCCGATGCGCTGCGCGTAGGCGCGCTGCAGGCGCTTGAAGTACTGCTCGGGGTCGTGCAGTCCGTCGGGATGGTCGATTCGCAGGCCCTGCGCGATGTCGGCGGCGCACAGATCGAGCACCAGCGCGTGCGTCGCCTCGAACACCGCGGGATCCTCCATGCGCAGCGCGGCGAGGTCGTTGATGTCGAAGAAACGCCGGTAGTTGATCTCGTCCGACGCGACGCGCCAATAGGCGAGGCGGTAGGCCTGGGTTTCGAGCAGTTCGTGCAGTGCGTCGCGCGCCGCGTCGTTCTCGCCGTCGCCCGCCTGCGCTGCGGCGTCCAGGATTGCTTTCGCCGCGGCGGGCGACTCCGCGGCGAGATGCGCGAGGCGCAATTGCAGCGCCTGCGACTCGCGAACGCGTTCTGCAGCCGCGCTCTCGGAAGCCTCGCGTGCCGGCAGCCGTTCGAATGCCGCCGTGAGGTTTGCAAGTTCGTCGCGCGCGACGGGTTTCGCGTCCGCGGCGATCAGCGCGCCGGCGCGCCGCAGCAGCGGTGCGTAATCCCGCGGGTCGAGCGCAAAGCGATGCTCTTGATACTGCACCGCGAAACGGCCCTCCCCGGGCGCGAACCCGATCGCCAGTTCTCCGCGCGCCAGCACCTCGCCGTAGTGATCCCCGAGCACCGGCAGCAGCACCTTGCCTCTGAGCTGGGGGTCCACCGGCGCCCAGTCGATGTCGAAAAAGCGCGCGTAGGTCGACGCCTGCCCGTGCTCCAGAACGTGCCTCCACCAGGGGTTGTCGGCACCGATGCCCATGTGGTTCGGCACGATGTCGAGGATCAATCCCATGTCGTGCGCGCGCAGCGCGGCAGCGAGCCGCTCGAGCGCGGCGCGCCCGCCGAGTTCCGGATTGATTTCGCGGTGATCGACGATGTCGTATCCGTGCCGGCTCCCCGGGCGCGCGCGCAGCAGCGGCGAGCAGTACAGGTGACTGATGCCGAGCCGCGCGAGATACGGCACGATGGCCGCCGCGTCGTCGAGCGTGAACTCGCGATGCAGCTGCACGCGGTAGGTCGCGCGCGGGATCTGCGCCACGCCGCGCGCCCGCCGGGCCTCGGCTGGCTGCGGGCGTTCCGTGGCGAGCGCGCGCCCGCAGGCCTCGAGCCGCGCGTCGGCAGCCATTTCTTCGAGCGTCAGCGGCAGCTTGCGGAGCCAATTCGGATGCTCGCTCGTGGTGCCGGGAAGGTTCGCCTGCTCTACGACGCCGAGTTCGTCCTCGAGTTGCACCAGCAGCAGCCGCGCCGGAGTGCGCGCGAGATAGCGCTGCACCGGGAGCGACAGATCGGGCGCGCCGCCGGTGCCGACCTGTCCGGCCTCCGGCAGCTGCTCGCGTTCGAGCGCGCGAAGCAGCCGCGGGCGGTCTTTGTCGCGCTCGGCGACCTGCGCTTCGCGCAGGCGCTCGGTGGGAAAGAGCTGCAGTTCCTGTCTCAGCGCGAGGTCGCGCCCCGCCCACCAGCCCGCGAGCGTCGGCAGGTCGTGGGTGCTCGCCGCAACGAGCGCCTGGTGCGGATACTCGGCGGGCGGCTTGAATTCGCCGTCTGCGCGCCGCTCGAAGTACAGCAGCCGGTACGACAGCACGCCCGCCGCGACGAGTGCCGTTCGCACCTCGTCCGGCACGGTGCCGAGATCCTCGCCGACCACGACGCAGCGGTTGCGCTCGCTCTCGAGCACTACGATCGCCAGCATTTCGTCGAGCGCGTAGTGCACGTAGCCGCCCTCGAGCGCGCTCGCGCCGGGCGGAATCCAGTACAGGCGCATCAGCCCCATGACGTGGTCGATGCGGATCGCGCCGGCGTGGCGCATCGCCTCGCGCAGCGCGTGAATGAACAGCGCGTAGCGGCTCGCGCGCAGCCGGTCGGGCCGCAGCGGCGGCAAACCCCAGTTCTGGCCTTTCAGGTTGAATCCGTCCGCCGGCGCACCGATGCTTGCCTCCGGCGCGAAGCAGGCGCGCTGCGCCCAGGTGTCGGAGCCGCCGCGATCCACCGATACCGCGAGATCGACGTACAGGCCGATGCTCATGCCGAGCGCGCGGCAGGTTGCCGCGGCGCGGGCGAGCTGCAGCTCCGCCTGCCACTGCAGGTACTCGAAATACTCCACGCGCTCGAGATTCGTCGCGCAGAATCGCGCCACGTCGCTCGAGGCGGGATCGCGGTACGGTTCGGGCCACGCCGGCCAGCCCCAGAGCGCGGCATCGCCGCGGTAGAAATGTTCCTGCAGCGCCTCGAACAGCGCGTGGCGCCGCAGCGACTCGCCCTGCCGCGACTGGAACGCGCGAAACGCGCGCGCGCGCACGCTGCCGCCCCGCACATGGCGCTCCCGGAAATTCGCATGCAGCAGCTCGAGCACCTCGAACTTGGCCCGCGCCACGCCGGGGTATTCGACCAGCGGGCTCGCGCGCAGCGCGGCGAGCCTCGCCTGGAAAGCGGGCGAATTCACGAGCTCGCGCGCGCTTTCGGATTCCTCGAAATCCTCGATCGACTCGACCTCGAGATACAGCACGTTGAGGCGCAGCCGCGAAGACGGGCTGTACGGACTCGCGTGCGACGGGTTGTGCGGAAACAGCGCGTGCAGCGGATTCAATCCCACGATGCCGGCGCCGCGCCGCGCGCATTGCGCGACGGCCTCGTTCAGATCGCCGAAATCTCCGATGCCCCAGTTGCGTCGCGAACGCAGCGCATACAGCTGGATCGAAGTGCCCCAGATGCCGGGCCCCTCGGCGAGCACCTCGGGAAAATGGCAGCGCTCGGGCGCTGCGATGAGCAGCGTGTCGCCGAGAAAACCTCGGCGCCGCGCCGCGTCATACAGCTCCAGGCGGTGATACCCCGCTGGCAGTGCAACCGCGATGTCGAATTCGCGTACGGCTTGAGCGCCGGCTGCCACATTCAGCTCGCCTTCGTGGCGCGTGCCGTCTTCGAGGGTGAGCCGCCAGGCGAGGCGCTGTCCGGCGAGGGGCGCGGCGAACTGCGCGCGCACCCGCCACGAGGCCGCGCCGGGCGCAACGCACAGCACTGGTGGAAGCACCTGTCGTGCACGTGCGGCGAGCAGCGCCTGTTCGGACGCAAGCGCGCGCTCGGGGGTCCCGGCGTCGACCTCCAGCGCCGCCAGAAGCGCGATCAGGCTCGGCTTCGGGACTTCGCACCAATGGCCGAAGACGTCGTGGTAGCCGGTGGCAATGCCGCACAGCGCGCACAATCGCTCGAGCGTTGCCTGCGGCTCGCTCACGGCTGCTCGAGGCTCGCCTGGACGCCGCCGCGATCGAGTTCGAGCGCGGCGCCCTGCGCCCTCGCGCCCTCGGCATGAATCACCGTTCCGCGCGGCGCCTGGGGAAGGCGCACGGCGTCGCGCGAGAGGTTGACCGCGAGATGCAGCCGCGCGCCGTCGCCCAGCATCCATTCGACGTGCAGCGCGCCGTTCACCACGGCGAAGGTGCCGCCCTGCATTCCGGCGAGCCGCGGAACGACGTGCCGGTGCCGCAGGGCCAGCAGTTTCGCAATCAGCGTCAGGCGTTCGAGTGGCTTCGGTCGCGAGCGTTCTTCCCAGCGCAGTTTCGATGCGGCGAAGGTCGCCGGGTCGCTCGGATCGGGGATTCGCGCGCGGGCCGCCGGATCGCGAAACGCCGCGAACTGGGCGAACTCCTCGCGCCGGCCGTGCGCCACGGCAGCGGCGAGTTCTCCGGAAAAATCGCAGAAAAAGAGAAACGGCGTCGAGGCGGCGAACTCCTCGCCCATGAACAGCATCGGCACCTGCGGCGAAAGCAGCACGCAGGCGAGCGCGGCGCGCTCGAGGCGCTCCGGGGCGAGCGCCGAGAGGCGCTCGCCGAAGGCGCGGTTCCCGACCTGGTCGTGCGTCTGCAGGAACGACACGAACGCGGTCGCCGGCAGGTGGGCGCTCGGCGCGCCGCGCAGTGCGCCGCCGCGAAACCGCGAGGCCTCGCCCTGATAGACGAACCCTTCCGCGAGCGCGCGCCCGAGCCGCTCGAGCGGCGCATCCGCGTAGTCCGCGTAGTAGCCGTCGGACTCGCCTGCGACGAGCACGTGCAGCGCGTGATGCAGATCGTCGTTCCATTGCGCGCTCGCCAGGCGCGGCGCGCCGGTATCGGCATCGCGCTCCAGGTAACGCGACTGGTTGGCGTCGTTCTCGAGCACCAGGTGCAGGTGCCGCTCGCGGCCGGGCCCGTCGGCGATGGCGCGGGCGATTTCCGCGACGATGTCCGGGTCGCTCGAGTCGCGGATCGCGTGCACCGCGTCCACGCGCAGGCCGTCGAAACGGTATTCCTCGATCCAGTACAGCGCGTTGTGGATGAAGAACTCCCGCACCGTGCGGCAGCCATCGCCGTCGAAATTGATCGCTGCGCCCCAGGGTGTCTTGCGCGCCGGATTGAAGAACTGCGGCGCGTAGGCGCGCAGGTAATTGCCTTCCGGGCCGAAGTGGTTGTAGACCACGTCGAGCAGCACCATCAGGCCGCGCGCGTGCGCCGCCTGCACCAGCCGTTTCAGGTCCCCGGGCGCGCCGTAGGACGCCTCCGGCGCGAACGGCAGCACGCCGTCGTAACCCCAGTTGCGGCGCCCGGGAAAATCGGCCACCGGCATCAGTTCGATCGCGGTGACGCCGAGCGAGGCGAGTTCGTGGAGCCGCTCGATCGCCGCGCTGAAACTGCCCTGCGGCGTGAAGCTGCCAATGTGAAGTTCGTAAACCACGGCCTGCTCCCAAGGCCGGCCGCGCCAGCTTGAGTCCTCCCACTGGAAATCGAGCGGATCGACCACCATGCTGGGGGCGTGCACGTCCTCCGGGTTGGCTCGCGAGGCGGGGTCCGGCACGGTCTTGCCGCCGTCGATGCGAAAGGCGTAGCGGCTGCCGGTCGCCGCGTTCGCCCGGCACTCGTACCAGCCGCCCTCGAGCGCCGTCATCGCCAGTTCGGCGCGCACCGCTTCGGTGGAGAGCACGAGGTCCACCCGAGTCGCCGCGGGCGCCCAGAGCCTGAAGCGCGTCGCGCCGCCGGCGACGACTTCGGCGCCGAACGGCATCGCGTGGCGGTGGCGTGCGCCGGCCATCGCCTCAGGGCCGCGCGTTGACGTGCAGCAGCAGCGCGAGCGATCTCGCTTCGAGGGGATACGGCGAACCGGGTTCCCTTCCACGGTGCTCGGGCACGCCGTCCTCGCGCGCCGTGTCGAGCAGCGGAAACCATTTCGTGCCGTCGGCCGTCGGCGGCAGCATGAACGCGAGCGGCTCGTGGTGCGAGTTGAACAGCAGCAGGAAGTCGTCGTCGTGCAGCGGGCGCCCGCGGGGGTCGGTCTCGGTCAGGCTCCCGCCCGAGAGGTAGACCCCGAGCGACCGCGCGAAATCGTTCTCCCATTCCTGGTCGCTCATTTCGCTGCCGTCGGGCTTGAGCCAGGCGATGTCCTTCGCCTCGCGACCGTGGATCGCGCGCCCCTCGAAGAAGTCGCGCCGCCGGAACACCGGGTGCGTGCGCCGCAGTTGAATCACGCGCCGCGTGAATTCGAGCAGCCTTTCCCGGCCCGCATCGAGCTGCCAGTCGAGCCAGGATATTTCGTTGTCCTGGCAGTAGGCGTTGTTGTTGCCGCGCTGGGTGTGGCCGAACTCGTCTCCCGCAAGCAGCATGGGAACGCCCTGGGACAGCAGTACGGTGGCGAGGAAATTGCGCTGCTGGCGCGCGCGCAACGAGAGGATCGCGGGATCCTCCGTGTCGCCCTCGGCGCCGCAGTTCCACGCCAGGTTGTTGTTGTGCCCGTCGCGGTTGGCCTCGCCGTTGGCTTCGTTGTGCTTGTCGTTGTACGAGACCATGTCCCGCAGCGTGAAACCGTCGTGCGAGGCGATGTAATTGATGCTTGCGTACGGGTTGCGGCCCGAGCGCCCGTAGAGATCGCTCGAACCCGTGAGGCGCATGGCGAATTCGCCGATCACGCCGCCGTCGCCCTTCCAGTAGGATCGAATCGTGTCGCGGTACTTGTCGTTCCATTCCGCCCAGCCCGGGGGAAAGCCGCCGACCTGGTAGCCGCCTTCGCCGACGTCCCAGGGTTCGGCGATGAGCTTCACCCGGTTGAGCACCGGGTCCTGGCGCACGATGTCGAAAAATGCGCCCAGCCGGTCGACCTCGTGCAGTTCGCGCGCCAGCGCCGAGGCAAGGTCGAAACGGAAACCGTCGACGTGCATTTCGGTCACCCAGTAGCGCAGGCTGTCCATCATCAGCTGCAGCACGCGCGGGTGCACCATGTTGAGCGTGTTGCCGCAGCCGGTGTAGTCGACGTAGTAGCGGCGGTTCTCCGGCTGCAGGCGGTAGTACGAGGCGTTGTCGATGCCGCGAAATGCGAGCGTCGGCCCGAGCTGATTGCCTTCCGCCGTGTGGTTGTAGACGACGTCGAGGATCACCTCGATGCCCGCCGAGTGCAGCGTCTTCACCAGGGTCTTGAACTCGTTCACATTGCCCGAGGCGCTGTAGCGGGCTTCCGGCGCGAAGTAGCCGATGGTGTTGTAGCCCCAGTAATTGCGCAGGCCGCGGTTGACGAGCGCGCGCTCGTCGAAGATCGCGTGCACCGGAAGCAACTCGACGCTCGTCACCCCGAGGCGCTGCAGGTAATCGACCGCCGGCGCGCTCGCCGCGCCGGCGTAGGTGCCGCGCAGCGCCGGCGGCACCCCGGGGTGCAGCGCGGTGAAGCCGCGTACGTGCATTTCGTAGATCACCATTTCCTCGCGCGGAATGTCCGGGCGCCGGTCGTCGCCCCAGGTGAAGGCCTGGTCGATCACCTTGCACTTGGGCATCCCGGGGGCGCTGTCGCGCCGGTCGAGCGACAGGTCCTCGCGCTTGTGGCCGATGGTGTAGCCGAACAGCGCGTCGTTCCAGCGCGGCGCGCCGACGATGCACTTGGCGTAGGGATCGATGAGCAGCTTGTTCGGATTGAAGCGGTGGCCCTCTTCCGGCTTGTACGGTCCATGCACGCGGTAGCCGTAGATCAGGCCGGGGCGAGCTTCCGGCAGGTAGCCATGCCAGACGTTATCGGTATGCTCGCGCAGTTCGATGCGCTGCAGCTCGCGCCGCCCGGCCGGATCGAAAATGCACAGCTCGACCTTGGTCGCGTGCTCCGAGAACATCGCGAAGTTGACGCCGGCGCCGTCCCAGTTCGCACCGCGCGGGTAGGGCCGGCCGGGCCAGACCGCCGAGATCGGTCCGCTCATCCCTGTGCGAGCCTCGATCCGACGCGCTGCGCCTGCCCGAGGAGTCCTGCGAGTGTGGCGAGAAAGGCGCGCACCTCCAGAGAATCGCGCAACCGGTAGCGCGCGAGGGTCGGGCGCGGCTTGTCTCCCACTACGATGCCCAGTCCGCGCGTGGCCAGAGCGCGGAATGCATGCTCGTCGGTGAGGTCGTCGCCGATGTAGATCGGGAGCACCAGGTCGGACTCCAGTTTGAGCGCGCGCAGCAGCCAGAGGACCGCTTCACCCTTGTTCCACCGAAGGTCGGGCAGCAGCTCGATCACCTTCTTGCCCCGTTCGCGCCGCAGTCCAGTGTGACGGCCACGCACGCTGTTCACGGCACGCTCGACCGCGGCGACTTCGGCGGGCCGCACCATCCGGTAATGGACGGCGATGGAAAAGCGCTTGCGCTCGATGAGCGCGCCCGGGATCCGGGCGAGTGCCGCGCGCAGCTCGCGTTCCGCGGCTTCGAGCGCCGGTTCGATCGACGCCACCTGCGGATGCGTGTGGGCAAGACCGCCGGGCCCTGCGATATCGAAGCCGTGGCTTCCCGCGTAGTGCAGCTCCAGCCCGATCCGCGCGCGCACGTCGGGCAGATCGCGGCCGCTCACCACGGCCACGGGGCAGTGTCCCTGCAGCCGCTCGAGCAGCTGGCGCACTGCAGGGTCGATCTGCGCCTGCTCGGGCCGCTCGACGATCGGGGTCAGCGTGCCGTCGAAATCGAGGAACACCGCCGGGTGCTTGCCGCGCAGGCGCGCCGCAACTTCGGGCATCCGGTCCAGTGCATTCGGTATCAGCGTGCTCATGGTGTCATGATCGAAGCCGAGCGGGCGGTTCGCCGCTGCGCGGCGAACCGCAGATTCAGAAAATACGGCGAACATTGTCGTGCGGCCGCCGTCGAACGCTCTTGATGGTTGTCAATCGCAAACTCAGGCCCGGGATTCCATTCGGGCGATGATAGCCTCGAAACGCGGACCGCGCAGCGCACCTTGGATCGTTTCTTGCGAGCGCAGATTCCAGGCGCGCCGCCTCGGCGAGCGAAGCGCGCGACGCGTTGCGATCAGTCAAGCGCACTCGCGCCCCCGGTGTTGAAATCCCCTCCATGATCGATTCCGCGCTCCGTCGGGCGACTGCGCCACCGCGTGCGATGCCGAGGCGCGCCGGACCGCGTCCCTTCGCAGCGCTGCTTCGGTTGGCGTGCGTGGCGATCGCGCTGTGGGCCGGCGCCGCCGCGGCGCAGGTCGAAGCGTACGTGCGCTACAAGGTGGAGATCACCGCTCCGCGCCCCATCGAGCAGCTGCTTCGGTCGGATCTCGATCTGCTTCGCTGGCAGGGCTACGAGACCATGACCGACGAGCTGCTCGAGCGCCTGGTTCGCGAGGCGCGCACCGAGGCCGCCGAGGTTCTCGCCGCGCAGGGCTATTTCACCCCGCGCATCGAGTCCCGGATCGAGGCCGAAGGCGTCGCGCGGACGGTGCATCTCGAGGTCGATCCGGGCATGCCGGTGCGGGTGCGCTCGGTGAGCCTGCGCTTTTCGGGCGCGATCACGCAGCCCGAAGCGAACCAGGGCGCAACCGTTGCCCGCATCCAGGCGCAGTGGAAGCTCGCGCCCGGTGAGATTTTCACGCAGGCGGCGTGGCAGGGCGCCAAGCGCAGCGCCGTCGAATCGGTCGCGAACCGGCGCTACCTGCTCGCGCGCATCGCGGCGAGCGAAGCGAAAATCGATCCGGCCGGCGGCACCGCGGAGCTGAGCATGACGCTCGACAGCGGCCCGGTGATCGCCTTCGGCGAACTGGAGATCTCGGGGCTCTCGAAGTACGACGAGGCGCGCGTGCGCGACCTCTGGACTTTCGCTCCGGGCGCCGATTTCGATCAGGAGGTGATCGAGCGCTTCCAGCGGCGGCTGAGCGTGGTCGAGTATTTCGCCAGCGCGTACGTCGACGTCGATCCGGCGCGCGTCGACGGCAACCGCGTGCCGGTCCGCGTCACGGTGCAGGAAGCGCCGAACAAGCGGCTGCAACTCGGGGTGAATTTCAGCACCGATGCCGGCATCGGCGGATCGGCCGGCTACCAGCACCGCAATTTCCTGGGCCGGGCGTGGCGCCTCGGCACGCGCCTCGACCTGCAGCAACTGGTGCAGACGGGGGAAGCGACGATCGGTTTTCCGGAGCGCCCGGGCGGCTGGGCGGACCAGCTCGCGCTGCGGTTCCGGAATGCAAGCATCGAGAATCTCGACACGCGCGACTGGTCGCTCGGCGTTCGGCGCAATTCGATCGAGGAACGGCGCCAGCCGCACTACGGCGTGACGCTCGTGCAATCGAGCCAGAGCGTCGATGGCGTGCTCGACGAGTCGGTCCACGCGACCTATCTGTACGCGGGCTATACGCGGCGCACCACGGACAACCTGCTTTCGCCGCGGCGCGGCGCGATCATGCAGGTCGAAGCGGGGATCGCACCGCCGGGACTGTCGAGCCGTGGGTTCGGCCGCGTGCTCGCACGGATTGCCTGGTACCACCCGCTCGGATCTCAGAGCGACCTGTCCGTGCAGGCGCAGGGCGGGGCGGTGCTCGCGGGCAGCTCGAGGCGCATTCCGCAACTGCTCCTGTTCCGCACCGGCGGCAGCACCACGGTTCGCGGCTACGACCTGGACTCGCTCGGCGTGCCGCTGGGCAACGCGATCGTCGGCGGACGCTATTTCGCCCTGGCGAGCGTGGAAGCGACGCATTGGATCTCGGACCAACTCGGGATCGCCGCGTTCATCGATGCGGGCAATGCGGCGGACGCCGTTTCGGATTTGCGGCCCGCCTACGGCATCGGCGCCGGACTGCGCGCGCGCACGCCGCTCGGACCGTTCCGCCTCGATCTCGCGTACGGCGAGGCGAGAAGCAGTTGGCGCCTGCATTTCTCGATCGGTCTGTCGTTCTGATGGCGCGCATCGCAACGACATGGAAGCTCGCGGGCCTTGCCTTCGTTGCGCTGGCGCTCGCCTTGATTGCCGGCGCGGCCTGGCTCGCCGCTACGGAGGGCGGCCTGAAGTGGGTGATCGAACGGGCGGAAGCGGCAAGCGGCGGGCGGCTGCGCATTGAGTCCGTGCAGGGAACGCTGCTCGGACCGATCGCAGCCGAACGGATCGTATTTTCCGACGCAGCGACGGCGCTCGCCGTGGAGCGCGCGCGCCTGCGCGTGAACTGGTGGTCGTTGCTGCAGGGCCTCGTAGAGGTGCAAACACTCGAGGCGCAGACGATCGAGGTGACCACGGCGCCTTCCGGGGGCGAGCCCCCGGCGGCGCCGCAGGCGCTTTCGCTGCCGCTGCGCTTTGCCATCGGGCGCTTCGAGATCGGCCGGCTCGCGATCGCGCAGGGCGCCGAGCCGGTCGTGGTGACGCAGATCGCCGGGAGCTTCAGCGGCGGGCCGTTCAGCCATCGCCTGGTGATCGCGCAGGCGCGAACACCGTGGGGCAGCGCGAGCGCTGACCTGGATTTGCGGGCTCGAGCGCCGTTCGAGGTGAAGGGGGCGCTCCGGTTCGGCGCGCGCGATGCAGCGGTGGCTCTCGATGCCGAAGCGAATCTCGATGGGACGCTCGGCGCGCTGCGTGCGACGCTCGCAGCGCAGATCGGCGAGGCGCGGGCGGAGGGCGTCGTGCAACTCGCGCCGTTCGAACCGGATTGGCTGCCGGCTGCGCAACTTCGGCTGCACGTCGCGAATCTCGCGTCGTTCGTCCCCGGCGCACCGCGCAGCGACGCGCAGATCGCACTGCACGCCTCGGGTGGCGCGAACGGCGTGTTGCAGGGCCGCCTTGAACTCGGCAACGCCATTCCCGGCGCGATCTCCGAGGGCCGCATTCCGCTCGCCTCGCTCGAGACCGAATTCGCGACGCGGGGCGCCGTCGTGACGCTCGGGCGGTTGCGCGCGGGGCTCGGCGCGGCCGGTCGGTTGCGCGGCAGCGGCGTGATCGAGGGCGCTCATGCCCGCTTCACGCTTTCAGTCGAGGCGCTCGATCTGCACGCGGTGCACGCAACGCTCCGTCCGACACGGCTCGCCGGGGTGCTGCAGCTCGAGGCCGACCCGGCCGTGCAGCGGCTCACGCTCGAACTCGAGGATGCCGTGGTGAAACTCGCGGCCGCCGTGCGGCGCGAAGGCGAGCGAATCACGGTCGAATCGTTCCGCGCCAGGGCCCATGGCGGCGAGCTGAGCGGCGACGCTCAGCTCGATCTCGGAGGCGACCGCGCGTTCACCGCGAACGCACGCGCCCGCGGGTTCGATCCGGCGCGCCTCGGCGATTTTCCGCCTGCGGTATTGAACGGCGAAGCCGTGGCGAGCGGCGCGCTCGCCCCGAACTGGCGCGCGCAACTGCGGGTGAAGTTGGACGATAGCCGCTTCCGCGACGCTCCGCTGACGGCTCGCGCGAGCTTCGGGGTTGCGCCCGGCGTGCTCAGTTCGCTCGAGGCCGACGTGCGCGTCGGCGTCAACCGGTTGCAGGCCCGCGGCGGCTTCGGGGGCGCCGGCGATGCACTCGATCTGCAGATCGATGCGCGCGACCTCGCGCAGCTCGACCCGCGTGCGGGCGGCCGCATCGCGGGCAAAGCGAGGCTCGAGGGGTCGTTCGAACGTCCCGGCGGCTCGTTCGAGATCGAGGGCAGGAACGTGGCGTTCGAGAAGCGCCACCGGCTGCGCGAGCTGCGCGCGAGCGGCAGCGTGTCCGCCGACGCCGCGCGACGCATCGCGCTCGACTGGAAGGGTTCCGGCGTGCAGTTGCCGCAGATCGCGCTTGCGAGCGCGCGCTTCGGCCTGACCGGGCGCCTGGAGGCCCACGATCTTGTCGCGGAAGCGAAGGGCGACGGAATTGACCTGAGCGTTGCGGCGAGCGGCGGCTGGTTCGGAGCCGGGGGCTGGCGCGGCCGCGTCACGCGTCTCTCGAACGGGGGAAGACATCGCATCGAACTCGCCGGCGATCTGTCCCTCGACGCCGCGCCCGAGCGCGTCTCGCTCGGCGCCGCGACGCTGCGCGTGCTGGGCGGCGAACTCGCGCTGCAGTCGCTCCTCTGGGAAAAGGGCCGGCTCGCGACCGCGGGCCGGATCCGCGTGCTGCCCGTGGCGCCGCTCGCCGCGCTCGCCGGATGGCAGCCCGAAACGGGGTCGGATCTCGCATTGAACGGCGAGTGGTCGATCACCGCCAGTCCGCACCTCAATGGCCGCGCGCGCATCGAGCGCGCGTCCGGGGACTTGATTCTCCCGCCCGAGCCGAGGCTCGCCGCCGGTCTCGCTGGTGTTGCGATCGATGCCCGAATCAGCGATGACGTCATCGATCTCACCGGATCGTCGCACACGGCACGCCTCGGGCATGTGGAACTCGGGGCCCGAATTTCGCCGGCGCCGGGCGCGGCGCCCGGCGTGATCTCCGCTTTGTCGCAGCTCTCCGGCACGCTGGGCGCGCAGGCACCGTCGCTCGCGTTCCTGCAGCCATTCATCGGCAGCGCCGCCGTGCTCGATGGGCGCGTCATGGCGAAGCTGAGTTTCGCCGGAACGCTTGGGGCGCCCGTGCTGACGGGCACGCTCGCCCTCGACGCGGTTCGCATCGACATGCCGCAGCACGCGCTGGCGTTGCGCGACGGTCGTGCGCGAATCGTGCTCGACGAGCGCTCGCTCACGGTGCAATCGCTCGCGATACGCGGCGGCGAAGGGCAATTCGAGGCCTCGGGCGGGATGCGCCTTGGCGATCACGCCGCGACGCTCGACTGGCGCGCCGAGCGGCTGCGGCTGTTCAATCGCCCGGACCGCCAGCTCGTCGTGAGCGGCGCGGGCAAGGCGAGCCTGATCGAAAAGCGGCTCTCGCTGCAGGGCGAGCTGAAAGCCGATCTCGGTGTGATCGAAATCGACGAGGGCGCCGCCGAGCGGCTCGGCGACGACGTCGTGGTCACCGGGCGCGCGAACAAGCCCGTGGCGCAGGCGAAGCGCGCGCTGCCGCTCGATCTGGATATGGCGATCGACGCCGGCGAACGGTTTCGCGTGCGCGCCAAGGGCCTCGCTGCCGAGTTGTGCGGCCGCGTTCGCCTGCGCACGCGCGAGGATGCCGAAATCGTCGCCCAGGGCAGCCTCGAGACGCGCAACGGAACCTACCGCGCGTTCGGGCAGGAACTCGTGATCGAGCGTGGACGGCTGCTGTTCGATGGTCCGGTCGGCAACCCGGGTCTCGACGTTCGCGCGTTGCGCAAGAACCAGGAGGTCGAGGCCGGCGTCGAGGCGCGCGGCACCGTGCGCTCGCCCGTGATCCGGCTGGTTTCTGAGCCGGCCGTCTCCGACCAGGAAAAAATCGCCTGGCTCGTGCTCGGGCACGGCGCGGCGAGCACGCAGGGCGCGGAAATCGCGCTGCTGCGGGCCGCGGTCAGCACGCTCTCGGGCTCGGACTCTGGGCTTTCGGTCGGCCAGAACCTCGCGCGCGGCCTCGGCCTGGACGAGGTCGGCATCCGCGGCGGGCTTGGCGGACACGTGGTCGCGTTCGGCAAGCGCCTCTCGGACCGGGTCTATCTCGAGTACGAGCAGGGATTGACCGTCGCGGCGACGCTGGTGCGGCTGAAACTCGCGCTGACGCGTACGCTCAGCGCACGCGCCGAGGCGAGCCCGCAGGGCGGGCGGGTCGGCTTCGGTTACGACATCTCCTACGATTGAGAATCACGCCGCACCCGCAAGCGCATCGCGCGCCTCGTCCTGGATCAGGCGCAGGTGTTCGGTGCTGACGAAACTCTCGGCGTACAGCTTGATCACGTCCTCGGTGCCCGAGGGCCGCGCCGCGAACCAGCCATTCTCGGTGATCACCTTGATGCCGCCGATCGGCGCGCCGTTGCCCGGGGCTGCATCGAGCACCGCGCGCACCGGATCGCCTGCGAGCAGCGTCAGATCGAGTTCGCGCGCAGCAATGCGCCCGAGCGCGGTCTTCTGCTCGCGAGTCGCGGGCGTATCGACGCGCTCGTAGTGCGGTTCGCCCAGTTCGTGCGCCAGCGCGCGATAGTGCTCGCCGGGGTCGCGCCCGGTGCGCGCCGTGATTTCCGCTGCGAGCAATCCGAGGATGATGCCGTCCTTGTCGGTGGTCCAGACCGAGCCGTCGCGCCGCAGGAAGGTCGCGCCGGCGCTCTCTTCGCCCGCGAACGCGAGGCGCGCCTCGTGCAACGCCTCGACGAACCACTTGAAGCCCACCGGGGTCTCGACGACCTTGCGGCCGCGGCGCGCGGCGACGCGATCGATGAGCGCGCTGCTCACGAGGGTCTTGCCGATCGCAGCCGAGCGCGGCCAGTCGCGGTGCGCCAGGAGGTAATCGATCGCCACCGCGAGATAGGCGTTGGGCGACATCAACCCGGCGCTCCGCGTGACGATGCCGTGGCGGTCGGTATCGGTGTCGTTTGCGAAGGCGATGTCGTAGCGGTCCTTGAGCGCGATCAATCCGGCCATCGCGTGCGCCGAGGAGCAGTCCATGCGGATGCGGCCGTCCCAGTCCGCGCTCACGAAGCGGAACGTCGGGTCGGGCGCGGCGTTCGCCACCGAAACCTTCAGGCCGTAGCGCTGCGCCAGCGGCGCCCAGTACGCGAGTGCCGCGCCGCCGAGCGCGTCGATACCGAGGTGCAGGCCCGCGCCGCGGATCGCCTCCAGATCCACCACCGCAGGCAGGTCCTGGAGATAGCGCCCGAGAAAATCGTGCCGGTGCGTGCTCGATGCGGCGAGCGCTCGCGCGTACGGCACGCGCGGAATGCGCTTCAGCCCCTTGGCGAGCAGCGCATTGGCGCGTTCCTCGATCCAGCCGGTGATCTGCGTTTGCGCGGGACCGCCATGCGGCGGGTTGTACTTGATGCCACCGTCCTCGGGCGGGTTGTGCGACGGCGTGATGACGATGCCATCGGCGAGCGCCGCCTGTCCGGGACGGTTGTGGCGCAGGATGGCGTGCGAGACGACGGGCGTCGGCGTGTACCCGAGGTCGCGGTCGATCATCGTCTCGATGCCGTTCGCCGCCAGCACTTCGAGGACCGAGGCGAACGCGGGTTCCGAAAGCGCATGGGTGTCCATGCCGAGGTAGAGCGGACCCGCGATGAGTTGCTCGACGCGGTAGTCGCAGACAGCCTGCGCCACCGCGAGCACGTGCGCCTCGTTGAAGCTGCGTTGCAGCGATGAACCGCGATGGCCCGAGGTGCCGAAGGCGACGCGTTCGGCGGCAACCGCGGCGTCGGGGTGCTCGGCGAAGTATGCGGTCACGAGGCGCGGCACGTTGGCGAGGCAGGCCGCCGGAACGGGCTCGCCCGGATGCGGCCGCAATCCTGCCGGGTCGTCCTGGCGCTCAGCGTCCCGCATCGGCAGACCGCATTTCAGACTGGATCGGAAACCGCATTTGGAGATTGTCGCACTCGAGGGTTGCGAGATCGCCCGGCACGGTGCTCGCCGCTTGTCCCGATGATGGCTCGCGCCGCGCGGTTCGGGTTGACGATCGTCAATGGCGCTCGCGCCGGCCGCATTTGTATCGGGCGCGCATTCCCGGTAGTCTCGCCCGCGATGGTGCGCAGGACCAAGCCGGACCGAGGGGATGCGCCGCGGCGGGAACGCGGCGAACGCGCGCGTCGCCGCAAGCCCCGCCTGCGGCGAGTGGTTCGTCGCGCGGCGAAACTCGGCGCGGAACTTCGCCGGGAGCGCGATTTCGCCGCCACCGTGCTCGGCGTGGTGCAGACGCTCGTCGCGGTGCTCGATCGCGACGGGCGCATCGTGCGCTGGAACAGCGCCTGCGAGTCGACGCTCGGCTACACGTTCGAGGAAGTTCAGGCTCGCGTGTGGTCGGCGTTTCTGGTTCCCGAGGAGGACATTGCCGCCGCGCAGCGCAATTTCGACGCGCTCTGCGCCGGCCGCTACCCGATGCAGTACGAAAACCAGTGGCGCGGGCGTGACGGCACGCTGCACCAGATCGAGTGGCGCAACACCGTGCTGCTCGATGCGCGCGGCGAGGTCGAATTCGTGGTGCGGGCGGGCACCGACGTCACCGAGCAGCGGCGCCTCGAGCGCGAGCTGCGGCAGCGTCTCGAAGACGTCGCGCAGATGCACCGCCTGCACGCGGTCGGCGAGATCGCGGGCACGCTCGCGCACCAGTTGAACCAGCCGCTCGCGGCGATCCGCAGTTTCGGCGAAGCGGCGCTCGCGCGACTGCGTCGCAACGAGGTGGATCCGGAGCGCCTGCGCCGAATGCTGACCGACATCGTCGCGCAATCCGAGCGCGGCGCGCAGGCGATCCGCGATCTGCGCGGTTTTCTCGTGCGGCAGCCGCAGGAACTGGCGGAATGCGATTTCAACGCCGTCGTGCGCGCGGCCTGCGCGCTGGTGGAGGCGATCGCGCGCGACGCGAAGGTCCGGCTGGAGATGGATCTCGGCGAGCGACTGCCGCCGGTGCGGCTGCGGCCCGCGCAGATCGAGCAGGTGATCATCAACCTCGTCGACAACGCGATCGACGCGATTCTGGAGGCGAGCGCGCCCGGCGGCCGGATCACGGTGAGCACCTCGCTCGAGAAATCGGAATCGGCGGTCACCGTCACCATGCGCGACAGCGGCCCCGGGCTCGATGCGGAGAGCGCCCGCAAGGTGTTCGAGCCGCTGTATACGACGAAGCAGCACGGAATCGGGTTGGGACTGTCGATCGCGCGATCGATCATCGAGGACCACGGCGGGCGCATCTGGGCGCAAGCCGGCGACGGCGGATTCTTCGCATTCACGCTGCCGGCGGCGCAATGAACGCGACCGTCTATCTGGTCGACGACGATGCGGCCGTGGCCCGCGCGATCGGCGAGATTCTCGAGGGCGAGGGGCTCCAGGTGCGCAGCTTCGACAGCGCCGAAGCGTTTCTGGAAGCCTGCGACGCGGAGGCGCGCGGCTGCGTGCTGCTCGACGTGCGCCTGCCGGGGCTCGACGGCCTGCAGGCGCAGGCGGCGCTCGAGGCGCGCGGCGTCGAAATGCCGGTGATCTTCCTCACCGGCCACGGCGACGTGCCGATGTCGGTTCGCGCCATGAAGGCCGGCGCGTTCGACTTCCTGCAAAAACCGGTCGCCGCCGACACGTTGATGGCGCGCGTGTATGCGGCATTGCGCCTGGACGACGGACGGCGCGCGGACCGCGCGCAGGTGGAACAGGCGCGGTTGCGCCTGGAACGGCTCACCGGGCGCGAGCGCGAGGTGTTGACGCTGCTGCTTCGCGGCCGCAGCAACAAGCAGGTCGCGAAGGAACTGCGCGTGAGCCCCCGCACCGCCGAAGTCCACCGCCGCAACATCCTGCTCAAGACCCAGACCGTCAATCTGCTCGAGCTCGACAAGCTTCGCCGGCTTGCGCGACGCGACGCGAAGAAGGCGTAGTTCCGGCCCCGACTGCGCGCGAAGGCCGCAGGCCGGGAGTACGCAGAACTGCGTACGCCGTTTCAGTAAGCATTCGGACGAATTTCCGGCCCCGCAGCATTGGTGGATAGTTCGGCGCATCCAAAACGAACCGGAGATGCGCGAATGCAGGCGACCCTGAGTCTTGCTGAACTGGCCCAACTGATGCAGGTCGAGCCGCCGCAGGAAGGTCCGATGGGCCTGTGGCGCTTCGCGCTGCGCGGAGTGGGTGCGGGCGAGACGCTGTTCCGCCAAGGCGACCGGTTTCGCAGCATGTACGTCGTTCGTACGGGATTTTTCCGCAGTTCGTTCATCCGCGGAACCACCGAACACATGGTCGCGTTTCCGATGACGGGCGACGCGCTCGGCATGGACGGCATCGGCCCGGGGGTGCATCCGGTCGAAACGGCAGCGCTCAGCGATGCGCAGGTCGCCGTGGTGCCGTACGCGCTGCTCGAGCAGATGGAGTGCCTGCACGGCGCGCCCGGCGAAATCCTCCTGCGGCTGCTGTGCCGCGAGAACGCCTGCAAATCGGAACTGGTGTCGCTCCTCGGTCGGCGCAATTCGGCCTCGCGTGCCGCGGCGTTCCTGCTGCGCCAGGGCAAGCGTTTCGGCGCGCTGGGCTATTCGCACTCGGATTTTCCGATGCCGATGCGCCATGCCGACGTCGGCAGCTACCTCGGGCTGAGGCCCGAGACGCTGAGCCGGGCGTTCGCCGCGCTGAGCGCCGCGCGGCTCGCGCGAATCTCGCTGAAAGCCGTGGAGATCCTGGACGTCGAGGGATTGCGCGCCGTCGCCGACGGCGCAAAGGCCGAGCCGGTCGCAAGGACGAAGGCGCCAGCGGCGCGTGGAACCGCGCGGGCACTGCGCCCGGCGGCGGAAGCAAGGGTTCAATGAACGGCCTGCGGATCCTTGCGTTCGTGATGGCGGGTGGACAGGGCGTTCGCCTGCGCCCGTTCACGCGCGACTACGCCAAGCCCGCGCTGCCCTTCGGCGGCGGTTATCGGATCATCGATTTCGTCCTCAGCAACCTGTACAACTCGGGCGTGCCGCAGGCCCGGGTGCTGCTGCAGTACCGGCCTTCGCTGCTCGCGCAGCACATCGCCCGGCACTGGAGCGGCGTGAGCGGAGCGAACGGACGGTTCGTGCAGGCGCTGCTGCCGAGCACCGCAGGAGTCGAACTGTTCGAGGGCACCGCGAACGCAGTGGCCTGCGGCCTGCGCGCGATCGACTGTGCGCAGCCAGACGTGATCGCGGTGTTTGCCGCGGATCACGTCTATCGCATGGATGTTCGCCAGATGCTCGCCTTCCATCGCGAGCGCGATGCCGAGGTGACGGTGGCCGCGGTCTCGGTTTCGCTCGCGCGCGCAAGCGCTTTCGGTGTGATCTGCGCCGATACCGACGGCCGGATTCTCGGCTTCCAGGAAAAGCCCGAGCGTCCGCAACCCAGGCCCGACGACGCGCGGCGCGCCTTCGCCTCGATGGGCAACTACCTCTTCGAGCCGGAGGCTTTGCGCGCCGCGCTCGCCGAGGCGCAGGCACGGGGCGAGCACGATTTCGGGCGGCATGTGCTGCCGCGGATGGTCGATGCGCATCGCGTATTCGCCTACGACTTCGCGCGAAACCTCGTGCCGGGGGCGCGGCCGGAGGAGGAGGCCGCGTACTGGCGCGACGTCGGCACGGTCGACGCCTACGTGGAGGCGCAGTGGGACCTGCTCGGGCCCGAGCCGCGATTCCGGCTCGACAACCAGGAGTGGCCGATTCGCTGCGGCGATTCACCGCGCGTGCTCGGCTCGCTCGACGGCGGCGCACTGCAGCACAGCATCGTCGGTCCGGGCGTGCAGTTTCAGGGCGCGGCGGTGCGGCATTCGGTGCTGCAACGTGGCGCGCATGTCGAACCGGGCGCCGAGATCGAGCGCTGCATCCTGATGGAGGGCGTTCGCGTCGCGAACGGCGTGCGGTTGAGCCGCGCGATCGTCGGCCGCGGCAACCTGCTCACCGCGGAGGCGCGCGGGAGCAGGCTCGCGCGATCGAGCCGCTGGCCGCGTTCGCCGGCCGGAATGACCATCGTGCCCCCACGCGCAAATCGCGTCGCGCACGCGGCGTGGGGTGTCTGAGCGGTGAGGTCGTCGCCAGGCACGGCGATGAAACGCGGACGCGCCGCGTTCGACGTCACCGGACGGATCGACACTACCGATGCGGCACAGGTCGAGACGGAAGTCACGCGCATCTACCGCACGCTGTACACGCGCGAACCCGCCGCGGCGCTCGGCTGCGCGTTCGGCGATGCCGCGCGCCTGTACCGGGGTGATGTTTCCGGGTACGCGGCCTGCGACACGGGATATCACGACCTGCAGCATGCGCTCGAAGTCACGCTCGCGACGGCGCGCCTGCTCGATGGCTACGAGCGCTGGCGCGGCGCCGATCCGGTGATCGGCGGGCGGTTGTTCCAGTTCGGCGTGCTGTGCGCCCTGTTTCACGACTCAGGCTACATCCGCCGCGAACGCGATTCGGGTCGCGGCAATGGCGCGAGCCATGCGGACCGGCACATCGATCGCGGCGCGCGTTTTCTGCGCGCCTACCTGCGGGCCTCGGGGATGCCGGATTTGGCGGACGCTGGCGGTCGGCTGCTGCGCTTTACCGAATGCGGCCGGCGCGTGGCGTCGATCCAGATGTCATCGCCGATGCTCGTTCGCGTAGGACGTCTTCTCGGCTCCGCGGATCTCGTCGCGCAGCTGGCCGATCCCTGCTGGCTCGAGAAATGGCGCGAGCGCCTGTATCCGGAAATCCTCACGAGCGGCATCGCGCGTCGCAGCTCGCCCGACGGCGAGCGCCTGAGCGTCTCCTCGCAGGAGGAACTTCTGGGTCACGCGCCGCGCATCTTCCGCTCGGGGCTGCACCGCCTGGAAATCGAGTTCGGCGGCGCCTACGAATACGCCCGCGGACATTTCGGCGGCGAAGATCCGTACGGAGACGCCATCCGGCGCAACTTCGGGATCGCAGACCGCGTGGCGGCCGAACTCGAGCAATCGGCGCCGGTTGCGGCCGTTGATAACGGTCAATCGCACTCACCGCAGCGCGCGTAGATTGATGGCGCCGCGTTGCGAAAGGCGACATGTCCGAACTGCGTCAGGATCCCGTCACGCGCGACTGGGTGATCGTGAGCCCGGAGCGCTCCGCGCGACCGCAGGGGGCCGCAGTCGAGAATGCGCCTTGTCCGTTCTGCGCCGGCAGCGAGAACCTGACGCCGGAAACGGTGGACCGCATCGACGCCCCCGACGGGCGCTGGCTGGTGCGCGCGATGCCGAATCGTTTTCCGGTGCTCTCGCGCGACAGCACGGGCGTCGCGAACGAGGAGATGCCCGGCGGCTGGCGGCGCTTGCCCGGCTACGGACGCCACGAAGTGATCGTCGAGACGCCGGAGCACGATGCGCCGCCGGGCGTGATGCCGGTCGCGCAGGCGCGGCGCGTGCTCGAGATGTATCTTCGGCGCTACCGCGCGCTCGCCGCGGAGGACGGCCGGTTGCGCCAGATCGTGCTGTTCCGCAACCACGGCCTGCGCGCCGGCACCAGCCTCGCGCACCCGCATTCGCAGATCGTTGCCACGCCGTCGGTTGCGCCCGGGACGCGCCGCCGCGTGGTCGACGAGATCGCCTTTTTCGACGAAGCGGGCCGCTGCGGGCTGTGCCACGTGCTCGGCCGGGAGCGCGCTGCCGGCGAGCGCATGGTGCTGGAAAGCGCACACTTCGCCAGCATCGCGCCGTACGCCTCGCGCAATCCCTGGCAACTGCAGATCGTGCCATTGCGGCACACGCCCACTTTCGGCGAGGCAACGGACGAGGAACTGGACGATCTCGCGCCGCACCTCACGCGCGTGCTCGCTGCGCTCAGGCGCCGGCTCGGAAACCCCGACTACAACCTCGTCGTTTCGACGCCGCCGCTCGACCTGGTGCACCGCGGGGCGAGCCACTGGTTCATCGAGGTGCTGCCGCGGGTGACGACGCCGGCGGGGTTCGAACTGGGCTCGGGCATCGTGGTCAACGTACAGGCTCCGGAACCCGCCGCCGAGGCGCTTCGAGAAGAACTGAAGGAGGCGCTGCCGGCAGGACGCGCATGAGCTGGAATTCCGCGCCCCATCGATGTTCTCGCGCTGCCGTGGCGAATCATCGCCTTCGACGGCGCGAGCGGCGAGCGCTTCGCGCACCCGTCTCGGTTGGCCATGAACCCGAAAACGGGTCAAACTAGAGTGCAAATCAACGACCCATCGACAGGAGATCCCATTGACGCACTCGAAAATGCTGGCGACCCGGCGACGCAAACAAAGAGGCAAGAAGCAACTCGCGAGGATTGCCAAGGGCGCGAAGAAACTCGGTAAACAGAAGGCGGGGCCGGCCGGCGCGGACAGTCGGAAAAAACCGCCCGCATAATCGATCGGCGGCGCGGCTGACGGCCATGCGAGCCGAGCAGGGCAAGTCCGAGCATTTCGAAGCGGTCCTGGCGATGCTGCGCGAACGCGTGGCGCGCGAGAGCCGGGATTCGGCGGAGCGCTTCGTCCGCGAGTACTACCGGCGCCTCGACCCGGAGGATTTCGCCGAGCGTTCGCCGGCGGACCTGTACGGCGCGGCGCTATCGCACTGGAACTTCGCTCGCGGGCGCGAGCCGGGCCGGGCGCGGCTGCGCGCATTCAACCCCGCGGTCGAGGAACACGGCTGGCAGTCGCCGCACACCATCATCGAGATCGTCAACGACGACATGCCGTTCCTGGTCGACTCGGTGACCATGGAGGTGAACCGGCACGGCTTGACGCTGCACCTCATCCTCCATCCGATCATGGCGGGCGAGTCGATCATGCACGTCGAAGTGGATCGGATCACCGAGGCCGCGAAACTGGGCGAACTGCAGGGCGACCTTGAGCGCATTCTCGGCGACGTGCGGGTCGCGGTCGAGGACTGGGGCCGCATGAAGGCGCGGGCGCGCGAACTCGCGGCCGGATTCGAGCGTGCGCCGCCCCCTCTGAGCGCAGACGAACTGGCAGAGGGCAGGGCATTTCTCGAGTGGCTCGCCGAAGACCACTTCACCTTCCTCGGCTACCGCTGCCACGACCTCGTCACCCGGGACGGTCACGACGCGCTGCAGGTCGTGCGCGGTTCGGGTTTGGGCGTTCTGCGCGAAACCGAGTCGCGGCGCCTGTCGTCGAGCTTCGCTGCGCTGCCGTCGCAGACGCGTGCCTACGCGCGCATGAAGGATCTCCTGATCATCACCAAGTCGAACTCGCGCTCTACGGTCCACCGGCCCGGCTATCTCGACTACATCGGCGTCAAGCGCTACGACGAGCGCGGCGAAGTGTGCGGCGAGCACCGCTTCATCGGCCTGTATACGCACACCGCCTACAGCGTGAGCCCGGAGCAGATTCCGCTGCTGCGAAGAAAAGCGGCGAACGTCGTCGCGCGCGCCGGCGTCGAGCCCGGCGGGCACGCCGCCAAGTCGCTCGCGAACATCCTCGAGACCTACCCGCGCGACGAGCTGTTCATGGTCGACGAGGAGCAGCTCACCGAGATCGCGATGGGCATCCTGCATCTGGGCGAGCGGCAGCGTTTTCGCCTGTTCGTGCGGCGCGACCCGTTCGAGCGGTTCATCTCGTGCCTGATCTACGCGCCGCGCGAACACTACACCACCGAGCTGCGCCGCAAGTGGCAGGCGATACTCACCGACGCGTTCAACGGCCAGAGTTCGGACTTCAGCGTCCATCTGTCGGAATCGCCGCTCGCGCGCGTCCTCATGACGGTGCGCACCAGCCCGGGAAAGATTCCGGCGTATGAGGCGCACGCGCTCGAGCAGCGGCTCGCGGCGGCTGCGCGGCGCTGGGAGGACGAGCTCAAGCAGGCGCTCATCGAGCAGTTGGGCGAAGCGCGCGGCAACGGGCTTTTCCGCCGGTTCGGCGCGGTCTTCCCGGCGGCCTACCGCGAGGACTTTCCGGCGCGCAACGCGGTGCCCGATCTCGAGATGATGGAGCGCGTCGCGGCGGACGGGGCGCTCGGCATGAGCCTGTACCGGCCGCCGGAGGCGCCGCCCGGAACGATGCGCTTCAAGCTGTTCCGCAGGGGCGCGCCGATCGCGCTTTCGGACAGCCTGCCGATGCTCGAGCGCATGGGCCTGCGCGTGCTCGAGGAGCGACCGTACCGCATCGAGACCCCGGACGCGGACCTGACGATCGACGATTTCAGCCTGGTTGCGCCGGCCGGCGTCGTGATCGAGATCGACGCCCTGCACCGGATCTTCGAGGACGCGTTCGGGCGCGTGTTCGCCGGAGAAATCGAAAACGACCTGTTCAACCGCCTGGTGCTCGCGGCGCGCCTTCCGGCGGACGAGATCGTCGTGCTGCGCGCCTATGCGAGGTACCTGCGGCAGATGGGCTTTGCGCTCTCACAGAGCTTCGTGCAGGCGACGATGGCGAATCATCCGGACCTCGCGCGCATGCTGGTGAACCTCTTCCGGCTGCGCTTCGATCCGGAAGGCGCGGACGACGAGGCGGCAACGCGCCAGGTCGGCGCGATCGAACAGGCGCTAGACAAGGTCGAGAACCTGAGCGAAGACCGCGTGCTCAGGCAATACCTCGCGCTCGTCCTCGCCACCACGCGCACCAATTTCTGGCGGCGCGACGCGGCCGGCAGGCGCCGCCCGTTTCTCTCGTTCAAGTTCGATCCGGCGAAGGTGCCGGGATTGCCCGAACCCAGGCCGATGTTCGAAATCTTCGTGTACTCGGCGCGCTTCGAGGGCGTGCACCTGCGCGGCGGCCGGGTCGCGCGCGGCGGACTGCGCTGGTCGGACCGGCCGGAGGATTTCCGCACCGAGGTGCTCGGCCTCATGAAGGCGCAGATGGTGAAGAACGCGGTGATCGTGCCGGTGGGTTCCAAAGGCGGGTTCGTGCTCAAGCGCGCGCCCGGCGTCGCCGAACGCGAGGCTTATCTGAAGGAAGGCGTCGCGTGCTACCAGGACTACCTGCGGGGGTTGCTCGACCTGACCGACAATCGCGTAGGCAACCGCGCGGTGCCGCCGCCGCAGGTGCGACGCATTGACGGGGACGATCCCTATCTCGTGGTCGCCGCCGACAAGGGCACGGCCAGCTTCTCCGATTACGCCAATGCGATCAGCCGGGAGTACGGCTTCTGGCTCGACGACGCGTTTGCTTCGGGCGGGTCGGCCGGCTACGACCATAAGGCGATGGGAATTACCGCGCGGGGCGCCTGGGAATCGATCAAGCGCCACTTCCGCGAACTGGGACTGGACACCCAGGCGACCGACTTCACCGTGGTCGGGATCGGCGACATGCAGGGCGACGTCTTCGGCAACGGGATGCTCCTGTCGGAACACATCCGGCTCGTAGCGGCCTTCGACCACCGCCACGTGTTCCTCGATCCGGACCCGGACCCGGCGGCGAGCCACGCCGAGCGCAGGCGCCTGTTCGGGCTGGCGCGTTCCTCCTGGGCCGATTACGACGCGACGCTCCTTTCGAAGGGCGGCGGCGTATGGCCGGGCGCCGCGAAATCGATTCCGCTGTCGCCCGAAGCGCGCCGCGCGCTCGGCGTCGAAGCGGCGAGCCTCGCCCCGAACGAGCTGATCGCCGCGATCCTCAAGGCGCCGGTGGATCTGCTCTACAACGGCGGCATCGGCACCTACGTGAAGGCGGCGAGCGAATCGCACGCCGATGTGGGCGATCGCGCCAACGACGCCGTTCGCGTCAATGGCCGCGAGCTGCGCTGCAAGGTCGTCGCCGAGGGCGGCAACCTCGGCCTGACCCAGCTCGGCCGGATCGAATACGCGCTCGCCGGCGGGCGCGTCAACAGCGACGCGATCGACAACTCGGCGGGCGTGGACACTTCCGATCACGAGGTGAACATCAAGATCCTGCTCGGCCTCGCGGTGGCCGACGGCGAACTCACGGGCAAGCAGCGCAACGCGCTCCTTGCGAAGATGACCGACGAGGTGGGCAGGCTCGTGCTGCGCGACAACTACTTCCAGACCCAGTCGCTGTCGGTGAACGGGCGCCTGGGCGTGCGGCTGCTGGATGCGCAGCAGCGCTTCATCCAGTTTCTCGAGAAAGCCGGACGCCTGAAGCGCGCGCTCGAGTTCCTGCCCTCGGACGAGGAAATCGCCGAGCGCCGCGCCGCGGGCGTCGGGCTCGCCAGCCCGGAGCGCGCGGTGCTGCTCGCCTACGGCAAGATCTGGCTCTACGACGAAATGCTCGCCTCGCCGCTCCCCGACGACCCCTGGGTGTCGACCGCGCTCGGCCGCTACTTCCCGAGCGCACTGCGCAAGGCCCACGCGCGCTTCATGCCGCTGCATCCGCTGAGGCGCGAAATCATCGCCACCTACGTCGTCAACAGCATGGTGAATCGCGTCGGCAGCACCTTCGTGCACCGGCTGACCGAGACCACGGGCGCGCGGCCGCAGGAAATCGTGCGCGCCTACCTCCTCACGCGCGAGGTGTTCGCATTCGTTCCGCTGTGGAAGTCGATCGAGGCGCTCGACAACCGGATCACCGACGCGGTGCAGGCGCAGATGCTGATCGACCTCGGGCGGCTCATCACGCGCGCGACGACCTGGTTCCTGCGCTCGAAGCATCTCGGCGAGGACATGGCGGCGACGATCGGGCATTTCGTCCCCGGCGTCGAGGCGCTCTACGCGCACCTGGATTCGCTGCTCGACGAGCCTGCGAAGGCGCAACTCGCCGCCCAGTGCTCGCGCTACGCGGATTCCGCGGTGCCTGCAGCGATCGCGCGGCGCGTCGCGGCTTCGGACACGCTCTACGCGGCGCTCGACATCGTCGAGGTCGCGGGCGTCACCGGGCGCCCGGCGGAAATCGTCGCGGGCGTGTTCTTCGATCTTTCGGTGCGGCTCGGGCTCGGGTGGCTGCGCGAGAAAATCGGCGCGCTTCCCGGCGAGAGCTACTGGCAGACGCTCGCCAAGGTCGCGATGCGCGACGATCTTTCGGGACTCCAGCGCAGCCTCGCCGCGAACGTGCTGGCCGGGGGCGAGGGCGGCGATGCGGCGCAGTTGGTTGCTGGCTGGCAGGAACGCAACCGCGCCGCCCTCGAGCGCGCTACGAAACTGCTCGGCGAGTTGCGCGCGAGCCCGGCCCCCGACCTGTCGATGCTTTCGGTTGCCCTGCGCGAGCTGCGAATCCTCGCCTGATGGTTTCCCGAGACGCGCCGCCAGGCGAAACCTCGCTTGAGCTTGGCCCGCGTCAACAACGGCCAATCCGACCCTCTTAAGGACCGGATTAGAATGGCCTTTACGCTGACGCGCCGCGTTTCCCCGCGGATCTGGGGTCGGTGAGGGGAGTCGTTGAATCTGGAGTTCATTCACGCACTGGAGGGTTCCATGTACAGGACAACATCGAGTAACCGCTTGTCGCTGACCGCCGCCGCGGTCGCCGCCGTGTTCGCCGTTTCGGCGATCGGCTCCGCGTCTGCCCAGGAGCGGAAATCGATCCGCTGGGCGACCTCCAGCGTCGATTCCTACGGCTACAAGGTCGCCGCCGCGATGGTGAAAATCGGCGAAGAAGCGCTCGGCGGGCAATACACCATCACCGTCAACCCCTATCCCTCGACCACCGGCGCGATGAAGGCGGCGATGGATGGCGATGCCGAGATCGGCTACACGGCGGACGTCGGCATGACGCAGGTCTACGAGGGCGACGGCGGTTTCAAGAATTACACGCCCTCGAAGGGCAGGCTGGTGCACACGTGGTACTCCTATCCGATGGAGTCGTTCATGGCGACCTCGGCCAAGGACGCCGGCAAGTACAAGTGCTGGGGCGATTTCAGCGGCAAGCCGGTGTTCTTCACCACGGCGGGCTTCATGAACTGGCTGAATTTCCAGCGCATCTACAAGGTGCTCGGCTACCAGTTCAAGCATGTTCAGATCGACGCCAAGACCAATAGCGACGCGCTGCAAGGCGGCACCATCGCCGGGTCGGTGGCCTACACGACGGCGGGACGCTCCCTGGCGAGCTACTGGAAGGAAACCGACGTGCGCATGGACGTGAAAATCATCAATCCGTGCCCCGAAGAGGTTGCCAAGCTGAAGGCGGCCGGCCTTGCCGTCGTGGACGTCGATCCGAAGGAAGCGTTCAGCAAGGACGTGGGCGTGCGCACCATCCACGGCGTGCCCATCCTGTTCGGCTACAACATGCGTGCGGACACGCCGGAAGACGTCGTCTACAAGATGGTGAGCGCGTTCTACAAGAACCGCGCGGAACTCGCCAAGGCCGACCCGGGCTTCACGCCCATGGCCAAGGACTTCGTCGGCATGCAGGTCCAGGGGATCAGCGCCAATCCGGAGATTCCCGTGCATGCGGGCCTCGCCAGGTTCCTGAAGGAACAGAAGGCCTGGAACGACAAGTGGAAGATTGCAAAATAAGAACTCGCTAGACGGCTGAATACGAGGACCTGCCGATCCGGCAGGCCCTCGTCACGGCCCGCAAGACGCGGTTCGCCTCATACCTGCAGGGGGAGCGTCCATGCCGATCGACTGGCTGAAGCGTCATGCCACTCTCAGGAACCTGACCTTCGTGCTGTCGGTGGTCATGTTCGTCTGGGTCATCTGGTACTGCTACACCGGCTTCGGCGGCGCGCAGGAACTGGTGTCCCGGCTATTGCCGATCGCGCTGGTCCTGCAGATCCTGTTCATGATCCAGAAGGAGCCCCTGTACCCGCGGCTAGCCACGGCCGCCAATTATTCCCTGGTCGCGTTCTACATCGGCGTTTGCGTCTATGCCTTCGTCTACTTCCTGTTCGAATACGAAGACATCGCGATCTACCGGCAGGGTTCGTACACGAAGCAGGATTTCGTCGTCGGCCTGCTGATGTTCCTGCTGGTGATGGAACTGTCGCGGATCGCCCACGCCACGCTGTTCTGGGTGAATTTCGTGCTGGTGCTCTACACCATGTTCGGCTACCTGAGTCCGCTCGACTTCTTCTGGCATCCGGGCACGAGTTTCTATCGCGTGGTCACCTCCAGCACGGTCGAGATGTCGAACGGGATCTACGGGATCTACGGCCAGATCGCGCTGACCCTGATCGCGGCGTTCCTGCTGCTGGCCGCCGTCGCGAACGGATTCGGGGCGCAGAGCGCGATGATCCACGTCATGCAGCGGCTCGCCGGGCGGTCAAGGCAGATGGTGCCGCAGGCGGCGGTGCTCGGGTCGCTGTCGATCGGCATGGTGAGCGGCAGCGGCTCGGCCAATGCCGTCGTGGTCGGCAGCATCACGATTCCGCTGATGAAGCGTTACGGCGTGCCGGGCGTGTTCGCCGCCGCGACGGAGACCGCGGCATCGATGGGCGGGCTGCTGATGCCGCCGATGATGGGCGTGGGCGCTTTCCTGATGTCGGAATTTCTCGGCGTGCCGTACTGGGACGTGGTGGCCCGGGGCTTTGCGCTCGCGTTCGTCTACTACATGTCGCTCGCCTTCGCGGTCTACCTCATCTGCGTGCGGCTGCTGCCGCGCGAGCCGATCGTGGCGCCCAGCGCATCGGGCTACGAGCAGATCAAGACCTCGATCTTCTTCATGGCGGTCGTGTTTCTCCTCGCCATGATGGGCTGGATCGGCATGGGAGAACTGCTCGCCGCGCTGTATACCGCCTCGTTCCTGTTCGTGCTCCTGCTCGTCAACTTCCTCTACTTCAAGTACGTGCTGAAGGATCCGGAGGTCGCCCACGAAACGTTCCTCGGCAACGTACGCCTGTCGATCGAGACGCACGCGGACATGACCTCGTACCTGACTCTGCTGCTCGCGACGCTGGGAATCATGATCGGGCTGTTCACCGTCACCGGGTTCATCAACCGCATGGGGGGAATGCTGCTCGACCTGGGTTCCTGGAACATCATGGCGATGATTTTCATGTGCTTCGTGTTCGGGTGGCTGGTCGGCATGGGCCTGCCGCCGACGGCGACCTACATCATCGGCGCGGTCGTGATCGTCGGGCCCCTGACCAAACTCGGAGTCAACCCCTGGGTCGCGCATTTCTTCGTCTTCCTGCTCTCGGTCTGGGGCGAGTTGTCGCCGCCAACCTCGCTCACGGCCGCCATCTCGGCGCGCATCGCCGAGGCTTCCTTCATGCAGACGATGTGGGAAGCGCTGAGAATCTGCCTGCCGATCACGCTCCTGACGTTTGCGCTATTCTCGCGCGCCGAAATGGTGATTCAGCCCGGCTGGACGCAGGTCGGCAGCTCGCTGATCGTGGTGGTCGGCACCTGCGGGACTGCGCTCGCGATGTTCGGGCGGCTGATGCCCAGTCCGGTCCCGGACCTGGCGCTAAGAGGGGTGCTCATGCTCGCGGCCTTCGTGCCGCTGTTCTATCCGGACGACCGGGTCGCCGCGGCCGCAGCCGTGGTCGTGCTGCTCGCGACGATCGCGGGGGTGTGGCGCCATCGGCAGGTCGCACCGCCCAAGGCGTTGCAGGCGCAGGCGGCGGGCTAAGTTCGGAAAGACATCGAAGGTTTGCGGCCGGCGCGCGACGCGCGGACCGCGTGCATCACGCCGTGCTCGACCGACTGGCCGGGTTCCGCCGCGAGGCGACCGGTCGTCGGGATGCGACTGCAAGAAGTCGACCGAGCTTCCGTGCGACAATGCTCAGCATGAACGAGCGCCAGCAGACGCTGGGTGAGGAGATCGTCAACTGCGTGAGTCATGGCCTCGCATTGCTGGCGGTCCTCGTCGGCATTCCGTTTCTGATTGCCGGTGCCTGGCCCCACGGCGCCGCCAGCCTGATCGGCGCCTGCGTGTTCGCGGCAACGATGGTGCTGCTCTATCTCGCCTCGACGCTTTATCACGCGCTGCCGGCCGGTCGCGCCAAGCGCGTCTTTCAAAAGCTCGATCACGGCGCGATCTATCTGTTCATCGCGGGCAGCTATACGCCGTTCGCACTCGGCGCCCTCGGCGGCGCATGGGGCTGGACGCTTTTCGGGCTGGCGTGGTCGCTCGCGGGCCTTGGCGTCGTGCTGAAGGTGTTCAACCGTCTGGCACATCCCTGGCATTCGACGGGCCTGTATCTGCTGATGGGCTGGCTGGTACTGATCGCCGTCGTGCCGCTGGTCGAGCGAGTCCCTGCGACCGGCGTCATGTTGCTTTTGGCCGGCGGAATTGCCTACACGCTGGGCGTCATCTTCTACATGCTCGACTCCCGGTGGCGCTACAGCCATGCGGTCTGGCACGGATTCGTCGTGGCCGGCACCGGATTTCATTTTTTTGCGGTGCTCGGCTACGCAGCTTAGCCCCTGAGGTCCGTTGGCCGTCGGTGACGGCGCCCGTTTGTCAGCGCTTCCGTGCAGGCGTCTTGACAACTCTCAATCGCCCTGAAAATCGCTGCCGCAGAATGGTGTGACCCAGCCCCCGGGAGCCTTGCCATGTCCATCCCGCATACCGTCCAGATGTATCTCACCGAGCGCCAGCTTCCATTTGAAATCGTCGAACACGAACCCACCGTTTCGAGCCTGCGCACTGCCAGCAAGGCACATATCGGCGCGAGTTGCCTCGCCAAGGCCGTGCTGCTCGAGGACGATCTCGCGCACAGCCATTTCCTGATCGCGGTGGTGCCGGCGAGCCGCCGCGTCGACCTGGGCCGGCTGTCGCGGCAGACCGGCCGCCCGGTTCACCTCGCGACCGAAGAGGATGCAGCAAGCGTGTTCTCGGACTGCCACGCTGGCGCGATGCCGCCGCTTGGCCCTGCCTATGGTCTCGAAACGATCTGGGACGACGCCCTGATGCAGCAGCAGGAACTCTACTTCGAAGCCGGTGACCACGAACATCTCGTGCGAATGACGTCCGGCAATTTCGCCCGCCTGCTGCAGGGCTGCGCGCACGGGCAATTCAGCCAGGCAATGTAGTTCGGCGCGCCCAGGGGTCTGCGCCGACGCCCTCGGTCACTGCGGCGCGTGCCGCGGCGTCGCACCCGATGGCGGTCGCGTAAGCCTTCCGAGCTGAAACAAACCGCCGTCGCGAAAGCGTTGCTATCATCATCGTCATGGCTTTCGAGCCCGGCAGTTCTCTTCGTTTGGCGCGAGCGGACGGGTTTCTCGACTGGGCCGCGCTGGCGCGCGATGAAACTCCGGAGGAGGAATGAGCGAGTACCCCCCGCTTCGTCTGCACGTACCGGAGCCGCACGGGCGACCGGGACACAAAACCGATTTCTCGTACCTCAACCTCTCTCCTGCGGGCACGGTGCGACGCCCGCCCGTGGACACCAAGCCGACCGAAACCGGCGATATCGCAGATGCGCTTGTCCGCGTGCTCGACGACGACGGCCGTGCCGTGGGTCCCTGGGACCCGAAGGCCGAGCCGCAACTGCTTCGCTCCGGGATGCGCGCGATGCTGAAGACCCGCGCGTTCGACGCGCGCATGCTGATCGCCCAGCGGCAGAAGAAGATGTCGTTCTACATGCAGTGCCTGGGCGAGGAGGCCATCGGCGTCGGTCAGGCGCTCGCCATCGAGCCGGGCGACATGTGCTTCCCGACCTATCGCCAGCAGGGGATCCTCATCGCGCGCGGCTACGGCCTCGTAGACATGATGTGCCAGCTGTTCTCGAACGACCGCGATCCGGTCAAGGGACGACAACTGCCGGTCATGTACACCTCCCGCGAGCACGGATTCTTCTCCATTTCCGGCAATCTCGGCACGCAGTACATTCAGGCCGTGGGCTGGGCCATGGCCTCGGCGATCAAGGGCGACACGCGCATCGCCTCGGCATGGATCGGCGACGGCGCGACCGCGGAATCCGACTTCCACGGCGCGCTCACGTTTGCCGCGGTGTATCGCGCGCCGGTGATCCTGAACATCGTCAACAATCAGTGGGCAATTTCCTCGTTCCAGGGCATCGCGGGTGGCGAGGCAGTCACCTTCGCCGCGCGCGGCATCGGCAGCGGCATCGCTGCGCTTCGCGTGGACGGCAACGACTTCCTCGCCGTGCTCGCGGCGTCGCGCTGGGCGGCCGAGCGGGCGCGCCGTGGCCTGGGGCCAGCCCTGATCGAATGGGTCACCTACCGCGCCGGGGCGCACTCCACGTCCGACGACCCATCGAAGTACCGCCCCGCAGACGATTGGGCGCGATTCCCGCTGGGCGATCCGGTGGAAAGGCTTCGCAAGCACCTGGTCGCGATCGGCGCGTGGTCCGACGAGGAACACGCGCGTACGCTGAAAGAGCTGGAGGAGGAAGTGGTCGCGGCGCAGAAGGAAGCGGAAAGCCATGGCACGCTCGCCTCGGGTCACGTGCACGACGCCTCCACGATGTTCGAAGACATCTACAAGGACATGCCGGAACACCTCGTCCGGCAGCGCCGCCAGATGGAAACCTGAGCCATGGCCTCCATGACGATGGTGCAGGCGATCCGTTCGGCGATGGACGTGATGCTCGGGCGCGACGGCAACGTCGTCGTGTTCGGCGAGGACGTGGGCTATTTTGGCGGCGTGTTCCGCTGCACGGACGGGTTGCAGGCGAAATACGGCAATTCGCGCGTGTTCGATACGCCGATTGCCGAAGGCGGCCTCGTCGGCGTCGCGATCGGCATGGGCGCCTACGGCCTGCGGCCGGTCGCCGAGATTCAATTCGCGGATTATTTCTATCCTGCCTACGACCAGATCGTGTCCGAGGCGGCGCGCCTGCGCTACCGCTCCGCCGGCGACTTCACCGCGCCCATCACCATCCGCATGCCTTGCGGCGGCGGCATCTACGGCGGGCAAACGCACAGCCAGAGTCCGGAGGCGCTGTTCACGCACGTGTGCGGGCTTCGCACGGTCATGCCGTCCAATCCGTACGACGCCAAAGGGCTGCTCGTCGCAGCGATCGAGTGCGACGATCCGGTGATCTTCCTCGAGCCCAAGCGCCTCTACAACGGCCCTTTCGATGGCCACCACGACCGGCCGATCGTGCCGTGGTCCGGGCACCCGCTCGCCGAAGTGCCCGAAGGCCATTACACGGTGCCGATCGACTCGGCCGCTGTAGTTCGTCCCGGCAGTGCGCTCACGGTGCTCGCTTACGGCACGATGGTGTGGGTGTCCGAGGCAGCGGCGCGCGAAACCGGGATCGACGCCGAGATCATCGACCTGCGTTGTCTTTGGCCGCTGCACCTGGACAGCATCGTGAATTCGGTGAAGAAGACCGGCCGCTGCGTGATCGTGCACGAGGCCACGCGCACCAGCGGCTTCGGCGCGGAACTCGCGGCACTGGTGCAGGAGCATTGCTTCTTCCATCTGGAGGCGCCGATCGAGCGCGTGACCGGATGGGACACGCCCTATCCGCACGCGCAGGAATGGGCCTACTTCCCGGGTCCGGCCCGCGTCGGCGCGGCGTTTCAACGCGTGATGCGCGAATGACATGACCGGGAAACGAGCCGAAGGCAAAACGATCCACGTGGTCAAGGTGCCGGACGTCGGCGAAGGCATCGCCGAGGTCGAACTGGTGGTGTGGCACGTGCAGCCTGGCGATGCGGTCGCTGCCGACCAGGTGATCGCCGACCTGATGACCGACAAGGCGACCGTCGAGATTCCCTCGCCCGTGTCGGGACGCGTGATTGCGCTGGGCGGCAAGGTCGGCGAGAAGCTCGCAGTGGGCGGCGAGCTGCTACGGATCGAAGGGGAGGGCGATGGCGGCGTCGATGCCGGCGCGCCCCCGGTTGCGGCACCGACGACCGTTGCGCCCGTGGAAATTGCGTCCGCGACCAAGCCGCTCGCCTCGCCTTCGGTCCGCCGCCAGTCACGCGAGCTGGGAATCGACCTCAAAACCGTGCCGGGGAGCGGGCCGCAGGGACGAATCCTGCGCCGGGATCTCGAGCGTCACGCCGTGCCAGGCCGAGCCGTGCCCGCCGCGCGCCAGCAATACGCCGAGCGCAGCGGTGAGCAGGCCATTCCCGTGATCGGGCTGCGCCGCCGGATTGCGCAGCGAATGCAGGAATCCAAGCGCCGCATCCCGCACTTCACCTACGTCGAGGAAGTCGACGTCACCGAGCTGGAGGCGCTTCGCGCTCGACTGAACGAGGAACGGGGCGAGGCGCGCGGGCGACTCACCATTCTCCCGTTCCTGATGCGCGCCATCGTGCTTGCCGTGCCCTCCTTCCCCCAGATGAACGCGCGCTACGACGACGAAAACGGCGTCGTGACGCGCTACGGCGCCGTGCACATCGGCATCGCCACGCAGACCGAGGGCGGCCTGATGGTACCGGTGGTGCGGCACGCCGAAGCGCGCGACCTTTGGTCGAGCGCGGCGGAAGTCGCGCGGCTGGCCGAAGCCGCGCGCGCGGGCAAGGCGACGCGGGAGGAGCTTTCGGGTTCCACGATCACCATCACGAGTCTGGGTCCGTTGGGGGGCATCGTGACTACGCCCATCATCAACGCGCCGGAGGTCGCGGTCATCGGCGTCAACCGCATCGTCGAACGGCCCGTCATCCACTCCGGCACGATCGCGCCGCGGCGCATCATGAACCTGTCGTCGTCCTTCGATCACCGCGTCGTCGACGGGCAGCACGCCGCAGAGTTCGTGCAGGCGCTGCGAGGCTACCTCGATTGCCCCGCTACGCTGTTCGTGGGCTAGGGTCCTGAGTCACGAGTTCGCCTACGAATAGTCCGCGTTTTTGTCCGATCTCGTGATTCCCCGCGCTTCTCGCCGTTACGGGGAATCACGAGACACCGAAGCAACCGTCGGGCACGAACCTGGCCCACCGCGCACCGCCGTGGTTGCCGTGTCCGGGGACTTCGGCAACCACGGCCGAAGTCCCGGGATCGGAGAAAACCATCACGGAATTCGGACTCGGCACGCCAGGGGCGCCGGTGTTTCGGCAAGTCGCCGATGCAGACGTTCCTGGACGCACGCCCGATTTCAGAGGCGAAACGGATGGCGGCCTGCCGGCAGAGACCTCAAACACGGAGACACTGACTGTCAGACGAAATTCTGGTTAATACAGTTCCGGGTCGGTCGCCACGCTGCGGGAGCGGCCACTCGCGGTTCGGCCCTATTCGATCACCCGGTCAGCCTGAAGCAGCAGTTGCTGCGGGATCTTCAGGCCGAGCGCCCTGGCGGTCTTCAAGTTGATCGCCATCGCGAACTTGGTCGGCTGTTCGACGGGGACGTCCCCGGGGCGCGCGCCCCGCAGGATCCGGTCGGCGTAGACCGCGACGCGCTCCCTCAGGTACTGATTGTCGGTCCCGTACGAGATCAGGCCGCCGGCGTCCACGAATTGCCTGGTGTCATACAGCCCGATGAGCCGGTTGCGGGCGACGAAGTCCAGGATCCGCCGCAGCTCCAGATAAGACAGCCACGTCGTCGCCGCGATGAGCGCTTGCGCGCGAAATGCGAGCATGTCGTTGAAGGCGTGTTCGAAGTCTTCGCGCTTCGAGATCGGGTAGGCGCGCGCTTCCATTCCCAGGCTCGTGGCCGCATTGACCATCACCCGGTCGAGCGCATCGGTCTCACCTCCCGTCACGATCCGGAGCGCCGTCGGATAAGTGAAATACGCAACCCGGGAAGCGTCGGGAGACAGTTGCCTGATGATTTCAAAGAGCTTTGCGAACATCGAGGCGCCAGCGTTCCACGCCGGCCCGGTGAGGTTGCGCCCGGGCCGCGCGTAGGAATCAACGAGCCCCTGTTCGACCGGAAAAGTGACGCCCCAGAAGACGATCGGGATCGTCGTGCTTGCACGCGCCGCCGTCACGGCGGCCTCCGGGCCAAAGGCGCAAATGAGATCCACGCCCTTGCGGACGAGGTCCGCGGCCAGCGCCGGCAGGCGGTCGTAGACGCCATCGTCGTAGGCAAACTCGACGGCGAGGTTCCTTCCCTGCGTCCAACCGAGTTCGCTCAACTTGATCGCGAAGCGGGATTTTTTCCATTGCTCGAGCGTTTCGGTCGGCCCGCTGCTGAGCACCCCAAGTCTCGGACTCCTTGCCGTTGTCTGTGACAACGTGAGACAGGGGTAGCCGGAAGCCCCCAGAGCGGCAAGCGCTGCCAAAAGATCTCGTCGATTCATCGGCGCCCCGCAATCGTTACGAGCGCATCCGTGTTAGATGGAACCCGATACCGGGCGAAGACTACAGTCGTGCCTTGCGGACCGCTTTGACGTGGGTCACCAATGGAATGCAGTCCTTGCGGAATCGATCCACACCAGATCGTCAGGCGTTCACGTGGAAAATTGGGCGCTCGGCTGGTCGGGCTCAGGCCGGCCAGGAGCGGACGCGCCTCAGCGGTGGGTTCGAGCCCTCGGCGGGTCCCCGACTGAGGCTCGAACGACCGTGCTGGGTTCGCGTCCGTTCAGAGCTTGACATGCACTGGTCGCTGATCCGCAAAGCGGCCAATTGCGGGGCACTTTCCGGCCGGTCCAGGCAAGCCCCGATCAGGTCCCGCGTGCGCGACCGCGGCGACTCATTCGTCGAACAAGAAAGTGGATTCCTGGTAGTAACGGACGGACTTGGACGCGACGTGGCGCTTCAGCCAGTCCACCAGCCAGGCGTTCTTCTCGGGCAGGCTTCGATCACCGTTGAGCGCCGCCAGAGGCAGGTTGACGCGTAGCGCGCGCCTCGGGATCAGGTGGCGCGTGATGCCGGCGGGAAGGAAGGCTCCCACGCGCGCCACGTCGATGATCTCCGCCGGCGCAAAGCGCGGAAACACGACCAGCGCGGTGACCTCGTCGTGAAAGGCCAGCAGCGAGGGCAGGTGATCGGTGTTGGCGCGAAAGATCCGCCCCTGCACTTTGTAGCGATCGACGATTTCGTTGAGGCATCGGGTGCGCTGGTGCAAGTCACCCGAGGCATGCAGGGTCCAGACTTCACCGTCCACATATTCCAAATAGGCCAGAATCTCGCGGCGGGCAAGCCGAGCGCGCGCGTGCACCGCGTCCGCGCGTTCGATCTCGACTCCTCGTACCGCCTGGAGCATGTCTTTGAAGTGCTCGACGTCGATTCCCTTCACCAGGTGATGCCATGTATCCAGGACCAACTCCGCGTCTTCATAGTCCACGACCTGCACGGCGATGTGGGCGAATCCCAGCATCTGCAGGGCAGTCACGCGGTTGGCGCCATCGAGCACCACGTAGCGCTGCTCGCCGTGGACCGGGGCCACGATGGGCGGGTTCTTCAACACCCCGTCGACTCGCAGACGCGCCAACAACGATTCGCTGCGCTGCGCGTCATGCTGCTCGTGCAAAATCAGCTCGGCCACCGGTACCACGCGCAGGTCGGGCATTTCAGGTTGGCGTTGATGCATGTTCATGCGAACTCCTCGGGCGCCTGGGATCCAGCAGGCACGGGACTGGCGCGCATGCAGCCTGCCGACGACTCTACGCCGCGGCTGCGAGCTGGAAAGAGACTGCGTTGACGCCGGTCAGAAATTCACCGGCGAAAGGCGACTCTGCAGCGAGTTTCGACCCGCGATCGGCGGGCTCGAGTCGGCCGGGAGCGATCGATCGCCCCGTCCCGCCCTGACCGCGCTCCCGTGGCTCATTTCCGGCGGCTGCGCTCCGCTCGCGCTTTCTTTACGGCTGCTTTTTCCGCCTCTCTGTCCTTGGCAAGTTCGGTGACTCTTTTCAACTCGGCATCTCTCGCCTCTCTCCGCGACTTCACCTCCAGCGCCTTTTCTTCCTCCGTCGGCGGTTTCCAGTCGAGGAATTTCGGCCTCAGATTCCGGAAAAAATCGCTCGACGATTGCTTGTCTTTCCTGGGATTTGCCTTTTTGCCTTTCATTTCGGCTTCTTCCGGCCACTAACGCCCGTTCGCGAGCCCGCCAATCACTTACAGGGGCGACCGCATCAGGCGGACCGCGGCGTTCCCGGTTTCTTCTTCTTTTCCCTATCGGCCTTCATCTTCTCGTAGCACTCTGCGCACACGGCACGGGTGCCTGTCATCCCGGGCAACCTCCGGAAAGTCGCCCGCGGTTTTGCATGTTTCCCGTAAAAACAGTACTTCAGGGGATTCAGATTGCTCATCGGAGCCCATTACGGTGCACTGACGGATACAGTCTCCGCTTTTCGATGCTTTTGCGCCAGTTGCATTTCGGTCACTGCACCGGGAGGGTCACAAGACAATCCAAGGCGACAACGAGAACTCCGGCCAAACGACGCGCGCAGGCATACGCGCAAAGCGAAAAGCGACGGTTTACGCCGCCGGATCGACTCTAGAGTTGGCCGTGCCGCCTTCGCGCGAGTTCCGCTACGTACTCCGCGCAGGACTTGCCGTTGATGGACAGTCTCTTCTCGTTACACCAGGACATGAGCGACTCGACCTCAACGTGCACCATTTCGATCGTATGTCCCTGGTGCTCGATCGACTGCAAAGCGTCCCGGGCACGCTGTTGCCATATTTCGTACGTGTCGTCGAACTCGCGTCGGTCCTCGACCGCGTCGGTCAGGCGCAGCCACTGCTTGCGGTCAAACCACGCAATGCCAACAATCGGGGGACGATCGCGCAGATGATTGAGCATGGTCGCATGTCGCCGGGCGCAAGGAGAGGTGGTCAGTCTACGCCCCTAAGTGATAAGAGCCTAACGCACTTCACGAATTGCAGCGATCGGGATGGCCGAGTCCGTCCGCCATCCGACCCAGTGCGGCCACGAGCCGACAGTTGACCCAGAAGCAAACCAGCTTTGCAGGTCACCGCAGGGGTTCAAGATCGGTCGGTGTATTCTCCGCGTCGGTTGATTGTCCAGTTCCGGCGAGGTAGCCATGCTTTTTGAACCGGCGCGGCACGAGCCATTGCGCGACGCCGCATGGGATGCTGCGCGCGCGAGCGAGGCGATCCGCAGCATTGTCCGAGATTTGGAGGAGACCGTCGGCGCCGACGGAGTATGGCCGGCACACCCCCTCGATGAAGTTGACGGCCCTCTTTCGGGGCAGAAATCGCTTTATCTGGGCGCTTCGGGCGCGCTGTGGGCGATGTGGTATCTGGAGCAGAAAGGGGCGGTAACGCTTCGCGTCAGGCCATCAGACTTCATCAATCGCGTGTACCAGTCCTACCTTTCGGAGCCGGATACCGGGGAGGTCGTACCGTCGTACTACGTTGGTGAGGTGGGTATCCTGCTGGTGCTGTCGCGCCTGGCCCGGTCACGGGAGTCGGATGACCGGTTGTTTGCGTCGATCGAACGGAACATCGCAAACCCGACTAACGAGGCGCTTTGGGCAGCGCCCGGCACGATGGTCGGCGCGTGGCACATGCTCGGGTGGACCGGCGAACGTCGTTGGCGCGATCTGTACTTGAAGAACGTCGAGCAACTCTGGAAGACCTGGTTGCCGAGCGAATACGCGCCGTGCCATCTGTGGACCCAGGATCTCTATGGCAGCATCGTGCAGCATCTTGGCGCAGGGCATGGATTTGCCGGAAATGTCTATCCGCTTTTGCGCGGAGCGGCACTTCTCTCCGGCGAGCGGCGCGAACTGCTCTATGACCGCTGTCTGGAGACACTCAGCGCCACTGCCGCATACGAAGGTGATGGAGCGAACTGGCCCCCGAGCGTTGGAGTCCCGCGTCCTGGTCGCACGAAGATGCTCGTCCAATGGTGCCATGGGGCACCCGGCATCATCACGGGACTCGCAGATTTTCCGTCTGGAAGATCCGCTGACATGGATGCCTTGCTGATCAAGGCGGGCAACACCGTGTGGAACGCCGGGCCGTTGGCGAAAGGTCACGGGCTTTGCCACGGAACTGCGGGTAACGGCTCTGCACTGCTCAAGCTCTATCGTCGCACCGGCGACCCGGTCTGGCTCGATCGGGCACGGTCCTTCGCCATGCACGCCATTGCGCAATGCGAACTCGCGCGGCAGCAGTACGAGTGTGGTCGCTACACGCTATGGACCGGTGATCCCGGACTCGCGGTGTATTTGTGGCACTGCCTGACTGGAATGGCCGATATGCCGGGACTGGACGTGCTCGACTAGTTTGCCGAGTCCGAACTCCGTGATGGTTTTCTCCGATCTCGGGACTTCGGCCGTTGTTGCCGAAGTCCCGAGACACGGCAACGATGGCAGTGCGCGGCGGGCCATGTTCGTGCCCGAGGGCTGCTTCGGTGTCTCATGATTCCCCGCAACGGCGAGAAGCGCGGGGAATCACGAGATCGGACAAAAACGCGGGATATTCGTAGGCGAACTCGAGATTCAGGATCCAAGGGTGCCGAGTCCGAACTCCGTGATGGTTTTCTCCGATCTCG
>Ga0080064_1000638_pt1 | contig 86933 bp, 78 predicted proteins | sample Subgrocontami54m_FD_69260 | JGI IMG/M metagenome (GOLD analysis project Ga0080064, IMG submission 69260) | Subsurface groundwater microbial communities from S. Glens Falls, New York, USA - GMW46 contaminated, 5.4 m (SPADES assembly) (version 2) ... | reverse complement strand
CCTCGGGCTCGGGGGTCGCGGCGGTGATCGTCACCTCGATCGGTCCATCGACGGAGGCACGCCGCGTTGGGCGAGGTGGGTCAGCCGGCGTCGACGCCTCGCTTGGGGTCGACGCCGCCGTGGCCGGGCGATCGGCGACCTGCGGCCGTCGCGCATCGGGCGTGGCCCGGGCGACCGGAGCGGGGCCGGCTGCCGCGCCGATGAGGGCCAGCTCGAGCTGGAATCGCAGACCGCCGACGCCCGATCGACTTGGGTCCATCGCAGCGATCCGCCGGCCGGCATCGCTCAGCGCGCCCACGCCGCTGGTCGTAGCGCCAGGTGAGCCACCCGTCAGGGCGGCGGCGAGGGCGCCACGGAGGGCGACCACGAGCTGGTCGACGAACGCACCGAGATCCCGGCCGGTCTCATCGAGACCGTCGAGCACGGCGATCCCCGCCAGAGCGTCGCCCTGGACGAGGGCCTCCAGGAAGGCAGCGATGACCTCTCCGTCGACCAGGCCAAGGAGATCGCGGACCGCCTCGACGGTCAGCTGGTCGGCGGTCGAGGCGAGGAGCTGGTCGAGCATCGATTCGGCATCGCGCATTCCGCCGGCCGCCTGGCGGGCGATCAGGGCGATGGCATCCGGGTCGGCCGAGCGCCCGTCGGCCGCCAGGATCGTGCTCAGCTTGCCTTCGATCTGGGGCACGGTCAGGCGCCGGAACTCGAACCGCTGGACCCGCGACAGGACGGCCGGTCGGATCTTCGTGGGGTCGGTCGTGCAGAAGATGAACACGACGTGGTCGGGCGGCTCTTCGAGCGTCTTGAGCAGGACGTCCCAGCCCTGGTCGATCCGCTGGACCTCGTCGATGACGAAGACCTTGCGGCGCAGGTCCGACGGCGCTGTCCACGTCCGCTCGACGAGCTCGCGGATCTGGTCGACCTTGTTGTTGGTGGCCGCGTCGAGTTCTACCACGTCGAGGGTCCGGCCCTCGCGGATGGCGACGCACGATGGACACGTGTCGCACGGGTCGCCGTCCTGGAGGTTGGTGCAGTTGAGCGCCTTGGCCACGATCCGGGCCATCGACGTCTTACCGGTGCCGCGCGGTCCGACGAACAGCAGGGCGTGGGCCACCTGGCCGGTCCGGACGGCATTGCGCAGGGTCGTCACGACGGCGTCCTGGCCCACGATCCGGCTGAACGTCTGGGCTCGCCAGCGCCGGTACAGGGCGAGGTGCGACCCCTCGTTGGCGGCGACGTCGGTGCTCAGTTCAGGATCCACGCCTTGCTCGATCCGGCTCGAAGGGACGGTAGCCGTGCACCCTCCGTCGATCGGACGCTCCCGCGCCCACACCTCACGAGCGGCTCGGACCAGGCCGTTCCGCGGCACCCGGCGAAGATCGCTTAGTGCTGCTTCCTTCCGGACCTGACACGGTTCACGAGTCGCCGCTGCGCGGGACCCGGCCCTCAACGCCGCTCGTGACGGCAGCTTTCGAGAACGAAGACCTCGGGAGGGGATTCAGCCCTGCTAGAGCGGATTGCAGGTACAGGGCACCGCTAGTTCCCCGCCTAGCACGGCCCGCCCAGTCTACCGCGGATGAGCCGACCGATCGGTCGCCGGAAGCGGCGCCCTTCATCCGTTGCGGGGCGCGTTGTTGGCGGAGAGGGCGGGATTTGAACCCGCGACAGGTTGCCCTGTACCGCATTTCCAGTGCGGCGCCCTAGGCCACTAGGCGACCTCTCCGAGGCCTGCTGGCGGAGAGGGCGGGATTCGAACCCGCGGTGCTTTCGCACACCGCTTTTCGAGAGCGGCACCATCAACCACTCGGACACCTCTCCGTCCGAGAGGATACCAGAGGGGACCTTCCGGACCGGTCCCTCGAAGGTCCCGGATCAGCGCGACGAACGGGCCGGGACGGCGTCCGGACGTGGGCGGAGGAGCTCCTCGGCTTCGTCGCGCCGGATCCCGCTGACGACTTGCAGGCGACGGGCCAGACCCGGATGCTGGGCGAGCTGGAGGGCCGACCCCGCGGCGCCCTCGAGGTGGTCGGGGACCGCGTAGACGAGCTCGGTCACGTCGCTGGCCAGCAACGCTCCGACGCACATCGCGCAGGGCTCCATGGTGGTGAAGACGGTCACGTCGCCGAGCTGCGGGGTGCCAAGCCGGCGGGCGGCCTCGCGCAGGGCGGCGATCACCGCATGGGCGGTCGGGTCGTTCGTCTCGCGGACTCGGTCGTGGGCGCGGGCAACCATCGCGTCGTTGACCACGGCGACCGCGGCATTGGCTCGCTCGCCTCGTTCGGCGGCCAGGCGGGCCTCCGCGAGCGCCTCGCCCATGAACAGTTCGTAGTTCATCGGCCCGATCATACAGGGCGCCTCCCCGGATCGAGACAGCTGGGGCTAGGATTCAACGTGCGGGGGTGATGACAGCAGGAGGGATCGATGACCCGGACGGGCAGGATCGGCGTCCTCACCGGTGGCGGCGACGTCCCCGGTCTGAACTCGGTGATCAAGAGCGTCGTCTACCGCTCGACCGAGCTCGGCTACGACGTCGTCGGGATCCGGCGCGGCTGGGAGGGCCTGACCCACATGCGACCGGGACCCGAGCTCGACTCGGAGTATCTCCGCCATCTCGACCGGATCAACACCCGGACGATCGACCGGACCGGCGGGACCTGGCTCCACACGTCGCGGACGAATCCACGAAAGATGCGGGCCAAGACCCTGCCGCCGTGGCTTACCCCGGAGCAGGCCGAGGCCTATGCGGTCGGCGACGACCTGTACGACCTGACCCCGCTGGTCCTCGACCACATCGCCGCGCTCGGGCTGGACTACCTCGTGGCAATCGGCGGTGACGACACGCTGAGCTTCGCCGAGGTGCTCGCCTCCAATGGGGTCGCCCTGGTCGCCATCCCCAAGACGATGGACAACGACGTCCAGGGGACCGAGTACTGCATCGGATTCTCGTCCGCGATCACCCGGGCCAAGGAGCTGATCAACCGGCAGCGGACCACCCTCGGGTCGCACGAGCGGATCGGCGTCTTCCGGATCTTCGGTCGCGACGCTGGTTTCTCGGCCCTGTTCACCGCTTACGTGACCTCCGGGCGCTGCCTGATCCCCGAAGCGCCGTTCGACCTCGACCGCCTGGCGGGCATCCTGGGCGAGGACCATCACCGCAACCCGAGCCGCTACGCCTTCGTCATTGCCGCCGAGGGGGCGATGTGGGAGGGCGGCTCGCTGGCCGAGTACGGCGACGCCGACGCCTACGGACACCGCCACAAGGTCAACGTCGGTGAGGCGCTGGCCGGCGAGATCAGGGCGCGGACGGGGATCGAGTCGGTTTCGAGCGAGCTGACCTACGACCTGCGCAGCGGCGAGGCCGATTCGCTCGACCAGATGGTCGCCATGACCTTTGCCAACGTGGCCATGGATCTGCTGGCCGACGGCAAACGTGGCCGGATGGTGGCCATCCGCGATGGCCACTACGCGCACACGACGCTGCCCGACCCGACCCTCGGGCCGCGCAAGGTCGACGTCGCCAGGTTGTACGACATGGACCGCTACCGGCCGAACTACTCGGGTAAGCTCGGCGAGCCGCTGCTCCTGCTCGGGACGCCGTCGTTCGAGCTCGCCTGACCCGACCTTTTGCGCTCAGGCCGGGAGGCCGGCCCGGGCGCGCACGGCCCGGGCGACCGCCGAGATGTCGTCCTCGCCGTGACCGTCCGCGAGCAGGGCGACCTCGATCTCGGCGCACGCCCGACTGACCGCCAGCTCGGCGCCAAGCTCGTTGGCCATGCCGAGCGCGATCCGCAGATCCTTGAGGTGAAGCGCCACCTTGAAGCCGAGCGGATAGTCGTTGGCCAGCATCCGGCCACTCCGGTTGGCCAGGACCCAGCTCTGGGCGGCGCCGCCGGACAACGCAGCGACGACCTGTTCGACATCGAGACCGGCTTTCATGGCCAGCACGATGCCCTCGGCCACGCCGAGATACGCCCCGGCCAGGATGACCTGGTTGACCGCCTTGACCGCCTGGCCGCTGCCGATCGGACCGACGTGGGTGATCGTCTTGCCGAGTCGCTCCAGGATCGGGCGGGCACGCGCCACGGCCGCCGCCTCACCGCCGACGAAGATCGACAGGGTGGCCTTCTGGGCGCCTTCCGAACCACCCGAAACCGGGGCATCAACGAAGGCCACACCCTGGTCGGCCAGCCGCGACCCGAAGTCGCGGGTCGCGGCTGGGGCGATGGTCGAGCAGTCGATGACCAGGGCGCCGGGATGGACGCCCTCCGCGACGCCGGCTGACCCGAAGAGGACCGCATCCACGTCCGGCGTGTCCGACACGCAGCACACGATGACTTCACTGGCCGCTGCCAGCGCCGCGGGGTTTGCCGCTTCGGTGACGCCGAGCGCGACCAGGTCGGCGGCCCGGCCAGGTGTTCGGTTCCAGACCGTCAGCGGGTGCCCTGCCCGAGCGAGATGGCCGGCCATGGCCTGGCCCATCGTTCCAAGTCCGATGAATCCGATCCGTTCCAATCGTGCACCCTCACTTCCGAGCCGGGCGAACCGCCGTCCAACGTTGACCGGCCGATGACCTCCCGGAGACGGGCCGTTGACGCGCCGCGCCGAGCCTGTGTACATGGTCGCATCCACGCTGACCGGCGAACGCGGTCGAAGGTCGACTCCCGGCGGGGTCCCTCGACGGATCGCCCTCGGCGGTGGGCGGATCGGGCGCATCGCCCGTACCGGACTGGGGGCCGGGCCCGCGTCCCGATCCGTTGTCGCCCTTGGCGGCAGTGCGGCCATCTTCTGGGAAGTCCGGGCGGATCGTCCGGCCGCCTGGCGTCGCAGGTCGTTCCGTCGCTGGGTCGAGGCAATCCGCGGTCACCTGGCGCCGATCAGGAGCCTCGAGTCATTGGCCGCATCGTTCGCCGGCGAGGCGGTCGTGACGGAGTCCCTGGCGATGCTCGTGGAGCCGACCGCAGATCTGCGCGACCGGCTCGCAGCATCGCCCCTGCTGGTGGCCTACGTGGTGCGCTGGATGGAACTCCGGGATGGGACGGCGCTCGAGGGATGGCGCGCGCTCGTGGAGCCGCGCCGGATCGACGCCTAGAGTCAGCCCACCACGAACGGCGTCAGGTGGGTGTTGCTGATCGCGCCCACGAGGCCGGCCAGGGTGCCAAAGAGCAGCAGACCGAAGGCCAGCCGTGGCCGTTGCCGGGCCACGATGTCGGCCACCGCGACCACGAATGCCACCAGCGCGATCTTCGTGACGAGGCCGGCCAGGGGCATCTGGAGCAGCGCGGCCGCCAATGGGTTGAGCTCATGGGCGACCCGGGAGGCGGTGGCCAGGTCGAGGAGCTGGGCGATCGTGAACCCGAGGGCCAGCCAGCCTAGCGGGTACTGCCGGGACTGCTCAGTGTCGTCGATCCGCGCCAACCGGTCCATCGTCACCGCACCTCACTCGACCGCCCAGATGTGGATCATGCCACGCCGACGTCACTCCCTCATTTGGGAGCCGCTAGCCTGACCCGATGCGGATCGTCTTCCGGGCGGTGGAGCTGATCGACGGGGTCGCGGATCGCGCTCGCGGGGGTGTCGACGTGGTGGTCGACGACGGACGGATCGCCGCGATCGAGCGGACCGGCGGGCCGCTGCCGGCGGATCCCGCTCCAGGCGCCGGGCCGGCACGAATCGTGGACGGTCGCGGACGGACGCTGCTCCCGGGCCTGATCGACGCCCACGCCCACTACACGTTCGACCCGACCGAGGGTTCGCTTGGCGCGATCCGGGCCCGGAGCGACGCGACCATCCTGTTCGCGGCCGCTCGCCACGCCGAGCTCGCCCTCCGGGCCGGGGTCACCAGCGCCCGGGGCGCGGGTTCGATCCGGGATCTCGAGCTGGTCCTCCGCGACACGATCGCCGCTGGGACGACGGCCGGGCCGCGGCTCGTCGCGGCCGGCCTCGCGATCGGGTCGACCGGCGGGCACGGCCACCAGTTCGGCGTCGAGGCCGACGGTCCGACGGCCGGGGCTGCCGCGGTTCGAGCGCGGGCCGCGGCGGGCGCGGATGTGATCAAGATCGTGTCGTCGGCGGCGGCGATGCTGACGACCACCGGCCTGGCGCCGGGACGCGACGTGTTCGGCGAGATCGAGCTCGACGAGGACGACATCCGGGCGATCGTCGAGACCGCTCACCTACTCGGCCTGCGGGTGATGAGCCACGCCCAGGGTTCGGACTCGGTGACCGCCTCGGCGCGGGCCGGCGTCGACAGCGTCGAGCACGCCTGGCTTGCCGACGAAGCGTCGATCGAAGCCATCGCGGCGGCCGGGGCGACGCTCGTCCCAACCCTGATCGTGACCGACGTCAATCGGACCCTGCCGGGGCTGAGCCGGCGGGAGCGCGAGCGCCAGGACCTGATCGAGAAGCTCCATCGAGCGTCCTGCGAGGCCGCGATCCGGATGGGCCTGCCGATCGTCGCCGGGACCGACACCGGCGAGGTTGGGGTGACCGCCGATCTGGTCTGGCGGGAGATCGCCCTGATCCGCGATCACGGAGCGACGGCGATGACCTCCATCCGGGCCGGGACGAGCACCGCCGCCCGTTTGCTGGGGATCGACGACGAGGTCGGGACCGTGGCGATCGGAAAGCAGGCGGACCTGATCCTCGTCGAGGGTGATCCACTCGACGACCTTGGTCGCCTCGAGGACCCCGAGCTGGTGATGCAGGTTGGCCGAATCATCCACGACCAGACCGAACGCCAGCGCTAGGGGCGGCTTGGGCCAGCCCTCAGCCCGTCACGACGGTCCGGTCGGGGCTAGGTTCCGGGCTCGACGTTGAGCAGGCCGTCGCGCCCATCGAGGACAAGCCGCCGTGTGTGGCCAAACCACAGACCGGCGAAGCGGCGACGCAGGGAGTCTCCTGCGGCGGCCTGGCTGGAGCAGATCAGCCACATCCCGTCCGGTCGTGCGACGACATCGGTCGGTTGGCCACAGGCGCACAACGGTCGCCGGTCGATGGCCGACTCGATCCGGTCCAGCGCGCGTTCGTTGTTGTTCATACCACTACGGTCCTTGTTAAGATACGGTTCGTCTCGTATCATAGCATCATGACCACCATCGATCAAACGTCCGCCGCTCGCCAGCCCGACCGATCGCTGGTTCCGCGTGCCCAGGGTGGCCGGCCGAGGAGCGACAAAGCCCACCGGGGGATCCTCGACGCTGCGCGCGAGCTGCTCATCGCAGAGGGCTTCGCTGGCCTGCGGCTCGAGCACGTCGCGGCGCGGGCGGGCGTCGGCAAGGCGACGATCTACCGACGCTGGGCCTCAAAGGAAGAGCTGTGCCTGGCCGTGCTCGACGAGCTTGCCGCGCCGCACATCCGGATCGTCGAAACCGGCGATACGCACGCCGAGCTGCTGGCCGCCACGCGGAACGCGATGCACGCGGTCGTCGACACACCATTCGGTCCGGTTATCGAGGCGCTCCTGTCGCAGATCGCGATGAACCCTCAACTCGGCGATCCATTCCGCGCCACCACCGTTCAGAGTCGACGGGACGAGGTCCGCCGGGCGATCGGGCGGGGCATCAAACGGGGCGATCTCCGTTCGGACGCGGACATCGACGTCGCGACCGAGCTGCTCGTCGGTCCGGTCTACTTCCGCCTGATGTTCGGCGGTGAGCTGACCCCGGACTTCGCCGAGCGCGTCGTGGATGCGGTCCTGCGCGGCTATGGGCGCCCGGCGGGATCGACCGTCGAGAGCTGAGCTTGGCGCGCCCGGCGGGACTCGAACCCACGACCTTCAGGTCCGCAACCTGACGCTCTATCCGCTGAGCTACGGGCGCACGCGATGTCCGACGGGGTGGCGGAGAGGGAGGGATTCGAACCCTCGAAGCAGGTTACCCCACTTGGCGGTTTAGCAAACCGCTGCACTAGACCTCTATGCGACCTCTCCCGGACCGGGCGGGATTCTAGCATGGCCCCCTGCTCGAACCGCCGAGGATCACGTTGACACGGGCCGCTCCGCTCGGCTAGCCTCACCAAACGCATGAACCGCTACTTCTACTTTCGAACCCCGGCATGATCGTTCCCGGAGCCTAGGCCCGGGAGCACGGGTCGTGCCGGGGAAAGCAGAGGTCACGACCTCTGCTTTTTTGTTTGTCCCCGCTCGAGCCGCCACCGACAGGAAGGACCCGCACGGATGTTCGTGGTGATGGCGATCGGCGCCAGCGAAGGCGAGATCAACGGCGTGAAGAGCCACATCCTCGGCGAGGGGCTGACGCCCTATGACCACGAGGGGACGGAGCGCGTCGTGATCGCCGTCGTCGGCGAGATCGGGCCGCGCAAGCCGGTCCTGATGAGCCGGCTCGAGGCGCTGCCCGGGGTCGAGACGGTGACCTCGATCAGTCGCCCGTTCAAGCTGACCTCGCGCGAGTTCCACCCGGAGGACACGGTGATCCGGGTCCTCGGGGCGACGATCGGCGACGGCTCGCTGACGATGATGGCCGGGCCGTGCTCGATCGAGGACCGCGAGCAGCTGATGGAGACCGTCGACGGGGTCGTGGCCGGCGGGGCGACGATCATCCGCGGCGGCGCGTTCAAGCCACGGACCAGCCCGTACTCCTTCCAGGGGCTCGGGGTCGAAGGGCTGCGCTACCTGGCCGAGGCGCGCGAGCGGACCGGGCTGCCCGTGATCACCGAGGTCATGGAACCCAACCAGGTCGACATCGTGGCCGAGTACGCCGACATCCTCCAGGTCGGCACCCGGAACATGCAGAACTACTCGCTTCTGACGGCGGTCGGGCGGGTGGCTCGGCCGGTCATGCTCAAGCGCGGCTATGGCGCGACGATCGAAGAGTGGCTGATGTCGGCCGAGTACATCGTCAGCAGCGGCAACCCCAACGTGATCCTGTGCGAGCGCGGGATCCGGACCTTCGAGACCTACACTCGGAACACGCTCGACCTGGCCGCCGTTCCCCTCCTCCACCACCTGACCCACCTGCCGGTCATCGTCGATCCGAGCCACGCCACCGGCAAGCGCTGGCTGATCAAGCCGATGGCCATGGCGGCGGTGGCGGCCGGCGCGGATGGCGTGATGGTCGAGGTTCACCCGCGCCCGGACGAGGCGCTGTCCGACGGCGAGCAGTCGATCACGATCGAGCAGTTCGCCGCGCTGATGGCCGTCCTCCGACCGATTCACGAGCAGATCCGCGAGCTCCATGGCGATCCGGTCCTGTCCGGGGCGGCCCTGCGGATCGGTGGCGGGAGCAAGCATTGAGCAGCGCCTCCGCCGTCGCCGAGGGCGTCGAACCGGGCATGGGACGACCGGCGGTCATCCGCCGGGCGGATCGCCTGCGCGGCGAGCCCGAGCTGCCCGGCGACAAGTCGATCAGCCATCGGGCGCTCCTGCTGGCCGCCCTGGCCGACGGCACGAGCACGATCCATGGCGCCGGAGACGGCGAGGACGTCCGGACGACGGCCGCCCTGATCGCCCGGCTGGGCGTGGAGGTCGAGCGGTTGGAGGCCGCCGTCGGCCGGGTCGCCTATCGAGTCGTGTCGCCGGGCGTCGACGGTCTGACTGAAGCCGACGGCGTGCTCGACTGCCGCAACTCCGGGACGACACTCCGGCTGAGCGCCGGGATCCTGGCCGGGCTGGCGGCGACACACGTCCTCGACGGGGACAGCTCATTGCGGCGCCGTCCGGTGGCTCGTATCATCGAGCCACTGCGCTCAATGGGCGCCGTGCTCCATGCCCGCCGGAACGATTCCCTACCGCCACTGACCGTGGTCGGCCGCACCCCGCTTCGGGCGATCGACGTGACGACCGTCGTGCCCAGTGCACAGGTGAAGTCGGCGATCCTGCTCGCGGGGCTCCGGGCCGACGGTCGGACCGTCGTCCGCGAGGCGATCGTGACGCGGGATCACACCGAGCGGATGCTCCGGGCGCGCGGCGTGCCAGTGGCGCACGAGGCGATCGAGGGTAGGCCAGGTGCGGCCTGGAGTGTCGAGGGAGGGGTTCGCGTGCGAGCGGTCGCGCAACGGGTTCCGGCGGACGTGTCCGCGGCGGCGTTCTGGCTGGTGGCCGGAGCGATCCATCCGGATGCCGAGCTGACCCTGCGCGCCGTGGGCACCAACCCGACTCGACGAGCCGTCCTCGACATCCTCCGCCGGATGGGCGCCCGGATCGACGAGACGCCAGTCGAGCCGACGAATGCCAGGATGACGAGCGCCGCGGACCGTCCGGGTGCGGCTGCCGACGTCGGTGAGCCGCTGGCCGACCTGACGGTCCGCTCGAGCGCGCTCGAGGCGATCGACATCGCACCGGACGAGGTCGCGGCCGCCATCGACGAGATCCCGGTCCTCTGCCTGGCCGCCACCCAGGCCCGCGGCCGGACGACGATCCGGGGCGCCGGTGAGCTGCGCCACAAGGAATCGGACCGGATCGCCGGGATCGCGGCGGGCTTGACCGCGCTCGGTGCCCGGGTCCTCGTCGACGGCGACGACATCACGATCGATGGCCCGACCGCGCTGACCGGAGCGCCGACCGACAGCCTCGACGATCACCGTCTGGCGATGACCTTCGCGGTGGCCGGCCTGATCGCCCGGGGTGAGACCACCATCGGTGGGCCCGATTGCGCGTCGATCTCCTATCCCGGCTTCTACCTGCGACTCGAAGGGGTGCGGGCATGACCAAGCGCGTCGTCCTGATCGGCCATCCGGTGGCCCACTCGCTATCCGGGGCGATGCAGCAGGCCGCCTTCGACGAGCGCGGCGTCGACGCCCGCTACGAGCTCTGGGATCGCGCTCCGATGGAGCTTGCCGAGGCGATCGGCGAGCTGCGCGGGGACGACTTCCTTGGCGCCAACGTGACCATCCCGCACAAGGAGAAGGTCGTCCCGCTGGTCGATCGACTGACCGAGGAGGCCCACGCGACGGGCGCGGTCAACACGATCACCCGCGAGGGCAAGCGGCTGATCGGGCACAACACCGACGTGCCCGGTTTCAAGGTCGCCCTGGACGACCTGGTCGGCAAGCAGAAGATGCCCCGCCAGGCGGTCCTGCTCGGCGCAGGCGGTGGGGCGCGGGCGGTCGTCTATGGGTTGATCACCGAAGGCTTCACCCGGGTCATCGTGTTCAATCGCCACCTCCACCGGGCCGAGGCGCTGGTCAAGCACTTCTCGCGCAGCGCCGCCCACATGGAGCTCAAGGCGATGCCCTGGCACGAGTCGATCATCGAGGCCGAGCTGGCCAAGACACGGGTCCTGGTCAATGCCACCTCGATCGGTCTGCACGGCGACGAGTCGCCGATCCCGGCCGAGATCCTGCCCCCCGAGCTACTGGTGCTCGACCTGATCTATCGCCGGACGAAGCTCCTCCGCGACGCGGCCTCGGCCGGTGACGAAGTCGCCGACGGCGAGCTGATGCTTCTCCACCAGGGCGCGGCCGCGTTCACCCTGTGGACGGGTCAGCCGGCTCCCCTCGAGCTGATGCAGACCAAACTCCAGGAGGCCCGGGCCGGGGGCATCGAGTCGGCCGAGGGCGAGCCGACCGGCGTCGCCACCGTCGGCTAGCGTGGGTCGCCTGCGCTTCCTGACCGCCGGGGAATCGCACGGGCGGGGACTGGGAGTCATCGTCGAAGGCGTGCCGGCCGGGCTTGCCCTGACCGCCGACGCGATCGCGCTCGATTTGGCCCGCCGCCAACGAGGCTATGGCCGGGGTGCCCGCCAGGCGATCGAGCAGGACCGGGCGGAGATCGTGTCCGGGGTTCGCCACGGGTTGACCCTCGGGTCGCCGATCCTGCTCGAGATCGCCAATCGAGACTGGGACAACTGGACCGCCGTGATGCAGGTCGAGCCACTCAGCGACGAGGCGGTCGCGGAGCTGGCGGGCGCGGCCGACGAGGGCAACAAGCGGGCCACCCCGGTGACCCGCGTCCGACCCGGCCACGCCGACCTGGCGGGTGCCCTCAAGTACGGCTTCAACGACGTCCGCAACGTGCTCGAGCGGGCCTCCGCCCGCGAGACCGCCGCGCGGGTGGCCGCCGGCGCCGTCGCACGAGCGTTCCTGGCCGAGTTCGAGATCGATGTCTGGTCGTTCAGCGCCGAGGTCGGCGGGGTGGCCCTCGATCCGGCCCGGGCCAGCCGCTCCCGAGCCGAGGCCGACGCCTCGCCCCTGCGCTGCCCCGATCCCGAGGCCGAAGCCGCGATGATCGCCCGGATCGACGAGGCGCGGTCGAACGGCGACACGGTGGGTGGCGTGTTCGAGGTCGTGGCCCACGGACTGCCGATCGGGCTGGGGTCGTATGTTCACTGGGACCGTCGGCTGGACGCCGCCCTGGCCGGCGCCGTGATGAGCATCAACATCGTCAAGGGGGTCGAGTTCGGGCTCGGCTTCGAGCAGACCCGTCGGTTCGGGTCGGCCGTGCACGACGTGATCGAGGGTCGCGTCGAGGGCGGCCGCTGGATTCACCGCTCGAACAACGCGGGTGGGCTGACCGGCGGGATCACCAACGGCCAGCCGCTGGTCGTGCGCGGGGCGGTCAAGCCGATCTCCACCCTGGCTCGACCGCTGCCGTCGGCCGACCTGATCAGCGGCGAGGGTGTCGAGAAGGCCCACTACGAGCGAAGCGACATCAGCGTCGTCCCGGCCGCCGGGGTCGTCGGTGAGGCGATGGTCATGCTCGTGCTGGCCGACGCGATGCTCGACAAGTTCGGTGGTGATTCGCTGGCCGAGACCCTCGACAACTTCGCCCGCTATGGCCAACGGATCGCCCAGCCGCCCGAGGCCCCTGTCGCGGGTGGGCGGCGGGCCACGGCGGGCGGCCGTCAGCCCGCGGTGGCCGACACGACCGGGGGCGGCGAGGCCGGCTCCGGCGGCGACGACTGAGGCCGGTCGTGGACATCGTCCTGGTCGGGCTGCCGGGCAGCGGCAAGAGCGTCGTGGGGCGACGCCTGTCGGCCCGCCACGGCGCGACCTACGTCGACCTCGACGAACGGATCGAAGCGGCCGCGGATCGGCGGATCCCGGACATCTTCGCCGCCGAAGGTGAAGCCGGCTTCCGCGAGCGCGAGCGGACGGCGGTGGCCGAGCTCGGACCGGCCGACGCGGAGCCGGCGATCCGGCGGGTGATCGCGACCGGCGGCGGGGCGGTCGTCGATCCGCGCAACCGCTGGCGGCTGTACGTCGACCGGACGGTGATCTGGCTCGACGGAGCCCCCGAAGCACTCGCCCAGCGTCTGCGCCACAGCCCGAACCCGCGCCCGCTGGTCAGCGGGTCCGATCCGATCGGCGCGCTGCGTGCCCTCGCCAGCGCCCGCGAGCGGTTCTACGGCGCCGGCCACCGGGTCAACGGGCTCGCCCCGGTGGGGCAGGTCGTCGAGGCGATCGAGCGTTTCGCGGCCGAGCCACACGCTGCCGGCTCCGTATTGCTCGACGCGGCCACGCCGATCGGTCGGATCGTCCTGGGCGACGGCATCGCCGGCCGACTGCTCGTCGAGCAGCTCCGGGGCCTGGGCGCCAGCCGCGCCCTGGTCGTCTCGGAGCCCGGGGCATGGGAGTCCGTCGGGCCGGGGATCGTCGCAGCGCTCGGGGCCGCCGGTCTGCCGCTCGTGCTCAGCCTGCTGCCCCAGGGTGAGGCGGCCAAGAACCTGAGCGTCATCGAGAAGGCGGCGCGCGTCCTGGCCGATCTTCGGGTCGAGCGGGGCGAGCCCCTGGTCGCCGTCGGCGGCGGTGCGCTCGGCGACAGCGCCGGGTTCCTGGCGGCGGTCTACCTGCGGGGCATCCCGCTGATCCACGTCCCGACCACGCTCGTGGCCCAGCTCGACAGCTCGATCGGCGGTAAGACCGCGGTCGATCTGCCTGAGGGCAAGAACCTCGTCGGCGCGTTCCACCAGCCGGTCGCCGTCCTGGCCGACAGCGCGACTCTGCAAACGCTCCCCGAGCGGCAGCGCCGAGCGGCCCTCGCCGAGGCGGTCAAGATGGCCACCCTTGGCGACGAGCGGCTGTTCGCGCTGCTCGAGACGGATGGCGACGCGATCGCCCGCGGGACCGACGCGGCGTTTGCGGGCGGAGCGGTGGCCGAACTCGTCGAGCGCGCCGCGTGGGCCAAGGTCGAGGTCGTCCTGGCCGACGAGCGCGAGCACGGCGGGGCGGCGGGCACGACCGGGACGGTGGCCGCCGGCCGGTTGGCGCTCAACCTCGGGCACTCCATCGGGCACGCGCTCGAGGCGGCGGGGGGGTACCAGACGCTGCTCCACGGCGAGGCGGTGGCGTACGGCCTCCGGGCGGCCTGCCGGATCGGCCAGACGATCGGGGTCACGCCGGCGGATCGGGCGGCGCGGGTCGCGGGGCTGCTCGATCGGCTCGAGCTCGGCCTGGGCCGTCCCCCGTTCGCGGCCGACGATGTCCGACGCCACCTGGGCACGGACAAGAAGCATGCCGCCGGTCGACTGCGCTGGGTCCTGCCAACGGCGGATGGGGTGGAAGTTCGGACGGACGTGCCCGAGGCGGTCATCGAGACCGTCCTTGCCGATCTGCTCGCGGCGCCAGCCGAAGCCCCAATGCCCGGAGTGCCTGCCCGATGACCCGCGTGCTCGTCCTCGAGGGACCCAACCTCAACCTGCTCGGAACGCGCCAGCCGGAGATCTACGGGCGGGCGACGCTCGATGAGATCCACGCCGGGCTGGCCGAGCGCGCCGCGGACCTTGGGGTGACGATTGTCTTCTACCAGTCGAACCACGAGGGGGCGCTGATCGACCGGCTCCACCTGCGCGACTTCGACGCCGTGATCGTCAACGCCGGCGGGCTCACCCATACCTCGGTCTCGCTCCGCGATGCCCTGCTGGCGGTGGCCCGGCCGTTCGTCGAGGTCCACCTGTCGGATCCCGCGACACGCGAGCCGTTCCGGGCGGTCAACTTCCTTCATGACATCGCACTCGAGTCGATCGTCGGCCGCGGTGCCGATGGCTACACGCAGGCGCTCGAGTCGATCGCCCGCCGGGCCGCCGCCGGGGAGCTGCCCCGATGAGCGAACCGGAGGACGAGCTCGACGACCTTCGGGCTCGGATCGACGCGCTCGACCGGTCGATCGTCGAGCGACTCAACGAACGGGCCCGGTTGGCGCTCGAGGCGGGCCGGCTCAAGGCGGCCGCCGGACGGGACGAGGTTCGCGACCCCGATCGCGAGCGCGAGGTTCTGCTGCGGGTCGCGATGGCCAACGAGGGCCCTCTCCCGCAGGCCGATCTGGTCGAGATCTACCGGCGCCTGATCGATGTGTTCGTCGCCCTCGAAGAGCGCGACCGGGCAGGCTAGCGCCCGAGGTCGGCGGGTTCGGTTCGGTCCTCGATCTCCCAGGCGTGGTCGAGCGCGTGCCAGGCGATCCGGCGAGCGGCGTAGCGCGCCGGCCAGCGACGACCGGCCAGGGCGGAGCCGTCCGAGGGCTGGGCCAGGAGCTCGAGCATGGCCGCCCGCTCGGCGGCGAGGACGGACGGGTCGTGACCCGTCGGGGTGCTCGAGCGGAGACCCATCTCGTGGGCATAGGCCTGTTCCGCGTCGATGATGTGGTCGACGATCCTGGCCGTGTCGCGTCCACCCCCGCGAGGGCCCTTGGGCAGCTCCGCCGGGGCCGCCGATACGATCCGGGCGAGGACGATCCAGGCGGCTTCGACGAGCCGGGCGATGCGCTCCGCCTCGAGGCGGTCCATCGGACGGCGGTCCGCGCTGGTCACCACGGACGGGACGCCGAAATCGGTCCCGCTCCCGCCGGCGACCGACTCGACCAGCCGGAGGTTGGCGCCGGTGGCCGCTGGCGGCAGGGCGAGCTTCGCCGCAGCGGCCACCGTTGCATAGCGCGGCGCATGGGTGATCAGCGCCTCGAGGGCGAGGTCGCTTGACTTCCCGGCTCGGGCCCAGCCGGGCCAGTCGATCGCCCAGCGGAAGACGCGCTTGGCGCCAACCTCCTCGGCGGTGTCGATGGTTGTCATGGCCCGAGGATAGTGGGCCGCGCCGCCGCCTCCGAGCGTCAGCGGCGGCTGGTCGCCGCGCGGAGCTTGCCGACCAGTCGGCCCAGGGCTTCGACATCGCGGCCGTCGGGCCCGAGCGCATCGACCAGCGCCGAGGCCACGATCACCCCGTCCGCCCCGGCCCCGACGAGCGCCCGCACCTGAGCGGGACGACTGACCCCGAACCCGACGGCGACCGGGACCGGGCTGACCGCACGTACCTCGCGGACCAGTCGACCGACGGTCCTGGGAAGGGTCGCCCGAGCGCCGGTCACCCCGACCAGGGACACGCAATACAGGAAGCCCCCGGTTCGCGCGGCGATCCGCGCCCGGCGTCCCGGTTCGGTCGTCGGGGCGACGAGGTAGACGACGGCCAGGCCCGCGGCCCGGGCGACCGCCTCGAACGGGCCGCCTTCGTCGGGGGTGAGATCGGCCACGATGATCCCGCTGGCGCCGGCCGCGGCCAGACGACGGGCGGTGTCGGCGCCGTCGCCCCCGCCGATGACCTGGTTGGCGTAGGCCATCGGCACGAGCGGGATGCCCGGCCGGGCGGCGGCGATCCGCTCGATCAGCGCGATCGAGCCGTCGAACGTGGCACCGGCCGCGAGCGCGACCTGCGAGGCGCGCTGGAGCGTCGCACCGTCCGCCAGCGGGTCCGAGTAGGGCAGCCCGACTTCGATCAGGTCGGCGCCGGCGTCGGCCGCGGTCAACGCAACGCGGAACGATGTCTGCGGGTCGGGATAGCCGGCCACGATGTATGGGATGAGCGCGGCGCGGCCGGCTCGTCGCGCGGCATCGAACGCCGCGCCGATCCGAGTGGCACCCGCGGTGTCGTTCGTGCCGACGGCCGCTGGTGCAACGGCCGGGGCGCTCATGCAGGCACCTCGCGCTCGAGCGCTGCGAGATCCTTGTCGCCGCGCCCACTCAGACCAAGCAGGACGACCGTCTCGTCCGGATAGGGCCGGCCGGAGCCCTCGATCCCGGCCAGCAGGCGGGGCAGGACCGCGAAGGCGTGGGCGGTCTCGAGCGCCGGGAGGATCCCCTCGACCCGGGCGACCGCGCGGACGGACGCGAGCGCCTCGGCATCGGTGGCGGCCGCCAGCTCGAGCCGACCGGCGCCGACCAGCGCGGCGATCTGTGGCCCGACGCCCGGATAGTCGAGCCCAGCCGAGATCGAGTGGGCCTCGATCACCTGGCCATCGCGGTCCTGGAGCATCATCGAGCGACTGCCGTGGAGGATCCCCGGCGTTCCACCGGCCAACGCGGCGGCGTGGCGACCGGTGGCGATGCCATCGCCCGCCGCCTCGGCCACCGCCAGCCGGACCGATGGCTCGCCGATGAACCGGTCGAGGATCCCGATCGCGTTCGAGCCACCGCCGACGCAGGCCAGGACCAGGTCGGGCAGACGACCCTCAACGGCCAGGAGCTGGGCCGCCGACTCGTCGCCGAGGACGCGCTGGAGGTCGCGGACGATCGTCGGGTACGGGTGCGGGCCGAGCGCCGAGCCGAGGACGTAGTGGGTCGTCTCGACGTTCGTGACCCAGTCGCGCATCGCTTCGTTGACGGCGTCCTTGAGCGTGGCCGAGCCGCTGGAGACCGGGCGAACCTCCGTCCCCAGGGCACGCATCCGGAGGACGTTGGGTTGCTGCCGCCGGATGTCCTCGGCACCCATGAACACGACGCATGGCAGATCCAGCAGGGCGCAGGCCGTGGCCGTGGCCACCCCGTGCTGACCGGCGCCCGTCTCGGCGATCACCCGCGACTTGCCCAGCCGCCGGGTCAGCAGCGCCTGGCCGAGGGCGTTGTTGATCTTGTGCGCGCCGGTGTGGGCCAGGTCCTCGCGCTTGAGATACAGCCGGAGGGTGGTGGGCAACCGATCGGTCGCGCCGCCGTGGTCGGCGCCGAGCAGTTCGCGCGCGGCCGCCATGGTCTCGGCGGCCAGGCGATCGGCCCGGTAGAGCGGGGTCGGTCGACCCGAGTAGGTGGCCAACCGCTCGCGGAAATCGGCCCAGAAACGCGGATCGTGGCGGATTGCCGCATAGGCGCGCTCGAGGCCCTCGAGGGCGGCCATGAGCGTCTCGGGGACATACCGGCCGCCGTATTCGCGGTCGATCCCCCAGCGCCCGGCGGCGTCCGCCTCGAGTAGACCCGGGTGGATCGGCGTCGGGCGCGCCGGGGCGTGGGGTCGATCCATCCGGGCCGCACGGGCACGCTTGGCGAACAGGGCGACGCGGAGCGGGTCCTTGCGGGGACGCTCGCCCGCGATCCTGGTGGCTTCGACGCCGGAGGCAACATCCACGCCAATCGCCGGGACCTCGAGGACGGCCTGACCGACGATCGCCGGCGACAGGCCGCCGGCCAGGATGACCGGCAGCTCGCGGGCGACCGCGGCCGCCAGGGCGACCGATGAGCGCGTCCCGGTTCCGCCCGGGTGGGGCCCACCGGCCGTATCGAGGAGCAGATGCTCGACCCCCGCGGCCAGGAAGGCACGGCCGCGCTCGACGAGCTCGGAGGTGGCCGCCGCCAGGTCGCTCGGCTCGGTCGCCGGCAGATGGAGCACCTTCCAGGTGGTTCGGCCGAGCGCCGCCGCGAAGGCTGGGCTGACGTCCGCATTGAGCTGGACGACGTCCGGGTCGATCGCGGCGACGATCTCGCGCAGGCGGGCCGCGTCGCGGTCGGCGGTGATGGCGACGATCCGTGGCCGCGCCGTGGCCGGCGCGCCGGACCGGACGAGACGGGCCAGGGCCGCGGCCTCTTCGAGCCGCAGCTCGCGCGGGGTGCCCGGTACGACGTTCAGCCCGATCGCATCGGCCCCGGCGCGAAGCGCGGCGTGGATCCCGTCCTCGTCGACCACACCGCAGATCTTGACCAGGGGCGTCCGATCGGCAACGGCCGGGTCGTCGGGCACGCGTCCGGCGGTCACGAAGGCGCGCGCCGCTGCGGCTGGATCGGCGGCCCGCATCAGCGCCTCACCAACCAGCGCGGCATCGAACCCGACCGCCCGCCAACCGCTCATCGTGGCCGGCGTCCGGACCCCGGACTCGGCGATCGCGATCCGGTCGCCCGGGATCCGGTCGCGCAGGTCGCTCGCTCGCAGGGGATCGACCTCGAGCGTCCGCAGGTCGCGGTTGTTGATCCCGATCACCCGCGCCCGCGTGGCCAGGGCGCGATCGAGTTCGCGCGCGTCATGGGCTTCCACCAGCGGCTCCAGGCCGAGATCGAGCGCGGCGTCGACCAGCGCGGCCAGCCGACGGGCGGGATGAAGGACGACGAGCAGAAGCACGGCGTCCGCGCCGGCCGCGCGGAGCAAGGGGAGCTGACGCCGATCGACCACGAACTCCTTGGCCAGGACCGGGATGCTCACGGCCGCGCGAACCGCCACGAGATCGGCGATCGAGCCGCCGAACCAATGCGGCTCGCACAGGACCGAGATCGCGCTCGCCCCGCCGAGTTCGTAGGCCCGGGCCCGGGCGACCGGATCCTCGTCGGGACCGACGATCGCGCCGGCCGACGGCGAGCGGCGCTTGACCTCCGCGATGAGCCGGAGACCGGGGGCTGCGAGGCGCTCGGCGAACGGCCGCGGAGGCGGAGCGGCCGCGGCCAACCGGGCGAGCAGGGCGCGGGTGTAGCCGGCCAGCTCCGGTCCGAGATCGGCCCGCCGGCGCTGGGCGATCTCGGCGACGACGCCGGCGCGGGCGCGGGACGTGGAGGCGCGGCCGGGCGTTTGGCGCGTCGCGACGGTCATGCCCGCGTTCCCGTGTCCACGGCGGGGTCGATGGCCACCTGGGTCTCCGCGGCAGCCGAGGCCTCGGCGGTTGCCTTGGCCACGTCGCTGACCGCCCGCTCGGCCCGGAGTCGGGCCAGCAGCGCGCTGGCTCGGCCGTCGTCGATCGCACTGGCCGCGACGGCCAGGCCGTTCTCCAGCAGATCCACCCGGCCCGCCGCGACGAGCGCCGCCGCCGCGTTGAGCAGGACGACGTCCCGATGCGGCCCGCCGACGCCGACCAGGACCTCCTCGACGAGGGTTGCGTTGTCCTCGGGTGTCCCGCCGGCCAGGTCGGCGTTCGAAGCGGCCCGGAGCCCGAGCGTCGACAACTCGCCGGCTTCGATCGTCCGGCGCTCGATCCCGTCCGGGGTCACATCGAGGATGACCCCGCTCCCGTCGAGCGGCAGCTCGTCCACACCCGCGCCATGGACGACCAGCGTCCGCTCCGTTCCGAGCCGCTGGGCGACCTCGGCCAGCCGGGGTGCGGCCGCCGGGTCACCGACCCCGAGCACCTGGCGGGTGGCGCCAGCCGGGTTGGTCAGCGGACCGAGCAGGTTGAACGCGGTCCGGACCCCGATCTCGCGCCGGGTCGGACCGGCATGACGCATCGCCGGGTGAAAGCTCGGCGCGAACAGGAACGCAAAGCCCTCCCGACGGAGCGCCGCAGCGGCGCTCGCGGCATCGTGGTCGATCCGGATCCCGAGCGCGTCGAGGACGTCCGCCGAACCCGAGCGCGAGGTGATCGCCCGGTTGCCGTGCTTGGCCACCGGGACGCCTGCGGCCGCCACGACGAGCGCCGCCGCGGTCGAGATGTTGAACGTGCCGCTACCGTCGCCGCCGGTTCCGACGAGGTCGATCGTGCCGGGCGGAGCGGTCACTCGGACGACCCGGTCGCGCATCGCGCCGGCAAAGCCGGCCAGCTCGTCGGTGGTCTCGCCGCGCATCCGAAGGGCCACCAGGAGCGCGGCCAACTGGGCCGGGGTGGCCTCGCCGTCCATCACCGCGCCCATCGCGCCGCGGGCCTCGTCGAGGGTCAGCGTCCGCCCCTCGACGACGGCGGCCAGGGCGGCCCGGACCTGCTCGCTCATCGGCGTGCCACGCCGGCCGGGTCGTCGAGCTCGGCCGCGTCGGCTGCCGTGAATGTGGGATCCGCTTCATTGGTTCGTTCGGCCAGGCCACCCGTCGCGAACGAGCCGGCGACCGCGTCGAGCCGACTCGCCTCCCCCTCCCCGGCCAGGCGGAGGAAGTTGGCCAGCAGGTGGGGGCCCTCTGGCGTGAGCACGGATTCCGGGTGGAACTGGACCCCTTCGAGCGGCAGTGAGGTATGGCGGAGGCCCATGATCACGCCGTCCTCCTCGGTCATCGCGGTCACCCGGAGGATCTCGGGCAGCGAATCGCGATCGACGCACAGCGAGTGGTAGCGGGCGGCCATGAACGCCGGCGGCAGCCCGCGCAGGAGGCCCTCGCCATCGTGGGTGACCTCGGACGCCTCACCGTGGACGAGGGTGGGGGCACGCACGATCGCACCGCCAAAGGCGGCCGCCATCGACTGCATCCCGAGACAGACCCCGAGGAGCGGGATCGCTCGATCCGCCGCCACCCCGATCGCGTCGACCGAGACACCGGCCGAGAGCGGGCCACCCGGTCCGGGCGACACGACGATCCCGCGCAACTCGGCAGCCGGGTCATCGGCCAGCGCCTCGATCCCGGTCCGGTCGATCGCGTCGTTGCGGACCACCCGGACGTCGGCCCCGGCCGCCTCGAGCGCCTGGACGAGGTTGAACGTGAACGAGTCGTAGTTGTCGATGACCAGGATCATCCGCCGGTCTCCCGATCACCGTTCGTGGTCGGTCCGGCGACCCCGGCGGCCCCAGCGGCCCCCGCGGCCCCCACGGCCCCAGCGGCGCCGGCTCCAGCCGTGGCCCCGGACCCCGGTTCCGACGCGCCGGGCACCGTCCGACCGGCCGCCTCGCCCGCCCCGGCGGCCAGCTCGATGGCCCGGCGCAAGGCGGCCGCCTTGTGCTCGGTCTCCTCGAATTCCTTCTCCGGGACCGACCCGGCCACGATCCCGGCTCCGGTGTGGACGTGGGCCTGGCCGGCCCGCAGGACCGCGCTCCGGATCGTGATCGCCGTGTCCAGGTTGCCGTCGTAGCCGAGATAGCCGACCGCGCCGCCATATAGCCCGCGACGCTCGCGTTCCGCGGCCGCGATCAGCTGCATCGCCCGGACCTTTGGCGCGCCCGACAGCGTTCCAGCGGGGAAGACCGCCCGCAGCGCGTCGAGCGCGTCGAGATCGGGCCGCAACCGTCCCTCGACGTGGCTGACCAGGTGGAGGACGTGGCTGTAGCGCTCGACCTCCATGTACTTGGTCACCCGGACGGTCCCGGCCCGGCTGACCCGACCGAGGTCGTTCCGGCCGAGGTCGACCAGCATCACGTGCTCCGCCTTCTCCTTAGGGTCGCGCTGGAGCTGCTCGGCCAGGAGCTGGTCCTCGGCCGGGGTCGCGCCGCGCGGCCGGGTGCCGGCGATCGGGTGGGTGGTCAGGCGATCGCCCTCGGCCTGCAGGAGCAGCTCCGGACTCGCGCCGACGACCTCGAACGAGGGCGTCCGGACGAAGAACAGGTAGGGGCTGGGGTTGACCCGTCGGAGCGCCCGGTAGAGGCCGATCCCGTCGATCGTCCGCCCGTCCGGCCCGGTCGGCAGGTCGAACGACTGACGCCGGGCGAGCACGACCTGGATCGCCTCGCCGGATGCGATCGCGTCCTTGGCCACCTCGACGGCGTGGATGTAGGCGTCGCGGCCGAGGCTGGTGTCGACCCGGGCATCGGACATCGCCGCCGGGGTAGCGACGGCGGACGTGCCCGGACGGCCGCTCCCGCCAGGCGGCCCGGCGATCTCGGCGGCGCTGGGCCGGGCGGTCCGCTCGAGCGCGTCGAAGATCGCCCGCTCGGCGATCGCGTAGCGGCCCTCGAAGTCGGGCGCGTCCGTGTGCAGGCTGGCCAAGGCGCTGATCGTGTGGGTGAGGTGATCGAACACGAGGACGAGGTCCGTCTCGATGAACCCGGCGGCCGGGACGCCCACCGGGTCCGCCTCGGGCAGGGGCACCGTCGGTTCGAAGCTCGACACCGCGTCGTAGGCCAGCGCGCCGACGGCCCCGCCGGTGAAGCGCGGCATCCCATCGACCGGGAGGACCCGGCGGCGGGCGACGAACCCGCGCAGCGCGGTCAACGGGTCGGGGGTCGCCTGGGACGTCGTCGGCAGGTCGGGACTGTACGCGTCGACGCTGAGTGGCCGGGTCTGGATCGTGGCCACGCCCGCCCGGACCTCCAGCAGCCGCCGCGGACCGACACCGAGGAAGCTGTAGCGACCCAGACGCTCGCCGCCCTCGACCGACTCGAGCAGGTAGGCCGGACCCCCGTCGTCGAGCCGGAGAAAGGCGCCGATCGGCGTCTCGAGGTCGGCGTCGCGGGTGGCCCGCAGGAGGATCGTGTCGGCGTTGCCGACCAGGCGCTTCGCCTCGGTCAGGCTGAGTGGGTCGGTGGTGGTCATCGCTATCTCGTTCGCCTCCGAGGCGGTGCGGCGGGTCGGCTGGCTCCGGTCCGGAATCAAGAACGGCCTGATCGTCCCCTGGGGACGAAAGGCCGTGCCTTCCGCGGTGCCACCCTCATTCGGCGTGTGCCGCACTCACCTGACCGACGGGTCGGCCGCAGGTCCGAGGACCCGTGTCGCCGATCGGCGCTGCCCGTTATCGCTGGCGCTCTGCGCCGGAGCCTACTGGGGATCGTTCCCGTTCGGTCCGGAGGCTCCCGGGTCCATTCCCCGCCGTCGTCGCCCCGGTTTCCACCAACCACCGGGTCTCTGTGCCGACGCGCGTCGGGTACTCGTCCCGTTCATCGCCCATGTCTTCGTGCTGAGCCGCGAGTCTAGGCGCGGTCCGCGGGAGGCGTCAAGTGGAGCCCCGTGGTCGTCAGGCGGCCGCGGCGGGTGGCCGCCGGTGCCCGAAACCGAACGATCCGAGCTTGCGCCGAATGAGCGGCAGCCAGGCCAGGGCGCCAACCGCCTGGGCTCCGATGAGGAGCAGGATCAGCAGCCCCGGGCCGGCCATCAGGGCGCTGGGCATGGCCCACTCGAACAGGCCGAGATCGACCGCCAGGCTCGGACCGGATACGGATCCGGGATCAAGGCCGACGATCTCGATCGGTGGCCGACCGGCACCGGCGCCACCCGTCGACCCTGGGTCACCGCCACTCGATCCGGTTGGGCCACCGCCCGTCGATCCGGTCGTGCCACCGCCAGTGCCGGGTGGGCTTGAGCCGCCCGGATCGGGCGTCGGTCGATCGCCCGGTGTTGCGCTCGGCGCCGACGACGGGCGGTCGGTCGGGCCCGTGGTCGGGGTTGGCGTCGGGCTCGTCGTCGGGACCGGGGTTGGCCCCGGGCTGCCGGTCGGACTCGGTGTCGGGCTCGGGGTCGGCGCCGAGGTCGGCGTCGGACTCGGGCTCGCCGTCGGAATCGGGCTCGGGCTCGGGGTCGGGGTTGGGGTCGGCGTGCTCAGCGGGACCGGCAGGACCGTCATGACCAGCGACTTCGGTTTGGCGTAGCTGCCCGAGCAGTTCGCGTTCTGGAGCTCGTTGGCGGTCCACGTGGTCAGGCCAAGGGCCGTCCCGATCACGGTGATCTTGAGGACCAGGACGTCGTCATCGGGATCGCCGCGAAGTCGGCCTACGTTTGAGTCGGCGTTCGCCGTGACCCCACGCGGTGCGGTGGCGCTGATGGCGGCCGTCCACCACGATCCACTCGAGACCGAGGCGACCGAGACGCCCGAGATCGTGAAGACGCTCGGGATTGCGACCGTGACGCACGCAATCCCGGATCCGCCGCCGTTGTCGCTCGAGGTGTTGGTGATCCGGAGGGTCACCGTCGTCGGGACGCCGAGCTGCACCGACACCTTGTCGGCCGTGATGGTCCAGCTCTGGATGGCAGCCAGCGCGCTGCCGGTCCAGGCGATCGCGAGCCCGCTGGCAAGCACGAGCCCGATCAGGGCGCGCGCCCATCGATTGTGGGTGGCCGGGTCGCCTCCCGCGGCCAACTCAGGCGACCTTGGCGTACGGGGTCCAGAGTCGGCCGGCGGCGGTCTCATTGGTCGGCGACGGGGCCTCGGGATCCGATCGGATGCCCTCGATGAAGGCGGCCACGAACCGCGCCTCGAGCTGGCTGCCGGCCGCAGCTTCGAGACGGCGGAGGGCCTCGGCCGTGCCGAACGCCTTGCGGTAGGGCCGGGTGGTGGTCATCGCCGAGAAGGCATCGCCGACGGCCACGACCCGGGCGACCAGCGGGATCTCCTCGCCGGCCAGGGAGTCCGGATAGCCGGTCCCATCCCAGCGCTCGTGGTGATGGCGGATGCCGGCCCGGATGAGCTCGACGTTGGGCAGATCGCGGACGATCGCATCGCCAAGGGCGACATGCTGCTTCATGACCGTGAACTCGTCGTCGGTGAGCTTGGCCGGTTTGTGGAGGATGGCGTCGGGGACCCCGATCTTGCCGACGTCGTGGAGCAGCGAAGCGACCCGGATGACCCCGACCAGCTCCGGATCGAGCCCCAGCCTGGTGGCCAGGAAGACGGCGTAGCGAGCGACGTCCTCCGAATGCCGCTTGGTGTAGCGATCCTTGCCATCGACGGCCAGGATCAGACCCTGGTAGACGTCGAAGGTCCGGGTATCGGCTGGCATTTCGAAGCCCGCACCGGCGACCCTGACCGCGTCGCCGCCGCTGGTCCGCGCCTCCTGAAGGGTGATCGTCGCCGCGGACAGCAGGTCGGTCACGGAACCCGCGTGGTCGGGATAGGCGCAGATGCCCGCGCTGATCGTCACCGGGAGCGATTCGGACGTCCCGAACTGGAGGGCTCGGCCGGTCATCGTCGTCCTGAGGCGGTCCACCGCTCGCTCGAGGGTGAGGACGTCGACCGATGGCTCGATGACCAGGAACTCGTCCGGACCGTAGCGGCCGATCGTGGCGCTGGTGGGGAACTCGGCCTGGAGCAGCTCGGCGAGGGTCAGGATCGCCTGGTCGCCGGCCTCGTGGCCGTGGGTGTCGTTGAGCAGCCGGAAGTTGTCGATGTCGAGCAGGGCGATCCCGATCCCCTCGCGTCTCAGACGGGCCGTCTCGACCGCGGCCGCGAGCGCGCTGACCAGGGTCCCGTGGTTCGGGGTGTCGGTGAGCGGATCGCGCCGGGTGGCCTCGACGAGCTGGGCCGTCTGCCGGCTGATCCGGACCTGGGCCGCCCGGAAGACGAAGAACAGGACCACCGCGGCAACCGCCCCGGCGGCGAGCGTGATGGCGATCACGTCCTGGCGGACCGAGTCGAGCCGGGCCAGGATGGGATCCGCGTCTCGCCAGACCCCCACGATCGCCTCGACCTGGCCGTTGGCCTTGAGCGGGAAGTACTCGCGCAGGACGGTCCCCGTCCCGACGAGCTGGGCCAGCGCCTCAGATGTCGCGACCGGCGCAAGTTGGACCTTTGCCGTACCCGCCACGGCGCTCAAGAACGCCTCGGACGTTCCGGCCCGCTGTCCGACGACCGTCGGCTCATCGGACAGGACCACGGTACCGTCGGTCAGCCTGATCTCGATGCGCAGGATCGCGCCCGGGTCCGTCAGGGCGCGGAGGCGGGTCTCGATCGCCGTCAGTCTGGCGGGATCGGCAGACGCCGGCTGGAGATCCCCCGGGGTGAGATTGGCCACGGCGAAACTGCGGATGGTCGCCGCGTCGTTGCCCACGTAGGACTGGAGGACGGCGCCGGCGAAGTCGGTCGAGACCATCATCGCCTGGGCGACCGCGGTGATCCCGATCAGGACGAGGAACACGCCGAAGACGAGCAGGAGCACGATCGGCTTGCGGTTTCGGGCGCTGGCCGCGGACACGGACGGACGCCTCCTGTTCAAGGAACGGATCGTCCAAGCCTACGGAAGCCGGCGCAGTCGGCCCACCGGACCAACGTACGGTGCGGGTGGCGTCCGAACAGGCTATTCGGTGGCGGGCTCGCTGGTCCGCGGCGGCTGCGTCGTCGATGGCCCGTCGGGCTCAAATCCCGGGCAGGCGAGGACGGGGAGGGCCGGATAGCGCGGGTAGTGTCGATCGGTCGCCGAGCGGCGGCACAGCCAGAAGAGCGAACCGCGGGCGGTCGCAACCGGCCGACCGTGGACGCAACCAGCGCACAACCCAGGCTCGGTCATCGTCCGACGCTCCCGATCGAGCTGGCGGAGAGGGTGGGATTCGAACCCACGGATACTTGCGCATCAGCGGTTTTCAAGACCGCCGCATTCGACCGCTCTGCCACCTCTCCGGGAGTCATTCTACGTTCGGACCCCGGACCCATGACCACTGCCCGGTGCGGCCGCGAACCGAATCAATGGCCTAATGGCAACCCGATTTGATACACCGACGACTTGCGCATGCGCGCCGGTCTCCGGACGCATCGCCCTGCTCGTGAGGTCTCCAATGCCTAGCTTCTTCTCGAGCCGTCGCGCGCGGATCGGCGGGGTAATCGTGGCCAGTATCTTGACGCTCGCACTGTCCAGCACGGTCGTCCTGGCTGGCAATGGGAACAACGGCACGGTCAAGGTCCAGGAGGGTGGGTCGAACGCCGAGCCGGTCACCAGGAACGAGCCCCACGTCTGTACCTTCCACCTCCTCTTCCTGTTCGCCGACGCAGGCCAGAGTGGGGCCTGGTCGATCGATCAGCAGCCACCGACCGGGCGCGCCCCGTCGATCCTCTCAGGGACGTATCTGACCGACGCCAATGGCCAGGACACCACGGTCGAGCTCGGCCTCCCGATTGGGCACTACTCCCTCGACTGGGACGGTCGTAACGATCAGAACGTCAAGCACAAGACGTTCTGGGTGACCTGTGACAACCCGCCTGGCCCGGTCGGTGGCGGCATCGGCTGACGACGCCAGATAGACCGCTCGGTCAGCCGGGCGGCGCGATGATGTCCCGCCCGATGTACGGCCGCAGGACGGGGGGCACATCCACGTTCCCATCCGGCCGCTGGTAGGTCTCGAGGATCGCGGCCACGACCCGGGCGAGGGCCAACCCGCTGCCGTTGAGGGTGTGGACGAGCTCTGGTTTGGCGCCCGGTTCGGGCCGGAAGCGGACGGCCATCCGGCGGGCCTGGTAGTCGCGGAAATTCGAGCACGAGCTGACCTCGAGCCAGCGCTCCACGCCCGGCGCCCAGACCTCGAGGTCGTACTTCTTGGCCTGGGCGAAACCCAGCTCGCGGGTGCTCATCAACAGCACCCGGTAGGCCAGTCCGAGTCGTTGGAGGAGGTCCTCCGCCCGGCCGGTCATCCACTCGAGCGCCTCGGAGGACGCCTCCGGCCGCTCGAACAGGACCATCTCGACCTTGTCGAACTGGTGGACCCGGAGAATGCCCCGGGTGTCCTTGCCCGCCGCGCCGGCCTCACGTCGGAAGCACGGCGAGTACGCCGCGTAGCGGACGGGCAGGTCGGCGGCGTCGAAGATCTCGTCGCGATGGAGGTTGGTGACCGGGACCTCGGCCGTGGGGACCAGGTACAGCTCGTCGCGGGTGACCACGTACATCTGGTCTTCCTTGTCCGGGATCTGGCCCGTCCCGCGGGCCGAGGCCGCGTTGACCATTGCCGGAGGCCAGATCTCGGTGAACCCGTTCTCGCGCGAGTGGACGTCGAGGAACCACGAGATCAGCGAGCGCTGGAGGGTCGATCCGAGCCCGCGGTAGACCGGGAAGCCCGAACCGGCGATCTTGGCGCCCCGCTCGAGCTCGAAGATCCCCAACCGATCGGCGACCTCCCAATGCGGCCGGCGCTGCCAGGTCGCGCCGCCGGCCGGAGCGTCAGCGCCGACCTCGCCGTCCAGGGGCACGACCCTTGGGAGCTGGGCGCCCCACTCGCGGATGGTGACGTTGGCCTCCTCCCCGCCGACCGGGACATCCGGGTCGGCCGGGTTCGGGATGCGCAGGAGCAGATCCTCGATCGTCGCCTCGACCGTGGCGAGCTCGGCATCGATCGCGGAGATCCGCTCCCCCACCGCGGTCGAGGCGGCCTTGAGCGCCGACACGTCCCGGCCGGTCGGGTCGGCGCCGCCGCGGATCGCCTCACCGATCGTCTTGGAGGCCTGGTTGCGCTCCGCCTTGAGCCGGTCGCCTTCGGCGAGCAGCTCGCGCCGGCGGGTGTCGGCGGTCAGGGCCTGATCGACCAGCCCCGGGTCCTCGCCCTTGTCGATTGCCCCCTGGCGGACGCCAGCCGCGTCCTCGCGCAGTCGCGGCAGCCCGACGCTCATGCCGTCGCCTCCGTCCGTTGGCCGGCCCGGCGCAGGCGCTCGAGGACGAACCCCGGTTCGAGGCTGGCCAGGAGCCAACCCGCCCGCGGCCCGTTCGATCGACCCAGAAAGGCCAGATAGAGCGCGGCAAAGGCGCGTCCGTTGGGCAGATCGCGCTCGGCCGCAACGCGGAAGATCAGGCCCTGCCAGGAATCGCCGGCAGCCGGGGAGCCATCTTCGGCCGCGTCGGCCAGGGCGGCCAGGTAGTCGCGCTGGGCAGCGTCCAGCTCGGCCGCCTCCGAGGGCAGACCGTCGGCCCGGACGGTCATCCGGGCGCGGTCGGGGGCATACGCCTCCAACCAGGCGCGGGCGGCCCCGATCCGCTGCTCGAGGATCTCCACCTCGCGGCTGGTCAGGGGGCTGCCTTTCTCCGCTTCGACCCGGGCCCCGACATCCACGCCCGGGATCTGGACCAGCAGGGCGAGATGACTGAAGTCCGCCCGGAAGGCCGCGGCCTCTCCGGCCACGTCGGCGCCGGGGTCCAGGAGCGAGTAGCGGAAGATCGAGTCGAAGCCGGCCGGCAACTCGCCCTTGACCTCACGACCGGCAGTGGCGGCGGCCAGCTTGTCGAACTCGTCGAACAGGCGCGGGATCGCGTCCGTGCCCTCGGGATCGAACTCGATCGCGGTCTGCGGTCGGGGTCGCAGGAAGAGCAACCGGAGCTGTTCCGGCGGGATGACCTCAACGATCCGGTGAGCGGCGGCGCCGCGGCCCTTCGAGGTCGACATCTTGCGCCCGCCGATGTTGAGGAACTCGTAGGCCACGTTGAGCGGCGGCTCGAGCTCGAAGACCTCGCGGGCGATGGCCGCCGAGCGCTCGCGCGAGCCGCCCGCGGTCGACAGGTCCTTGCCGCCGGGCTCGATCGTCACCCCGAACAGACCCCACTGGGCGGCCCACTCGAGGTTCCAGGGCAGCTTGGCGTTCCCCCCGAACGGCGACACCCAGCCCGAGGCGCCGCACCCGTGGGCCCAGGTCACCAGGTTCGGGCGGCACTCGTAGAAGACCCGTTCGCCGTCCCACCTGGTCACGATTGTCGTGCCCACCTTGCCGCAGGTCGGACAGATGACGCCGATCGGGTGCCAGTCGGCGGGATGCTGGACGTTGGCCACCCGGCGATAGATCTCCCGGACCCGGTCGGCCCGATCGAGCGCCAGCCGGATGTACGGATCGATCGCGCCGGTCGGGTAGATGTCGCTCATCCAGTAATAGCGGTCGGGACGGATGCCCAGCCCGGCGAACAGATCGATGAACACCTGGGCGTGGTGCCGGGCGTAGGACGGGTGGCAGTCGCCGGCCTGATCGGGCACGTTGGCCAGTGGACGACCCATCTCGTGCTCGACGGCGTCGGGGGTCAGGAGCGCCTGGGCGTCCATCGGATCGAGGTCGTCGACCCCGTACAGGAGGGTCGTCTCGATCCCCCGGGCGCGCAGGGCGCGGGTGATCGTGTCGAGGATGACCGGGCCGCGCAGGCTGCCGACGTGAACCGTCCCCGACGGCGTCTTGCTGTCGTTGACGACCTGCGGCCCGCTGACCGATGCGGCGAGTTCGTCGGCCCAGTCCATGCGTCCTCGCTCCCGACCGGAGCCGGGATCCTTGCCGGCGGACTGCCGGCCTGGTGCCGGCAAACGCGCCGACTTAGCGGATCAAGACGATCGTGTAGCTGAAGTCCCCGGCGGGAACCCGAACGACGACCTTGTCGCCCTTCTTGCGCCCGAGGAGGGCCCGGCCGACGGGCGACTCGTTCGAGATCCGACCCTCCCTCGGGCTGGCCTCGGCCGAACCGACGATCGTGAACGTCTCCTTGCCATCGGCGCTGTCGACGCTGACCGTCGAACCGATCTGGACGTGCTCCGTCGAGTGCTTCTCGTCGATGATCGTAGCGTTCTTGATCAGCGCCTCGAGGGTCTGGATCCGGCCCTCGACGAAGGCCTGTTCGTTCTTGGCGTCTTCGTACTCGGCGTTCTCGGACAGATCGCCGTGCTCCTTGGCGTCGTGGATCCGGGTGGCGACCTCGGCGCGCCGAACATTGGTCATCTCGTCGAGCTCCGCGCGGAGCTTCGAGAGACCGTCTCGGCTCAGGTAGGTGGGCTTGTTGTTCACGCCGGGTGACCCCCGTTTGCGACCGCTGCGAGGCCGTCCGCCCCAGGTCTCGGTAAAGGAAAGAACTCCAGGTGTCCGCGGTTCCCGCGCACCTGAAGTTCGGCCGGTGGCGAATGGTAGTCCCGCCGGCGCCGGGGTGTCAAAGCGAGCCGGACGACCCCTCGCTGAGGCGCTGGAGACGACGCTTGATGCGACCCAGCGAGGTTCGGTCGGTGAACGCCACGAACAGGGTGTCGTCACCGGCAATGGACCCGGCGACCTCCGGCCAGCGGGCCCGGTCGAGCGCCGCCGCGATGGCGTGGGCGGACCCGGGCAGCGTGCGCACGACGAGCAGCGGACCGGCGTCGCGGATCTCGACCGGCAGATCGCGGAAGAGCTTGCGCAGGCGATCCTCGCCGCTGGTCTCGGCTTCGATCAACCGCGGCGGCACGGCATAGGCGACGGTCCCGTCGCGGCTGACCTTGATCAGCCCGAGCTCGGCGACGTCACGGCTGATCGTCGCCTGGGTCGTCTTGAAGCCACGCTCGCGGAGGGCCGCGGCGAGCTCCTGCTGGGTCCGGATGATGCGCTGCTCGACCAGGTCGCGGATCGACCGCTGGCGGAGCTGCTTCATCACCTCCATCTCAACTCCTCAGCGGGCGAGCACGAACACGACGATCGCCGCCGCGAACAGCAAGCGGTAGACGACGAACACGGAGTACCCCCGATTCCGGACCAGGGCCAGCAGGATCGAGATCGCCAGCAGCCCGGCGACTGCCGCCGCGAGCATCCCGGCGGCCAGGGGCACGCCTTCGACCGGCACATCGCTCGGGCCGATCAGGGTCCGGAGCTTCCAGATCCCGGCCCCTGCGATGATCGGGGTGCCCATCAGGAAGGAGAACCGGGCGGCGGCATCGCGGGTCAGGCCAACGAACAGGCCGGCCCCGATCGTGATCCCCGATCGGCTGATGCCCGGAAAGAGCGCCAGGGCCTGGGCCGCACCGACGACCGCAGCATCGCCGAGGCGCAGATCGCCGAGCTGCCGCGTCTGGCTGCCCTGGCGCTCGGCCAGCCAGAGGATCCCGGCCCCGATCAGGGCGAGCACGGCAATCAGGAACAGCCGTTCGCGGAAGAACGTGTCGAAGAAGCTCTCGCCAATGGCCCCCAGCAGCGCCCCCGGAATGGCCGAGATCAGGAGCAGCCAGGCCAGCCGACGATCCGGATCGTCACCGATCCGGCGCTCGACGATCGACCGGATCCCGGCCCGCACGAGGCGGACCAGATCGCGCCAGAAATAGACCAGCAGGGCGACCAGGGTGCCCATGTGGAGCATCACGTCGAAGGCCGAGCTGTTGAGGAACGGGTCGTTCCAGCCGAGCATCCGCGGGACCACGATGAGGTGGGCGGACGACGAGATCGGCAGGAACTCGGTCAGCCCCTGCACGACCCCGATGACGATCGCCTGGAGGATGTGGTCCACGCTGGCTCCCTACGGTTGCCGTACGGGTCGGGCGCCCGGCGGGATGGACGGGCCGAACCCGCTAGCGGATGAACAACGGGGCCAGGACGAGGGTGACCGTGGCCAGCAGCTTGACGAGGACGTGGAGCGACGGCCCGGCGGTGTCCTTGAACGGGTCCCCGACGGTATCGCCGACCACGGCGGCGGCGTGGGCGTCGGTCTTCTTGCCGATCGGATTCCCGGCGGCATCGAGCAGGTGCCCCGACTCGATGTACTTCTTGGCGTTGTCCCAGGCCCCACCCGAGTTGTTGAGGACGGTCGCCAGCATGACCCCCGAGATCGTGCCCACCATCAGCATTCCGGCGACCGCCTCGTAGCCGAGCACGACGCCGATGACGATCGGGGTGGCCACGGCGACCAGGCCCGGGGCGACCATCTGGCGGAGGGCCGCCTTGGTCGTGATGTCGACGACCCGGGCGTAGTCCGGCCGGACCGAGTAATCCATGATCCCGGGCATCTCCCGAAACTGGCGACGGACCTCGACGATGATCGCCTGGGCCGTCGTGCCGACCGCTCGAATGGCCAGCGAGCTGAAGAAGTAGACCAGCATCGCCGCCAGGAGCGCGGCGATGAACACGTTGACGTTGGCCAGGTTGACCGAGGTCAGCAGATGGACGTCCTTGCCGGCGGCGATCTGGCGGCCGAGGATCAGGTTGACCTTGTCGAGGTAGGCGCTGAACAGCAGGAACGCGGCCAGCGAGGCCGAGGCGATCGCGTACCCCTTGGTCAGGGCCTTGGTCGTGTTGCCGACCGCGTCGAGGCGGTCGGTGATCTCACGTGCCCCGGCCTCGGCCCGGCTGAACTCGGCGATCCCACCGGCGTTGTCGGTGATCGGGCCAAAGGTGTCCATGGCCAGGATGTAGGCCGTCGTCATGAGCATGCCCATGGTGGCCACGGCGGTCCCGAAGATCCCCCCGACGTTGCGGCCGTCGGAGCTGACGATCCCGGCCTGCTCGCCAAGCCAGTGGCTGGCGAACAGGGCCACCCCGATGGCGATGGCGGTCATGAAGGTCGTCTCGTAGCCGACCGCGGTACCCGAGATGATGTTGGTCGCGGGGCCCGTCCGCGACGCCTCGGCGATCTCCCGGACCGGCCGATACGAGCCGGCGGTGTAGTACTGGGTGATGTACACGAACGCCACGCTGGTGGCCAGGCCGACCACCCCGGCCCCGAAGAACCACAGCCAGGCCGGGAGCCCGTTGGCGCCGAGCTGGCCGCCGGTCTGCATCAGGACGTTGGTCGTGATCAAGAGACCTACGACCGATAGCGCCGTGGTCACCCAGTAGCCCCGGTTGAGCATGTTCATCGGGTCCTCGTCCTCGCGACCGCGAACGAAGAAGATGGCCACGATCGTCGACAGCAGCCCGAAGGCGCGGACGACCAGCGGAAAGAAGATCCAGGCCTCGGGGTTCGGCCAGTTCGCCGCCTTGGCGATCGCGTAGACGCCGACGCCCAGGATCATCGCCCCGATGTTCTCGGCAGCGGTCGACTCAAACAGGTCGGCACCACGGCCGGCGCAGTCACCGACGTTGTCGCCGACGAGGTCCGCGATGACCCCCGCATTGCGTGGGTCGTCCTCCGGGATGCCCGCTTCGACCTTGCCCACGAGATCCGAGCCGACGTCAGCGGCCTTGGTGTAGATCCCGCCCCCGAGCTGGGCGAACAGGGCCACGAACGAGGCTCCGAAGCCATACCCGACGATCAGGAAGGGCGCCTGCTGGGGCTGGTCGAAGCCACCAAAGGCGACGAACATGCCGTACACGCCGAGCAGTGACAGGGCCACCACCAGGAAGCCCGACACGGCGCCGCCGCGCATGGCGACCTGGACGGCCTCGACGAGGCTCCGCCGGGCGGCCGCTGCGGTCCGCACGTTGGACCGGACGGCGATGAACATGCCGATGATCCCGGACGCCATCGAGCACGTCGCGCCGACGAGGAAGGCGATCCCGGTCCGGATCCCCAGGGCCGGGCCGAAGATGTCGGTATCCGCGACGGCCTGGGTCTCGAACACCGTGATCACGACCCCGACCACGACCGCCCCGACGATGGCGAGGACGCCGATCGTGGTGTATTGCCGACGGATGAACGCCACCGCGCCTTCGAAGATCGTGCCGGCGACGTCCTGCATCGCCTCGGTGCCCTGATCCCTGCGCAGGACGTCGCGGGCCAGGTAGACCGCGAAGAGGACGGCGATCAACCCCGCCGGGAGGATGATCAGCTCGAGCGTCTTGGCGTCCATGGGGGTTTGGGCTTCCTCCTGTCACGGGCGAGCCCGGGGGCGCAATGCGCGCGCCGCCAACGATCGGCGGGTCCCGGGAAGTTCTGGCGAGGGCGTTCCGGCCACGACCGGAGCGAAACCTTTCAGGCCGCGGCCGAGTGTATCAAGCGCTCCAGAGGCGGGTCAAACCCAGCCCGTCGGTGAGGATATGCAATCGCCCTGGCTGGCTCAGGGGAGCCACCGGGCGGCGGTCCCGTCGGTCGACAGCTGACGCAGGTCGCGCCCGTCGAGGTCGGCCAGCCAGATCCCGGCCGAGCGAGTCGGATCGGTGCTGAAGACGCGCCCAAAGAGGAGGGTCGTCCCGTCCGGTGAGAAACCGGGCGCCCGGTCGAGCAGGTCCGTTGCACTGGTAAGCGCCTCGGGCTGGCGGGTCGACAGCGCGGTGTAGCCGACGTGGTTGCCGCTGGGAGCGACCAGGATGACGATGCCGCCGTGACTCGCCACCGCCGCGGGCCCGACGGCCGGGAACAGCAGGCTCTCACCGGCGCCGTCCGCCGCCACTTGGATCAGCCCATCGCCGACCCCGGCGCTGCCGACGATCTCAAACCCGCCCCGGACTGGATCCCAGACCGGTCGACCAGCCGGAGCCGCAATATCCATCGCCGCGACGGCCGGCTGGACGGCATCGGGGTCGAGGTCAGCGTGGAGCACCGTGCCGTCGTCGACCACGATCAGCAACCAGCGCGAGGTCGGATCGAAGGCGACCCGCGCCGTCCACGGCGAGAGACCCGGGCCGGCCACGATCCCGTCACCAAGGCTATCGGACGAACCCGCCGCTGGGGCGCCGTCCGCCAGGATCTGGCGAGCCGCCGACCCCGAGGCACCCTCGGGCAGCGGTTCGAGCCACCAGCCCAGGTCGGTTCCGGCCGTATCGCGCCGGCCAACGAGCACCGACGTGCCGTCGGGCGTCAGCACCGGGGCGTACTCGAGGGTCCCGGGTGCGGTCAGTGTCCGCGGCTGGGCATTCTCGAAGCGCAAGGTCCGTACCAGGCCGGCGGTCGCGTAAGCGAGCGTCCGACCATCGGACGACACGTCGTAGCTCGTCACGGGCGCGAGCTCCGTGCTGATCTGGCGCGGGTTCGAGCCGTCGGGGTTCATCAGCCAGACATTGCGGACGCCGCCCCGGGCGGACAGGAACGCGATCTGGTTCTGGGCACTGGTCGTCGGCCCACCCGTCGTGAACGACCAGGTCCGGCCGGCCGCCACCTGGCCCGGGTCGCCGGCGCGTCGGACCACGGGCGCCAGCTCGACGGTGTAGGTGGTGTGGGGAGCGAATGGGGCCGACGGCGTGAACAGCAGGACGGCGCCGGCTCCAGCCGGGCCGGGCGCGCTCGACGGGATCGGGCCGCTCGCCGGATCGAGCGACGGGATCGGCCGGTCGGTCGGCCGATCGATGACCCGGACGTCGCCGCCGAGCTCGGGCGTGATCCGGATCGCCCCATCGACCGAGGCCGGGTCGATCGGGCCGTCGAACATGATCGCGATCGGGCTCCGGATGCCAATTCCGGCCACGCCGTCGGCCGGGACGACGGCATCCACGCCAAGACCCGCGGCGACGGTCGTGAAGGTGGTGCTGAACGGCGTCGCGAGGTGGCTGCCGTCGGTGTCGGCGGCGCCGCTCCCGACGCTCACCGTGTAGGTCGTCCCGAAGGCCAGCGGCGCACCGAAGGTCAGGGTCAGGCTCGGGCCGCTCCAGCTGACCCGCAGCGGGACGATCGGTTGGACGCTCAGGGCGGCCTCGACGGATCCGGTGTCCATCAACCGGTCGAAGCCGATCTGGACCGCGGCATCGGTCGCCAGTCCATCGGCGCCCGGGAGCGGCAGGACCGAGGCGACGGTCGGGGCGCCGACGGTCCGGAACGCGAACGGCCCGGCGGCGTTCGGGGCCGGGTTGTTGGCCAGGTCGGCGAAGCCGGCCGCCACCACGATCGTGAAGTCGGTGGCCGAGGGGAGCTTCTTGGCCGGGGTGAAGATCGCGGTCGTGTCGCGATCCCAGGTGAACGTCCCACCGACGTACGGGGCGATCCGGAAGCGCTGCTCCACCGAGGTCCGATCGACCGGTTCGCTGAAGGTCAGGTCGATCGCCGTCAGCGTCTGGGCCACATGCTCGTCGCCCTCGGCGGTGGCGCTCAGCGATACCTTGCTGAGGGTCGGCGGGCGCCGATCGACCAGGGTCGCGTTGTAAAGGACAAGCCCCAGGGCGGTCACGGCCACGATCGCCACGAGGGTCTCGATCCAGCGTCGAGTCATCGTGTCACCGCCGCCGGCGGGAGGGGGTCACGGGGCAGGACGATAGCACAGCACCTATACTGCCGGACTTGTGAGCCAACGCCCCTTAGGGTGTCTCTTCGAGGTCGTCGAGACACTTGTCTTGACCCTCGTCATCTTTCTGATCATCCAGACCTTCGTGGCCCAGCCGTATCAGGTCCAGCAGCAGTCGATGGAGAACACGCTGCAGCCCGGCGAGTACGTCCTGGTCGACAAGCTGACCCCCCGGTTCGATGACTACAGCCGGGGCGACGTGGTGGTGTTCTCTCCGCCGAGCGGCTACGACCAGGGCAACAACACCCCGTTCATCAAGCGCGTCATCGGGCTGCCCGGGGACTCGATCGAGGTCCGCGACGGCGCCGTCTACGTCAACGGCAAGGCGGTGGCCGAGACCTACACCTTCCCGGGCAGCGCGCCCAACCAGCCGACCGAGGCGCAGCCCGATCGCAGCCAGTGGACCATCGGGTCCGACGAGCTGTTCGTCCTGGGCGATCACCGCCAGGCGTCGTCGGATTCGCGGGTCTTCGGGCCGATCAAGCGCGACACGGTGATCGGTCGGGCGTGGCTCCGGTACTGGCCGTTCAACGTCTTCGGCATCCTCTCGACGCCGACCTACCCGGAGCTCCAAGCCGCCGCGCCGTGAGCGCGCTGCTCGACGTCGCTGCGGTCGTGACCGTCGCCGGGGCCCTGGTGGCGATCACCGGCCGGGACGCCCGGATCGCCCTGATCGGGCTCGTCGTGGCCCTCGTCGCGGCGCCGTTCCTGGCCGATCCGCTGCCAGGCCTGTCGTCGATCGGGATCCGGGCGGTGGCGGCACTCCTCGGCGGATATCTCCTGTTCATGGTCCTGCGCGACACGACGGCGGTGACGCGCGGCTCGCTGGTCGGCCTTCCGGCCGAGACGCTGGGGGCTGCTGCCGCGTTCGTGATCGGCTATGGGACCGCCGGCCTGGGGAGCGCGCCACTTGGCCCTGCGGCAGCGAGCGCGGCCGGCTTCGCGCTCGCGGTCATCGCGGTCGCCCCGATCGTCCGCGGAGCCGACGTCTTCCGGCTGGGGGTCGCCCTCGCGATCCTGGTCACCGGCGCCGAGCTCGTCCGGGTTGGGCTGGCGGGAACACCGACGCCACTCGAGGAGCTGGTCACGTCCGGGCTGACGATCGGGCTAATGGGGACCGCGGCCGTCCTGTGCCTGAACGCCGTCGCCGCCACCGGCGGGTTGGCCCTCCGCAACGAGCCCCGGCGGAGCGTCCTGTTCGAAGCGCACCAGATCGCGCCGACGGCCCCCAGCAGCCTCCGTCCGTCCTGGCGACCGGGCCGCCGACGACCGGCACGCCCGGCTCGACCCGCTCGGCCCGCTCGGCCCACTCGACTGCCCGAAGCCCGCCCCGTCGACGATCCGCGCCCGGTCACCGGACCCGCCCAGACGGTCCTCTGGTCTGGGGCCGGAGCCGAGGAGTCCCGGGCGACCCCGACCCAGGTCGAGCCACCTCCCGCCGACGGCCCGAGCGAGGGCGGCGCCGAGGCCGAGCCGACGCCGACAGTGGACGCGGCCGAGCTCCTGGCACCGACGACGGACGCGGCGGAGACGGACGCCCCGACGACGGACACTGCCGAGACCCCTGCCCCAGCGCCCGACGACCCTGCCGCCCCCGAAGCCGATCCGCCGTGAGCCTCCTCCCGTTCCTAGCCGTCGCGTTCGGGGCCGCGGCCCTGGCCATGCTGGTCCGCGACTACCGGCGGCTGTCGCTGGCGATCGGGCTGCTCGGTCTCGTGAGCGCGACGATCGCGTCGCTGGCCATCGTGCCCGGCGACCGGCTGACCGTGGGCCCGGGTCGCCTCGAGGCGACCGAGTTCGGGCGGCTCTTTCTCGCCCTGGGGTGCTCGACCGGTCTGATCGTGGCCGTGACCGGACTCGCCACGGCGTGGCAGCGGAACCTGCCGGCGGCGCTGCTCGGCGGGTTTGGCGCGCTCGGGTTGGCCCTCTCGATCGGCGATCCGCTGATCGCCATCGTGGCGATCCTGGGTGGGGCGCTGGTCGGATCGCTGGTCACCCTCGTCCGGCCCGTGAGCGCCCGCAACGTCCAGGTTGCCAGCCGCGAGTTCCGGGCGATCGCGGTGGCCGGCGCCCTGGCCCTGGTCGGGATGGCCTGGATCGCCCGACCGCTTGGACCATTGGCCCAGGAGCCGACCGTGTTCGGCCTGGCCTATCTCGCGGTCGCCCTGGCCGCCGCGATCCGGTTTGGCGAGATCCCATTCCACCGCTGGGCAGCTCGACTGGCCGACTCGGCCCCGGAGATCGCCCTGCCCCTGCTCCTCGCCTGGGCGCCGGCCGCCTTCGCGGTGGTCGCCCTGGCCTGGATGGATCGGTCGATTGCGCCGCTCCTGCTGCCGCTCGACATCGAGCGCGCCACGGTCCTGGCGGTTGGAATCATGAGCATCGTCCTGGGTGCCGCGGCGGCCTGGCTCCAGGACGACCTGGAGCACGTGGTCGGCTACTCGATCGTCCAGGACGCCGGCTTCGTGATGCTCGGCCTGGCCATCCTCGACCCGTCCGCCTGGCAGCCGACGCGGACCTGGATCCTCGTCTTCGTGGTCGCCAAGACGGCCTTTGCGACGTGGGCCGTCGCGGTCCGGACGCGTTTCGGGACGCGCCGCATTCCTGAACTCAACGGCTGGGCGCGGCGCTCGCCCGGTCTGGCCATCGGGCTGGTCGCGATCGTGGTGGCCACGATCGGGCTGCCCGGGTTGATCGCCTGGGACGTCCGCGGACGATTGATCGACCTGAGCCTGACGGCGGGCCCGGTCCGCCTGCTGGTCACCGTCGGAGGCCTCGCCTCGCTGGCCTACTACGGCCGGATCGGGCTGTCCGGGATTCGAGCGACGTCGGCGCTGGTCGCCGCTGGCGCCACGGAGCGCCCGACGCGGCCGCTGAGCGACGACTCGGGACCGGACGGGTTGGCGGGGATCGAGGAGCGAGCGGTCCGACTCTGGCGGGCGAACCGCGCTCCGATCGCGTCGGTCGGCGTCCTGGTCCTCGCCCTGACGGCCGTGTCGGTCGCAGCCGGTGGGCTGGGTGGTCCAGCGGCCGCCGCGGCTCCCGCGCCCGAGCCCGTCGCCCCGACCGAGACCTTCATCGCTCTACCGAGCGGCGAGCCATCAACCGAGCCGAGCCCGAGCACGGAGCCGAGCCCCAGCCCGAGCCTGACGCCGAGCCCGACGAGCCCGACGAGCCTGCCGACGGCCCAGCCGAGCCCGACCGCGTTGCCGAGCCCGACCGCCACACCGACCGTCAAGCCGAGCTCCGCGGCGACCCCGTCGCCCTAGGCGGTCAGTCCTCGGGCGCCAGCGCCCAGCGGTCGATCTCGCGCTCGTATTCGACGAGCTCGCCGGGCGCGAACCAGAGTGCCAGCTCGGCCGCAGCCGTCTCCGCGCCATCCGAGGCGTGGATCAGGTTCTGGGCGGTCTCGAGCGCGTAGTCGCCTCGAATGGTCCCGGGCGCCGCCTCGTTCGGTCGGGTCGCGCCGACCATGGTGCGGACGACCGCGATCGCGTTCGGCCCCTCGACCGCGAACGCCACCAACGGGCTGGAGGTGATGAAGTCGACCAGCGACCGGAAGAATGGTCGTTCCCGGTGGACGGCGTAGTGCCGCTCGGCCAGGCCGCGGTCCACCTTGACCAGCTTCAGCCCGACGAGCTTGAGCCCGCGCTCTTCGAATCTGGCCACGATCCGGCCGACGAGAAGGCGCTGGACGCCATCCGGCTTGATGAGCACGAGGGTGCGTTCGGTCACGAGTCTCCGATCCTACGGGGAATGCCTGTCGGACAAGAATAGCGGGCGGCGATCCGGTCCCGTTCCGAGGAGTTCGTCGTCGAGTTCAGGGTCCTGGCTCGGATCGGGGTTCGGTCGGACGCGGCGGAACCGGGTCGGCAGCCTCGATCGGGGTCCCGCGGGCCGCGGATGCGAACGCCCGTCGGGCCTGGGACTCCCGGCCGACCAGCCGAAGGGCGTCGCCGCGGACGACGTCGAACTCGGCCCCCGGTTCGGCGGCCGCCAGGTCCAGGACCGCGGGTGCAAGGGCCGGAGCCAGCCGCAGGACGATCGCAAGGCGGATCGCCGCCCCGGATCGATCGCCCGAGGCCAGGGCCGCCCGGGCCGCGGCAAGCTCGGCGGCTGGCTCGGGCAGCGGCCCCCGCGGGTCGCGATCCGGATCGGCGAAGTCGGCCATTGGAACGGCCACCTCCGCGGCGTGGGGGTCGGTGGCGGGACCCACGCCAGGCTGGGCGGCCACGTCGCGGATCACGCCGGCGACCTCGAATGCGGTCCCCGGCGCCCGCTCGACCGGCTCGGCCGGCCAGACGTCGCTGCGGGGCGTCCCGGCGAAGATCGGATCGAGCGGGCCATCGACGAGCTCGAGCGCCCGGCCGGCCAGCCGTCGCGCCTCGGCGGGACGACCCAGCGCGGCGGTCGCCTCGGCGGCCCCGATCAGGGCGATCGGCGCGACCCGTCCGCTGGCGAGGTAGGCCGCGGCCGCCTCTCCGGCGCCGGTCAGGTCATCGGTCCGCCAGCGCGCCTCGGCCAGGTCGAGCAGGGCCTCGTCGTCGAGCGTCCCCGCCCCGGCCAGCGTCTCGAGCTCCACCCGGGCCAGGGAATAGGCCCCGGTTCGGAGATGGAGCCGGGCAAGCTTGGCCGCGGTCGACCGGCTCGAGCCCGCATCGCCCCCACCCGTCCCAGGCTCGTTGTCGAGTGAGGCTTCGGACGGCGGCTGCGTCGCGGCCGGTTGACCGGCCGGGGACTCCTCGCCCGGTTCGTCGGTCGGCAGCGGCCCATTCATCGGTGCCGGTCGCTCAGTCCGGCAGCTTCAACGCGCGGTCGAGCCCCTGGCCGTGCCCGCGCGGGGCGACCACGGCAAGACGCAGCTGATCGTCGCGGAACAGCTCGCCGGCGACCCGCCGGACGTCCGCTGCGCTGATCGCCGCCACGGCTTCGAGCGCCTCGTCGAGGGTCAGGACCCGATCGTGGAGCGCCTCCTGGCCGCCGATCCACGAGGCCAGGTGGCGCGTGTCGTCCATTCGCAGCTCCATCCCGCCGGACAGGTAGGCCTTGGCCTTGGCCAACTCGTCGGCCGGGACGTCGGTGTCGCGGAGGCGGGCGAGCTCGGCCAGGATCGCCCCGAGGGCGGGTTCCAGCTTGTCGGGATCGACCCCGGCATAGACCCCCAGCGATCCACTGTCGGCGTACTCGGTGATCCCCGAGCCGACATCGTAGGCCAGCCCGAGCGTTTCGCGGACCGACAGGAAGAGCCGGCTGCTCATCCCCTCGCCGAGGACGCCGTTGAGGACGCCGGCCGCCCAGCTGTCGGGGTGGTCGCGGGGGTAGGCCGGGACGGCCAGGCAGATGTGCGACTGGGAGGTGTCGCGGTCGCCCCGGAGGTAGCGCGGCCCGGCAGGCAGGGTCGGTGCGGGTTCGTACGTTGGCGACACGCCGTTGCCGGTCCCGAACGCCGGGGCGACGAGGTCGAGCGCGGTGGCATGGTCCAGGTCTCCGGCGATCGACACGACCACGTTCGACGGCCGATAGGTGGCCGCCCAGAAGTCGCGGATCGTCTCGCGGGGCAGGTTCCGGATGCCCTCCTCGTCACCGCAGATTTCGCGACCGAGGGAGCCGTCGCCGAACATCGCCTGCTGGATGAGGATCTGGGCGAACTCGGACGGATCGTCGAGATAGGACCGGATCTCCTCGACGATGACCGACCGCTCGTGGTCGATCTCGGCGTCCTCGAGCTTGGGTCGGACGATCAGCTCGGCCACGACATCGACGGCTCGACGTGCCTCGCGGGCCGGGACCCGGACCCAGTAGACGGTCGACTCGCGGTCGGTCGCGGCGTTGAAGCTGCCGCCCACGCCCTCGATCGCCTCGGAGATCGCCCGGGTCGAGGGGTAGGCCTCGGTGCCCTTGAACGTGATGTGCTCCATGAAGTGGGCGACCCCGGCCTGAGCGGGCGACTCGAAACGCGACCCGGCCAGGACGTAGGCGGCGATCGATACGGAGCGGGAGCCGGGGATCCGGGCGCTGATGAGACGCGGCCCGTCGGGCAGCACCGTGCGTTCGAACATCGCGGGGATGGTACAGGAACGACCGGCCCCCACCCGGAGGCCGGTCGTTCCGCTCTGGATCGACGACGGTGCCCGCCGTCGGCCACGACGCTACTTGATGAAGGTCTGGATCCAGTCCTTGGCGAAGTAGACAACGAACGCGATCGAGACCGCCCACATGAGGGGATGGATCTCGCCGAGCTTGCCCTTGATGACCTTGATGAACACCCAGCTCACGAAGCCGGCACCGATGCCCACGGTGATGTCGTAGGTCAGCGGCATGAGGATGATCGCCAGGAGAGCCGGGATGCCCTCCTCGATATCGGTAACGTCGATGTCCTTGATCAGGGTGAACATGAGATAGCCGACCACGACGAGCGCCGGGGCGGTCGCCTGGTTCGGGATGATCCCGGCCAGCGGGGCAAGAAAAACCGCCAGCAGGAAGAGCACCCCGGTGACGACTGAGGTGAACCCGGTCCGGCCGCCGTCAGCGACGCCAGCCGCACTCTCGATGTACGTCGTGTTCGAGGACACGCCACCGAACCCGCCCGCGATGGCCGCCACTGAGTCGACGATCAGCACGCGGCCGATGCCGGGCACCGAGCCGTCCGGCTCAGCCAGGCCCGCTTCGGCGGCGATGCCCGTGACCGTGCCCATGGTGTCGAAGAAGTCCGACAACATGATCGCGAAGATCGTGAGGATGGCCGCCAGCGCGCCGAGCTTGGTGAACGCCTGGAAGGGATCCTGGAGTCCCAGCCCGATGGTCGAGAAGTTTGGGGTGATCGCGATCTGGCTCGGGACGTGCGCGACCCCCGCGACGAGCGCGACCACCGTCGTCACGGCGATGCTGATGATCAGCGCGGCGCGGATCTTCAGTGCGAAGAGCGCGACCGTGATGGCCAGCCCGAGCAGGAAGACGAACTGGCCTGCGGTCGTCGGGAAGGACAGCGTGACGAGGGTGCCGTCGCAGAACCCGAGCGTGGCCGAGTCCGGCGCGCAGTTGGACACGATCATCCCGCCATTGGCGAACCCGATGAACAGGATGAACAGGCCGATGCCGACGCCGATTGACCGCTTCAGCGCGAGCGGGACCGCGTTCATGATCGCCTCGCGGAGGCCCACCACGACGAGGATCGTGATGACCACGCCCTCGATCACGATGACGCCCATCGCGCCCTTGGCGTCGAGGCCCTTCGCCGTCAGGGTGAACGCGACGATCGCATTGATCCCCAGGCCGGCGGCCAACGCGAACGGGTAGTTCCCGAAGACGCCCATGGCGATCGTCATGATCCCGCCGATGAGCGCGGTCCCGGCCGAGACGGCGACTGGGTCGAGGCCGAGCGGCTTCGCGATGATCCCGGGATTCAGGAAGATGATGTAGGCCATGACCACGAACGTGGTCACCCCGGCACGGATCTCCGTCGTGAGATTCGTGCCCCGTTCCGAGAACTTGAAATACGACGCAATCGCGTCCACCGACCGACTCCCTCCTGCTGCCAAGCGGCGCGCCGGACCGCACGGTCAGGTCCGCGCCAGGACACCGGCTCGCGCGACAGCCCCTCTCCGCCGCGGGCCCTCCACTCCCACCGGACGCCCTCCCGCGCCCGGCGACTCCCTCCGGCGACCGTCCCAAACGGGGCGGTCGCGCCGGCTCCTTTGGCTACGCGTCCTCGCGGTCGAGCCCGAGCAGCTCCATCTGGACGAAGCCACTGGTGTCGAATTCGAGCTGACGCGGGAGCGGCGGCTCGTGGCCGTCGCCGCCGATCGGCGCGAACTCGAGGACGACGCGCTCGTCTCCCTGGACGAGCGTGTAGATGAGGAGCTGGTCGGGACGCGTGTCGAACTCGAGGTGCTCGAAGGAATCGATGTTGAGGCAGATCGACAGTGGGGTGAAGTAGGTCGAGACCTCGGGGTGGTCGAGGACGATCCGCTCGACCCAGCCCGTTCCGTGGCTGACCACCTCGTGGCCCCGGAAATAGCGGTAGGTGACCGTCTGCTTGAGCAGTGGACGGAGGAGGTTGTAGAGGTCCGTCCGGCTCGACACGATGCCGTGGTTGACGAAGAACTTCGCGGGCGGCGGGACGGACGACACGCACTTCTCCCGGCGGATGCGGACGGCGGCGCGGGGACGGCTGAGGGGCGCGGGGCTCGCTGGCCGAATCTACCCCACCGCGATGGCCGGGACAAGATGAGCCGGGGCTTATCATGCCGGCCATGCTTCTCGCGGTCGACATCGGCAACTCGAATATCACGACCGGCCTGTTCCGAAACGGCTCGCTCGTGGCCAGCCGGCGGGCGCGGACGTCGCCAGACGCCACGCCCGACGAGCTCGAGCTGCTCCTCGAGGGCCTTCTTCGGATCGACGGCGGCGCCCTCGGGGAGCTCGATTCGATCGCCTGCGCGTCGGTTGTACCAAGCCTGACCGAAGGGCTCTCGAGCGTGGCCAGGCGGCGCGGCGTGGCCCTCCTGGTCGCCAGCGCCGGCCACGTCCCGATGGCCATCCGGGTCGACCGGCCAGACGAGGTCGGGGCCGACCGGCTGGTCAACGCCCTGGCCGCGGCCCGACTGTACGGGACCCCGGCGGTGGTGGCCGACCTCGGGACCGCCTCGACCTTCGATGCCGTCGCCAGCGACGGGGCGTTCGTCGGCGGGGCAATCGCGCCCGGTCTCGAGCTCGGGCTGGAGGCGCTGGCGGCGCGGACCGCCAAGCTGCCCCGGATCGAGTTGCGCGCCCCGGATCGGGCGATCGGCCGCGACACCGTGAGTGCCATGCGGTCGGGCACGATCCTCGGCTACCAGGCGCTCGTGACCGGACTGCTCGGCCGGATCCGGGCAGAGCTGGCCGAGACCGGCGGAGTCGCGCCGGGCGACGTCCGGACGATCCTCACCGGCGGCCTGTCGGCGGCGCCCTGGGCACGTGCAATTGAGGGCGTCGATGCGATCGATCCCGACCTGACCCTCAAGGGCCTGGCCATCCTCCACGCCGAGGTCAGCGGCGGCGAGCCGCTCGAGGCCGGGCTGGCGTGAGCGGCCGGCTCGACGGCCGGCTGGTCGGCCTGGGGATCAGTGGCTCGATCGCCGCCTACAAGGCCGCCGAGCTCATCCGCCTGCTCCGGTCCGAGGGCGCCGACGTCCAGGTCCTGCTGACCCAGTCGGCGACCCGCTTCGTGGCTCCCCTGACCCTCGCCGCGTTGAGCGGCCATCCGGTCGACGACGACGTCACCAGGCTCCTGCCGGATGGCCGGATCGGGCATGTCGTGATCGCCGACAGCGCGGACGCGCTGCTTGTCGCGCCGGCGACGGCGCACTGGCTGGGGGCGATGGCCAGCGGCCTGGCCGCCGACCCGGTCACGGCCGCCTGCCTGGCGACGTCGGCGCCGGTGATCGTCGCCCCGGCGATGGATGGCGAGATGTACGCCCACCCGGCGACCCAGGCCAACGTCGCCCGGCTGCGCGACACCTTCGGCTATACCATCGTCGAGCCCGAGGTCGGGCCGCTGGCCTCGGGCCAGGTCGGGGTCGGGCGCCTCGCGGAGCTGCCCCGGATCATCGACGCCGTCGTCGCGGCGATCGGCGACCGGCCGGTCCGGGCCCCGGATCCGGCCGTTCGCCCGCCCAGCCTGGCCGGGCCGCCGCGCGACGCCGACCTCGTCGGCCGCACGATCATCGTCACCGCCGGCGGGACTGCCGAGCCGCTCGATCCGGTCCGTTTCCTGGGCAATCGCTCGACCGGCAAGATGGGGGTGGCGATCGCGGAGGCGGCGCTCGACCGGGGCGCAGCGGTGACCCTGATCGCCGCCAACGTGAGCGTCGCCCTGCCCGATGGCGCCAGCATCGTCCGGGTCGGCTCGACCGGCGAGCTCCGTGCCGCGCTCCTCGACCGGCTCGGAGACGCGGATGGAACGGCCGCCTTCGATGTCCTGGTGATGGCCGCCGCGGTCGCCGACTTCCGTCCGAGCCACACCGCCGATACGAAGCTGACCCGGGAATCTCCCCTGACGATCGAGCTCGAGCCGACGCCCGACATCCTGGCCGAGGTGGCCCGGATTTCGCACGGTCTCGACGCTACGGGCGCGGCCACCCGCCGGCCGCTCCGCCCGGCCCCGGTCCTGGTGGGCTTTGCGGCGGAGACCGGCTCGCTCGATCGCGCCGCCAAGAAGCTCCAGCGGAAGGGCGTCGACCTGCTCGTCGCCAATGACGTCACCGAACCCGGCTCGGGCTTTGGGACCGACACGAACCGGGTCACCGTGTACGCCACGGACGCCGAACCGGAGGCCTGGCCGCAGCTGGCCAAGCGCGAGGTCGCCGATCGACTCCTCGACCGGGTTGTCGCCCGGCTGGCGGATCGACCGGTCTAGGCCGATGTGTCGCCCGCGGGGGCGTGGCGCGGCTCCGCGGACCTGGCCAAGGGAACCCGCGGACCGGCTTCGACGTCAGCGGCCCGGCGGGCGACACCAGACCGGTGACGCCGTCAGGGCGGAGGATCCGTCGAATGCGCGGACAGTTCCCAACGACGCCGCGTGGGCGTTGGATCGTGTTGCTCGTGGTGATGGCCGTCGCGGCGGCCGCCTGCGCCTCCTCGGGCGCCAGCGCCCCGGAAGGTGCCGGTACCACCGTCGACACCTCCCAGAAGTTCAGTTCGAACGGCGGCGGGGTTCCCCGGGTCCCTGCCGGGGCCACGGCCGGTCCGGCTCAGCCGGCGCCGCTCGGCGCGCCTGGATCTTCGGACCTGCTGGTCATCAAGACCGGGTCGATGGCCCTCCAGGTCAAGGCGCTCGAGGCCAGCCTGGCCGACGCAACGGCCAAGATCGCCGGTTTGGGCGGGTACGTGAGTGGCTCGCAGCGTGGCGGCGACGGGCAGAACTCGGTCGCCAACGTGACCTTCCGGATCCCGGCGGCGCACTGGGACGAGGCCCTGGTGGCGCTTCGTGGACTGGCCGAGAAGGTCGTCGACGAGCAGACCCAGAGCCAGGAGGTGACCGGCCAGGTCATCGACCTCGGGGCCCGGATCGACAACCTCCAGGCGACCGAGCGGTCGCTCCAGGCGATCATGGCCAAGGCGATCAAGATCAGCGACGTGCTCGACGTCCAGGCCCAGCTGACCGACGTCCGTGGCCAGATCGAGCAGCTCGAAACGGAGAAGAAGCACCTCGAGGAGCAGTCGGCCTTCGGGACCCTGACGATCTCGTTCGGGCTCGAGACGGCGGCCGTCGTGCAGGCCCAGAAGGGCTGGGATCCGGCCGGCGAGGCAGATCGAGCGACGGCCAGCCTGGTCGAGCTCGGACAGAGCCTGGCCGGGGCAGGGATCTGGTTCGGGATCTTCTGGCTGCCGCTCCTGATCCTGCTCGTGCTGATCGTGGCCATCGTCCTGGTGGTCGTCCGGCGGATCCGGCGCCGCTGGCCGGCGGGACCGTCGAAGCCAGCCCATCCGGGATGGCCAACCGTCGCTGACGGCTCGGACGGTGGGCCCGGCTCGGAGCCAGGTCTGCCGCCAGCCGAGGCCTGATCGAGCACCCATCACGGCGTCCGGGCGAGGGAGGAGTCGTCCGGACGCCGATTTTCAGTCGCTGCGGGCTCGCGCCGGCCGCGTAGACTGGAGGGAGACCGCAGGAGTTTCCCACCCGTGAGCGCGACCCGAGACCCGAAGCCAACCCCCGCCGGCGCCGCCGGCAGCCGGATCACCGTCGTCGACATCGCTCGGATGCATGCCGACGGCGAGCGCATCCCGATGCTGACCGCCTACGACTTCCCGACCGCCCGTCTCCTCGACGAGGCCGGCATCCCGATCCTGCTGGTCGGCGATTCACTCGGCCAGATGATGCTTGGCTACGAGTCGACGGTGCGGGTGACGATGGACGAGATGATCCACCACACCAAGGCGGTCGTGCGCGGCGCGCGTCGAGCGCTGGTGGTCGGCGACATGCCGTTCCTGTCCTACACGACCCCCGACGAAGCGCTCGTCAACGCCGGCCGGTTCCTCCGCGAGGCCGGAGCGCACGCGGTCAAGGTCGAGGGTGGGAGCCGCAGTGCCCGGGTCGTCGAGGCCCTGGTCAAGGCCGGCGTGCCGGTCATGGGCCACATCGGGCTGACGCCCCAGTCGATCAACGCGATCGGCAAGATCCGGGTCCAGGGCAAGAGCCGTGAGGGCGCCCGCGCGCTGCTCGGGGATGCCCTCGCGATCCAGGAGGCGGGCGCCTTCTCGATCGTCCTCGAGCTCGTCCCGGAGCAACTCGCCGCGGCGATCACCGAACGGCTCCGGATCCCGACCATCGGCATCGGCGCTGGCGCCGGGTGCAGCGGCCAGGTCCAGGTGGTGACCGACCTGCTCGGTCTGGGCGAGCACATCCCGCGCCACGCCAAGCCCTACGCCGATCTCCACGGGACCATCCTCAATGCGGCACGAGCCTACGCGGGCGAAGTGGCCGCGGGGATGTTCCCCGGGCCGGCCCAGACGGTCCGGATGGACGACGCGATCCTGGGCGAGGTACTCGGACGCTCCATCCTCGATCGGCCGTCCCTCGTTCCGGAGCTGCCCGCGGGTGGGATCCCGCTCGACCGCGACCTGTGAACCCTCGGACCGTTGAATCCTCAGGCCGATGGCCAGCGGGAGCGTCGCCTCGGTCTTCGGAGCAGGTGCCAGCTAGTTGACTGAGGTTGCCCGCCCTGGGACGCGGGTCCTGCGTACCCGCGCCGAGCTTCGTGCCGCCCTGAGCGCCACTCCGCGGCCCGTCGGGCTGGTCCCGACCATGGGCTGGCTCCACGAGGGTCATCGCTCGCTGATCCGTGAGGCCCGCGCCGCCTCGGCCACGACGGTCGTCACGATCTTTGTCAACCCACGCCAGTTCAGCCTGGCCGACGACTTCGGGCAATACCCGCGCAACGAGGAACGGGACGTTGCGGTCTGTGTCGACGAGCGCGTCGACCTGATCTGGGCGCCATCGGTCGAGGAGGTCTACCCACCCGGCTTTGACACGACGGTGTCGGTCGGGTCGATCTCCGAGCCGCTCGAAGGCGCCGCCCGCCCGGGCCATTTCGACGGTGTCGCGACCGTCGTCGCGATCCTCTTTGCGCTGGTCGGCGCCGAGCGGGCGTACTTCGGCCAGAAGGACGCCCAGCAGGTCATGGTCATCGACCGGATGGCCCGCGACCTGGCCCTGCCCACCGAGGTGATCCGCTGCCCGACGGTTCGCGAGCCGGACGGCCTCGCGTTGTCGTCGCGGAACGTCCATCTCCGGCCCGTCGAGCGAGCCGCCGCCGCGGTCATCCACCGGGCGCTGGTTGTCGCCCGCGATCGCTGGGCGAGGGGCGAACGGTCGGCCGACGTCCTGCGCGCGGTCGCGCTCGAGGTCCTGGCCGGCGAGCCGCTGGCCGAGGTCGAATATGTGAGTTGTGCCGACGGCGCCACCCTGGCCGAGCTCGAGACGGTCAGCGGACCGGCCCTCCTGTCGGCCGCCGTCCGCTTCGGCCAGACCCGTCTGATCGACAATGAGCCGCTCGGGAAGGGGCAGGTCTAGGCGCCGCCAAGCCGCTCGTCGGTGAGGGCGGCTCGCAGCCGCGCCTCGGCGGCCCGCCGCTCGGCCGGCGCCAGCTCGAGTCGATCGAGGCCGAGGAGCGCGGCGCCGAGGACGGGTGGGGCGTCCAGGGGTTCAACCCGAGCGGCCGGGGCGACGGCCGCGATACCCGCGCGGATCCGGGTGAAGAATGGGATGTGGGTCGTTCGGAAGACCCCGCCGGCAAGGACGACCGGTACGTCACGGCGGGTGAGATGGAGCCGGCGGATCATCGCCCGGGCCCAGGCCACCACCTCGTCGGCCAGGTCGTCGATGATCGCTGCGGCGACCGGGTCGCCATCGGCAGCCGCCGCGAACACGAGCGGGCTGAGCTCGCGCAGGCGATCCGGATCGACTCGCCCGAAGTACAGCTCGGCGGTCAGGTCGTCCGGGCGGCGCAGACCGAAGTAACCCGGCACGCGCTGCTCCAGGATCGTCCGCGGTCCGCGTCCGTCGCGCCCCCGGACGGCACCCGCCAGCGCGGCGCTCCCGACGTCGCCCGCACCACCCCGATCGCCCGAGTACTCGCCGACGGCGGCGAAGCGGACGACCCTCCCGGTCGGGCCGACCCCCAACCCGTTGATGCCGGCGCCGCACACGACGGCGACGCCCCACGCCCGGTCGCTCCCGGCACGGAGCGCGGCGTGGGTGTCATTGAGCACGACGACCTCGTCGGTCAGTCGTCGCGCCCGGAGGGCGCCCACGAGCATGCGGATGTCCGCGGCCAGGTCCGCGCCGGCGAGGGTGAACATGCCAAGCTGGGCCAGCGGACGTCCGGCCGGGTCCAGCTCCGCCTCGCCGAGCATCCGTACTGCACCGCGTTCGAGCGCGTCGAGGCCGGCTTCGAGGCCGACGGCCTGGTGCGAGACGGTGGGACCACGGTGCGCGCCGAGGAGTGTCCCATCCGCGGCGACGAGCGCCATGTCCGCCTTGGAGTTGCCCCCGTCGACGGCCAGGATGGCCGGCCTCACGTGTGCCCCGTCCAACCAACCACCGCGAAACCGTACCCCGGCAGGTCCAGCTCGACGGCGCGGCCATCGGTCACTCGATCGACCGGTTCGAGGCGTTCGATGGCGATCGGACCGTAGCGCCGGATCGCCTCCGCATCGACCGGCAGGCGCAGGTCGACCCGGAGATCGCGGGCGCCGTGGTTGGTGAGCACCGCCAATCCACCGGCCGGGCCGTGGAGCGTGCCGCAGGTCACGTCGGGATGATCGACCCAGGCGAGTTCCCGGATGTCGGATTCGGCCAGCAGCCCGGCATACAACCCCCAGGTTCGATCGAGCGGGTCGTGCGCGTTTGGCCGGGCCGCGACGAGCAGCTCGACCGGCGCGGCGCAGGTGACGACCAGCCCGGGGCCCCGGCGGACGACGACCAGCCCCGGCTCGCCATCGCCATCGAGGGCCACGACTTCGCCGTCATCGAGGGCCAGCCGGGCCCAGCGGGTCGCCAGCGACCCATCGCCGTCGGGCAAGGTCAATTCGTCACCCGGCGCGAACGGTCCCCAGGGACGAACGAAGCGCAGGCTGCCCGGCCGGTCGGCCGGCGCCCGGTCGGCGAGATGGCAGCCGGCCAGGTCGCCCATCCCGGGCAGGGCCGCGTCGGCGGCCATCGACATCCAGACCGCGCCGCCCCGGGCGAGATGGGCGGGCGCGCCCCGCCAGAAGCTGGTCCGGACATGAACCAGCGACGATGTCGTCGAGGTCAGCGGTGCCGGGACGAGGACCAGCGGGACGTTGGGCCAGGCATCGTCGAGCGACTCGCGCTCGAAGGCGACCGCCGAGCCGGCGCGCGCGGCCAGGACAAAGGCGTTGAGCCAGGCCCTGACCAGGGGCAGGTGATCCCGCTCCGGCGTCCACGCTTGCTCGGCCGGCGCGTACGTTCCGCGGGGAGCGTCAGCCAGCCCGAAACCCGCCGGATCGTAGGCGCGCACATACTCGTGGGGAACGGGGATCGCCGCTCGCGCGACCGGTCCGTTTCCGGCCAGGGCGTCGAGATCGTCGCCGAGCAGCGCCATGACCGCGGCCACTTCCTGGAGGACGCGGCCACGCGGTCGCAGGCCGCCGAGGTGATCCGTCAGCCCGAACTGGGTCTCGTGCGGTTGGCGGACATACGGCGCCCGTCGATAGGCCGCCGGCTCGGCGTCCGTCCAGCACCAGGCCAGGAACCCGATGGATCCGCGGCCGAAGCTCGACCACGCCAGCAACCGGTCGTAGGCGGCCGCCAGGTCGGGATCGAACTGGGCCGACGAGACGCCGTACTCGTGGAGCATCACCGGTCGCCCCGCGCCGCCTGCCAGCGCGGTCTCGAACGCCGCCGCGTGGGTCATCCGGGCGCTCAGCAGCGAGTCAGGGACGAGCCCGGGGTTGTAGGTCGGGTAGGGATGAACGGTCGTGAAGTCGAGCCATTCGGCCACGACATCGGCCCGGAACGGCTCGCCGCCGATCTCCTGGCTGGCCGTTCCGATGGTCACCAGGTGGTCGGGGTCGACGGCTCGAAGGGACCCGCTCAGCGCCGCGGTCCAGCGGCGCGCGTCGTCGTCGGTCGTGTCCGGGAAGAGCCACATTGGGGGCTCGTCGGTCAGGTCCCAGGCCAGCACGGCCGGGTCACCCCGCCAGCGTCGCCCGAGCTTGGCCACGTGGGCCACCTGGCCAGCCAGCAGCTCGGGGTCGCGATGCGGGTGGCGTCCGGCGCGCCACGGGACATCCCAGAAGGCGTCGCCGACCTCGCCCCCGACGAAGAAGGTCGGATGGAGGAGCAAACCATGCCGCCGGGCCGCCTCGAGGATCGCGTCAAGGACGACCAGATGTTGCTCGTCGAACCGACCGGGTTCGGGCTCCAGGGCACTCCACAGGAGATCGATCCGGACCGCATCGAGGCCGATCGCGGCCATCGCGGCGAAGGCGGCATCGAACGCCTCGGGCCCCACCCGCCACGGCCAATCGGGCCCCTCGACCGGGACGTAGTGCGCGCCGACCGGGACGATCGAGCGGCCGTCGCGCTGGAGGTAATGGCGGCCGCGACCGACGATCCCGCTCATTCTCGGATCGTGATCTTGGACGCCAGGCTGAACTGGCCCGGCTGACGACCGCGCGCGATCGCCAGCTCGCGGGCGAGCAACTGGAACGGGATCAGCGCGACTGCCGGGGCAAGGCGGCGGTCGACCCGTCCGATCGCGATCGACCGGGCAGGGCTCCGCGGATCACGGTCGTGCCCGATCACGACTACCGACGCGGGGCCCCCGCACAGCTCGGCCGCAAACGACCGGTCGATCCGATCGGTGCTGGATTCGAGGGTCACGAAGGCGACCGCGAGATCGGTGTCGATGAGCTCGAGCGGACCATGCCGGAAGTCTGCGGCAACGAGGGCTTCGGCCGAAGCCCCCGCGACCTCCTTGACGGTGAGCGCCGCCATGTCGGCGGTCGCCCGCGAGACGCCACGTCCCAGGATGACCAGGTGGGGGCGGTCGTCGCTCCAGTCGACCATGGTCTTGGTGACGACGGTCCGCTCGCTCAACAGATCCTCCGCCGCGGCGGCCGCCGCCTGAGCGTCCAGCCCGACCTGGCGGACGATCTCTGCGACACCCGCTCCCGGCCCGTCGGCGAGCACCCGTGAGACGGCGTCGAGCGCCACCAGCGACGTCGCAAAGGTCATCGTCGACGGACCCAGCTCATCGCCCGCCGCAGTGTCGAGAGCCACGTCGGCACCCTCGGCCAACGGGTTGTCGAGGCCGTTGGTGATGGCCACGACGTACGGTCGAGCGGGTCGCTCGGCCAATCGCTCGAGCAGGCGCACGATCTCGACACTCCGGCCAGACTGGCTGACCACGACCAGGGTCGTCGTCGCATCGAGCATGGCCAGCTGGAAGTGGAGCAGCTCAGCGGCATTGACCAGGGTGGTCCGCTGACCGCCTTCGGCGAGCATCGTCACGGCCACATGACCGGCGTCGTACGAGCTCCCCATCCCGGTCAGCACGAGGCTGCCGCCGGGTCGCCGATCGGTCAGCTGCTGGAGTCGTTCCGTCTGCTCGGTAAGGGCCCGCGCCGCCCGGCGGATCGCTTCCGGCTGGCTGCCGATCTCGGCCAGGAATGGATCGCTCTCGGTGACCGAGGCCCGGTCGTTCATCCGCCGTCCTTGACCGCGCCGGCCGTCAGACCCTCGATGAACCGGCGCTGCATCAGCAGAAAGACAATGATCATCGGAGCCGCGGTGACGATCGTCCCGGCCATCGTCGTGCCCCAGTCGGACGTGTTTCGGCGGGCGAGCAGGGCAAGCCCCAGCGGCAGCGTCCGCATGGTGTCGGAGTTGGTCACGACCAGCGGCCACAGGAAATCGTTCCAGGCCCCCAGGAACGTGAAGATGGCCAGGGTCGCCATCCCGGGAACCGCCAGCGGGAACACGATCGAGCGCAGGACGCGCAGTTCGGAGGCGCCGTCGATCCGGGCAGATTCGAGGATCTCATCCGGGATCGAACGCAGGAACCCTCGCATCAGGAAGATCCCGAACACCGACACCGCGCTGGGGGCGATCAGGCCGAAGTAGGTGTCGGCGCCCAACGGCGGGATCGCCTTGTGCAGCTCGACCATCATCTTGTAGAGCGGGATGAGGTTGACCTGGAACGGGACCATCAGGGTCAGCAGGAGCAGGAAGAAGATCGCGTCACGGCCCGGGAAGCGGAGCTTGGCAAAGGCATAGGCGGCCGCGGTCCCGAAGATGACGTTGAGGATGACGATCGTGCCGGTCACGATCGTGCTGTTGATGAAATAGCGAGGGAACGGGATCAGGGTCGTCACGTTCAGGTAGTTGCCGGTGGTGAACGGGTCGGGCAGGAACCTGGGTGGATAGGCGAATACGTCGCCGGGCAGTTTGAACGAGGTCGACAACGCCCACAGGAAGGGCACGACCATGAGCAGCGAGGCAGCCAGCAGGAAGCCGCTCTTGGCGATCCGGTTGCGGGGTCTCGATCGCATCGCCGGGATCAGTCCCGCGACTCGCCAAGCCGGAGCTGGACATAGCTCAGCACGGCCAGGAAGACGAGCAGGATGTAGGCGACCGCCGAGGCGCCGCCGATGTCGAGCTTGTTGAACCGGTCGACCAGGTCGAACACGATCGTCCGGGTCGCCTGGATCGGTCCACCGTTGGTCATCACGAAGACCTGGTCGAAGGTCTGGAAGCTGCCGATGATCCCAATCACATAGACGAACACGATCGTCGGGCGGATGCCGGGCAGGGTCACCCAGCGAAACTTGGCCCAGGGGCCGGCACCGTCCATCGTGGCCGCTTCGTAGTACTCCTTCGGGACCGCCTGCAGGGCCGCCAGGAAGACCACCGTCTCGAACCCGAAACCCTGCCAGATCGCGGTGACCACGACGGCCGGCAGGGCGGTCGTCGGATCGGTCAGCCAGGGATGACCCGGCAGGCTGAAGAACGCGGCCACCGCGTTGATGATCCCGTTATCCGCGTACATCAGCTTCCAGATCGTCGCCACAACGATCAGCGAGGTCATCGTTGGCAGGAAGAACGACGTCCGGAAAAGCGCCCGGAGGCGCAGGTTGTCGTTGAGCAGGATGGCCGAGCCAAGCCCGAGGAGGGGCCCGATGCCCATCCCCATGACCACGAAGAAGATCGTGTTCTGGAAGGCTCGCTGGAAGCGTGGGTTGGACAGGACGTCGAGGTAGTTCTGGAGCCCGACGAACTGGGGCGGTTTGATCCCGTTGTAGTGGGTCAGGCTCCAGTATCCCGACACGACCATCGGGATGACCAGGAAGACGACGGTCGCGACCAGCACGGGGGCAATCAGCAGGTAGCCTGCTGATGCCCCGCGGAATCGACGCGCGATCGACGCGATCATGGTCGGGTCAGGGCCGGCGCGGCCGGTCGAATTCGATCACTTCTTGAGCAGGGCGTTGGTTTCCGTGACGGCGTCGTCGAGCGCCGTCTGGACCGGGGCCTTGCCTAGCAACGCCTTTTGCATGGCATCCGCGATGGCGACGTCGATATCGTCCCACGCCCCGACGTACGGGAAGGGCCGCGACGTTTTCATCGACTCGAGGAAGACGCTGAACGGTTGCTCGCCGCCGAAATAGGGATCCGGCTTGGTCAGATCCGCGCTCTGGAGTGCCGCCGTGGTGGCCGGTGCCGCGCCGGCGTAGTTGAAGACTCCGACCTGCTGCTCGGGTCGGAGCAGGTACTGGGCGAGCAGCCAGGCCGCGTCCTTGTGCATCGCCTGGACGGGGATGCCGAGACCGGTCCCGCCGAGATAGCTGCCGGGTTGCTTGGAGTACGGTGCCGTCGCCACGGCCCACTTGCCGGACTGCTCGGGCACGCCGCTCTTGAGCAGGCCCATGTAGTACGGCCCGTCCTGGAACATCGCCACCTCGCCCGACTTGATCGCTGGCGTGAGGTCGCCATCGGCATCCGACCAGTACTTGCCGCTGCCGTCATCGAGCAACGCCTTCTGGATGTTTACCGCGTCCACGCCGGCTGGCGAGTTGAACACGGCCGCGGTGTTGTCCGGGTTGAGCAGCGAGCCGCCGTCCTGGTACAGGTACTGCGCGAAGTGGAAGCTGTTTGGCCGGATCGCGGTCAGGTACTTGTCCAGCTTGCCACCCGGCTTTGACGACTCGGCGAGCGCCTTGGCGGCGGCCCGGAACTGGTCCCAGTTGGTCGGGACCGCGATGCCCTTCTGGTCGAACAGGTCCTTCCGGTAGTACAGCGAATAGGTATCGAAGTCGTACAGCATCGACACCATCTGGTTCCCGAAGGTCATCGCATCGATCGCCCCCTGGGTGTACTGGTCCGTGATCGGCTTGCCATTGACCCGACCGCCGGAGATCGGGGTCAGATCCTCGAGCGCGCCGTTCGCGGCGAGGGTTGGGATCCAGGTCATGTCGAGGGTCGCCAGATCGGGGACTTCACCGGCCCCGAGTCCGGCCTTGAACTTCTCGTTCATCGAATCCCAGTCGAGCGCCTGGTAGTCGATCGTGATCCAGGGGAACTCCTTCTTGAACCCATCGAGGGTCGGCTTGATCGGGGTCGTGTCGCCGTAGTAGTCCCAGACCTTGATCGTGACCGGCGTGGTGTCGTAGCTTGGCGCCGCCGTCGGTTCGGGGCTAGTGCCGGCCGTGCCGGACGCGGCTCCGGTCGGCCCGGTTGTCGGTCCGACCGTCGGGTTGGTCGTCGCCCCGGACGAGCCGCAGGCGCTGAAGACGATCGCCAACGTGGCGAGGCCGGCGAGAGCACGGAACCTGGATCGCATCACCGTTCTCCTCCTTCGCTGTAACCCGGTGGTCAGTGAGTCGCGGGTCATCTGGCCGCCGCGGCGGCTGTTCGATCCGATCGAACGACGACCCGTTCGACGTAGTAGCGGGTGCGGTCGCCCCGGATGTACGACCGGCCATACTCGATCGGCAGGTCGTGCTCGCCGTAGGCGATGCTCTCGACCAGCAAGGCCGGTCGATGGGGATCCTGGCCAAGCAGGTTGGCGACCCGCCGGGACAGGTGGACCGGCTCCAGCCATTCCCGGGCCCGGACGATCCGGGTGCCGTAGCGCGTGGTCAGCAGCTCGTACAGCGAGCTGTGTTCGAGATCGGCCGCCAGCAAGCCCGGGAAGCGATCGGCCGGGAGGTGGACGCCCTCGAGCAGCAGCGGCTCGCCGGCGCTGATCCGGAGTCGCTCCACGAACAACGTCGGGGCGCCGACCGGGAGGCGGAGAGCCTCGGCCACGCCTTCACCGGCCGGCTGGCGGCGAGCCGCCAGGAGCCGCGTCTCGGGGTCGGGGCCGCGAACCTGCATCTCCTCCGAGAAGCTCATGGAGCCGCCAAGGTCGAGCTCGATCGGTGGCGCGGTGGCGAAGGTGCCCCGGCCACGGGTCCGCTCCAGCCGATGCTCCCGGGCAAGCTCGCTCAGGGCGCGCCGGACGGTGATCAGGCTGCAGCCATACCGGAAGGCGAGATCGCGCTCGGTCGGCAGGCGATCGCCCGGTCGCCATTCGCCGCCGTCGAGCGATGCACGAAGGTCGAGGTAGACCTGATGATGGAGCGGAACGGGCCCGGACTCGAGTTGGAAGGTCGCCATCTCAGCCAATCGTGGACAGGGCGGTTGCTGATAACGTTATAACTAACCTTGGACAACCAACGGCCCGGTTGTCAAGCCCCACGGAGGACACGTGTCACCGATCTGGCGCGTATCGATCGCCTACGTTGCCTACTTCGCAGCGATCGGAGCCGCCTGGCCATACCTGCCGATCTACTACCAGGGGCTCGGCCTGAGCCTGGCCGCGATCGGCTCGCTGACCGCCCTGGCAGCGGGGATGCAGCTGGTCGCGGCGCCGGCCTGGGGCGCCCTGTCGGACCGGTTCCCGCGGACCCGGCTGACGCTCCCGGTGGCCGGCCTGGTCGCGGTGACCGGGGCGACGATCCTGGCCTCTGGCCACGACCTGCCGGCGATCGCGATTGGCGTTGCGGTCCTGGCCGCCGGTCTGAGCGGCGTGGGGCCGATGCTCGATGCCCGCGGGATCGAGACGCTCGGGCCGGACCGAGCCCGCTACGGGCAGCTCCGGGCGATCGGCTCGGCGGCCTTCGTGGTCGTGGCCTGGGCGGTCGGCTGGCTGATCGACGCCCGCAATGTGGCCGCCCTGTTCCTGGTCTACATCCCGGCCCTGATCCTGACCGCCTTCGTGTCGGCCACCCTGGTCCGCCGGCCGAGCACCCGCTCGGTCGGCATCCTGCGCGGCGCAGTCGGGCTCATCCGGGCGCCCGGGATGCGCCTGTTCCTGTTCGGGACCTTCCTGGTCTGGACCTCGCTGATCGCCGCCAACTCGTTCATGTCGATCCGGATCACCCAGCTCGGCGGCGCGGCCGAGGCGGTCGGGCTGGTGTGGGCGTTCGGGGCCGCCGTCGAGGTCCCGGTGATGTTCTTCTTCCCCCGTCTGGCCAAACGATTTGGCACCGGGCCGCCACTGGTCGTGGGTGCCATCCTGTTCGGCGTCCGGGCGGCGATCTCCGCCTCGGCCAGCGACCCGGTCGTGCTCGTCGCGGTCGCTCCGCTCGAAGGCATGGCCTTTGGGCTGTTCTTCGTCGGGGGCGTGACCTTCATCGCCGAGCGGGCGCCAGCCGGGCTCACGGCAACCGCCCAGGGCCTGTTCACGGCGGTGTCGGGGCTGGCCTCGATCGTCGGCTCGGTGGTCGGCGGGATCGCCGCCGGCGCCGTCTCGATCCAGGGTCTGTTCGCCGCCTGCTCGGTCGCCAGCGCGATTGCCGCCCTGGTCATCGGGGTGGCGGTCGCCCGGGCGATCCAGCCCGTTCAGGGCCTCACGGTCGGGCGGGTCGCGCCCGAGCGCGGCGAGGTCCGGTCATGATTCGCACCATCACCTGGGAGGGACCATGGGTCTGAAGATGGCGGTCATCGGCGGCGCCAGCACCTACACGCCGGAGTTGGTCCAGGGCATCGCCGATCGGGCCGCCACCCTGCCCGTCGATGAGCTCGTCCTCCACGATATCGACCCTGAGCGGTTGGCGATCGTGGCCGGTCTGGCCGGTCGGATCTTCCGCCGGCTGGGCTGGGCGGGTCGGCTGCGCACGACGACCGACCTCGACGAGGCGATCGATGGCGCGGCGTTCGTCCTCGTCCAGCTTCGGGTCGGGGGTCAGCATGCCCGGTTCACCGACGAGACGTTCCCCCACCGATTCGGGATCATCGGGCAGGAGACGACCGGACCAGGCGGCTTCGCCAAGGCGCTTCGAACGGTGCCGGTCGTGCTCGACCTGGCCGAGGAGGTCGGCCGACACGGCGCGCCGGGGGCCTGGATCGTCGATTTCACCAACCCGGTCGGGATCGTCACCCAGGCCCTCCTCGACGCCGGTCATCGGGCGATCGGCCTGTGCAACGTGGCGATCGGCATCCAGCGCCGGATGGCCGTCCGGTTCGGCGTGGCCCCCGAGCGGATCGAGCTCGAGCACGTCGGCCTGAACCATCTGACCTGGATCCGGGCGATCCGGGTCGACGGGGTGGATCACCTGCCCGACCTGATCGCCGAGCACGCGGCCGAGCTGGCCGAGGAGGTCGATACGACGGTCGAGCTGCTCCGATCGCTGGGCGCCCTGCCGTCGTACTACCTCCACTACTACTACGCAACCCACGACGTCCTCCAGCATCAACTCGCTGGCGGGACCCGGGCCGAGGACGTGATGGCGATCGAACGCGAGCTGCTCGAGCTGTACCGCGATCCGACCCTCGATCGCAAGCCGGCGCTGCTCGAGTCACGCGGGGGTGCGTTCTACAGCGAGGCTGCCGCCCAGCTCATCGCCTCGCTGTATGCCGGTACCGGCGACATCCAGGTGGTCGATATCCGCAACGACGGCGCGATCCCCGACCTGCCCGACCACGCGGTGGTCGAGATCCCCGCCCGGATCGATCGCGAGGGTGCACATCCCCTCCCCCTCGCTCCGCTCGCGCCCGAGCTCCGGGGCCTCGTCCAGGCCGCCAAGGCGTACGAGGAGCTTGCGGTCCGAGCCGCCGTCGAGGGCGACCGACGGGTCGCCTACCTCGCCCTGCTGGCCAACCCGCTCGTCCCCGATGCCGCGACCGCGGCCGGCCTGCTCGAGACCATCCTCCAGACAAACGCAGCCCTGCTGCCCCGGTTCGCCCGGCCATGACCGACCCGGCCGACGGCGCCGGACCCGCCGAGCTCCCGTCGGCCGGGGTGGCGCCCCGCCGCTTCGGGGTCGATGTCGGCGGTACGAAGCTGCGGACGGCCCTCGGCGCAGCGGATGGGACGATCCTGGCCGAGCGAGTCGAGCCGACCGTGCGCGACTCCGCCGGGGGGTTGATCGAACGGATCGTCGAGGCGCTCGACCACCTCCGGGCGGAGGCGGCCGCGGCCACCGATGACCAGCCGATCGGGGCCGCTGGGATCGCCCTGCCGGTCGCCGTCGATCCGGTCACCGGGCAGCTCGACTCGTTCCACAACCTGCCGGGCCTGGCGGGCGCGGTGCATCTTCGAGCGGATCTCGAGGTGGCCCTCGGGATGCCGGTCGCCATCGACAACGACGCCAACGCGGCGGCCCTGGCCGAGCGCGCCCACGGGGCGGCCCGCGGGGTCGACGACGTGGTCGTCATCGCCATCGGGACGGGGATCGGGCTCGGGATCATCGCCGGCGGCTCGCTGGTCCGCGGGGTTCGCGGGATGGCTGGCGAGATTGGCTTCCTGCCCCTCGGCAGCGCGGATCCGACCCGGACGCCGGACGGCGCGACCCCGGCCTACGAGGCACTGGTCGCCGGTCCGGGCCTGCGCCGCCGGATCGACGCGGCCGTCCAGGCGGATCCGGCGACTCGACTCTCGATCGGCGCGACGCTCGGCGATACGGTTGCGATCGCGGCGGGCGGTGACCCCACGGCGATGGCGCTCGTTGACGAGGAGGCGCACCTGATCGCCCTCGGGATCGCCGCCGTGGTCGCCCTGGTCGATCCGGAGCTGGTCCTTCTCAGCGGCGGGGTCGGGTCGGTGGCCGGCCTGCTCGAGCCCGTCCGCCGGCACGTCTCCGAGCTGGTTCGGGTCGCCCCGCGGATCGAGACGGGGTTGCTGGGAGAACGCGGGCCACTCGTCGGCGCCCTCGAGCTGGCCCGGCTCGCGTCCCGCGGCTGACTGACCGTCAGCGGGCGACGGCCAGGATCCGGTCGAGGTCGAGGTGTTCGGCCACGAGCGCCTTGATCAGCTCGATCTTCTCGATGTCCGCCTCGTGGGTCTTGACCAGCAGGTCGTGGATCTCCGAGGCCACCTCGTAGGTGTCCTCGGCCACCAGCGTCGCGAACAGGTCGGCCCAGCGAATCTCATCGATCACCGTCTGGCTCGGTCGATAGCCGCCGGTCAGGACCAGGCCGAGGGCGGCCCCACCACCGACCGCGGAGTGTGCGGCGGTCAGCCGGAGGATGGCGTCGTCACGGTCGCCGGGCACGATGACCAGGGTGCCGGCGCCGATCCGTTCGAGCATGTGGACCGGCTCCATCGCCCCGATCGCGACCCCGTCGATCACCCGATCGAGATCCGGGCCGGGATGGAGGGTCTCGCCGTGAACGCCTTCGAGGACCATGCCCAGGGTCGGGTTGGACAGGATGGGCCGGTAGGGCAGGACGCCGAGGAGCGGGATGCCGTGGAGCCCGAGCCCGCGCTCCAGGATCCGGACCAGGCCCGGCTGGGCATCGAGATCGACCTTGTTGACGATCGCCCCGGCGACCTCCACCCCGTGGGCCGCGAAGAGTGACGCATTGAGCACGATCTCGTCGATCGGCCGCCCGACACCGCCCTCGCTGACGATCACTGCCGGAGCGCCGAGCATCGCCGCCACGACCGCGTTGGACAGCCCGATCACCGCCCCGACCCCGGCGTGGCCGGTCCCTTCGATGAGCGCGATCTCGTGGCGCTCCGCCAGGGCGCGGTGGGCGGACCGGACGCGGGCCCCGAGATCCTCGACCACCTCGCCGTTGATGTACGCCTTGGTGAACCCGCGCGGGATGTGGATCGGGCTCATCACCGGCATCGGGTCGGTCAGCCCGAAGACCTCGCGCATCAGCACGGCATCCTCGTCGGCCGGGACGCCATCCTCGATGATCGTCCGCTGACCTACCGGCTTCATGAAACCGGCCTCCAGACCGCGGCCGAGGAACAGGTCGAACAGGCCCAGGCTGGTCGTGGTCTTGCCCCGGTTCTGACCCGTGGCGGCGAGGTAGACCTGGCGCATCGCGCCGATCCGCCGCTCAGGTCCGGGTGGTGCGGCGCTCGATCAGCTGGACGGCGTCGCGCAGACGCGACAGCGTGTCGGCGTCGACCGCGTCCGGCTCGAGATATGGCGCGAGCCGCTCCATGACGTCGGCCACCAGGCCCAGGTAGACGCTGGCGTCGGCGACGAAGAACTGCGGCTCGTTGTTGTAGCGGACGAGGGTCAGCCGACCCTGGAGCACTCGCCGGTCTTCGACGTGGGCGACCTGGGTGGCGAAGTTGTGGCCCTGGATCCCGTCGGGGTTGTTGAGGAAGTTGAGGGCGTTGTCGATGGCCAGCCCAAACCTGGCGCGCCAGGCGACCAGCCGCTCGTGGACCTCCGACGGGATGTTGACGTCGGCGACCTCCTCGAACACCTCGGGTGCGACCGTCAGCAGCCCGACCAGGGTCGTTCCGGCGCGTGCCCCGAGCATCACCTGCAGGCTGCGCTCGAGGGTGAACACCTCGGAATCGAAGCGCGGGCTGGTGATCACGTCGGTCAGGAGATCCTCGACGTTGTCAAGGATGCCGGTCTCGCCGACCGAGTTGGCGAGGTGGAGGATTTCCTCCTTGAACAGGAACTTCTCTTCGTGATCGAGCATGGGCGGGATGGTACACCGCGAGAACGGCGAGACCCCGGTCTGTCGGCCGGGGTCTCGGGCGGATGCGGTGCCGGATGGCGACGGCTTACGGGTACAGACCGCGCATGGCGGTCGCGTCGGCGACCCGCTGGACCGCCAGGAGATAGGCGGCGGTGCGCATGTTGACCTCTTCCTTGAGGGCCATCGCCAGGGTGTCGCGGAACGCCTTGGTCATGATCCCCTTGAGCTTCTCGTTGACCTCGGCCTCGTTCCAGAAGTCGCGGTTGAGGTCCTGGACCCACTCGAAGTAGCTGACCGTCACGCCACCGGCGTTGCACAGGATGTCGGGGATCGTGAACACGCCGTTGCGATAGAGGATTTCGTCCGCGGCGGGCGTGGTCGGCCCGTTGGCCGCCTCGGCCACGATGCTGGCCTTGATGTTGCCCGCGTTGCGGGCGGTGATCTGGTTCTCGAGTGCGGCCGGGATGAGGATGTCGCAGTCGACCTCGAGGACTTCGGCATTGGTGATGTCGATCGTGCCCGGGAAGCCCTGGACGGTGCCGTGCTCCTTCTTCCAGGCGATGATCCGATCCACGTCGAGCCCGTTCGGGTTGTGGATCCCGCCGGTCGAATCGCTGACCGCGACGACCGTCGCGCCCTCGTCGCGGACGAGCCGAGCGGCGATCGAGCCGGCGTTCCCAAAGCCCTGGACGGAGACCCGGGCCGTGTTGAGGTCGAGACCCCGATGGGTGGCCGCCTCGACGATGCAGTACACCGCGCCCCGGGCGGTGGCCTCGTGGCGGCCCTCCGACCCACCGAGCGCGATCGGCTTGCCGGTGATGACGCCGGGGACCGTGTACCCGACATGCATCGAGTAGGTGTCCATGATCCAGGCCATCGTCTGGGCGTTGGTGTTGACGTCCGGGGCCGGAATGTCCTTCTCGGGCCCGATGATGATGCTGATCTCGGTGGCGTAGCGCCTGGTCAGCCCCTCGAGCTCCTTCATCGACAGCTTCTTGGGGTCGACGATGACGCCGCCCTTGCCGCCGCCGTAGGGGATCCCGACGACGGCGCACTTCCAGGTCATCCACATCGCCAGCGCCTTGACCTCGTCGAGGCTCACGTCCTGGTGATAGCGGATGCCGCCCTTGGCCGGACCGCGGCCGAGGTTGTGCTGGACGCGGTAGCCGGTGAAGACCTGGACACTGCCGTCGTCCATGTGGACCGGGAAATGGACGATCAGCTCGCGGCGCGGTTCACGCAGGACCCGCCGAAGGCCGGGATCGAGGTTCAGGCGCTCTGCTGCCAGGTCGAACTGCTGCTGGGCGACGGCCCACGGGTTGATGGGCGCAGCGGCCTGCTCGGTGGTCATTGGTGAGCGGTTCCTCCGTTCGGCCGGCGGGTTTCCGCATCGGCCGATTCCTGGGTCGTCTCCCGGACGACCCCACGGAGCATCGCCGTCGCGCCCTTGTGGGACGCCGGTGCGACGCGTGGGTTCGAAGTACCGGGAGTATAGACGCCGGTTCCGAGATTCGTCGCGGTCCGGTTGCACGAACGTTGCGGACCGGTTGCAGGGTCGTCCATAGGCCGTTGGTCCCGGGTCAAGCCCCGTGCTTGCGCAGGATCGATGCCCCGACAGCGCCAGGCCCGAGGTGCGGTCCGACCGATGGACCGACGATCTCGGTCGAGACACGCGCCGGGTCGATCCCGCCTGGCGCGTGCGCGAGCAGCTCGTCGCGGAAGGCATCGACGTCCGGGCTGATCGTATGCAGGACGGCCAGGCGCTCGATCGGCATCGACGTCAGGAACTCGACCGCCCGCTCGCGCGCCTTCGACCGGGTCCGGACCCGGGCGATCGTGTCGACCCTGCCATCCTTGATGGCGATGATCGGGCGGACCGACAACAGGGTCCCGATGGTTGCCGCCGGACCGCTGATCCGACCACCCTTGCGGAGGTACTCGAGGGTGTCGAGGACGACCACCGTCTCGACGTCTTCGGCGCGGGTCTCGAGCGTCCGGGCGATCGCCTCGGCCGCGACGCCGGCGGCCGCCAGCTCGGTGGCCAGGATGGCCAGGATCCCGACGCCCATCGACGCGTTCTTCGAATCGACGACGTGGATCTCCCGATCGGGCAGCATCTCGGCCGCCACGGTGGCCGATTTGTTCGTCCCCGACAGGGCCGCCCCGACCGTGACGCACACGATCGTGTCGGCGCCCGCGGCGAAGCACGCGTCGAACGCCTCCTTGAAGGCTCCCGGACCGGATGCAGCGGTCTTCGGGAACGGTGCGTCGGGCGCGGTCATCCGGGTCCAGAACGCCTCGGTGGTCATGTCGACCCCGGCCCGGAACGACTCGGCGCCAAACGACACCAGCAGCGGGACGACGCTGATCCCGAGGGCGGCCGCCACGGCCGGATCGAGATCGGCGGCGGAGTCGGTGACGATCGCGACTGGGCTCACGGCGGTGGCTCCTCCTGCGTGGCGAGGATCATACGGGCGCGGAGGGTCGTCGCGGCGATCTCAGCCCGGGGCGACCATTCCCTCGATCGGTCCCCCGATGAGGTGCTCGACGGCGCGCAGCCGACGCAGCGGAATGAGGGCGACCGCGAGCAGGACCAAAGTCGCGACGAGGATTCCGTCGATCCCGCGCATCTCGGAGGCGAACCCGCCGAGCAGGCTCCCCCCGATCTGGCCAAGGGCCAGGAAGACCGAGTAGAGGCCCATGATCGCGCCCCGATCGGACGGGAACGACTCGGACACGTCGGCCAGCATCCCGAGCGCCGCCGGGGTCGCCCCGGCCAGGACGAACAGACCCGCGACGACGACCAGCGACTCGACCACCCGGACGATGTCCGGCAGACCCTCGCTGTGGTTGATCAGCGCGGCGGCGGCCACGACGACGGCCCCGCCAAGGACCCCGAACAGGATGATCGTCGTCCGTCGGTAGCGCCGGAACCGCTCGCCCCAGAACGCCAGCCCGAGGAAGAACACGATCAGTCCGGCGGCCAGGCCGACGCTGATGGCGACCGAGGTGAACTTGCCCATCAGGAGCTGGTCCGCGAACTTCGGGTCCGGCTTCAGTGGCCGCAGCAGCTGGAAGATCGCGTTGGTCGTCCACAGGCCAAGCGCGGCGTTGATGGCGATCCAGGTTGGGGCCAGCAGCCACACGTGCGAGGTCCGGAGAATCGTCCCGTAGCGGCGCATTCCCGGATGGCTCGCCCGGCGGGATTCGGTCTCGCCAGGCTCGGCCGGAACGCCGAACCGATAGATCGCGAAGGACAGCGCATAGATGGCGGTATTGATCAGGAATCCGAACGGCCCGATGACATGCCAGATCAGGCCGGCGGCCACGATCCCCGCCCCGAGACCGGCCAGGGTGGCGCCCTCGAAGCGGGCCGCCGCCCGACCGCGCAGCAGCTCGTCGCCCGCCGTCACGACCGCGACGAAGCCGAGGATCGAGGGCACCGACGCCGCGGTCGAGAGGCCTTCCAGGATCCGCGTCCCACCGAGCAGGACCAGGTGGGTCGTGAAAAAGGTCACGACCACGGCGACCAGCCCGAACAACGGGCCGAGCTGCATCACCCGATGATGTCCGTAGCGGTCCGAGATCAACCCGAACGGCGTCGACATCACCAGCTCGGCCGAGTAGAACAGGGCGGCATAGACGCCGACCACGTACGGCTCGACGACCGGGCCGCCATGGATCGGCAGGTCCTTGAGGTAGTTGACCAGGAGACCGCCGGTCAGTCCCGTGCTGAAGCGCAGGGTGAACGTCCCGAGCAGCACGGCGACCAGCGAGCTGGGCACGTCGCCGACGATCCGACGGATGATCCCGGAGCGGTGCTGGTCGGGGACGATGTCCACGGCCAAAGCCTACCGTGCGGACCATGGTCGGCGCCGCGCGCCAGAGCCCGCCACCGGGGACGACGTCCGAGCTCGCCACCCGCGCTCGTCACGGCTCTAGACTGACCGGCGTGACGCGCCCGCTTGCCCCGATCCCGCTCGCTCGCGGCACCCATGGCGCGGTCGTCGCCCCGCATCACCTGGCCTCGGCAGCTGGACTCGCGATCCTCCAGGCGGGTGGCAACGCCGTCGACGCAGCCATCGCGACGAATGCGGTCCTGGCGGTCGTCAATGGCAACGCCTGTGGGATCGGCGGCGACGCCTTCTGGCTGATCTGGGACGCCGCCACCGGGCGCGAGGTAGCCCTCAATGGTTCGGGTCGGTCGTCGAGCCGGGCGGACGCGGGGGCACTCCGTCGGTCCGGGCTCGACCGGTTGCCCCTCCGGGGTGGGTTGACGATCACCGTCCCCGGCGCGGTCCGCTCCTGGGGCGATGCCCACGAGCGCTATGGTCGACTCCCGCGGACCGACCTGCTGGCCCCGGCGATCGTCCTGGCCGAGGAAGGCTTTCCGGCCTGGGATGGGTTCATCTCGGCCGTCGAGAACGGCGCCCGGGCGTTCGAGCGAGCCCTTGGCCGCGACGCCGCCTGGTTCTCGGTCTATCGACCACACGACCGGCCATGGCGCCCCGGGGAACGGATCCGTTTGCCGGCGCTCGCGGCGACGCTGCGGCGGATCGCCGCCAACGGTTGGGACGAGTTCTATGGCGGGCGAACCGCCGAGCTCCAGTGCGCGGCGCTCGCGGCCGCCGGCTCGGCCATCGCTGCCGACGACCTGACCGCGCATGCCTCGACCTGGACTGAGCCGATCGCGACCGACTACCGCGGGGTCACGGTCACGACTCACCCGCCGAACAGCTCGGGGTTCGTGGCTCTTGAGATCCTCGATATCCTCGAACGGTTCGACCCCCCGGACGCGGCCACCTTCGCCGACGGGCTCGGCGCGGACGTGGGCTGGATCCACCTCGGGATCGAGGCGTCGAAGCTGGCCATGGCCGACCGCGACGCCCATCTGACCGACCCGGACACCCACCGAGCGCCGCTCGAGCGGTTGTTGGCCAACGAGCATGCTGCCGAGCAGGCGGCGCGGATCGATCCGCTCCGGGCGAGCCAGGCGGTTCCGGCCACGGTTCCGCGCGGCGGCGGGACGATCTGGTTGGGCGTGGTCGACGGCGCGGGCAACGCGGTCAGCCTGATCGAGTCGAACTACATGGGGTTCGGCTCGGGAGTCGTCGATCCGGCCACCGGGATCACCTACCAGAACCGGGGCTCGTTCTTCAGCCTCGACCCGGATCACCCCAACGTCCTGGCGGCAGCCAAGCGAACCCTCCACACGCTCCTGCCCGGGATGCTTTTCCGGAATGGGCGACCGTGGGTGGTGGTCGGGTCGATGGGCGGCGACGCCCAACCGCAGATCCACGCCCAGGTCGTGTCCGGGCTGGTCGACGGACGGTTGGACGTGGCGAGCGCGATCGGGATGCCGCGCTGGTTTGTCGAGCCAGAGGAACACTTCGCGCCACCCGACCTCGTCCGGGCCGAGCCGCGCTTCCGGCCGGGCGTCCTCGAAGGGCTGGCCGCGATGGGGCATCCGCTCAAGCCGACCGAACCGTTCTCGGGGTTGCTCGGCCACTGCCACGCGATCGAGCTGGTCGATGGCGGACCGGCCGACGGGGGGACCCTCGCCGCGGCGACCGACCCGCGCAGCGCCGGCCTGCCCGCCACCTGGTAGCCGGTCCCTCGCCCGCGCGAGCCTCCCCCTATACTCCCCGGTGCCGGTGGCTGCTGCGCTCACGACCCGCGGCCACCGGCAACGCCCATCGTCCTCCGGGAGGGATCCGTGTCGTCCAACGTCGGCCAGAATTACCCGTACACGAGCGAATCGGAGGCCGACCGAGAGCGTGCCGTGGCCGGGATGATCGCGGCTCACCCGGAGCTCGCGGACAAGATCGCCGCGGAGGCGACGCCGCTCGAGGGCAACGATCGCTGGTGGGTCTGGAAGTGTCCGACGAGGGGGTGCTCGGGCATGCTCCACGCGGCGGGCTATGCCATCGAGAAGCACGCCGTCTACGTCGCCTGCGACGGTACCTGCGGGCAGACCTTCCTGCGCTGAGGCGGACCCCGGCGGCCGCCACGCCGAGAGGTCCAGGTTGGCCTACCACGGTATGCCAACATGCCGTACGATCCCGCGATGACAGCGCGAACGCCGACCATCGACCTGGCCACCTCCCGAAAGCGGCTGTGGCAGGAATCGGTCGGGATCGCCGTCTCGGCGACCGGTTTTGGCTTCGTCTACGGATTGGCCGCCCGGGGCGCCGGCTTCTCCCCGATCGAGGCGATGGCGATGAGCATCCTCGTCTTCGCCGGCGCCGCCCAGTTCGCCGCTGTCGGGTACGTCGCCAGCGGCCTGGCCTGGCCCGGCGTCATCCTGCTCACGGCGCTGCTCAACGCCCGCCACCTGCTCTATTCGGCGGCCCTTTCGCCATGGTTGCGCGATCGGCCAGCTCCGCGGAGGGCAGTGATGGCCCACCTGCTGACCGATGAGGCGTTCGCGCTTTCGATCGCCCACTTCCAGCGCCTGGGACGGGCCGACGAACGGGGTTACTGGATTGCGGCGATCGCCTCGACCTTCATTCCCTGGAACCTGGCGACGCTGGCCGGGGCGACCCTCGGCGGCCAGATCGCCGATCCGTCCCGGTTCGGGCTGGACGTGGTCTTCCCGGCGGCCATGGCCGGGTTGTGCGTCGGGCTGGTGACCGGACGCCGCGAGCTGGTCGCCGCTGCGGTTGGCGGGACGGTCGGCGTCCTCGCCAGCCTGGCTCTTGGGACGGGCATCGGGATCGTGGCCGGTGGACTCATCGGGCCGCTGGCGGGTCTGCTCGTCCCGAGCGCGATGGCTCACGAGCGCGCCCCGCTCGGAACGCCCGCCTCGGCCGAGCGCTATGCGATGCCCGGCGGACCCCATTTCGAAACGGCGGCTGAGGCCGACCCGCCGGCCGACGACGGCGGAGCCGGGACGTGAGCGTCCACCTCATCCTGCTGGCCCTCCTGATGGCCGCCGTGACCTACCCGTCGCGCGCCGTCCCGCTGCTGGTCCCCGGGATCGAGCGCCTGCCAAAGCGCGCCCTCGACTACCTCCAGCTGGTCGGTCCGGCTGCCCTGGCCGCCCTCGCCGCGGTCAATGTCATGGTCGTGACCCAGGCGGGTCACCAAGCCTTTCACGTCGGGGTCGAATGGCTCGCCGTGATCGTCTCGATCGCCCTGATGGCCTGGCGCAAGAACCTGTTTTTCGGCCTCGCGGCCGGGGTTGCGCTGGTCGCCCTGGCCCGCGCGCTCAACCTGGCCGCCTAGGTCCGCTCCGCGTCGGCTTCGATCTCGACGACCAGGGAGGGTTCGATCAGACCGGCCACGACCACGATCGTCGCCGCCGGCCGGATCGCCGCGAAACGCTCCCCATGGGCGGCCAGGACGGCCGGAATCGCCGCCGCATCGGTCACGTACATCCGGGTCCGGACGACGTCGTGCAGCGCGAAGCCAGCGTCGGCCAGGGCGCGGGCGATGATGTCGAGCGCGGCCCGTGCCTGGGCGCCAGGATCGCCCGGATGGGCCGACCGACCGTCGGCTGCCGTGTCGGTCGTGCCCGCCACCCAGCACCGGTCCCCGACCACGACCGCACGACTGTAGCCGGCGCTCGCCTCGTACGGGCCACCCGACGAGATCGTCCGGCGCACCAGTCGCTGGGCGGTCATGCCCGATGGGGCCGCCAACTCGCCACGATCGGATCGCGAGCGACGGCCAGGAGGAGGGCCGCGAAGAGGGTCGTCCGGGGCACGATCGAGGCGACCTCGAGGTACTCCGCGGGGGAATGGTCGTTGCCGCCGATCGGCCCCAGCCCGTCAAGGGTAGGGATGCCCAGCCCGGCCGTGGTGTTGGCGTCCGAAGCGCCGCCGGTCGCGCAATCGGCCAGCGGGAAGTCGAGCCGGGCGGCGATCGCAACCGCATGATCGACCAGCCGGCCGGATCGCTCGAGACGCTCCATCGGCCAATGGCGACCCATCTCTTCGACGCCCACCGTGACATCGGGCACGGTCGTCGCAGTGGCCAGGCCCTGGACGGCCGCCTCGGCCGACTGGAGGTCCTCGCGGGTCGTCGCCCGGAGGTCGACCTCGAGGACCGCCTCCTCGGGGACCACGTTTGGCCGGATCCCGCCGCGGATCACCCCGACGTTGACGGTGACGCCTGGCCACCGACCGTTGAGGGCCTGGAGGGCGATCGTCTGGTGGGCCGCCTCGAGCAGGGCGCTGCGGCCCTTCTCCGGCTCGACCCCGGCGTGGGCCGCCCGTCCCTTGACGGTCAGACGCAGGTCGACCGTCCCCTTCCGGGCCGACACGATGTCGCCATTCGCGCGGGCGCACTCGAGGACAAAGCAGACGTCCGCCTCGAGCGCCAGCTCGCGGATGTGCGGGCTCGAGCTCGGCGAACCGATCTCCTCATCGGGGTTGGCCACGAAGACCAGGCGCTCGAACGGAAGGTCGGCGACCTCGTCGTCCTCGTCCGTGCCCAGGGCGCGCAGCGCGAGCAGGGCGTATAACCCGGCCAGCAGCCCGGACTTCATGTCGGTGACGCCCGGCCCGCGGGCGATCCCGGCCTCGATCCGGAACGGGCGCGCCTGGACCGTACCCTCCGGGAAGACCGTGTCGAGGTGACCGATCAGGAGCGCCCGCGGGCCGCCCCGTCGGCCGTCGAAGGTCCCGATGACGGTGTCGCCGAGGGTCGCGTCCGGACGCGTCTCGACCGTCGCCCCGAGTCGCTCGAGAAAGCGGGCGGTCCAACGGCCGACCCGGTCGACGCCCGCCTTGGTGTAGCTGCCGCAGTCGACATTGACCAGGGTGGCCAGGTCTTCGAGGTAGGCGGGCAGCTCGTCGTCGAGGACCTCGCCGAGCTCCGCGAGCTCATCCGGGCTGACCGCGGCGCCGGGCGCGTGGAGGGATGCCATCGGCGGAGTCTAGCGGCGCGCTATCCTGCCCGGACCGTGCGCGTCGTGGAAATCCGGCTGTTCGAGGGACCCTCTGTCTACCGGCTCGCGCCGGTGGCCAAGATCGAGTTTGCGATCGGCCGACGGCGGACCTGGTACGGGCAGCGGGAACCGGGCCGTCATGCGCTGGTCCACCTCGGGCGCGCCGTCTCGATTCGCGAGTGGCCAGACGATGTCGCCGCGCTCGTCGCCTGGATCGGGCGGCTGCGCGCGGATCACGCCGAGGGGCGCGGTGGGATCCGGGTTCATCGCTCGTCGGATCCCGGCCACTGGATCGTGACCTACCCCTGGTCCGGGATGGAGCGGGCGCGGACGATCGCCGATGCGGCGGTCGCCCTGGTCGAACGCAATGTCTCGCCGGCGCCGCGGGCCCGTCTGACCGGCGCGCAGGCCCGCCTGCTCGAGCGCTGGTCAGCCCGGATCGATGAGGCAAGCGCGACCCCGCCCAGCTGGATCCGCGACGCCGACCGGCGGATCCCGATCGTGTCGATCAGCGGGACGAACGGGAAGAGCACGGTCACCCGGCTGATCACCCACATCCTGGTGCGGGCCGGTCGGCACGTCGGGACGACCACCTCCGATGGGGTCATGGTCGACGAGCGGATGATCGACAAGGGCGACTGGACCGGGCCGGGCGGGGCCCAGCAGATCCTGGATCGCTCCGATATCGATGTCGCCGTGCTCGAAACCGCGCGTGGCGGGATCGTCCTGCGCGGCGTTGGCTACGAGTCGAACGACGCCAGCATCCTGACCAATGTCAGCTCGGACCATCTCGACCTGCAGGGAATCCACACCCTGCCGGAACTGGCTGAAGTCAAGGCCACGATCGTCCGGATCACCCGCCGCGATGGCTGGGCGATTCTCAACGCCGACGATCCGCTCGTGGCGGCGACCGCGAGGCGGACCCGGGCGAGGGTCGCCCTGTTCGCCCTCGATGAGGCGATGTCGCCGCCAATCCGACGTCATGTCGCTCGCGGCGGTCGGGCCTACACGATCCGGCGCGGGACGCTGGTTGAGATCGACGCCGGCCGGGCCAGCCCGATCGTGCCCGTCGCCGAGATCCCGATCGCGATCGGCGGGATCGCCCGGCACAACGTGGCCAACGCATTGGCCGCCGCCGGCGGAGCCCGGGCGCTGGGCGCCTCGATCGATCAGGTCGCCGATGGCCTGCGGGATTTCCGGCCGACCGCCGATCGCTCGCCGGGGCGGCTCAACCTGTTCCGCCTGGGCGGTCGGATCGTGATCGTCGACTTCGCCCACAACGAGGCGGGGGTCTCGGCGGTCCTCGACGTCGCGGAGGGGATCGCCGGTGGGGCGGCCGGCCGGGCGGCCCCGATCACGATCATCATCGGCACGGCCGGCGACCGGCCGGACGATACGCTGCGGGGGATCGGGCGGATCGCCTCGCTGCGGGCCCAGCGGGTGGCGATCAAGGAGACGCTCGGCTATCTCCGCGGGCGGAGCCGCGAATCGGTGGTCGGCGAGCTGCTGGCCGGGGTGACCGCCGCCGGGCGCGCTGCCGAGGATGTCCCGATCTACGAGTCCGAGGCCGCGGCGCTCCGGGCCGAGCTCAATGGCGCCGGTTCGCACGCCGACGGCCGCGGCGCACGCCCCGAGGCGGCCCGGGTCATCGTCCTCATGTGCCACGAGGAACGGGACGAGGTCTTCGCCCTGCTCGACCAGCTCGGTGCCCGACCGATCGACGTCGCCTCGGAGTTGACCGAGCTGCTCCCGCGTCTCCAGGATCGGCCTCGCCGGTAGGGCGCGGGCCCCATGACAAGGGCCAACCCCGATCGGCCGGCTCGACGTTCACCCCGCCGCGGCCATTGGTGTCAGCCTTCCGGGACCGCCAGCTCGCCGGGGTCGGTGAAGGCGGTCGGGCCGGTCGGGCCGCGCCCGGCCGCCATCGCCTCGCGGTAGACCCCGACCGCGTCGTCGACGCACATCACGACCAGGTCGCCGGGCGACGCTCGACGAAGGGCGGTCCGGACGGCCGTCATCTCGTCGAGGATCTTCTCTGCCTTCGCGGCCCGTGCCCGGCCGGCCGTCCGGGCGGACTTCACCCCGGCAACGACATTCGCGGCGGTCTCGCCTGACGCGCGGCCGCGAAGGTTGCGGTCCTCGCGGACGTAAATCTCGTCGAAGGCGGTGGCGGCGATCGCGCCGTATTCCTGCTGGTCCTCGGTCCGGCGGTCGCCCGGAATCCCGATCACGCCGATCGCCCGACCGGTCCGCGGCCGGGACCCGTTCGTCTTGCTCGCCGCCTTGCCCGTTCGGCCGCGCGGCTCGGGCTCGGTGACCATCTGCTCGACGAAGTCGGCCAGCTGACGCATCCCGTCGACGTTGTGGCAGTAGTCGATGACCACCTTGATCCCGCCGATCTCGATCAGGTTGAGCCGGCCGGGCGCCTGGAAGAACGAGGTCGAGAAGGTGCGCAGGCCCTGCCGGATGTCGTGGAGGTGGGCGCCGGCCGCCCAGGCCGCCGCGGCGGCTGCCAGTGCGTTGGACACGTTCATCCGGGCCCGGCCGCCGAACGTCGCCGGGATGAGGTGGGTGTACAGGACCGGCATCGTCCGCGGCCCGAGGCGAAGGACGATCAGGTCGCCCTCGGGTCCGGGCTCGATGCAGAACGCCGCGCCGCCCCGCCCCAGGTGGCCATCGACCCGGTCGAATCCGTCGCGGCCCTTCTCGGTCGCCATCGTGAAATAGACCACCCGCCCGGCGCAATGGCGACCCATCCGCGCGACATGGGCGTCGTCCGCGTTGAGGACCGCCGTTCCGGACCGCGGCACCGCTTCCACGACGACGCCCTTGACGTTGGCCAGCTGGCCGATCGAGTCGATCCCGCCGAGGCCGAGGTGGTCACCGGTGACGTTGGTCACGACCGCGACGTCGTTCCGGTCGTAGCCCAGGCCCTCGCGCAGGATGCCGCCCCGGGCGACCTCGAACACCGCGGTGTCGACGGTCGGGTTCTGGAGGACCATCTGGGCCGACTTGGGGCCCGACATGTCGCCCTTCTTGATCATCCGTCCATCGACCACGATCCCGTCGGTCGAGGTCATCCCGACCCGCCGACCCATCAGCTTGAGGATGTGGGCGATCATCCGGACGGTCGTCGTCTTCCCGTTCGTACCGGTCACCGCGATGATCGGGATGCGCGCCGCGGAGCCCGGCGGGAACAGGTTGTCGATGACCGGCTTGGCCACGTACTGCGGTTCGCCCTCGGTCGGATGGGTGTGCATCCGGAAGCCGGGCGCGGCGTTGACCTCGACGATCGCGCCGCCGGTTTCGCGGACCGGAGTAGCGATGTCCGGGCAGATGAAGTCGATCCCGGCCACGTCCAGCCCGACGATCCGGGCCGCGGTCTCGGCGATCTCGACGTTGTCCGGGTGCGCTTCGATCGTCCGATCGATCGAGGTCCCGCCGGTCGACATGTTGCCGGTCAGGGCCAGCTTGATCCAGGTCCCCGCCGGCGGGATCCCGTCGAGCTCCCAGCCCTGGGCGCGAACGAGCTCCTCGGCCGCCTCGTCGACCTTGATCCGGGTGAGAACCTTCTCGTGGCCGATCCCCCGGCGCGGGTCCTGGTTGGCGATCTCCACCAACTGGCGGACGCTGTGCTCACCGTCGCCGGTGACCGATGCCGGCACCCGCTCGGCGATCGCCGCGACCTTGCCGCCGATGACCAGGCATCGGTAATCCTTGCCGGCCACGTACGATTCGACGACGACATCGCCGGCCCGACTCTGGGCCAGCGCCCCGTGGAAGGCCGCCCGGACCGCCTCGTCCGAGCGCAGGTCGAGGTGCACGCCGCGGCCGTGATTGCCATCGAGCGGCTTGACCACGCACGGGAAACCGAGCCGGCGGGCGACCGCGACGGCGTCATCCTCGTTGTCCACGACGTCGGCCCGCGGGACCGGCAGGCCGGCCGAGTCGAGCAGCCGATTGGTCAGGCTCTTGTCGCTCGCAACGTCGACCCCGATGGCGCTCGTCCGGCTGGTCATCGTGGCCCGGATCCGTTGCTGGTGGACACCCTGACCCAGCTGGACCAGCGAGTGTCGGTCGAGCCGAATGAACGGGATGTCGCGGCTGATCGCCTCGTCGATGAGGGCCTGGGTCGACGGTCCGAAGGCGGACCGTTCGGCGAGCAGGATGAGCCCCTCCAGCTCGGCCTCGAGATCGAACGGGGCGACGACCGGGTCGACCAGGTGGTTGACCAAGGCGACGGCCATCCGACCGGCTTCGACACCGACCGTCTCTTCGCGGAACTCGAAGATGACGTTGTACTGGCCGTATGGCCCCGCCGATCGCGTCTTGCCGTGGCGGACGTCGGTCCCGGCCAGGTTCTGGAGCTCGAGCGCGATGTGCTCGGCGACGTGCCCGGCCCACGTCCCCTCCTTGAGGCGGGTGACGAAGCCGCCCCGCCGGCCGAGCGAGCAGGCATGGTCCTCGAGCGACGGAAGAAGCTCGACCAGACCGTCGGTGAACCCCGGGATCATGTTCGATGGGAATTCCTCGAGGCTGCCCAGGTCGACCAGCTGACGAACGACCGGCTCGCGCGCCCAGTAGTTCGGGCCGCGCAGGATCCGCGTCTCGAGGATCCGCAGACTTGCCTCGGGTCGAAAGACGGACGTCTTTGGCGACGTCGCGTTGCGCTTGCGTGCGGCGGCAGCGGTGCTCGTCCCCCGTGCTCTGGCCGGTCGCCGCTCCGACGTCGTCATGATTGCGTCTGGCCGGTCACGTCGCGGCCTCGCCGCCACGGATCGCCCGAAGGTTGGGCGTGGCCACCCGCTCGCGTCGACGCAGGTCGAACCGGTAGCCCGCCGGCAGCGAGTGGAGGACGACGTTGCTGATCATCAGCGGGCGGTGGCCCCGGACCTCCCAGGCATCCGTCTCCGAAGCTGCACCGTCGACGATCGTCACGCTGCCCCGGCCGACGACCTCGAGGATGTGATCCGGGCCGACGATCCCCGCGGTGTCCTCGTCGATCCCGAGTCCGAGCAGGCTCGGGTTCTGGGCGATCAGGCTGAGCAGCCGACCAAGCCGGTTCCGTTGCTGGAAGTGCTGATCGATGATCACTCCCGGCAGGACGCCGAGGCCGGCCGCGATCTGGGCCATCCGGTGCTTGGGGGTCGCCCCGGACGCGCCGAAGGCGATCATGTGGCTGCTCATCGCCGACGCGCCGGCGCTCGTCCCGGCCACCACGGCACCCTGACGAAACCGTTCCAGGATGGCGTCGGCCAGACGGGTCCCGCCCAGGGTCGAGGCCAGCCGGAGCTGGTTGCCACCGGTCATGAACACGCCAGTCGCGGCGTTGATCGTGCGGACCGCGGCCTCATCGTTGGCCTGTGGCCTGGTCACCGTGTGGAGCGGCTTGACACTCGCCGCGCCGAGCTCGGTGAACACCTGGCGATAGCGCTCACCGGCCTCCAGTCCAAGTGACGAGGCCGTGCTGATGACCGCGATCCTGGCGTCCGACCCACCCGCGAGCGCGATGAAGCGACTGAGGATGACCCGATCCCGGACCTTGTCCTCGGCTCCCCCGATCACGATGACCGTGCCTTCAGTCACGACGCCGACGCCTCTCACTCCGTGGTGGCGAGAGGATACAGGACGGTCGGGGGGCCTCGACCGACCCGGCCGCGGCGGTGCCAAACCCGGCGCGCGGCTCCGAACCGGGTCGAGGGGTCGCGGGTCAGATGTGGCCGGCGGGCAGGACCTGGGACAGCGCCCAGAGGTTGCCGATGGTCCCGATCAGACCCAGGGTGGTAACGGCCATCAGGCCAATAAACTGACCCCACGGGCGGGCATACGACAGGGCGCCATAGACGACCGCCAGGCCACCGGCCTTCCAGGCCAGGGTCCCGAGAATGCCACCGGACTGCAGGACGACACCGATCGGACCGATCTCGGCGTGGACGAGGGCGGGCACGGACAGGACCGCTACGCTGAAGGTCAGCCAGTCCGTCGCCTGGAGGAGCAGGCCGTACTCTCGGAGCGTCATCACGGGCGCGCCACCAGGTACGGAAGGGTCGGTCTCGCCCCTGGCCAGCACGACGATATGGCGACCGTTTCTGGTGCCGTGCCGTGGGATCTCCGGTCCCGCGCCTCCCGTCCGGAAGAACTCCATGATGGAGTGCGGCCCCCACCGCGGGAAGGTGATCTGTCCACAGGATCGACGCCAACCGGGCATCTCCGCCCACCGTCCGTCCACGCCACGTCCACAACCGAGCTGATGGGCCCGATACGCGTGCGACAATCGGCGTCCGATGGCCGATCGACCCGAAGCCGCTCCGCCCCGCCGAACGATCGGCCGTGGCCTCGGGCGGGCTGGCGCCGGCTTCCCGACGGATCGGATCATCCCCCGCCCCACCCGCCGCCGAGCTGGCGTCTTCCAGCGGGCCCTCCGGCGCGAGGTTTCCCGGCTGGGCGATCCGCGTCGGATTGCGGCGATCGCGATCCTGATTGCCGTGGCCGGGGTGGCGACGGCGGGGCTGATCGGTCGCGGCGAGTTGGCCGGCGCCGACGCTCGCGCGTACTGGGCCGGAGTCCGGATCTGGCTGAATGGCGGCAACCCCTACGCCCCGACCGGGCCGTTCCTGCCCTACGTCTACGCCCCGTGGATGTTGCCGTTGTTCGCCCCCTGGGCGCTCCTGCCCTGGGACGTGGCCTGGTTCGTGTGGCGGGGCGGCGCGATCCTCATCCTGCTGTGGACCGCCCACTGGGCCTATCGCCGACATCCCCTGGCGACGGCAATCGCGATCCTCCTCCTGGCATTCCCGATCGCGGCCAACCTCGACACCGGAAACATCACCCTGATCCTGGCCTATGCGATGTGGGCCGCCCGGTTCGCCCGTCCGCCCACCGCCGGCCTGCTGTGGGGCCTGGCCACCTGGATGAAATGGGTTCCGGCGCCGTTCTGGCTCATCCTGGCCCCGCGCGCCCGTGGCTGGGCTGTCGTCTGGCTGCTCGGATCGGCGCTCCTCAGCCTGGCGATGCTGCCGCTGACGATCGTCCAGCTCCAGGCCCTGTTCGGCTTTGGCGAGCGGCCGATCCGGCTCGATTACCTCGTCCTGCTGTGGGCCACGGTGCCCTGGCTCTGGCTGGCCGACGACCCGATCCGCTGGCTTCGAGCGACCACCTGGCGAACGTGGATCGCCGACCTTCGCACGGATGGGCACCCGATCCAGCGGTTCCGGACGTTTCTCGGCCTGAGCGGCTGAGCGGCTGAACCGGGCGGGACCGGCTCAGCCCGTCGCGACCGCGGGCGCTCCGACGGCAACGTCCTCCCGCCGGCGCTCGTCGACCTGGGTGAGCAGCAGCGACCCGAGGACGTAGTAGGAGCAGGCCACGGCGAACGCCAGCCTGGGACCTCCACCGGTACCGAAGCTCTTGTTGCCGAAGTCGACGAGGATCAGACCGATGGCCGAGGCGATGGCCCCAGCCGAGCCGGTCACGACGTTGCTGATCCCCATGTAGCGACCCGATTCGGCCTTCGGGATGATGTCGGTCATGAGTGCCCAGTCGACGGCCAGGAAGATGCCCGCGGCGACCCCGACCGGGACCGCAAAGGCCAGCGCGACTTCGGCCGTCGGAGCCGCGACGAGCATCGCCATCCCGAAGATGCCGATCACCGCCGAGACGTGGATCATCCGCTTTCGTCCGAAGCGCTCGGACAGCCGGCCAGACGGTACGGTCGCCAGCGCCCCGAAGGCCACGATGAGAGCGCCGGCCACGAAGGCCATGTCGAGCGCGGCCTGGCGCTTGAGGCTGAACGAATCCTGCATGTAGTAGAAGGCGATGGCCGTCAGGGTCGTGGCGGTCATCAGGTAGAACAAGCGTGACCCGAGCAGCCAGACGTAGCTTCGCTCGGACAGGATGTCCGTCCCCCAGGCGCTCCGAGCCACCTGCACCCACGAGCGTCCCGCGCGCGGGATGCCCTGCCGGCCATCCCGGACCCGGTAGACCGTGAGCAGCATCGTCAGGAGCTCGACGGCCATGATCACGAATACGACATAGCGGGCATCGCCGAGCCGTTGGGCGACCGCCACGAGCATCGCCCCGCCACCGACGCCAAGCAGGATCATCAGACCCATCAGGCCACTGGCCAGGCCCACCTGCTTGGCCGGGACGAGGTCCGGCATGTAGCCCTGGAACGGGCCCTGGGCGAAGTTCGAGCTGAACTGCAGGAGACAGTAGAAGACCAGGATCCCGACCCATGCCCCGGCCAGGTAGAACCCGAGCAGGAAAACCATGTCGAGCACGGTCCCGATGATGATGTACGGCTTGCGTCGGCCGAGCCGGCTCGAGGTGTGATCGCTGATTGCGGCGATGGTCGGCTGGACAAGGATCGCGATGAGCACGCCGAGGTTGACGATGATCGCCTCTGCGGCGCCCTTGCCGACGACGACCCCGGGCAGGATCGCGGTTGGGTTCGTGCAGGCCGAGACGCCCCCGCAGACCAGGTCGACCATGAGGACCGGCAGCAGGCTGATCCCGATCGCACCCCACAGGATGTTGATCGCCAGCCAATAGGCATTGAGGTCGAACAACTCGCGCAGGCTGAGGGCTTCGGTCGGACGACCGTCGCCGCCGGTCGACCCAGTGCCCCCAGTCGCGCCTGTAGGCCCGTGCATCCGGTCCTCTCCGTCATCTGTGGCCGCGCGCGGCTCGTCGCCGGTTCGAGATCCCCCGTGTGACGCCGAGCTGGACGGGAACGTTACTCCAGCCACATCGGCCGCGTGACCCGCTGACAACAGGCGTCCCTGGCGTGGCACAGTGAGTCACGTGATCGACCGACGCTCGCCCCGAGACGGACCGGCGCCAGTGGCCAACTGGGCGGGCAATATCCGGTTCCGCGCCGCGGAGCTGGTTCGGCCACGATCGGTCGCACGGGTCCAGCGGATCGTCGCTTCGAACGACCGGCTGCGGGTCCTTGGCTCGGGGCATTCTTTCAGCCCGATCGCCGACACGAGGGGCGTCCTGGTCTCGCTCGCCGACCTGCCGGCCATGGTCGAGGTCGACGCGGGCCGAGCCCAGGTCCGGGTGGCCGGGGGTCTCCGCTATCGCGACGTGGTCGTGCTCCTTGACGAAGCGGGCTTCGCCCTGGCGAACCTGGCCTCCCTGCCCCACATCGGCATCGCCGGCGCGGTCGCGACCGGCACGCACGGGTCGGGCGTCGACAACCCGGGTCTTGACGCGGCCGTCGCCGCGATCGAGCTGGTGACCGCGGATGGGGACCTGGTGGAGATCCGGCGCGGCGATCCGCGCTTTCCCGGTTCCGTCGTCTCGCTGGGCTGCCTTGGCGTGGTGGTCTCGCTCACCCTCGACCTGGTGCCCAGGTTTGCGATGCGTCAATACGTCTACGAGCGGATGCCGCTCGCAATGGTCCTCGCCAACGTGGACGACGTCCTGGGCCGGGCATATAGCGTCAGCCTGTTCACGACCTGGCGCTCGGATGCGGTCGACCAGGTCTGGGTCAAGGAGATGATCGGCAGCGATCCGACGCCCGCGCCTGGCGACTGGCTCGGGGCACGCCTGGCCGATCGGAAGCTCCACGTGATCGATGGCGCGGACCCGGCCAGCTGCACGCCCCAACTCGGCGAACCCGGACCGTGGTATGACCGGCTCCCCCATTTCCGGCTCGATGGGGCACCGAGCTTTGGCGACGAGCTCCAGTCGGAGTACCTGCTGCCGCTCGAGCGGGCCGCCGAGGCGCTCCGCGCGGTCGCGACCGTGGCCGATGTGGTGGCCGCCCCGCTCCTCGTGGCCGAGGTCCGCAGCGTCGCGGCCGACGAGCAGTGGCTCAGCCCGGCGCACGGGCGCGACACCGTGGCCCTCCACTTCACGTGGGTCAGTGAGCTCGGGCGCGTCCTGCCCGCCGTCGGCGCCCTCGAGGCGGTGCTGATGCCGCTCGGGGCTCGGCCGCATTGGGGCAAGGTTTTCCTCGCACCGCCGGAGGTGGTCGCGACAGGCTATGAGCGCTTGGCCGACTTCCGGGCGATCGCGGGCGAGCTCGACCCGAGGGGCAAGTTCCGCAACGAGTTCGTTGATCGCTACCTGTTCGGCGCCTGACTCGGTCGTCCGGCGCCCTGAACGTGGGTCGCAGGTTCAGTCGAGGGCGACCGTCGAGCGGAGGCGGACCAGCTGGCGGTCTTCGGCACCGGGGGCGACGAACCTGAAGAGCGACCGATCGAGCGAATAGATCCCGGTCGAAGCCAATCGAATCCGGCCGAGCCGGAAGGTGAAGACGGGGTTCTCGCCGTTCCCGGCGTAGTGGTATGGGATCCCGGCGGCGGTCAGGATGGCCATGTTCGCCTGGCCGGCGAAGGTGTCGTGGAGCGCGCCGAGGAGGTGGCCAACCGGCTCGGCCGAGGTCCAGGCGTCCTCGAGCCAACGAGCGCCGGCCTCCGTGTCGGCCCGGCCGTGGATCCGACCTTCGGCGCGATAGCGCTGGCGCCAGGGTCGGTGGTTGCGCAGGTCGCCGTTGTGGCTGAATGCGTAGCGCCCGGCCGGGTCGAGGAACGGCTGGGTGTCGGTCATCCCGAGCGTCGACAGGCGCGACGGCCGACGGAGATGGACGAGCAGGCTGGTGGTCTCGGTCGCGCCAAGGGCGTCCCGCCCGGGGTCGTCACGGAACGCCCGCAGGTCCCGGTACGACCCCAGGCTGCCGTCGCCGGCCAGCCAGGCCGCGCCCCAACCGAACCCGGCGATCCCGTAGCGCTCGAGCTTTGAGCTGAACGGCCACAGCTCGTCGAGCCGGAACGGTTCGCTCGCCCGGGCCACGAAATGCTCGCACATGGGTCGCGATTGTAGGTCCGGGCTGCCACGATGGTGAACGTTTCGCCTGGTCTCGTCGTCAGGTCCAGATGGAGGGAGCGTGCCGCGGAGTCAGGACGATGCTGGACACGACGAGATGGAGCTCGAGATCGACATTCGCACGGTGGCCGTCGAGGCGACCAGGACGCCAGCCAGCGACGCTTCGGCCCGGGCGCTCGCGTTTGCGCGACTGGTCGACCAACAACTCGACGCGACCTACCGCCTGGCAGCCGTCATCCTGGGCGATCGAGTCGAAGCCGAGGATGCCGTTCACGACGCTGCACTGCGCGCCTGGGCTGGGTTCGCCGGACTCCGTGATGACGCGCGATTCGAAGCCTGGTTCGGTCGAATCGTCGTCAACGTGTGCCGAGATCGGCTGCGCGCCCGCCGTCGTGGCAAGGTCGTGGATCTTGGTCCTGCGTTGCTCGCCGAGATCGACGGTCGGGTGCAGACCCCGGACGAGAGTGTAGCCGTGGCCGAGCGCGACGCCGTCTCGCGAGCCTTCGACCGACTCAGCCCGGACGACCGGATCGTGATCGCATTGCGCTACTGGCGCGATCTATCGGTCGATTCCGTCGCCGTGCGGTTGAGCATTCCCGTCGGAACGGCGAAGTCGCGTCTTCACCACGCACTCCAGCGACTCCGCGCCGAACTCGAGCGCGACGGGTGGCATCAGCGATGACGCGGCCGAATGACGAAGCATTCGACGAGGTCGTCCGAGGCGGGTTGGCCACCCGCGACCCCGGGATGGCGCCGGAGTCGCTCCGTCGTCGGATCGCCAGCATCTCCGAGGCGACATCGTCAACGGACCGGCAGCGCACCTCGCTCCGGCGCCTTGGGTCGATCGCCGGATTGGCCGCCGCCGCGGCCGTTGGATTGGTGTTTGCAGGGCTCGTCGCCGTCCGATGGGTCGGTCTGCCTTCCGTCGGGAGCGCGCCCACCCCGACGGCCCTCCCGGCCGGGATCCAACCGGTCTGGCCACCGCTCGTCCCGGGCAGCCCGAGCGGACCCGATCTCCGACCGATCATCGTGGGCGCCACGATCGCGATCTTGTTTGCGGCCGTGTGGATCGTGCGTGTCCGCCGGACCAGACGAATTCGGCAGCTGGTCGCGATCGCATTGGTCGTGATGTTCGCCTGCCTGCTCGGCGTCGAGACGCTCTATACGCCGATCGTCGAGGGCTCAGTCGGCGGACCGATCGAGCCGGCCGATCGCGCCGTCGACCCAGACCCGGTCTCGGGAGGAAAACCGGTCGCCTATGTGGACTACCGGTCCGGGGGCGCCTTCCAGATCGGCTTCTCCATCCGCAACAATGGGCCGCTGGCGGTCACCTTCGATGGGGTCGGCGACGTCCTCGCCCTCAACGACTTCCGGTTCTTTCGCTTCGTCGACCTGCGACTCCCACGTGATCAGACGCTCGCCATGGGCTCGACCGACGACACAACGCAGGCATTTCGTCCGGTCGATCTGGCGCCCGGGGCAGATCTGTACATGGTGGCCCGCTTCCGGTTCACGACCTGCGAGGAAGCCAACCTGCCGGTGGTCCCGGGCGTGGATGCTCCCGAGACCGACACGAGCCAGGGCTACATGTCGATCGGATCGATCCCGATCAGATCGCACGCGCTGCTGTTCGAACGAATCACTGACCTGTCCATCCCCATCGCGGCCGCCTTCCCACAACCGACACGCTGCGCCCACTGACCGGTCCCGCTCACGCGCCAAGCCCCAGACAACGCGGGCACCAGAACGTGAGCCGCGGCAGCTCGGTGCCATGGAAGCGGCGCGCGATCAGGGTTCCGCAGCGGCGACAGGGTCGGCCGGCGCGGTCGTAGACCCAGAGCGACTGACCCGCCGCAGCGCGGGCGTCGCCGGTCGTGACCCGCTCGGGGCCGTGGCGGCGATCCGCGTTGGCCACCAGGAGGCGCCGGGCGGTCGCGATCAGGCGGGCCAGGACGTCGTCCGGGAGATCGCCGACCCGGGCCCAGGGATCGACTCGCTCGATGAACAGGACCTCGCTCTTGTAGACGTTGCCGATCCCGGCCAGGGCGCGCTGGTCGAGGAGTGCCTCGCCGATTGCGCGGCCGGCGCGGGCTGGCTCGCGGAGCCGGCGGAGCGCTTCAGCGGCCCCGCCAGATGCGTCGAAGTTCGGTCCCAGCAGGTCGGGCCCCAGCCGCGACAGAGCCGGGTGGAGCGTCTCGGCGCGCGTCTCGAACAGCTCCACCACGGGCGCATCGAAGCAGACCGCGACGGCGCCCGGGACTTCGAGCACCAGCCGCGCTCGGGCCGGCGGCCGACGCCAACGCTCGCCTGGCCGGTAGCGATGCCACGACCCGTTCATCCGAAGATGGGTCCGCAGCTCGAGCCCGTTGTCGAAGCGGATCAGCAGGTTCTTGCCGACCGCCTCGACCTCGAGGACCGTCGCCCCGATCAGGCGCCCGACCTGCGGGACCGGCCCCGGTCCGTTGGCCCGCGCGGCGGTGACCGCTCGACCGACCAGGTACGGGCGCAGCCCGTCGGCCGTCCGGTGGAGCGTGTCGCCTTCGGGCATCGTTCGATCGACCTTGCGCTCAGCGAGGACGGAGGGCGAGCCCGCGATAGCCGGGCGCGAACCCAGCCTCGAGGAGCGCCGGACGCCAGCCCGACTCGGCGATGGGTTGGCCATCGACTCGAGCGACCAGCAGCTCGCGCAGCCGACCGTCGGCCACCAGGGCAGCGAGCGCGCGGAGCGCGAGGCCGGCCACGACCGGGTCATCGGCGGGAGGCAGCATCGTCAGCGAGCGACCGCCGCGTTCGAGGAAGACGGCGGCCAGTCCGTCGACCAGGACGACGTAGGCGCCGGCGGCCCGGGCCAGCGCGCGTCGATCGGCGTCGTCGCGGCGCGGCCAGGCGAGCGCCGCGCCATAGGGGTTGGCCGGATCCGCGGCGGCGAGCAGATGGACCCGCGAGCGACCCGGATCGTCGGCGGTCTCGCGGACGGCC
>Ga0080064_1000637_pt1 | contig 86933 bp, 74 predicted proteins | sample Subgrocontami54m_FD_69260 | JGI IMG/M metagenome (GOLD analysis project Ga0080064, IMG submission 69260) | Subsurface groundwater microbial communities from S. Glens Falls, New York, USA - GMW46 contaminated, 5.4 m (SPADES assembly) (version 2) ... | reverse complement strand
GCGGCGGCAGCGTGCCAAAACCTGGGGAAATCTCTCTTGCTCACCGCGGCGTATTGTTTTTGGACGAGCTGCCCGAACTACCCCGTCATGTTTTGGAAGCCATGCGACAACCACTTGAGGATGGGTTTATTACCATTTCCAGATCCCACGGCAGGACCAAATTTCCTGCTAAGTTTATGCTTGTTGCTGCCCAAAACCCATGTCCATGCGGATTTTTAGGAGATAACAAAAAGACCTGTCGCTGCACTTCCTCACAAATATTGCGGTACAAAAAACGCCTCTCAGGGCCTCTTATTGATCGCATTGATATCCACTTAGACGTTCCTGCAGTTGACGTTGATAAACTGCATCAAGTAACCCCGTCTGAACCATCAAAAGCAATAAGAAGACGTGTGCAAAAAGCCAGAGATATCCAAACAAAACGTTTTTTAAAAACGTTTATTGTAACCAATGCTGATATGTCATCAAAAGACATCAAAGCCTTTTGCAAGCTCTCAAGCGAGTGTCTGGGTCTTTTGAAAAGAGCAGTAGAAACAATGCATTTATCCGCAAGATCTTATTACCGCAGCATAAAACTCGCCCGTACCATTGCAGACCTTGAAGCATCCAAAAATTTAACACCAATACATATCGCAGAAGCGCTCCAATATCGACCACAGATCGATACCATCTAACTATGCATGCAACGCAAAAACTACTTGCTTCTTTTTTTGTCTTTTCTCTTCTTATTGTAGGATTCCTTCATCCTATCTCTGCAATAACACAAGATTTAGGGCGACACTTACTCATTGGCGAACTTATTTTACAAACTGGTTCTGTTCCAAAGACAAATCTCCTTTCCTATACAAATCCAGACTTTCCCTTTATTAATCACCATTGGCTTTCTGAAGTTATTTTTTATCTTATTCATACGCTAGCTGGATTTAATGGGCTTCTTATTTTCACGATACTTACTGTTACTACTTCTTTTGGCTTACTGTTTTTTCCTCTGTTAAAAAAAACAAATATATTACCAATCACAATCGCTTCCCTTTTGTATCTGCGTGTTCTTTTTGAGCGAACAGATGTACGACCAGAAATCTTTAGTTTTCTTTTTCTTTCTCTTTTTCTTGTAATTCTCTACCGGTATCGAGAGAAATATACACGCTGGATTTTTCTTCTTCCCTTTCTCGAACTGCTCTGGGTCAACATGCATATCTACTTTATTGTTGGCATTGGGGTTATTGGGTTATTTCTTATCGATTACCTCATTAAAAACCGTAAGCAATTAAACCACCATTATACTAGTATATTAGTGGTTATTCTCTTTGCTTCTATATTCGCAACATTTCTAAATCCAAACGGCATTGATGGAGCGCTCTACCCCTTTCATGTTTTTCAAAATTACGGCTATACCATTGAGGAGAACCAAACAGTCTTTTTCTTGTGGAACTACTTTGGCGGTAAAACAACGATCCTTTACTTTTTTATCTCGGTCGCAGCGCTTTTTCTTACCTTATTGCTCACTTTCAAAAGAACTCGTCCAATCGACTGGATGCTTGCGATCTTTTTTACTGCACTTGCCGCAAATGCCGAGCGTAATTTTTCTCTTTTTGTCTTTGGGACATTCACCATTTTTGTTATACATCTTTCTCTTATATTAGAAAAAGCAACAACTCATATTAAAAAACTCCCTGCTCTCCAAAGCATAATACTACTAACTCTTTTCTGTCTTTTTATTTGGCAAGGCAACCAAGTTATCGCACAAAAACCATTGGGGCTTGGTGTTGAAAGTGGAGCAAAAAATGGAGCAGATTTCTTACTCAAAAAGCGCATAAATGGTCCAATTTTCAATAATTTTGATATTGGCAGTTATCTAGCTTACAGACTCTTCCCAAAAGAAAAAGTGTTTATCGATGGTAGACCAGAAGCGTACCCAGCAATGTTTATTCAAGAGGTTTATATCCCTATGCAAACAGAAAAAAAACGTTTTGATGCAGTTATAAAACAATACAACATTTACACAATCTTTTTTTCTCACACAGACCAAACGCCCTGGGCGCAAACGTTTCTAAAATGGATTGTTGAGGACGAGATGTGGAAGATTGTTTACCTAGACGATTATGTCATTATTCTTATTAAAAACACAGAAGAAAACAAACAACTCATACAAAAATATGCAATAGGTCGAAGCTCGTTAAGAATAAGCAATGCTCATAAAACCTCGCTATCCTTTCTTCGACTCGCAAACTTTTTCCGCGTTGTTGGCTGGCCAGAACATGAAGAAAAAATATACCACGAACTTTTAAAAGTTGATCCAAACTCTTGTATTGCTCTTTATAATCTCTATATCTATCTCTCCCAACGAAGTGACCCCGTAGCCTCTCTTTTTATGACACGATTCCAAGAAAACTGCCAATAATACCCTGTGTTACAATAAACCTATGGAGCAGGGATTAACACTAAAACAAGTACAAGAAGGTTTAGAAAAATTTGGGAAAAACGAAATAACTGCAACTGCAACATTTTCTCCCCTAGCTCTTTTTTTGTCCCAATTCCCAACTGGTATTAATTTTGTGCTCGCAGGAGCAGCACTTATTTCTTTTCTAATTGCTGATGCAGTTGATGGCGGGCTTATTCTTACCATTCTTTTCTTAAACGCTTTGTTTGGTTTTATCCAAGAATATCGGGCAGAAAAATCATTGCAAAAACTCAAAAGTTTTATTACCCCTCTCTCTCGTGTTATTCGAGATGGAAAAGAGCAACAAATCGCAACAGTAGAGCTAGTCCCTGGAGATATTGTTATCCTCACCGAAGGAGATCGTGTCCCCGCAGATGGCACACTGTCTATTAGTCATCATTTAGAAGTTGATGAATCAATCCTTACTGGAGAATCACTTCCTGTTATGAAAAAAACAAGAGACAGCGTATTTGGTGGCACACTTATTGTCAAAGGAAAAGCAACAATGCAAGTTAGCAAAACCGGACAACAAACACAATTTGGCCAAATCGCAAAAACACTTGCAACAATCACCGCAGATAAGACACCTTTACAAAAACAGCTTGATACGCTTGGAAAAGTTATTTCTGTTATCGCGGTTCTGATTGCTCTTCTTCTTATCCCTCTTGGTTTATTACAGGCATTTAGTCTTGTTCCCCTGCTTCTTCTTGCGGTAAGTATTGGGGTTGCTGCAATTCCAGAAGGACTTCCTGCTGTTATTACAATTGCTTTGGCCATTGGCACAAACCGCATGGCAAAAAAACATGCAATTGTCAGGCAGATGCCTGCTATCGAAACATTAGGAAGTGTGCAAACAATTCTTATTGATAAAACAGGAACGTTAACCCAAAACAGCATGCGGGTTAAAAAATTTTGGTTAAGAAAAAAAAAGGATTTGGAACTTCTTGTCAAAGCATGTATTTTTGGCAATACTGCTTCCCTTCTTGAAAAAGGTGATGCAAAAACATGGGATATTGTAGGAGACAAAACAGATGGCGCACTATTGCTTTGGGCAAATGCGCAACATGCTAATATTGATGCTCTAAAAAAGAGCGGAAAGATTCGTGATGAGTATACATTCGACCAACAAACAAAAACAATAACAACAATTTGGGAGAGTGAGAAAAAATCCTATGTGTTTGTTCGTGGCGCGCCAGAAACACTTCTTGAAAAGAGCATCTTAACAGAAGGGGAGAGAAAATTACTGTCTGATACGTTTGAGACGTATGCAAAAGATGGGTTTCGTGTGATAGCTGTTGGCACAAAAATAGTAAATCACACAAACGCCATGCACCGCGTAGAAGCAGAAAAAGACCTAAGCCTTATTGGTATTTTTGGTATTTATGATCCGCCGCGCCCAGAAGCAAAACAAGCAGTTTTGGCAGCAAACCAAGCTGGTATTCACACTGTCATGGTAACAGGAGATAACCCGATTACTGCTGTTGCTATTGCTAAAGAAATAGGTTTAATCGAAAAAGATGAGGATGTTATCACCGGCACAGAACTTAAAACAATGTCTGATGAACAAGTACTTACTGTGCTAGATAAGGTGCGCGTCTTTGCTCGAACCCAACCAGAAGACAAGCTACGCCTTGTTACGCTCTACAAACAAAAAGGCCATGTGGTTGGTGTTACAGGGGACGGGGTCAATGATGCCTTAGCACTAAAACGTGCAGATGTTGGCATTGCCATGGGACAAAAAGGCACAGATGTCGCAAAAGAAGCAGCAGATATTGTGTTAACCGATGATAACTTCTCAAGCATTGTGAAGGCAGTTGAAGAAGGCCGAACAATTTATAGCAATATTCAAAAATCAATCACGTATCTTCTCTCTGGTAATCTTTCAGAGCTTGCTCTTATTTTTTTTGCGGTGCTTTTTGGTATGCCAACCCCACTCTTACCAACGCAAATTCTCTGGATGAACATTGTTACCGATGGATTACCAGCACTAGCGCTAGCAAGCGATCCAAAAAACCCTTCCCTCTTGCATAATAAACCTCGAAACCCCCAAACACCAATACTTACCCGTAATCGAGTAATATTTATTATCTCTGTAGGTCTAGGCTTTGCAGTTATTCTCCTGCAACTCTTTAACTTTTTGCTTGCACATGGTTACTCTGAACTTTTTTCCCGCACTATTATATTTAATGTCTTGGTTATTTTTCATATGTTTCTTGCATTTTTTATCAGGGGCAACCAATTCTTTCGGCCAAATATTTTCCTTATAATCTCTGTGTGCGTAACCCTTGCAATACAATTGCTTATCACGACAACTCCCTTTTTCCAAGAACTATTTCATCTTAGTTTTAATACGAAAAACTAAAGAAGTTTTTTCTGGAGGTCTTCTTGGGGATACGCAATTTCCAAATGATTATATGCCATTTTTGTTACAACTCGCCCCCGTGGCGTTCTCTGCAGAAATCCAACTTGCAGTAAGTACGGCTCGACAACTTCTTCAATTGTTCCAATGTCTTCTGTTATTGTTGAAGCAAGTGTTTCAACCCCAACTGGTCCTCCACCATGTTTTTCGATAATTGCCAAAAGAAGCCGTCTATCAGCGCTATCAAGACCCATACTATCTACTTCAAGCATGATAAGGGCGCTTTGCGTCACTTCTTTTGTCACATCCCCTTTTGCATGTACTTGGGCAAAGTCGCGGGCGCGCTTTAAGAGCTTGAGGGCAATTCGTGGTGTTCCCCGTGCTCTTTTTGCAATCTCCTGTAGGCTTTCTTTGTCAATAGAAACTCCTAATTTCTTGGCTCCCTTTGCAAGAATAACACTTAGCTCAGACGGTGTATAAAACGTCAGCCTATTTACTAGACCAAATCTGTCTCTCAGTGGTGCCGAAAGAAGCCCAACTCTGGTAGTTGCACCTACAATAGTAAAATGTGGCAAGTCTAACCGCAGCGTCCTGGCAGATGGACCTTTGCCAATAATAATATCGAGTGCATAATCCTCCATTGCTGGGTAGAGCGTTTCTTCAACAACCTTGTTAAGCCGATGGATTTCGTCAATAAACAAAATATCTCCTTTTTCTAGGTTAGTAAGGATTGATGCCAAATCCCCCGCCCTTTCGATGGCCGGACCCGAGGTTATTCGAATATTACCATCCATTTCCTTTGCAATTAAATGCGCTAGGGTTGTTTTGCCAAGACCAGGAGGACCATAGAGTAAAATATGTTCAAGTGCTTCTTTTCGCTTTTTTGCAGCATCAATGACCACCCGAAGCGACTTTTTTGCTGCTTCCTGTCCATAGAAATCATCCCAAGATGAAGCACGAAGGGAGGTGAAAACCACCTCATCTTCTGGTGTTACTTGTTCAACAATATGTTCCTTTTTGGGTTTTTTTGGTGTATCCATACTATTTTCCCAGGTACTTTAGGGCAAGCTTTATCTTCTCCTCTGTTGTCTTCCCCTGACCCCCAATATTTCTTAAAGCACTTTGGGCTTCTTTTTCCGAAAAACCAAAATGCGTTAATGCTGTTACGATATCATTTTTGTCCTTTGATTCCAAATCGGAAAGATCAAAATCCAAATGATCAGACAGTTTGCTTTTGAGTTCGATAATAATTTTTTGTGCATTTTTCCGACCCAAGCGAGGCACACCAGTAAAAAAGTCGACATCACCAGCAATAATTGCCTGGGTAATTTCGTGGGCTTCCCCAAGCGTAAAAATGCCAATTGCTGTTTTTGGCCCAATACCAGAAACGCCCAAAAGCTTTTCGAAGAGTTTTAAGTCTTGCTGTTGTAAAAATCCATAGAGTTCTAAAAGGTCTTCTCGCACATGCGTGTAGGTAAATAATTTTATTTGCTGACCCATGACAATTGAAGAAAGTATTGTTGTCGAAACCAAAACTCTATACCCAACACCATTGACATCAACAATAATATGTGGTGAATCAAGAAGCTCAACAATCCCCTTTACCGAAGCTATCATAAAAAAGTAGGTCGATTATAGCATACTGCGTTTGTACGAAAATGCGTGGGTAAGGGCAACTGCCAAGGCATCTGCTGTGTCGTCTGGTTTTGGGATACTTGGCAGTTTAAGCAACACTTTTACCATCTGCCCTACTTGCGATTTTTCAGCCCTACCGTATCCTGTTAATGCTATTTTTACCTGCAAAGGCGTATAGATGCTTACCGAAAGATTTTTTTCTGCTCCTGCCAAAAGTACAACGCCCCGTGCTTGTCCAACAACGAAAGCAGTTTTGGCATTGGTGTTAAAAAACAACTCCTCAATTGCCAAAACATCCGGCTTGTGTTCTTTAATAATTTCATTAAGTTTTTGATGAATATGCAGTAGTCTCTCCTCAACTTTTGATTTCGCAGACGTCTCAATACACCCATAGCTTTGCACTTTGCACTTTGCACTTTGAATTTCTACTATCCCCCACCCCATTCTCCCAATCCCTGGATCTATACCCAATATTTTCATGTCACCATTATATCGTTAATACAGATAAGTTGTAATATGTCGCTATTTATTGTAGAATAGTCTTTTATGAAGCGGTTGACCTTAAAGGCGGAAAAACGACAAACCCTTGGAAAACAGGTTAAGAAACTCCGAAAAGAAGGCCTCTTCCCAAGCAATATCTATGGCAAAGATATAAAGTCTGTTGCTGTACAAGTCCAATACAAAGATTTTGAAGCAGTATACAAAGAAACCGGCGAAACAGGCCTTGTTGATCTTCAGGTGGACGGAGAAACAAAACCAGTACTTATCCACAACGTCCAAAAAGACCACATAACAAAAATTCCTCTTCATGCAGATTTCTACCAAGTAAACCTAAAAGAAAAAGTAAAAACAATGGTGCCAGTCGTTACCACTGGTGAACCAAAGGCAGTTACAGATAAGCTTGGTATCCTTATGCAAACCCTCAATGAGGTTGAAGTCGAAGCCCTCCCAGCAGACCTTCCAGAAAAAATTGAAGTCGCTATCGAGCACTTAGCAAATGTTGGTGATCAAATAACCATTGGTGATCTTAAAATCGTCAGTGATGTTACTGTTCTTACAGATCCTGTGCTCGTGGTTGTAAAAATCGCCGAACTTGTTACCAAAGAAGCAGAGGCAGAAGCAGCGGCCGAGGCAAAAGCTGCTGAAGCAGCAAAAGCTGAAGGTGGTGAAGCTACCCAAGGTGAAACAGCTACCGAGGAAGAAAAGAAAGAGGAAGGCAAAACAGAAGAAAAGAAAGAACCTGCAAAAGAAGAAAAACCTCAGTAAATCACTTGAGCAGCTGTTCAAGTTTCCTTCCCTCTTCAAAATTTGGATCAAGTTTTAATGCCTCCTGTAAATACACCTTTGCTTTTTCTTTATTTTTCAACTGATACTCTAAGAGCGCAAGCTGAAAATATCCATCTCTGTACCCTTTATACTCTTTAACTATTTTTTGCCAGTACGCCTTCTTTAAAAGTATTTCTTGTCTTTCTCCTATAACCTGTTGCTGTTGGCGAAAATGGGTATATGCCTGTACGCTAGCAAGCGTAATACTAAACAGCACACTAAAAAGCAGAAAGGCAAAAAATAAAAATTTTCTTCCTATATTTATTCTTGCTATACGCAACTTTTGTACGATTGCTTGAGATGCGGGAATAAATCGGGAAATACTCGGGGAATTTACCTGCTTTTTTTCTTTTTTAGGTTGTTCCTCTCGTTTTCGCTTAAAAAATTTGAGTGGTTTTACCTTGGCCATTCTGATGTCATTATAGACCTTTCTTCCCCGAGGCGCCTGTAAATTTCCTCTGTAACAAATGGCATAAAGGGATGCAGTAGTTTTAACTGAATAAAGAATAAAGAATAAAGAATCATGGATGAATCTTTATCTATGCGATTTTTAACGTCTTCTATGTATTTATCGGCGAACGTATGCCATGTAAATTCGTACAATTTCTCTGCAGCGAAGTTAAAATTATAATTATCCAAATCCTTTGTTATCTCTCTTGCTAACTTCTCAACCTGCTCAATCATTGCTTTATCATTCCCATGTTTTGCATATTTTAACAATTCCCCATTATTCATGATTCCTGATTCATTATTCAGTGGTCGCTTCATCTCTATGAACCGCCCTATGTTCCACAGTTTATTCGTGAATTTTCGTGCTGCATCAAGCTTTGGATACGATAAACTCTGGTCATTACCCGTTGCATTGCCATACACAAGCGCAAACCGCACTGCATCTGCACCATACTGATCCACAAGCTCTAAAGGATTTACCACATTACCTTTTGACTTACTCATTTTCTTGCCATATGGATCATTGACAAGACCATGAAAAAGAACATCACGAAATGGCACTTTTCCCGTGACATACACCCCCATCATTACCATCCGACTAACCCATGCTCTTAAAAGATCGTAGCCTGTTTCCATAACAGAGGTTGGATAGAATTTTTCAAAATCAGAAGGGTTTGTTGTCATAAGGGTAACAAATGGCCACTGAGCGGATGAAAACCATGTATCAAACGTGTCTTTGTCTTGCTCTAACTTTGCTGAACCACAATTTGGGCATTTTTCCGGTTTTTCACCCTTTGTCACGATCCACCCTTGATTCATTATTCTTGATTCATTATTCTGCAAGCATTTCTTGCATTGCCATGCAGGAATGCGAATTCCCCATACAATTTGACGAGAAATATTCCAATCTCGCAAATTTTCAAGCCACAGGAAATAGTGGTTTTCAAAACTCTTAGGAGTGATTTTTATTTCTCCCTGCCTGCCGGCAGGCAGGCCTTTCTTCACAACCTCCATCGCCTTTTGTGCAAGTGGTTTTACCTTTATAAACCACTGCTCAAGAGGCAGGGGGTCTAAAACATTTTTACACTTGTAGCACAATCCAATTCTATGCGTGTAGTTGGTATCGATTTTTTCAATTAACCCCTTTTCTTGCATTTCCGAAACGATTGCTGCACGGGCTTTTTTTACATGCATGCCTGCAAATTTCCCTGCATGCTCACTCATCTTTCCATCAAACCCAACGACTTGCTTAAGAGGAAGTTTGTGGCGCTTGCCTGTTTCAAAATCATTAAAGTCATGTGCTGGGGTAATTTTGACAACTCCTGTTCCAAAAGCCGGGTCTACAGACTCGTCTGCAATCACCTTTATTTTTGCCTTACCTAAAACTGTTTCTATTTCGATTTCTTGACCAATATATTTTTTATATCGCTCGTCGGTTGGATAAACGGCAACTGCAGTATCACCAAATTTTGTCTCTGGCCTGGTTGTTGCAAGCACTAACGGTCCATACTTGATGTAATAGAGCGGACTTTGTCTTTCTTCGTGCACAACTTCCAAATCAGAAAAGCTTGTCCCATCAAATGTGCAGTAGTTGACAAGGCGATAATCTCTGTAAACAAGTCCTTCATCATACATTTTTTTAAATGTTTTATGCACAATTGCAACAATATCAGGATCAAGCGTATACTTCTCCCTTGACCAATCCAGAGAAAACCCAAGACGACGCAGCTGCTTTTCGATTCCCCCTCTATTCTCTTCTACATACGCGTGAATCATTTTGTAGAGCGTTTCCTGGTCAAAATCCAAACGAGACTTCCCCATCTCTTTTAGCTTTTTCTCAAAGACAAACTGCGTTTCAATACCTGCATGATCAGCGCCCGGCAGCCATAAAGCTGCATCTCCAAGCATGCGGTGATATCGAATAAGAACATCCTCAACCGCAAACATTGCGTGGCCAAAATGCAGTGCCCCATTAGCATTTGGCGGGGGTAAAATTATTGTGTAGGGTTTTCCTTTTGGATTAATTTCTGGTTTAAAATACCCTTTTTCTTCCCAATCTTTGTAGGTTTTTTCTTCAACTTCTTTATGATTATAAACTTTATCCACAAAGCTAATTCTAACATAAGAGGGATATACCCTCAATGAGAATATAATTCCCGATTATTTCCCGATCTATTCCCGATTCTCACTTGCTGTTATAATAACGAGTATGCAAAAACGAATTGCCATGCTTTCCATGCATACATGCCCACTTGCATATGAAGAAGGGAAAGAAACAGGCGGTATGAATGTGTATGTTATGCAGCTTTCACAAGCATTAAGTAAAGTTGGCTATACCATTGATATCTATACACGTTTGCAGTCAAAAAAACTTCCAAGAATTGTTGTTATCAACAACCACCTTCGAGTTATTCATATAGAAGACGGTCCCGAACACACACCAAAAAAACAACTGATCGATCATGTTTCGACTTTCGCAAAAAATGTTACGGCTTACATGGAAAAAGAAAAACTCTCTTATAATCTTATCCATGCCCATTACTACCTTTCAGCACTCGCTGGTATAGAAATAAAAAAACAACACAACATGCCTCTCCTTGTAAACTTTCACACACTTGCCATTATGAAAAACTTAGTTGCTAGAAGTGAGCTTGAGAGAGAAGAAACAAGACGAATAGAAGCTGAAATATATGTTTCCCAGGAAGCAGATCATATTATTGCACCAAGCGAGACCGACAAAGAGTACCTTTTCTACCTCTACAACATAGCAAAAGAAAAAATTACTGTTATCCACCCTGGTGTAGACACAACGCTTTTTCGTCCTCTTGAAAAAGATACCGCTCGAGCATACATTCACGCAGAGAAAGATCACAAAATTATTCTTTTTGTTGGAAGAATTGAACCGTTAAAAGGCATTGATTCCCTCCTCTATGCAGTAAAGATTTTACTTAAAAAACACGCACAGGCTAATATTTGTCTTCTTATTGTTGGAGGAGATATAACACAAAAACCAAAAGAATGGTCAAAAGAATTGCAAAAATTAGAAGAACTACGAAGAGTACTCAACATAACATCAGCGGTAACGTTTGTTGGGCAAAAATCACAAACAGAACTTCCTTACTACTACAATGCTTCCGATGTTGTTGTTATGCCATCACATTACGAATCCTTTGGGATGAGCGCACTTGAAGCAATTGCGTGTGGCACTCCAGTTATTACAACAAATGTTACAGGTATTGCAACGCTTATTGACAAGCAATATCGAAAGTTTGTCGTACCCGCAAATAGCCCACTGCTGCTTGCATCACAAATCGAAACTACCCTTTTTGATAATAACCAAGAAGAGGTACGGCGCCAATTGGTAGAACACATGCAAAATTTTCAATGGAATACTGTCGTTAAAAAAATGACTGCAGTATATACCAAACTCATACCATCATATGGAAAATAAAACAATTTATCTTGTTCGCCATGGCCTCGCCACAAAAAGCACTACTGGCTATGGGGACAAAATTTTAACAGCAGAGCTTCTTCCCGAAGCAATTCCCTCCATTCATCGTCTAGCAAACTACCTTAAAGATAAACCAACAGACTATAACGTCTCCTCAGAAATCCTGCGCTGCAAACAAACAGCTGCAATTATTACTAGTCGTACAGATAAAAAGTTTGTTTTTGATTCGCGGCTCAATGAATATTATCAAGAAACATTCTTGCAGTTTTCGAATCGCATTACACTGTTTTTCAATGATCTAAAGACAAAACCATATCAAAACATCCTTATTTGCACCCATGGAGCAGTAATTGCTGGGTTAAAACATCTTATACTTTCTGATAGCTTTACCGAAGAAAACCTTACAGACTATCCTCCCTGTGGGTCTCTCTTAACAATAAGAAATGGGAGTTTTGAAGTTACTGATTTTAATTAAACCTCTTTGTTGCTAATAAGCTTATATCCTCTGGTTTTTACTGTTTGAATCTCGAATTCACTTTGCTGTCTCTTAAGCTTGCTTCGAACTCTTGCAACTAAACGATCAATCGCCCAGTCAGAAACACCTAAACTCTCTGCATCTTTCCAGACGGATTCAATAATCTTTTCGCGCTCACACACTGTATCTATATGTTCTTGGAGAAATTGAAAAAGTAAATATTCCTTTTTTGTGAAATCATGAATGTTTTGTTCTAGTTTTTTTCCAACCTTTTGCTTTACATAATAAGAAAATAGTGGACTAAAAATAGTTTCCTTTTCAACGTCATGGGTTAAAACACCTGTATCCCAAAGATATTTACCCGGTTTTTTATCTTCTTCATTTACTCGTCCACTTTTTACCGCCCGAGTAAGCACGTCTTGCTCCCTTAGATCTAAGCTCTCCCATAACTCATCTGATTGCAAATTAATCTGCTCGTCACCAACAAGATATGCAAAAAGCTCTTCTTTATTTTCAAAAGATATTTTGCGTTCTCGAAGCAAAATAAGTGTAATCAACAAATATTGCACATACCCATCTGCAATATCCAATAAGTCTTCTTTCGTTTTTATTGACAACTCTTGTTCGTTTTGCTTTTGATAGTATGAGCATACTATTTCTATATCTTCTCTTTTTGCTGGTTTTACATACATATCATGAGCAAAAAGAGAAAGCGCCGATTTTGTAAATACTGCCGGCGCTAATGTAGCAAGTCCACGATACCCAGTAAAAATATATGACATTCTCTGGTGCGTTGCGTCTTTTAATCCTTGTAAGTTATCAAAAAACTCAGAAGTTATTGCATCTTTCATTCGGTCAAAACGTAAGAAAAAAAGGCCTGGAAATACACCGCTTTGAATAATAGCAAGGAGCACTTTTCGAACAGTATCAATGAGGAAAAAGAGGTCTTTTGATTGAATACTTTCTAAAAAAATCGCCTCGATTTCTTTTTTAATTTTTTTATCAAGAAATGGAGAGCGTGTCGCCTCATCGACAGTGCGTTTTAAGGTAAGCATCCAAAAGGGAAAAATTTCTCGCTCCACAAGATCATTTAAGTCAACGGGGACAAAAAGATGCTTATCGGTCTTGCTGATATAGGTTGGGATAATGTCTTTGTGGTTAAGAAAGAAACGTAAAAAATTGCTTATTCCTACTCGTTTCATCCCAATAAGTACCACCGAGTGGTGTGCTTGGAGGTATTTTCCTAAAACCCTTGCATCGTCTTGGCGAAACGTAATAGGATAGGTTGTCTCGATAACCAGATTCTCCATACAAGCTAGTGTATTGTAATTGCTTAAAACACTTTTGGCAAGGGTGATTTGTCAGGTTTGCGTCTGGAAGCCTTGCAATTTCTTAATCATTTAGTTACTGTTTTAAAGATTCTACTATCTAACACCTAAGCAAAATGGGATATTTTGTCGCTGTTAATTGTTTTTAAGCAAACTATCGGATAAAACATGGGAGATCATTCTATCAAAAACGCTTCTGGGCATAGCGCAACTTGTTGTAGTCTCATAAAATACTCCAAGAGCTTGCTGCATGTTTTCATTTCTCAGCTGTTCTAGGGTAATCACTCTTGATATATCAGTATCAGCCCCAATCCTATGAATCCCAAAATCTCCCAAAGAAGAAGAAACTTTTATACCTTCGCCCATCTCTTGAGAAAGATGTAATTCTGGCTCAACAGCTTCTGCGGTAATAGGCATACTTAACAAGCGTGGTTCACTTTGGTAAGCTAAGTATGGGCTTACTCTTACTACTTCACCTGTTTGAAAATAACTATTAATTGCTTCTAAGTAAGTTTCTATTCTTGCATCAGTACGCCAATGTATATGAATGAGCGGATCTTTTCTAGAAGAAGGCTTATAAAAGAAAGATATGCTTAGTTCCTTACCTCCTGGACTACTGGGAGTAGGCTCATTGTCTCTACTAGAATAAGACACATTATACTCTTCATCTGCTTCAAAAGGATTTTTATTGACTCTTTTTCTAATTTGAAACTCACCCACTTCTTCAACTAAGACACTTGGGTCTCTAAAAATAACCCTTGCTCTTTCTTCAAAAAGTCTTTGTAAAGATTCAATAGGATCTTCTTTTTTATTAGTCATTTACAAAATGGATGCAATCATATCTTATTTTTATATACTATGTCAAAAATCTCCATTTAGGAAAAATCTGTCAGGTTAAAGTCAGAATAAAATTCTCCAGGAGTCAAGCGAAATAAAATATCTAGCTGTATAGTTCAAAGGCTTATGGCCTATAAAGTATAAGCCATATCACGGCTTGTTTACTTATTTATGTCGCAGCAGCACGAGACAAACGGCAACGGGAGTAACGGTGGCCAAAGACATGACTCATTTCACCCCAACTTAACGTGGGTTGATGTAACCCAGCCTCCTCAAAAACCCCCTACTCTTGAGGTAATGATAGATCTTCCAGGCCTAAAAGACTCCCCTCGAATGACTCCTCAGGAACTAACATTTCTTGAGGGACATAAGGGATTTGTTCCCTATGAGCACCCTCCACGCGAATTAGGAACATGGCTAGAAGCACTAACAAATCCTGACAATAGAGGAGAAACAGTTCTCTATATGAGAACAGACGACCTTTCTGCAAGACCACTCTATCACGGAGAAGCACCTCCACTGGGAGTACGACTTGGAGAATTAGGGGTATACAACTCTTATAAAGCAGGAGAGGGACAAAGACGAAACGTCAACCTTTTACACCCAGATGCTACTATAGTACATGATCGAGCCCGAGAAACCTTGGGAAGTGGACGGTTTACTGCTATTCTTCCTTTTGCAAACGAGGCAGGAACCGTAGGTGGCGTAATACGCTACGCAGCAAGCAGACTAGGAGGAGAACATGTTCTTGCTGTTGATGCAGGTACAGACGCTAACGCAGCCATTGAAGCAAGTGAAGCAGCACAGAGAACTGGTGCCCATATTGTTCGACAAGCAGATATCTTAGGAGCAATCGATTGGGATGCCCTAAAAGGGCTAGGTATTCTACCAAAAGACTTTACTCTTAAAGGAGCTAAAGGACTTACAATGTACGCAGGACTTATTGCTGCTGAAGCAATGGGTGCTCTTGATACGCAAACTGTAATATTCCATGATACAGATATTGTTAATGCTGGTCCCCAAGATCCAGATGCACCAGGAAAAAGTGGTGAGTATAGTGCCCTAGAACACTTAGCTCTTCCATTTTCTTATCCTGTAGACCGTGGTCCAATTCATAGCGCTATGATCCTTCGTACTGGTGCAGGAAGAAACAATGAACCATGGTTATGGGAGGCAAGAGCCATTGCTAAAAGAAATGCAAATCCTGATATACGAAAACTAAGTCTTCTCCTTGGTTCGCTCGGATGGCCATTATCTGGGGAGCGAACACTCGGAGGTACTATTCAAACACCTCAAGGAGAAATTGCACTTGCGCGAGCACTTCCGCTTGCAGTTGGCATGGGAGTTGAAACTCATATGAATATTGCTCTTGCTGGTCTTGATGTAAAAAATGGAAGAAGAAGTGTTATGCAAGTTGCAAATCCTCATGCAAAAATAGAAAGTAGGGAAAGTCCAAGAGATAGAGAATACGGATTAATTTATGGATGCGCAAATTATATGGGCGATGCAGTTGAACACATAGGTAATACTGGAAGAGGTATTATTGACTGGACAGCACAAGATGTAGCTAACTTTAACATAATATACGGAGGCCAACAAGATAATGTTTTTGTTCCAAGCAGCGATGATCACCATGGAAATAAACTTGTCACTATAAAAACCGATTATGTGCTCCCAAGCATGCAGCAATTAAAAGAACTTGGAGTAGTCAATTGGGATAGAGTCCAAGAGCTCACTCATCGATAACATCATGCATTCCTCACCAAGCGTTGATCCTGTTTTGCAAATTAAAAACGCTATTTCCCCATTTAAAATGGGTGTAAAACGTCGATCTCAAGGAGAACTTCCTTATGATTACTTAGTTCCATCTGGTGTGTATGAAGAGCAATGGGATTGGGATGCATTTTTTATGGGTATGGCCCTGTCTTCTGAAATACCATCAGAAGCAATTTATCTTAAGAACTGGGTGCTTAACTTTTTACACAATGCCCGGTCTGATGGATTTACACCTGGCTGTGTCACACCAAAAGGAAGAGACGAACGACTCAATCAAATGAAGCCTTTCTTAGCACAAGGTGCATACTTCGCTTCTGCTTTTTTGAAAGATTTTCATTGGCTCACTCCTCATCTTCCTAAACTTGAAACTATTGTTTTATACAGAGAGAAAAATTTATGGAATAAAAAATATGATTTAGGTGTTTGGTTTGATTCAATGGAATCTGGAGCGGATAATAATATTGCTGCTTTGGAATTTCCCAAAAAAACAGTTATTGCTTCAGATCTTAATGCATATATTTATCGGGAATATGTAGCGCTTTCTTATATTCACGAAAAGCTTGGGAAGAAAAAAGAGGCAGCGCATTTTAAAAAAAGAGCAAACGAAATAAAAGAACATATTAACACTCTTCTCTGGGATGAAAAAGATGGAGCGTATTACAATATTGATGGTCGTGACGGCTCTTTGATTCGACGTATTAGCTTTAACTCTATTCATCCCCTTTGGGCAGGGATTGCTTCAAAAGAACGTGGGCAAGCTTTTATAAAACGCTACGTTTTGAATCCAAAAAAACTTTGGTCTTCATATGGCATTCGAACGCTAGCAAAAGATGACTTACATTATAATAACGCAAATATTATTAAGCCCTATTCAAACTGGCAAGGACCAATTTGGCCAATAGCAAACTATATTTTTATGCATGCTTTACTTACCTATGGTTTTCAAAAAGAGGCTACAACTGTTGCAACACGCGTTTCAGAAATATGTATAAACGACATTAAAAAAACTGGGGGCATGCATGAAAACTACGATGCTGAAACAGGTAAGCCACTTGCTGCACCTAATTTTATTAGCTGGAACCTACTTGTTGGCAACATGCTTAAAGAAGCACTCGCAAAAAACAACCCTTTTGCTTTATAATATACCTTCATGTCCCCTTCAACACTTACAACAATACAAGCAAACTTTGTCAATGAGCTGCAAAACGCAAAAGAAGGCAAACCATCAAGTCTTTCTTTTATTACACACAAACTCCCTTCCTCTCCACTTGTAAAAGATGATAAGGTGTTTCAAGTCCTTGTTATTGGCGGAAGTATAAGTAGAAACGCCATTCTTAAAAAAGGCAGGAATGGTATCACCATACTTTCAAACAGACAAAAGGATAAGCCTATTTTTAAAACGAAAGATGCTTTCTTGCGTTTTGTCGACCACGAACTCTCACCTGATGTATCTGTCTTATCTGTTAACTTTGCCTATCCCTTAACTCCTGTATATACAGAAAAAAAACTTGAAGGTATCCTTATCTCGGGCAGTAAAACACATACATTTGAAGGGATGGTAGGAAAAAATGTTTGCCAAGAAATCGAGGAGTATATATTGCAAAAAAGAGGAAAACGTATGCAAGTGACAATGGCAAATGACACAATTTGTCTTCTCTTATCTGGTCTTACAGAAGGACCTTGGAATGAGTTATCGTGTGGGATTGTTGGAACAGGAGTTAATTTCGCACTGTTTTCAGATGCCAAGACACTTGTTAACTTAGAATCAGCAAATTTTGATAAGTTCCCACAAACAGAAGAGGGAAAACGTATCGATGCCGTAGCTTCTTCATTGTCTGGAAAAGCTCTTTTTGAAAAAGAAACATCTGGAGCGTATTTGTATAAATATTTTAACGAAAGGGTGAAAACCTTAAACCTTCCTCCAATAACTATTGATTCTACAAAAGAATTAACAATTATGGCGCAAGAAAACAATTCGCCATATACAAAAACCGTTATGGAGGCCCTAGCTCACTCAGCAGAACTTGTCGCAACACAAGTAGGAGGTATATCGCTATTTCTTAAACGAGATCTTACCTTTATTATGGAAGGAAGTCTTTTTTGGGAGGGGTATAATTATAAATCATGTGTTGAAGAAACGCTTAAGAAGCTTAAGACACCATATAACATTACTTTCAAACACATCCACAATAGCTACATTGTTGGCGCGGCAAAACTTGTCTGTTAGCTCATTTTTTGTTTTTGTGCCATTCCCATGCAGATTTTACAATTGTCTCAAGATCTGAATGTTTTGGAGTAAAACCAAGATCTCTTTGAATATTTTCTGGATCGGCAATAAGCACTTCTGGATCTCCAAATCTTCTTGGTTCAACTACTACTTCAATAGCAACTCCTGAAACTTTTTTTACCATATCCAAAACTTCTTTATTAGAATATCCCCTCCCTGTTCCAACATTATACGTAAACCCACCAGTTTCTTTCTCTAGTTTTTCGATTGCTAAAACATGAGCCGTAATTAAATCATTAATATGAATATAGTCTCGTATACAAGTGCCATCCTGTGTTTGGTAATCATTGCCAAAGAGAGAAAATTTCCCCTTATCTAAAACTGCAGAAATGGCATTGGGTATAATATGTGTCTCTGGAACATGCGCTTCGCCTAAGGACCCGTCTAGAGCCGCTCCGCATGCGTTAAAATACCGTAGGGAAACATAACTTATTCCGTAGATATCTTGGTACCAATGCAGCAATCTTTCTGTCATATATTTACTATCTCCATATGGACTGGTTGGATTTTTGGGATGATCTTCTGGTATAGGAGTTTTCATTGGATTACCATAGACAGCTGCTGTTGAAGAAAAAATAATCTTCTTTGTGTTATATGCGCGCATTCCTTCTAAAAGACCTAAGGTAACAAATGTATTATTATCAAAATACTTTTTAGGATCCTGCATTGATTCCCCAACCTCTATGGAACCAGCAAAGTGAATAACTACTTCAAATCCTTCTTGTAAGACACTCTCCAAAAACTGACTATCATCAAGGTTGCCAATGAGTAGCTTTGCCCGAGTGTCAACTGCATCCCTCTTTCCTTTTTCCAAACTATCCACAACCACAACTGTATGACCACTATCTAAAAGTTGCTTTGCCATAAAACTACCAATATAGCCTGCTCCACCGGTAACAAGTATTTTCATAAGCTCCTTAAGTTTAGCAAAAGATTCTCTTATTATAAAGTCCGTATCTTTTTTTAAAGGTATGTTATAATTTTCTTTATGGCCGATGACCAACACATAGCTTTAGATAATCCGTGGAAGCGAGCACAAGAAAAGCTTAAAACAATTGCCACAAAAATCGCAATAGATCCTCTTCTTCTTGCTCAACTTGTTGAACCAGATCGTATTATCACCGTTTCTCTTCCCATAAGACGCGATAATGGAGAAATCGAAACATTTACTGGCTACAGAGTACAACACAATAACGTCTTGGGTCCATATAAAGGTGGCATTCGGTATCATCCACATGTCTCCATGGACGAGATTAAAGCACTTGCTTTTTGGATGACAATGAAATGTGCTGTAGCAAATATTCCTTTTGGTGGAGGCAAGGGAGGTATTACTGTTGATCCAAAAACCCTCTCAGAAAAAGAAGTCGAAAATCTTACGAGAGAATTTACAAGAAAACTTGCTTTTATTATTGGTCCAACAATCGATGTTCCGGCTCCTGACGTAAACACGAATGCTAAAATTATGCATTACTTGGTTGAAGAATATAGCAAACTTGTCAAGAAAGATACGCCTGCTGTTGTCACAGGAAAACCTGTAGAACAAGGTGGCTCGCAAGGCAGAAAAGAAGCAACTGGTCTTGGCGGATACTATGCTCTTATGCACGCATTGCAAAAACTTGGTAAAGACCCAGAGGGATTGCGCGTTGCAGTACAGGGTTTTGGCAATGTCGGCTATCATGCTGCTCATTTTCTGCACAAAGAAGGCATGAGAGTTGTGGCCGTATCGGATTCAAGGGATGGTATCTTTTCTGAAAATAGAATTGATCCCGATGCTATTTTTGCCTACAAAGAAGAAAAAGGGACTGTGTATGATCCAACACAAGGCAAACGAATCAGTAACGACGAACTCCTAAAACTGCCTGTTGATATACTTATTCCCGCAGCACTTGAAAACGTCATAACAAAAGATAATGCGCAAAACATTCAAGCAAAACTTATCCTTGAGCTTGCCAATGGGCCAGTAACCACAGATGCAGATGTTGTTTTTGCAGAAAAAAATATTATTTCTATTCCTGATATTCTTGCAAATGTCGGAGGAGTTTGTGTTTCCTATTTCGAATGGGAACAAAATATGAATGCGACTGTATGGACAAAGGAAAAAGTGTGTGATACATTAAAACAAGTCATGGAGCGTGCCGTGGATGATGTTTTTTCCATGAAAGAAACAGCGCATGCGGCGTCCCTACGGGATGCAGCATACATGGTTGCACTTGATCGAATCCAAAATGAGTGGAAGAAAAAGCAGGAATGAATCAATCAATTGATCAGCTTATACACACTGCTATCTTTTCGCAAAATTCAGAAGAAAAACAAGTTGTACGCAAAGAAATACGAGCACTTGCTCAGAACCAGGGCATTTTTTCTTCTTCGATTTACCCTTTCTACATGGGTATTGGTAAAGGAGAAATACCACCAACATTTACCGTTCCTGCTTTTAATATTCGTGCGCTTACCTTTGACAGCGCTTACCTTCTCTACTCGCTTGCCATAAAACATAACATTGGCCCATTTATTCTTGAAATTGCTAGGTCAGAAATAGACTATACGGATCAGAGACCAGACGAATATGCAATTGCTGTTTTGGCTGGTGCAATAAAAGCAGGATATAAAGGTCCTGTATTTTTACAAGGCGATCATTATCAACTCAGTAAAAGGAAATATACGGAAAATCCAGTCGCTGAAATAGAAAAAGTTAAAAGCTTAGCAAAAGAATCTATTGAGGCTCAATTTTTTAATATCGATATTGATGCTTCAACACTTGTCGATTTAGAAAAACTGACACAAAATGAACAGCAAGAAACAAACTATAAAGTAACACTAACCATTACCGAGTTTATTAGAAGCCTTGAGCCACGCGGAACAACCATTTCAATCGGTGCGGAAATTGGTCATATTGGCGGCAAAAACAGCACAAAAGAAGAGCTTATTGCATTTATGGATGGTTACCTATCACTCCTTACATTAAAAGGGCTTTTTGGGATTAGTAAAATTAGTGTACAAACAGGGACATCTCACGGTGGCATTCCCCTTCCGGATGGCACAATGGCAGATATTAGTATTGATTTTGGGGTTATCCGTGATACTGGTGTTGTTGCTCGTGAGAAATATAATATTGGCGGCGTTGTACAACATGGTGCTTCAACCCTACCAAACGAGCTTTTTTTTGAATTTCCTAAAAATCAAACGCTTGAAATTCACTTGGCCACTGGCTTTCAAAATATTGTGTATGCATATATGCCATCTTCCCTTCGGGGTAAAATGTATACATGGGTTGAGCAAAATCTGCAAAAAGAGTGGGAAGAAGGTTGGTCAAAAGAACAATGTATCTATAAAACACGCAAGAAGGCGCTTGGTCCTTTTAAAAAAGAGCTTTTTGAGTTATCAAATGACAGTAAGAAACCAATACTTGATAACCTTGAAAAGCAGTTTCTTTTTCTCTTTGAAAAACTCAACGTTATCAACACTCGAAATCTCATCGAGAAATATTATTAGCTTTGAGATTTGAGTTTTGAGTTTTTATTATGTTTCAACACGTTACAACTCTAAGCGACCTCATTCTTGAAGAAGAACGAAAAACTGCAAATGCAAGTGGAAATTTTACTGTACTGATTATGCAACTGCAGAACGCTGCAAAAATTATTGCTAGTCATGTTAGCCGAAGTGGCCTTGTGGATATTTTGGGGAAAACTGGCAATAAAAATGCCTATAACGAAGACGTACAAAAGCTTGATGAGTATAGCAATACACTTCTAACAAAAACGCTTCTTGAGAGCGGACAGGTACACGCAATTGCTTCTGAAGAACTTCCTGATATTATGTATGCACCAAAGGCTACCGCTGGTGATTATGTTGTATTTTTCGACCCACTTGATGGTTCTTCAAATATAGAAATTAATAGTCCTATTGGCACTATATTTTCAATTTACAAAAAAGCTGACACTCTTTTACAAAAAGGAGAAAATCAAATTGCTGCTGGCTACATTCTTTATGGACCAAGTACCATATTTGTCTATGCCTCTTCCTACTCTATCAATGGCTTCACCCTTGACCCGGGCATTGGAAGCTTTCTTCTTTCCTACCCAAATATCACCATGCCTGTAAAAGGAAACATTTACTCTATCAATGAGGGAAATTACGAACTTTTTGAAAATCCAATAAAAGAGTATATAGCACATATAAAAAACACTAAAAGCTATAAAGGGCGCTATGTTGGTGCAATGGTTGCAGATATCCATAGAACTCTCTTAAAAGGTGGTATATTTCTCTACCCTAATGACCGTAACAACCCGGAAGGTAAGCTACGGCTTTTATTTGAAGTAAATCCAATGAGTTTTATTGTTAAAAAGGCAGGTGGCATGGCAACAGTAAACGGCGTTAATCCTCTTACTATTACACCAAAAGCTATAAACCATACAGTACCAATTGCAATTGGTAGCAAAGAAAACGTTGAGGAATACCTCAAAATTACTAGCGTTTAGCGGCTAGGGACTAGCGTTTAGTTAACTATACGCTAGACGCTATTTTCTAGACGCTTATTTACCTTGAAAGATTTACTTAAGAGCATCAAGTTATTGAGTAGAAATAAAATAGAAAACAAGAGGGTGCTGCTTCGCGTTGATTTTAATGTGCCGCTAACTGAAAAACTATTGGTTGCTGATGATACACGAATACAAAAATCTCTCCCGACAATAACGCTTCTTTTAAAACAAAATAATAAAGTTATTGTTGCTTCTCACTTAGGTCGGCCAAACGGACGAGAGCATACGTTTTCCCTTAAACCCGTTGCTGCTTACCTGCAAAAATTCTTTCCTAACAAAAATGTCTTGCTTGTTGATGACTTTCTCTCGCCAAAAGGAAAAACAATCCTTTCGACACAAAAGCCAACTGATATCGTTCTTCTAGAAAACATTCGATACTACCCTGGCGAACAAACAAATGATAGTATTTTTGCAAAACACCTTGCAAGTCTTGCAGATGTGTATGTAAATGATGCATTTGGCGTATCTCATAGAAAAGATGCATCTGTTGTTGGCATTACAGAATATCTCCCCTCCTATTGTGGCTTACTACTCGAAAAAGAAATAAAAGCAGTAGTAAAAATTATGGAAGAAACCAAAAAGCCAGTTGTTGCTCTTATTGGCGGAGCAAAAATTTCAACAAAAATTATCCTTCTTTCAAAACTTATTGATGTTGTTGATTACCTTCTCCTTGGAGGTGGGCTTGCCAACACCTTTCTTCTTGCACAGGGCTTTGAGGTTGGAAAAAGTCTTGTAGAAAAAGACCAGGTTACAGAGGCAAAAAAGATACTTGTGCATGCAAAGACAAAAGGGGTTTCTCTTCTCTTACCCCTTGATGCCCTTGGTCTTGAAAACGAAAAAGTTGAAAAGGTTTATGACAGTACAAATCTACCCAAAAATTTTTCGATTCTTGATATTGGCCCAAAAACCGAAAAAGCTTTTGGTGACATAATTAGCCAAGCAAAAACAATTATTTGGAACGGTCCAGTTGGTTATACTGAGGATAAACGATTTACTAAAGGTACAAACGCTCTTTTTAATGCAATTACCCATAACCATCAAGCCTTCTCTCTGGTTGGTGGTGGTGACACGCTTGTATCTGTATCTAAAAACAAAGATATTGCCAAGATTACGCATGTCTCAACAGGTGGTGGCGCAATGCTTGAACTAATAGAAAAAGGGGCCCTCCCTGGCATTGAATCGCTCAAACAACAACATGAATCATGAATAAAGAATTAGGAATAAAGGGACGTTCTCAAAAAATTCTTCAGCTTCTTAAACAGCACTACCCAAAGGCAAAAATGATCCTTACCTATTCCAACACTTTCGAACTTTTAGTTGCTGTCATGCTATCTGCGCAATGCACGGATGTAATGGTAAATAAAGTAACGCCAAAACTCTTTGCTCGGTATAAAACGGTTCCGGATTATGCCAATGCTGATATAAAAGACCTTGAGACACTCATTAGATCAACTGGCTTTTATCATAACAAAGCAAAAAATATTAAAGCTGCAGCTATGATTGTTTGTGAAAAATTCAACCAGCAAATTCCCAAAACCATAACCGAAATGATTACTATTCCTGGAGTGGCCCGAAAAACTGCAAATGTTGTACTGGGTAATGCCTATGGCATTTTTGAGGGCATTGCTGTTGATACACATGTCAAACGACTCTCTTTTCGACTTGGCCTAACCAAACATAGTAATCCAGATAAGATCGAGCAGGATCTTATGCGACAATTTTCTAAAGCCGAATGGTTTGCTCTTACCTATCTTCTTATCGAACACGGAAGACAAATTTGCATTGCCAAAAAGCCAAAATGTGACGAGTGCTTCCTCAACAAAATTTGCCCTTCTGCCTTTCAATTTCCTCACTTCAAGAAATAATTTTTCTCGCAATAGATAAATCCCATGGTGTATAATACTTTTACATGCCTGATCTTGAATCCATTATCCGAACCGTTGGATATATTGGCGTTTTTACAATTGTTTTTACTGAGTCTGGACTCTTATTTGGTTTTTTTCTTCCTGGAGATAGCCTTCTTTTTACTGCTGGATTTCTTGCATCTCAAGGTTTTTTTGATATTGCAACACTCGCTTTTGGATGTTTTGTTGCAGCAGTTCTTGGTGACAGTGTTGGATATTGGATAGGACACACATTTGGAAAAAGACTCTTTCATAAAGAAGATTCTCTTTTCTTCCACAAAGATCACCTCGTTCGTGCAAATGCGTTTTATAAAAAACATGGAGGAAAAACGATTATCCTTGCGCGATTTATGCCGTTTATCCGTACCTTTGCTCCAGTTGTTGCTGGTATTGGGGATATGCAGTACACAACCTTTCTTTTTTACAATATTTTTGGTGGACTTCTTTGGGCTATCGGCTTAACTACCACCGGGTTTTTCCTAGGCAATATAATTCCAGATGTTGATAAATATCTTCTTCCGATTGTTATAGCTATTATTTTTATCTCTATTTCCCCTGGACTCTATCACGCCATAAAAACAAAAGAACAACGTCAACAGCTTCGAGAACTATTCTCCTCTTTTGCATCTCGGTTATTTAAAAAATAGAAATTACTTCTTAGCCTCCTGTGTGGATTTATATAAAAAATACCCTACAACGCCAAAGGTTGCAATTGGGGAAAGCCAGTGTGGAATATGAAAACCGAATGCATCCAACACCATAATCGATCCTAAAAACAAAATAGAATACATTGCCCCATTTTTTAAATATTGATACTTCTTGATTCTTTCAATGTTGCCAATGGTCAACTGCCTTAAAACAATTGCTCCCAAGCCGTTCCCAAGAAGAATAAGCGGCACAGAAAGAGTAAACGCAAAAGCGCCTAAGACACCATCTATAGAAAACGTTGCATCAATGACTTCAAGGTATAAAATTTTACTAATGTCTGATCTCCCCTTTTCCATTAATCGCTTTTCTTCGCTTTCGGCGTTTTGTTTAAATCCATGGGTAATAAAAAATGCAGTAGAACCAACAACTGCGCCAAAAGCAATAAAAGGATTTTGCTTAAGTGCAAACCAAACAATAACTGTTAAAAGAATTGACACAACAGCATAAAACCATGGAGCTTGACTCTGGAAAAACCGCTCCCCTTTTAATCCATAATTCTTCGGCTCGACAAATAGCCAATGAAAGAATAAGAAAAGCAGAAATACTCCCCCACCCATTAGTAAAATCGGAGACGATGTTTCGATTGCTTCTACAACCCGAGGATCATTGCTAAATGTTGCTGTTAATGCGCCAATTGGGCCCAGCGATGGTATAGTTGCCCATATAATAGCCCAAGGCAAAAGTCCTCGTATAATAAAAACGGCAAAAAGAATACCCCAGAGCAAAAACCACTTACGAGCTTTTTTACTCATGGTTGTTAAGACCTCGGCATTAATAATTGCGTTATCAACGCTACTGATAACTTCAAAAAGGCAAAGACCAGCTATTGTTACTATGAGTGGAAGAAATTCCATAGGTATGTGGGGTATTATATCACTGTTTACGAACTATTTCTTTGCAAAACGAATAGTAATGTATGTATCCTGAGACAGTGTTTCTGTAAGAAAAACCCTTTTGTGTTGTGACCCAAAACCTTCTGAAATATCTACGATACGCATTGATTCTGGGTAGAAAAATGAGAATGTGTAAGGGTATGCTTCTATACCTGGCTGTTTAAATAACCATAAACTGTAAGATACAGAAGTATCAAGCATTTCTTTTTGCAACACCTCGTAAGACACTACAACTGTTGTTTCTTTCTTTTTGGGCACAACAACAAGCATACCAAACAATTGTTTTCCTTGCTCAACTACCTGTTCTACCTCCAATCCTTTCGGCGCAGCAAAACGGCTCCCTTCGTACACAAGTGGGTCTATTATTGCCGGAATAACTCCTTGCTCCACTCCATCAACGACAATGGCGGTAAGTTTGGTTCCTAAGGGCACCATAACACGCAAATAATTTTTATAATCTTCTCTTTCTGCTGTGTTTTTATAGATAAGTGTCAGCTTTCCTAAAAGTTTTTTATCATCTGTCAAAACCATATCTTGCTGCACTTTTCGATCAATAAAATAATTAACCTTATTGACCCCAAGATTTGCCTCGCTTATTCCTAGAAAATCACGCACAACTCCTTTTTCCTCTTCACGCTCATCCCAAAGAGAGGAAGACATTCTATTTGCAGTAAAAACACTTTGCACTGCAGGATTTGTAAACCAAAAAAGCACATGCTTTCTTTTTACCCCCTCCCCCATACTATCGATAAGTTTTGTATAGGAAATCTGTCCTGGAGAGGAAAAACGCATTTGTAATGCTTTGAATAAAGACCGCAAAAAATCTTTCTTTTGACTACTGCCTGGAAAGAAATCTTGTTGTGCGTGCTTTTGTGCTAGCTCATATACATTATCTGCAGTAACCGTTTCTTTATAATCAGGTACCTCTACTCCACCAACTGCAGCAAGCAGTAGCTTAACAAAAGAAACATCTACGGCAATAACGCCATCAACGTCTACACCTGTTTCCGTTTTAAGAAAAAACGAAGCTGCAGATGCATTTTTTTGAAAATCAACAGAAAAATTACTATCTCTAAAATACCAGTGAACTGATGGGAGATATCGCCTAATGGCAAATGGTGGTTCTACATGACCTTTTAATTGCCCATCCGCATCATAGATATCATAAACAACAAAATCGACCATTTTACCCTTGTCTACTTTTATAATGCCATACGAGCCAATGAATCCTCCACCTGGACGCAACTCCATGTTATTCTGGAACAAAACAAGGTATGTCCGAGGCTCACTAAACCCTAATACATCTGGCATCACCTCAATGACACTTGCAAACATTTCTAAAGTATCGGGAAATTCATTGGGAAACTTTTTCTCTGCTTTCATTTGTTGGAGAAGTATGCTTGCTTGACGAAAATTTGCAGCTGCACTTATCCCCTCTCCGTTATGAAAAGACGCTACATTTTTACCAAAAGCTATCATTATTAACGCCACAGTATCTCCTTTAAAAATATTTTCTTTTACGGCTCGTGTTGCGTGAGACATTGAAAGTAACGATGCCTCTGTTGTGACCATATCTACCATGGTATGAGCAACAGTAAAAAGCGCATGCGCTCTTTCACCACTCTTTTGCACAGTGAAGATATTTCCTTCTTCTATGGCCTTTTTTCCAGCATGAAGCTGCTGTAAGCCAGCAAAGGAGAAAAACGCTGTTGCGATGGTTGGTAAAAAAAGAAAAACAAGTAAAAAGTACAGCGTAAAAAAAGTAAATCTCCTTACTCTGCTTTTTGCAACTTCTTTGTTGTTTACTTTTTCGTGTTCAAACGCAACAACTTGCTGCTGACTTGAAGACTCATACACATCTTTTACGTGTGTTTGCAGTGGATAATCGTGAACTAAAAGAAATACCCCTTCTCTTTCTGGCAGTTTTACTTCCCCCTCCTCTTCTCTACCAATAAAATCTATTCGTAAAAGCGGGTCGATTTTTTGAAACATTCTTGCCAAACCAAGTCTTGTTGGAGGATATTTTTGAAATAAGAAAAAAACTTGCTCTTTTCCCTTTTTGTGCATTATTACCTCACGTATTCCTCTAGCAACGTCCTCCAAAAATACTGGAAACGTCCTATCTAGCCCCATACCGTGTATAACAATGCTGCCTTTTTCTTTTGCGGAATCGAAAAAACGCTGAATCGTTGTATCTTTTTGCAAAACCTCTTGGCTAAAAACATCTCCAACAAACATAATAGTCGTCTCTTTATATGCTTCCAGAATCATTTCTGTAGCTCTCGCGTTGTGAAGAGAAAGGGGTATAACTAAAATAATTCTTGCTTTAGATTCCTCAGCTTTTATAACCAAAGACTCCAGTGCTTCAAGGATTTCTTTTTCTCCGTTATAAACAATAAGAATACAATCATATTTTGCATTTGGAAGAAGTGGAAGCTTTCTCTTGTATGGAACAGAAAAAACTTCTTTTCCATAGGTCGGCGTCGTAATACTAGTTACAAACACTATTTGTGACCTGCTTTGCTTTGTGTACAAACCCTCTAGAACTGCCTTTCCTATATTTCCCGGTTTATCTATCAACAAAAGCAATCCGTCATCAGATATGACTTTATTCTCATTATGTGAGGATATATGTTTTGCCATCAAAACTTATTGTAGCACGCAAGAATTGCAAGGAGAAGTTATCGACTATCAAGAGCTTGATTTACGAAGTAATCTGCCTTCTTATTTTGCTCTCGAGGAATATGAGCATATCGAACAGGCAATAAGATTTGCTGTTCCTTTTGTCGAAGTGAATCAAGAAGCTCTCTAAGGTTTTCGTTTTTTACTTTATACACTCTATTAATTTGTGAAACCAAAAGTAGTGAATCTAAAAAAACACGGATTTCCTTATGTAAAGCGAGCGCTTGCTTATTTTCTATAAGCCAAGCAAAAGCTGCATTTACCGCTTTGTATTCTGCAACATTATTGGTCGCATTCCCAATTGTCTCCCCAAAACCACAAAGGACACTTCCCTTCTCATCGGTAATATGCACCCCAATTGCTGCTGGACCTGGATTTCCTCTTGCACCACCATCTGTAAAAACGTATATCATACTTTCGAGCTCCTCTTTGATTAAATTGCACTCATTGATCCATTATACCCGTTCTTTCTTAGAATATTTTTCGAAGTTAACCATGTAATTTTTCTTGTCCTGTTAAGCAATTTGCATAAAATTAAGAGAGAGGAGCAAGAAAACTACCTCGTGGAAACATTATACCACCTATCGAATTTTTGCCCAACAAAAACCCAAGACAAATGCAAATAATAATTGCCCTTGTTGGAGAGTTAAAAAGTAATGATCAAACAACCCCAAGACAAGTACTGTTATTAACAGGAAAAATCGCACATGTTGCAACAGAGAGTTTTTTATTCTTTTGTATGTTTTGATGAGAAACCATGTAAAAAAACCAAAACCAAAAATGCCAGTCTCCGCTGCTATAAGTAGATATATATTATGTACTGGTTGCAGTGATGTAAAAAGCGAGGAGGTACTACCTTTTTGAAAAAGTGGTACGTTTGACAAAAAGTTATATAACCCAACACCAAAAAAAGGGCTTGACCAAAACATCGTAACTGCTGTTTGTATAAGATCAGCTCTTCTCACAAATGCCTCATTGGTAAATGCAGTATTAAAAAAACGCGCGTGAAGCGGCGAGAAAAAAAGTACGCTTATAAAGAAAATTGAAAAAAAGAACAGGTATTTTTTTATGTGCTGCATGTTTTTTTGAAACATGAAAAATATTACCACAAGCAAAAAGACAATAATTGCAATCCTACTCATTGTAAGTAAAAGCGCAATTGCTCCAAAAATAAATACTGCGTTATGGACATTTTTTTTATTTTTTGAACCCTGATTAAAAAGTATTATTATCATCGCAATAAGGAGGTACCCAGCTAAAACATTTGGGTGAGAAAATGTGCCATAGGGTCGCAGAAGTAAATGACCATACATAGATACATTTGCAATACCTGGAGTTTGGGAAGTAAATGTCCGTTCTCCAAAGAAATACAACACCCCACCAATAGATCCCTGCTGTATATATTGTAAAAAAGCTAGGAAGGATTCAAAAAAAACTCCTAAAGAAAAGGTTGTGGTAATAACAGGAAGGTGTGATTTTTTTATTGTTCCTGCCACATAGAAACCAAAAAATACATATTCCAATAATTTAATAAACCCGTAAAATCCTGCTTGTGGATTTCTAGAAGTAAAGATACCAAGTAAGATAAAGAGTAGGAAAATACTAAATGGGACATAAGAAGGAGGTAGTGTTATTTTTATTTTTCGAATAAAGAAAAATGAATATAGCCAAACAAAAAATAAAAGAGCAAGCAATATGTCGGTGACATATACAGTAGGGGAGAGATAATCTATACGAAGACCAGAAACATACGACCATGATGGCCAGAAATGGCGACCAAGTTGGGTAGGGAGAAAGAGGAGAATGGAATAAAAAATGAGTTTCTGAAGTTTAGTAGCTATATTAATTTTCAATATTGAAAATTTAAATTACTCTCGTGGCTTAACTACGAGAGTACGATCTCTGCCTTCGCCAACAGACTCTGACACAACATCTGGATCGTCTTGAAAAAAAAGATGGACAATACGCCTCTCCCAAGACCTGAGATTTGGCATTGCTACTTCTTTCCCTTCTGCAATAGCTTGCTGCTTGGTTTGCATGGCAAGATTTTCTAGCCAATCAGACCTGTTCTTTTTATAATCTCCAACCTCGACTGAAACACGAATAAATTCACCAACCTTTTTTGATACACAAAGAGACAAGATAAGCTGCAATGCTTCAAGAATCTCACCATGATAACCAATGACCATACCGCTATCTTTTGTTTCAAGCGTTACTTCAACAACATTTTCTTGCACTGCAAGGGAGAAGTCTCCTTCTATCTCAAGCGCTTTCAAAACACCATCTATTACTTTTTCTATTACTTTTTCTTGTTTTGCCATAGGTTTTTCCAATCAGTAAGTCCTCCTAAACCTGCAACATGATACTGCTGCAGTATACCAAAAACCGTGAACGTATTCCAGTATAAAGAGAGGCCTACCGGAAATGTGAAAGATAAAACTCCAATCATAATAGGAAACACATACAGTGATTGTTTTTGAAAAGCAGTTGCAAAATCATCTTTTTTTTCAGCAACTTTCACAATAGCTTTTTCATTTTTTGGCGTACTAAACATCATTTTTGATTGAACAAATTGTAATACTGCCGTAAGAAGAGGAATCATAATAACAACAAGTGGCATTGCCGAAACAAGTTGTGAAGGATTTTGTGCAAGTGGAATACCAAAAAAATGGGCATCCCATGGTTGTGTCAATTGTAGACTTGGTGTATATAAAATCTTTGTATTTATCTCTGCCATTGCTTTTGCTGGATCAAGACTAATCACTTTTGTAAACGCTGGGTATAATCCCCATATAACAATTCCCATTTGCACAATTGCTGAAAGACAACCTGAGGCAGGGTTGACACCGTGCTCTTTATAAAGACGCATTGTTTCCTGATGAATTTTTGAGTTATCTCCTTTATGTCTATCTCGCAGGTTTGAAATATGAGGAGCGAGGTCCTGCATTTTTTTTGACGCACGAAGTTGCGAGGTAATCATCGGATACATGACAAGCCGAATAAAAATAGTAAGAAGAATAATTGAAAATCCAAGCGCATAAGGGATATGCAAAAACAGCAACCCTTGGTACATTACGACCAAGATATTTAAGAGCGGGTAAACAAGTAATTGATCAAACATATTTAAAAACGTAAAGCTAAAAACGAAAAATGCAAAACAACTTAAAATTTAAAATTAATTTGTTTTTGGCTTTGTGCTATTATTTTACGCTTTACGCTTTGCACTTTAAGATTCCATGGTTGGCAACTAAGAATACGTAAGGTTGAAACATATCCTCCCTTAATCACACCGTGCTTCATAATTGACTCCTTAGCGTATTCAGAGCATGAGGGAGAGAATCGACAGATACTTGGTGAACCAAGTGCCATTGTTATAAAAACTGAGAATGTTTTTTGGTAGAGAAGTATGGCAAAAATAAATATGTGTTTCATGTTAGTAGTTTTTCTTTTCTTAATACTTGTTCTATTTCTCTGTAAAGAGAAGTATTTTCAACTTGTGTTGCACGTTTTTTAATATGAAAAAGCATGTCGTTACCCCCACTTACTTTTTCTTGTACTGCTTCTATGTATGCTCTTATTTTTCTTTTAACGCTATTTCTTACTACCGCACGTTTATCAACTTTTTTAGAAACTACAAAACCATACCTGCTGTATGGAAAGTTATTCTTTGAAACGCGAAGCGTGAAGAATAATGCTTGGAAAACTAAAGGTCTTTCTAGCCGAACCCTTGCGCTTAGACGGTACTTTTTTTTAAGCATCCTAAATAGCAAGTCTTTTTCGCTTTTTCTCTCGCCGTCTTTTTAAAACCTTTTTTCCACTATGTGTTTCCATGCGACTACGAAACCCGTGTTTTCTTTTTCTCTTTACCTTCTTAATCTTGGCACGCATTTTTTCCATATATTTGGAGTATAACAAGAATTACTGTATTTGTAAATCTTTTTCCTTATTAAAATATTGATATAGTCTTATCCACTTTCGTCTTCTTGACAAAAAGTTATCCACACTAGTAAAGTCTCCATACACAATATATGGAAAAAAATCTTCCTGAGCTTTGGAAAACAACCCTAGGAGAAGTAGAAACAGAGGTATCGAAAGCACACTTCCTCACTTTTTTTAAAAAAACAGTGCTTCTCTCGCTAGAAAACAATACGGCAACCATTGCGACACAATCATCAATTGGCATTGATCTTTTACAAAAAAGGTTTTCAGAGATTATTAAAAAAACGCTCAAAAAACATACAGGGCAAGACTATATATTAACATTTGTGGCAAAAACAATACAAGAAAAAATAAAAGATAACACAGAAGGACCACTCTTTGAGGAAAACCAAACACCAATTTCTATTGCTAAACCATTTATTTCTCGCTCTCTTTCTCGTGTTCGTCCAGAGTTTCGATTCCAAAATATGGCTGTTTCCTCAAGTAATCAGCTTGCGTTTGTTTCAGCACAAACAGTTGCAAAAAACATTGGCCATTCGTACAACCCACTTTTTATTTATGGTCCAACCGGGGTAGGAAAAACCCATTTAATGCAAGCAATTGCAAATGAGGTTTTTGAAAAGTATCCAGATAAAAAAATTCTTTATATTACAAGCGAAGAGTTTACCAATGAGGTTGTTGAAGCTATTCGGGGGAATGATACATCGCGCATGAAAAAAAAGTTTCGAAGCACAGACATACTTATTATCGATGATGTGCAGTTTATTGCTGGAAAAGATAGAGTACAAGAGGAACTCTTTCATACATTTAACATTCTTATTGATAATGCCGCACAAGTAATCTTGTCTTCTGATAGACCACCACAAGAGATTAAAAAACTTGAAACAAGATTATCATCACGTTTCGCATCAGGGTTAATGGTTGATATAGAACCACCCGACTTTGAACTGCGAACTGCCATTCTTCTTATAAAATCAAAAAAATATGACGTTGATTTACCAATCGAAGTAGCAAAGCTTATTGCAGAAAAAACACAAGATGCACGAAGCTTAGAAGGAGTAATGCTTAGAATTATTACTGAAGCAAAAACGAAAAATGAAGAAATAACAACATCGCTGGTGCTAAAAATTATTAGTAATCAAAAATCTGAGGAGGGTATGCATGTTCACCCAGACGATATTATTAAAAAAGTCTGTCTTTTTTATAATGTAAAACCAACCCTAATAAAAGGGCCAAAGAGAGATGCGTATCTTGTAAAAGCTCGGCAGATTATCATGTTTTTATTAAAAAAAGAGCTGGGACTTACCTTTGTTGAGATAGGAAACATGTTGGGAGGACGCGATCACACAACAGTCATGTATGGTATTGATAAGCTAGAAAAAATGTTATCAACACCAAATGCGACAAAATCGGGTATTTCTCTGGAAATCATGGGGATAAAAAAAATATTACCAGAGTGAGAAAAACGTATAAACAATCTATACCCATAGTTATCAACAGGTTTTCCACATTTTTACACGCTCGCGTTCTTGCTTTTTTCCACTTTTCCCATTACACTACTACCACTACAAATAGAACTATCGCAGTATGAAACTACATATATTATCTGAACATATTCAAAAAAAGCTTTCTTTAATAAATAAAGCAATCTCGTCTCGTACACAACTTCCTGTGTTACAAAATATGCTTTTACAAGCAAAAGAAGGGAAGCTGCACATAAGCAGTACAGATTTAGAAATAGGAATTAATATAAAGATTGCCGCAAATATTGAAGAAGAAGGAGAAATTACAGTACCAGCAAAACCCTTCTCAGAACTTATTGGAGCGATTGCGCAAGAAAAAATATCTTTTGAAACAAAAGAAAAATCCCTTATAGTAACAACAAAAAAAACAAAGAGCACCTTTCAAACAATATCTGCTGATGAATTCCCAAAACTCTACGAGGAAAAAGGGGAGCAGATAGCAGAGATAAAACAAGAAATGCTTCAAAAAACCCTTTCATACATTTTGTTTGCAGCAAGTATTGATACAACACGACCAGCTCTTTCTGGAGTATATATAAGAAAAGATGAGACAAGTTCGCAAAAAAGATTTTTTATTGTTACAACAGACGGATATAGACTTTCTTTAAAAGTAAATGATATTCCGTTTCGTTTTGAAAAACCATTACTTATTTCAGCACGAGTACTCAAGGAAGTAATGGGAATAAGAGGAGAAGGAGAACAGAAAATAAAAATCCATATTATTGAGAAATCAAATCAAATATTGTTTGATGTAGGAGACATGGTTATTGTTGGCCGATTACTTGAAGCACAATTTCCAAGTTATGAAAAAATAATTCCTCAAGAAGCAACAACAAAAGCAGTATTTGATAGGCAAGATCTAGAAAAAGCTGTTAAAATCTGCTCGATATTTGCAAGAGATTCTGCCAATATTGTGCGATTTGAAGTTGGAAAAGGAAGTATTAAAGTTTTCGCAAATGCACCACAAACCGGAGAAAATACTGTTGAGGTAGATGCAGAAGTTTCTGGGGAAGAAGGTGAAATCGCTTTTAATGTGCGTTACCTTCTAGATTTACTGGCAAATGTACAAGAAGAAGAAATGGTATTGGAGATGACAACGTCAACAAGCCCTGGTGTTTTTAAAGTGAAAGACGATCCAACATTTCTTCACCTTATTATGCCTATTCGTGTGCAGACAGACGTGTAAAAGCGCTATTTGTACTCAAGAATAATACCCTGTATATCGATGTTGTTTTCTACAAACCATTTTCTTGCTTCTTCATAATCACGATCTTTGTTTGGTGTTTCTGCATAGACAATAAGGTGTTGTTCATTAATATATTCTATGCTGAAAAAAGAACTATCAGCAGGTAGTTTTTGTAAGATTGGTGTATTTGCAACCGATTCTCTTTGTTCCTGAAGAAACTCTTCAGTTTCAAACCCACGACCTTTTCCTTGTGGTGTTGGAGTGGGAGTTGATTGGGGGATAAATATAGTGGGTGTGGGTTGAGAGGAAATAATGGGTGGTTTTTGTTGAGGAACGTCTTTTCTAGAAAGTAAGAAAAAAACAAAAGGAATAAAAAGAAGAAAAAAGAGAAAAAGAATGATTTTTTTACTTCTTATATACATACATTTTATTGCGTTGGTGTTTTAATAAGTCGAATAAACCCTTTTACAATAGTTCGCGACGGTCTGTTTGCCTGGTCATAAGGAATAAGCTTATTTCCTTTAATATCCCAACTTTCTGTTGCAAAATCAGTTGCAGATTGTGCTACTTCTACAACATTTCTCTTTTTATCGATAACTATAGCAACATGCCCAATGTCATTTGCAGCGCTCCCAAGAGAAATTATATCACCTGGTTGTAGTTGGTCGACATCACTTTCGCCAAAGGTTGCAAAAATATCAGTGCGAGCTTTCGCACTTGCAACCCAATCTTGCGCGTTACCGTTTATGAGGTTTATTTCGTTTCCAAATCCTGCTTTTTCAAATGCAGCCCAAACAAACTCTGTACATTGTAAATAATCTGGGTCTCTTGCCTGATCGTATTTTGGATTAGCCATCTCACTCCAGCAGTGAAATCCAATGTAGTGAGCCTGTGGTCCACCATGTAGTATACCTGGATCACAGTATGGATTTGTCATACCTTGCCTAGTACTATGCACAAGTTGCGAAGCAATTTGACGAGCACTACTCGCAGCGCGTTCTCCGCCTTGACCTACAGGAATAATGGCTCCACTACTTCCACTATTCCCACCAGTTGAGGATGTAAGTTGTTGGCAGTTTTCAAAATCTTTCTGTGCCTCGGCACCATAGTTATATCCACCATATTCACACGCACCATAGTATCCACAAACGGATTTATTAACCTCAGAAGAAGTTGTTGGTGGATTTCCTCCATTTTTAGCAATTATTACCCCAGCGCCTAAGTAAATACTGGTTCTGACATCACAAAAATCTTGCATGGTTAAGGATTCTAGAGTTTTTCCTGCAAGTTCTGCTCCTTTTTTTACTCCCTCTTTGCTGTATGCATCAGCACGAGCACTTGGTAGAATAGTTAATGGAGGTTGTACTTGCATAAGGCCTAGAGCTCCTGTTGAAGAAGCGCCACCACTGCCTCTGAGACCAAAATGCACACATCCAGTATTAGTTGTTATGCCAGTACTACTAAAAGCATCGTGGTCATCTTTTGCATTAATGGTAAAGTCTTGGGATTCATGCATAGCAAGCGTTGCTAGCACTGATGCTGGAATACCTGATTTAGCTGAAACTTCCTGAAAAAGTGAAATTAATTTGTTGCTTCCAATAGGCTTACTCGTTCCGGCTCGTGTAAATAGGCAATTCGCAAGTGGCTCATTGCTGTTATATTCTGGCGATGCTTCGATATTTGTTGCCGGGCCAATGGCCAGAACAAGCAAGAGGGTAGAGACAGCAATAAAGAGAAGCGGTCCTACAAAAAATAAGAGTAGTCTTAACATTGCTTGTCGGGCAATTTTACTGCCTATGCTTGAAAGAGGGTTGCCTGGTTTAAGCAGCCTTCTTGCTCTACCAAGTCCCCTGAACGGTGGTTTAGGTGGTCTTATAGAAGATCCGCGAATGTTCACTCTTGGTATTTGGGGAGAAGGAGGCCGACCAGGTACAAAAGTTACAGGTGATGTTCTTGAAGGAAGAGGGGAGGTTGAGATTCTTGGTGGTTGAGGTAAAACAACAGGACGTGCTTGGGATAGAGGAGGAGTATTTGGAATAGGTTTCTCTTGTGTATCAACAGGTGATGTTTGTTCAGACTGCGCAGGAGGTGTTATTCTTGAAGGCTGTAAGGTTTCTGTTACATTTATGTCTGGTGTTTGATGAAGTTTCTCCTCAACATGCGGGATATTTTTTTCTTCGTTATGTACGGGAGGTTCTTGGGTAATTGCAGCTTCTGCCTCTTTTTGTAATGCTTCTTGTTTTTTCCGCTCCGCAACTCTGACAATTGCATTTTTAATACCTTCATGTTTTTCTGCATACGCGCTTGCTTTTTCTGGAAACCTTTTTGCAAATTTCTCCCAATGGTGATCACGTACCTGTTGTACAATTTTCTCTTCATCCTCTTTTGTAATTTTTGGATTTTGTTTTTTCTGTTCTGCAATAAGCATTTGTGAATGGTATTCTATACGCCATCTATGAGCAACAATCTCTGGATCTTCATCGAATTTTTTGTGTATTACTACACGTTGTTTATCGCGTTCTTTATCGTAGCGTTCTAGTCGCTTTGCAAAGTGGGGATCTTCACGAAATGTTTTTTCTGTTTCTTCAAAAAGTGTTGCTTGCTCGGGTTTTTCAAGTGAACCATATCGGTAGTCAATCCACTCCTTGCTTTGCACTTTTTCGGTATCGTTTTTTCCAGGAATTTTTTTTAGTTTTTCTTCTGCTTTTTTCTTGAGCATTTTTATATAGTCGCCATCCTCCTCTAAAGTTTTTGGTTTTTGCAAAAAGGCTGCGGCAAGAAAGGGGAGTCCAACAAGTTCAGACGGAATACTGGCTGGAGCAGTAGATCCAGATTGTTCACTCTGTTTTTGTTCGTGGGTTTGTCTAAGGTAAAAGTATGCATCTTTTATTTCTTTTCCAAGCCAAACAGACGTGTCTTTTAGGTTGTGGGTATTTGCCCATGCATCAAATTCTTGTTTCAGCTGAAAGTGAGCTACTTCTGGATGTCGATTAACAAACGAGTTCCATTCTTGTGCGCGAGCATCCGCTGCTCTTGGACGAGTTGTAATCATCTGTTCAATAGCGGTGAAGTTTTTTATCTGAGGATCCATAATTTAGCGTTTAGTTATTAGCGTTTAGCGTTTAGTTAACTATGCCCTAAACGCTATTTTCTAGACGCTGATTTGTATTTGCTTGTTGTTTTTGAAGGAGTTCTTGGGGGTTTGAGGTAATAAGCGTGTGCTCAAAGGATGCAGCAATAACTTTTATTGCAACATGATTTTGCCCTGCAAAGAAAAGTCCTTCTCCAATACCAGAGGCAAGGAGTAGTTGTTTTTCCCCTTCGGAGAGGAAAAAGGTTTTGCTAATAATATCGATTTCTGATGCCCCTTGCTTAAGAAGAATTTGGAGCGAGGAATTGGAAAGGACTGCTTTTCCGTAGTTTGTTGATAAGAAATCTTCGACATCTTGGGTTGCGGTTGTAAGACCTAAGTAATATTTTCGTGCTCGTTTGGCAATGCCATAGACAAACGATGCACTGTCCTCATATTTCATCATATACCACGCTTCGTCTAGCACAAGGATACGTTTTTTTAATTGTTTTCGGACCTTTGTCCATACAAAGTCTAAAATGATGTGCATAGCAATTGGTCGCAGTTGATCCTCAAGCGCTTTGAGAGAAAATATTGTTAGTGGATTTTTGAGGTCAAGATTTGATTGTTGATTAAATATACCAGCAAGACTCCCTTTAATAAATTTTTCAAGCCTTAAGGCAAGTTCTTTAGAAACTGGATCTTCCATACCAAGGAGCACCTTATACAAATCTTCCATTAAAGGTGGTTCTTTTGTTTGCGTTGCTGGGTCTTGGGTAATGCCTTTTTGTTGGTATGTTTGGACAAGCGCGCGGTCCAAAATCGCATCGTGCGATGCATCTAGCTCGCCTAAAACAATTTTTAAGAGCGCGTGGAGGGAGAGTATTTTGAGCCCAAGTTCATTTTCGCCCTCTTCATACATACCGGATAAATCAAACGGGTTAATTTTAATAGGAGATGAAGGAGTAAAGTTAAGACATTCTCCATGAAGCGCTTCTGCAAGAGTTTCATATTCGCCCTCTGGATCAACAATAATTACTTCGGTTCCTAGCATAAATTGGCGTAACACTTCTAGCTTAATGCAGTACGATTTTCCTGATCCAGATTTGCCAAAGACAACCTGATTAGCGTTTTCAAGAGAAAACCGGTCAAAGATAATAAGAGAGTTATTCTGTAAATTAACGCCATATAAAATGCCCTTGTCCTGGGTTAGCATAGCAGAGGTAAAAGGAAACATTGATGCAAGGGACGTTGTGTCCATGTTGCGTGTCATAAAGAGGCGGTCTTGTCCCAAGGGGAGGGTAGTTTTAAACCCTTCCTCCATTTGCAGTGTTGCTGGTTTTGCAAGAAGCAACAAGCTTGCCAATGTTGTAAGAAGTTGTTTGACTGCGCTATCGAGGTCTGCTTCGTTGTTAGAGTAGACAGTAATATAAAGGCTAAAAAGAAAAAAGCGCTCAAGTCCTTTTGCAAGTTCTTCTTGAAGACCAAGTGCGTCTTCAAGTGCAGCAGTCACTGTTGGGTCAACAGCTTTCCCATGTTCTGCTTGTGATCCAATTGTCGCTTCCATTTCGGCTATTTTACGCCTTAGGTCAGAAAGAATATCGGGTGATAACGCAGGATAAATAAACATAGCAGTATCGAGCTCATGATCAAAATCGATTAAAGGCGAGAGCCAATTAGAAGAAACAAAGCGTGGGTACCCGACAACAAAAAACGTACGGGCAATTTTGGTGCCAATACGAATAGAGCGAAAATCAACTTCAACAGAAGATGGTGCGATAACATCAATAACCGAGGTTGCTCCAGCTGCTTGCACTGGTCGATTTTGCTCTTGCTTTTGCTCAGGTGTTTTTTGTTTTTTTCCTAAACCAAACATACGTTTATTACTTACTTCCAGTTTGCGTTGATAAGCCAATGTTGTGCATATCAAGTGACGCGCCATGCTCATCGTTATACACAGCGTAGAAAAGTTTTATTAAATGATCTGTGTCTAAAATTTTGCTTCGTAGTCCAAGTCTTCCAAGCTGTCCCAGCACAGACTCTGCTTTTGTGTGAAGACCAGCTTTAGCTTGTAGAAAAATATCATCTTTTTTCATAGCAACACCCGTTACTCCTTTTTCGAGAAACGAGAATGAGAGAACAACATAAAACGTTTTATCCAAAACAGTATTAACTTTTATAAGATCTTGTACATATGAGCGATACTGTTGAATGTAGGAGATTTTTTTCTCAAGCTGTTTGACTTGGTGATCGCTGCCTCCCTTTGGGAGAGCAGAGATTTTTGCAAGCTCGGCATCAAGCCGTTTTATATAAGAAGAAATATCAACGCGTTTATTGCGGATAAGAATTTGAATAGGAAAAGAAAGGGAATTAAGCAGCGACGCAAAAGCAAAAATTTTTGCCCTTTGTTCTTCAATAGAAAGGAGGGAAAAATTTGTTGCCTGTACTTCTATGACCAGACACGCGCTTCCTCCCAAAAGCAAGACAACATCTTCTCGAATGTCCGTTATTTCAGTAAATTTTTGTGTCGATGAATGAATTTTTTGGGCAGTGTTCATAGATTAATTACTTGGAAAAAGTGCCTGACGCAACTCTTCTCTTTGGTCAATACTTGTTACCTCTATTGGGTTTATAATCTCCCCAGTCATAGTAAGCTCAAGTGCATCGAATTTTTGCGCACCTTGGGGATCTTCAAATTCAAGATGGTACACACCGTTAAGAAGCGGTGTTGCAGATGCAAACTGTCCTAATTGGTTTGTTTTAAATGCCCGGACAGGATTACCATCTGTATCTTTTACCTCAACTAAGATATTTGGCATACAGTTGCCTCGGGGATTTTTGATAATGCCAGTAAGAATATTTGGCGAATCTGGAATTGGAACCCCTGGTGTTTTGGCAGTTCTTGCTGGTACAGTTTTAACAATTGCTTGCGTTGCGACTTTTGGCGGCGGCGGTGGCTCAATAGGCGCAGGGGATAGGGTTTCTTGTTGGGATTTTTGTTGTGTGAGTATTTCTTTAAGCTGCAAGAGTTCTTTTTCAATAGCCTCTTTTTCCATACGTGATTTTTCGAGTTCTTGCACAAGCGAGTCATACTGTGCAGATTGTTGTTGTTCGACAGGCTGCGGTGCGGGTTCTGCTGGTTGGGTAATTACCTCCAGCTGTGGAGTTTCACTTGGCTTTTCTGGTGCTGGAGCAGTTTCTTTTGGCGGTTCTGCTACTGTAACGGGAGGAGGAGTTGCAGCTACTTGTTGGAATTGCTCTGTATGTAATTGGTTTGGTTGAGAGAGGTTGTATGCTTGCGTAAAGTGCATGTGTTCTTTTTGAAAGACATACTGATTAGGATTAAAAAGAGCTTTGAGAAAGTGGATAATCATCACGTCCATAGGTCGTCCTTCAATGGGGAAAAACGCGAGCGCAGCACCTACAAAACCAAATATGATGGCAAGAGGAAGTTTAATAAATGCGGTAAATGGAGAAACATAGGTAAGCCACGCAAGAAAAACCCCGCACGCAAGGTAGGCAAACTGTTTTATTGTCATGTTACCAATCAACTTAAACTGAAATCCAGTAACATCCTGGGGAATAGGATGATTTTCCATACACGAAAAGGATATATCGTGAAAAATCCTATTGCAAGATTATCAAAGTGGGTCAAAGGGGGTATAAAATCGGGAATTCTTGTGAAAAGTGTATCGTTTAATGTTATGTTGTAGAAGCTGGAGAAGGAGTACTTATTTGCGCTTCATCTGCGGGAATAATATGTGTTTCTTGTCCATCGCGTACTTTATACATTCTAACACCTTGAGAGGTAACGGTTGTTTCTACAACCTCGCCTTGTATTCCTGGAAATTTAGTGTGTTGTATCGCGGTACCGAGAATAAAGTTGGTTTCAACTGTTTTGACTTGTTCCTGTCCTTTCAAAAACTGTGTAGTTGGCTCTAATTTTTCATATGCTTCTTTGAGGTCTCCTAATAATTCAGTTGCTGTTTGATAACGGTCAGCAGGATTTGGAGAAATGCCTTTTTTTAGAATAGGTCGTAATGGTTCTGGGACAGAATCAGGAATTGTAAACTCTCCCTTTTTATGGGCATCATAAAGTTCTTGTGTTTTTTCATCTAAAGATTCAGCTTTTGATTCGTAGGGATAGACACCAGTAAGTATGCGATAGAGAAGTATAGATGCTTCATAGGTATCAGTACTTTCTGTCGGAAGTATAGGTGATTCAAATAGTTCCGGAGGAATAATGTAGGCAGATCCGCCCCCCCATGCTCGTTCATAGATACCGCCTGGCCCTTTGGTAATAACAGCATCAAGATCATAAAGAAACCCTTGGCCATCTTTATTAACAAGAATATTTTCAGGACCGACATCTAAGTGAAGTATGTTATTTTGATGAAGATCTTGTAGGGCTTCAACTATTTGCATAGTGAGTGCAACAGCTGTAGTTGGTTCAATTTGTCGTTTGTTTATTAGGTAACGATTTAAATCAGTTGATGCTAAAGGATAAATCTTATAAATATTATCTCCTTCTGTCTCAATTTTATCTTGATAAACAAGGAGATTTGGATTTGATGCTATGGCTTTTACAGCGTCTTCAGGATCTTCAACATCAGGAGGAAACCCGCTATTCTCAGCAAGATACTTTAGCGCATATTTATTGACACGTTTGAATGCAAGCAATGTATCTGTCTCTGTGTTATAGCCGGCAAAAACTTCTCCTAAATATCCTGACCCCAATGGTTTATCAAGACAAATAGTGTAGTTGTCTTTTATAAAAGTATCGGTACTCGTTTGTAGATCGGAAAGCTCATATTGGAGAGGGGGGACTTCAGTAAGATGCGTAGGTTCTCCTGTAGGTTTAGGGAGTTCAGTTGTTACTGCAGCATCAGTGGTGGAGTAATGTCCAATTCGTTCGCCAGGTCCTCGAGTTCCAGCGTGTCTTGCCCTGTAGTCCTCAAGAGCAGATTGAAGATGAGACCAGTCTTTAACAATTAATTTCCCTTTTTCTCCATATTCGTAATCTTCTTTTTTAAATCCAAGCCAAAACATGCCTGAGTCAAAAACTCTTCTTGCTTCTTCTTCTGTTGGTGTGAGGTTTCTTACAAAGTAGCGAAGGTTATTTTCAAGCATTCTTCTAAATATTTCTTGATTCTCAGTAGTTATTCGTGCAGAAGAAGCAATTGCTTGGTGGAGTTCATCAAGAGAGGCTGTTCGTATGAAGTTGTTAAGCTTTTCATCAGCAAATGCATCAGAGTAGGCACCTTTGCCAGTCAGAACTTCAACCAGGTATCTTCTTGGAGAAGAATCGCTTCGTGTCGCAATTGTCCCAACTGTATCTAAATTTGGATTTATTCCATCACCCCGGATCATTGAAATTTTTTGCCCAATCTCCATGTCTTCCCCCATAACTGCTCTTGAGTTGTAGCCTCCTATAAGAGCAATTGCTTCTGCAGTATATCCCGTATTCCATCCTCCGGTTACAACTCTATTCCAAGTACTATTCCAACGTGGATTATTTTCTGGATGGTAGCGTTTTCTGCGGAGATATAATTCTACAAAATTGCCTAACCTTCTATCTAAAAAGAGATAGTCATTTTTCATCATTTCTTCTGGAAGACGATCCTGCACACCTCTTAATGCATCAAGGTGAGGGTTGACATCAAATTTTTCAAACAGGTTTACAACGGTTTTTGGATCAACTCGCAAAAGATCAGCGTCTTCAGACTCGATATAGAGTGCTTTTGTTTGGTTAGTGCGACGCAGCGATCGTAAGAGAGTTAAGTCTGTAATAACTTTTCTTGCATGACCAACATTATTAAAAGGAGGATCAAATGCAACGTCGACAAAATTAATGCGGTAATTTTCACCCTGCGCCTTTTTATCAGCAATAAATCGTTCAATTTCGGCAACGCTATTATCTGGTTGTGTTCCTGTTTTTCTGTTTATAATAATATTAATTTCGTAAAGGCTAGGATCTAGTTTCTGTCCATTTTTGTCTGTTTGTGCAGTATAAAGATCTAAGGTTTTATAAATAATTTTTCCTTCCATCCAGGCTGGAATATTAACAGCAACACGACATTCCTCACCCATTGGTTGCATCGCAGGAGTGTTTGCAAGGGATTCTAAATATGCATGGTATTGTGGGTTTTCGACTGAGAGCTTTTCTAGGTAATTTTTGAGCACCTTTCGTTCTCGTTCAACGCTTCGTTGAATAGGCGCACCCTCTTTATCTACAGATATTACTTTTCCACCTACATCTTTTATTTTGCTATACGTATGTAGGCGTGAAGGGTCTGCTCTTAACCACTCCCGGAGAGATTCTAGTGTTTGTCCGTCATAATATACAGATTCAAATTTCTGCTTTTCTGGATCTGAAGGAGAAGGTGCATTTTCTGTAGGCGTTTTATTTTCTTCACCTGTTTGTGGGGGAGTTCTAGGGTCAGTAGACTCAGGAGCTCCTGGTTCTACAGGCCCCGTTTCTATTGGTGCAGCAGGTGGTTCTGGTGCTGTTTTGGGTTCATCAACAGGCGCTCCTTCAGGCGTTTCTGGTACACGAACAGGCTCCTCTTCTACTGGAGCAACAGGCGGCTCTCCATTTTTATCTCCATTTGGATCTGGTTGGAGATTCTCTGGTTTACCATCCTCTTTTGGTGGAACAACTTTTGGTGTCCCTCTCTCTTCGTTCTTATCCTCTCCGCCCTGGACAAACTTCTTATAGAAAATCTTGTCAGGCGTTGGGTGGAGCTTGGGTTTAGTAGGATTAAAGGAGACGCGTCGTTGCAGAATGTCGGCCCCTTTGAGCGCAAAGTCTAAAAGTCGCGGTTTTTGTCCAGAGAGAAGTTGCGACATTTCATTTTTATGCTTTGGCGAAAGTTGGCTATTGACGCCTTTGTATTGCATGATCAACTCATCAATGGGTGTTCGTCGTATATTTTTTAATTGTTGGTACATTTGTGTTAATACTTTATCTTTTGGTAATTGGGATGTCTCGTCGGGATTCACATACTGTGGTTGATCTACAGTTCGAATTGCTTCAATTGCCATACTGTAAAACTGTGAGCGAAGTGAAATGAGTTTTCTACCCATCTGATCTCTTTGTGCTTGCGGAGTACTTTTATCTTTCATCACGTCCTCAAGCTCCTTCATTTGTTGGCGGTATGATTTTGTTTCTCCCGCTGTTTGCACTGCTGGATCAGTAATATCTAAAAGTTGATCTGCAACAAGAGTAAATGCATACAAGTCTGTTTTTGGCAGCTCTTTTGGTTTTTGCTGCTCATCAAAGTAGTGTTCGTAATCACCCTCTACGTAGGATGGCTCTCCAACGTGCGCAACTTCTGTTTTGACATCACGGCGAAAAACACGATCAAGTCGTCCTTGAGCTTGTTGGGTTAGTTGTTCGTTTTGTCCATTTACATAGAGTGCTCGTTTTGCCTCAACAGCCATAAGGGTATAGTGTGGTTGGTCCATGCCAGGAGTTTGTTCAATGGTATCAAAAAGCGTATCTTTCTGATCTTTGTAATTTCCAGGAAGTCTTAGACGACTCTCAACTTCGTCAAACATCCGTTTTTGATAATCAGTTTCAGACTCACTTTCTATTTTTGGAGTGAGTGTTTTTGCCTTACCAACTAATGTATCTGCCAGTTTTTCTTGTTCGGGATACTGTCGTATAAAGTCTTGTGGTGCAATACTGTTTTTCGTATCCGCGTAATAGGGGAGCCTTGGTTTTGGCGCTTCGGGTGCCTTTGGTTGTTCTGCGTGTGATTCTCCCATAAAATATCCTCCTTATCATTTAAGCGTATTTGTAAGATACAATGCAAGTGTTTTTTTGCTTGACATTTATATGCAATTCCTCCACTATGAAATGAGAGGAAAAAATGTAAAAAAATGCCAGTTGGAAGCGGAGAAGGAGCGGGAGTTCCAAAACCAGCAGTTGCAGCAGAAGGAGCAGGTCATAAAGCAGCCCCAAAAAAAGAGGGGCTTTCTCCTGTCGCTTCTGAACAAAAACCTAAACCAGAACAAGAGCGACATAAACATCCCTATTATAAAGACACAAGAAATGGTGTTGCCCCAGAAGATTTCCTAAAAAAATATCCAGAACAAGAACAACTCGCAGACGACTTAACGACAAAAGCAAAAGAAGCGCTGCCAAGAGAAGAGCACGAATCCGAAGTAGATTATCAAACTCGTATGTATAACGAACTTGAAAAGCGCTTGCGATTTACCGGTGATTTTCGTGGTACATCAGATGAGTTATTTGCAATTGTTGAAAACCATCCAGATATGACCCAGCAGCATTACACGCTTATGGCTGTTGAGGCAAAGCGTGCAGTGCATTTGAAAACAGAAAACAAAAGACTTGAAGAAGATGCAAGAAGTCGTTTGGGAAGACTCTTTCGTCGGGATGTCAAAACTGAGGTAACGCACATAGGAGATCCATCATATGTAGAGGGTGATTACGAACACTACTTTGATGAGCAGCAAAAACCAAAAGAATTGCCTAAAACTGATTTATATGCCTTCACGCTTGTTGCAGATAGATTGCTCGATGTTGTTGACCCGGCAACGCAAGCACAAGGTGAAGGAAAGAGTTATCGAGAGCAAATGAAAGCGCTTGAGGATGCGTTAGGTGATAAGAATGCAACGCAAGCACAAAGAGATCAAGCAGGAAGACAGCTCATCTCCCTTCGATCCCAATTTTACTCCATGACAATTGAGGCTGTTCGTACTGTAGATCAACCGCAGTATGTGAATCCCGACGCAGAAACACAGTCACCAAAAGATAGGGTGCTTGTACAAATGTACGACAAGCTTAAGCTAGTACGTAGTAGTTCAATAGATGATCTGGTCGATCAGTATGAAGGAGTAGGAACGGGGATGAGTGATAAGCGTAAAGCAGAAATAAAACAGCTGCTTTCTGGCAGGAAATCGCAGCTTTTGGATTTTGCATTAAAAGGAGCTGATTTAATGCAGCGCAGGATTTCCTATAATCCAAAACTGCATGATGTACCAGATACGATTCGTTATAAAAAATTCGTCCAGGGTGGAGATGATGAAGACGAGGGATTAGATATAAAGATACCAACACCACCTCCAGGTGGGAATCGTCGGCCAGAAGATCTTCAGCCAGGACCAACCGGAAATGGAGAAGGAGGAGAGCCGCCTGTCACGCCAGTAGAAGACGAGTCTGTTGTGGAACCAGAAACTCCCGAGGGGGCACCTGTTGATGAAGATGGAGGGGAGCCTCAACCACCAGAACCCCCACCAACAGAAGAACCTCTTACATTGGATTTAACCCTTGGTGCAGGCGCACTGCATGATAGAGAGCCACAAGAAATTGTCGAAATTGCACGGCATGGATTTGCCCATGATACAGCGCAAATTCCAGTTCCCGCAAGTAGGCTTGGTCGATTTGGCATGTATTTGCGGCATCCACTGAAGTTTGGTTGGGAAAACACGCTTCGTCGCAATGTCACAGAAAAGCAGTGGATCAGGTGGGCAGCAGACATGGAGCGAATTGCCAAAGGTACGGTTAACGAACAAACAGTACCAGTTGAGTTAACAGAAAATCTTGTAAGCCAAGCGCTTGATCAAGGCCGTGCAATGCGGGATGGGCAAAGCTGGTGGCGTAAACGAGTTTGGGGTATGTCTGATATTACAAAACGAGTATTTGGGGTATCGCAAACTTCTGAGCAAATCTTTGCCAAGCGATGGTTAGAGGGGCAAGTAGCACAACCACCAGCTGCGCGTGATCAAACGCTGCAAGCTGTTACCGCGCGAACCCTACAAGAGCAGACAAGTCTTGGTGAGCGATTTGCAGAAAAAAGAAGTGGCATGACGACTAATCAGGCAAATCGATTGGTCTTAGCTCGAGATGCTGGTGAAACGCGACATGAGGTGCCAGAAGAAATGCGGGAAGAGGTAAATGCGCGGCTTAAAGCAATTGTCGAGCGATATGCTAATCCCAATGCACAAAATAGATTGCAAACAGATGAAGCACTCGTTGCAGAGGTAAATCAATATATGCTGGGAGATTTTCTAACCAATTTACCGGCCAACATGCAAGGAGAATTTAGTGCGCCAGAAGTTGCGACAAATATTTTATCTCTAGCCCAGCAGGTAAGGGATAATTGGGATCGTTATCAAACAACCACAGTGCCAGTTAATGGGCAAGAGGGTCAAACACAAACAGCGTGGGAAGCAACAAAAATAAACGTGCTCTATGGTCAAGCAGAATGGGGTGGCGTTCGTGGTAAGCAGGAAATGGGCAGAATTAACGAATGGCTTGCACGTCGTCTTGCCGAAAGACCACCATTGCGTGGATCAGGAACAATATCTACTGCAATATCAATGGTATCAGATCTTGGGACATTTGGCGGTTCCTATGCAGCAGGCTGGGTATCAAGTGGAGCGCTCTTTGGCACAAATAATTTAGTAAGAAGTTTAGGCGGCGTTGCCGGCGTTGCGGGAATAGCAGGTCTTAGGGAAACTGGACTTGATTTTGCAGACAGAGGAGGCATTTTTGGTAGGAAATTTATTATTAAAGGAAACTATCAAAGAGAAGTAGAGCAGCTCTCCAGAGAGCAAGCACGAGGAAGAGAAAATCCACCAACTGCTCGCATTCGCCCAGAAATGCAGGCAGTTTTAGTTGATCGTATCCAAGCAGGAAATACAATTACACAACTTGAGCAACAAATAAACCAACAACAGTTAACAACCCAGCAAGCGCGTGAACTCCTTGTGCGATTGGCACGACTGGATGCTCAAATGAGACTTACTGATCTGTCAGGTCAAGAAACCGTTAATTTTAAAGTGCAAAACTACATTCAGTTTACCGAAGGAAATGAAAATCAGGAGTATAGACAACTGAAGAAAGTATTGCTTGATGGTATGGGTAAACTGCAACAGCATGCTAATGGAGATCCACAGTTTCTTCCACAAGGACAGCAGCTTTTTAGTGAGCAATTTAATGCAGATGGTGTATTTGATCGGTATTCAGCGCTTGCTGAAGCCCAGCTTCGAGTCGGGTCTCAAGATGCGCAAGTCAGGCAATGGCTCCAGCGTGAGGGTGGATTTAGTCAGCCACAAACCGATGCAATAGTACAGCAACTTCTTCCAAATATGAACATGCAAATCAATCGAGAAAACGCCTCGCTTCAGGGAAAAGAGCGTATTTTGCGAGGATTACGCAATAGAAGATTTGTTGCAACTGCTGCTGGAACATTTGTTGGTGGTGCAGTAGCAACAGGATTGTTTGAAGGAGGAAAAATTGTTGGCGCAGAGGGCTTGGAAATGGCAACCGAAGGGTGGGACAGGTACTGGGATGACTGGAAAAAAGTGCTAAGAGGAGAAATGCCAGTAGTTATGCAAAATGGTCAGCCAGTTGCTGATGTAACCCCGTTGCAAAGAGGAGTGCTTTGGGCAGAGCAGGCAGCAAATTGGGTTCCGGCAGTTATCGGAGGCGTACAGCAGGTTGATGGGGTAGAGATGAATTTTGGAGCGGGTGTTAGGTATGATCAAGCAAGCGACGCAATTGTCGATACCAGAACCGGGAATGTTATAAGTCTTAAAGAGTTTACATTCAAAACTGAAAATGGAAATCTTGTTATTGAATCAGCAAATCCAGCATTAACAAATCAACAAGCCGCAGATCTTTTTAAACAAAGAGTCATAGATGAAGCAGGAATAACCCTTCATGCAGATGGGCAAAAAACAGTAGATATCTTAACTAAAGCTGGGACACATCCAGATCCGCTTCTACCCAAAACAAAAGTCCCGGATGGTACGCACTGGGTAAAAGATGGCAATACGTACGACTTGGTGACAGACAAGGGAAACAAGGTACTTATTGATAATGCCTCTTTTGATGCAAGTGGAAAAATGCAGGCAGTATCTATCCACAAAGATCTTACGCTTTCTGCTGAGGGTGGTAAGTTAGTTGGTGGTGCTGAGGCGGTCGCTGAATGGGAAAAGCTAGGAAATAAAATTGACAGGAGGGAATGGTACTCCTATAACCAACCAGGTTCACAAGAAAATGAGCTTCGTATGTATGACAGGCGTGATGGTAATGCCGTTGTTTTGGACATGGCCAAAATGACAGAAAGTCACCAGATGGGGCTTCATCCTGAATCGGTTGATGTGCGAGACGTGGTAAAAGCAAAGCAGGCAGTTATCGCGTTTAGCATCCCAGGGCACACAGGAGAACCTATTTTAGTAAAAGTTCCAGAGTCTGGTGAGCTTCGACTTGATCCAGCAGATACAGATCCTAACCACAAAATTAATTTCTATAACGGCAAATCAATGCAAGCAGGAGAGTTTGCGAAAATGGTTGTGAACCAGCAAGAGCTTGCAAAGCTTCCCCAAGGTGATATCGCAACCGAAGTTTACGGCCGGCAGAACGTATTTAATCTAGGGCTTGATGGGAAAAGAGGATTTATTGAAGCAGGAACAGTTGCGCAGCAAGATGGGAAACTTGTTTTTCAATCGTTTGCGACAATTCAAGGCAGTGGTGATTTGACAGGATTAAAAGGAGATGGAACAAACCTTATTGAACTGACAAAAACAATCTCAGAGACTACACCAAAGTTTAGAGTAGAAGCAGGACCATTGCCAGGATTACCAGACATGATGGCAGATATAACAGTGCTTCCATTCCCTGTGAGACAAAACATTGAAAGAAGTGGTCGTGCGGATTTAAGAATAGGTGATACGCTTCGAGAGACAGGCTGGGTAGACCGTGATGCACAACCAAGACAGCCTGATGCTGCCCCAGTTTCAGAAGAGGAAAGACAAAGAAGACAAGATGAACGACAACAGGTTGAGCTTCAAGCACAAAGGGCACATTTAGCTGGAGAACAAAGACGGCTTGAACAGAGACGGCAAAACGGGCAGGCAGATGCTGAAGATGAACAGCGATTACAAGAAATTGCTCGGGAAATGGAGCGACTTAACGCAGAGCTACGAGTAATTCCACAGGAGTTGCAGGAACTTGGTCCTCAAAGATTACAAGCGCGATTTGAAGGAGTGCAAGGTGCAGTCGACAGGAATCATAGGTTTTATGTAGAAAACCCAACTGATAGGATTGATCTAACAGATGAGCAACTACAGCAGCTTGCATCACCATTGCCGTTCTTTGTTATTACTAATAATTCCGTAAATACCAACAGAGTGGTTGTTCCTTGGGCTTGGGAGCTAGGTCCAGAAGGAGCTAATAACACTCGATTTGTTAATGGAGAGTTATCTACAGAGGGGGATTCTGGTCTCTTGGGTGTTTCTGCTGCATCAGGAGAAAATCCAGAAGCACAAGGACGTTTGTATAAGTCGTTGGCAGATGTGGTACTTCGTACCCACCAAGCAAATCCAACACTTTTGCATGATTGGTTAGAAGTGCAGGGTAGACTAGAGCCAGGTAGTCCAGCAACATCATTAGATATGTTTAAGATGCATGATGCTTTGAGAGTTGAGCAAGGAGCTGAACAAGAAGAAACACTTCTTGGATATGATGCTCAAGTAAACGTTTCTCTTCCTGCAATAGAGCATATGTGGGAAGACCGACTCAGAGCATTACGAACAGCACTAGATAATGATCAGCTAACATATGCACAACTGCGACAACTCGAATTTTTATCTCACAGCGTCAACGTTCCAGAAGTAATAACAACCATGCAACAGGGACAAGTTCAGGGCACAACTCCTCAGCCTGTTGCTCGTCCAATACAGCCTTTGACAGGTGCTGTTGCAGCAGCATCTCGTGCAGAAGCAATAAGAAGAATTGTGGCAGGAGAAGATCAAGACACAGTATTAAGCACTTTCCCTCAGGATCAGAGACAAGGAATTTTAGATAGAGTTGTGCATGAACGGGCTACTGCAGGGACACAAACCACTGGCGAAACACCAGGAGTAGAATTGTCTCCTGGAGGCAAGCACTTTCTGAGAAATAATGATAATAGATTAAAAAAACTAGCGCAAAATAAAGAAATCGAGTTGCACGAAGGTCAAACAGCAGGAAAATATTGGTGGCAACAGGTAACATTTGGTTCCCTTCCACAAAAAGACAGCGATCATCTCTTTAGGGGTTATTTGATGGTTGATCCACACGATATGATATTTGCAGTACATGGTTTAGAGTTGTTAGCCGAGGAAAGAAAAAAGCAGGGAAAAACAACTGATTTTAAATGGTTAAAAATGACCTTCCCCCCTGATTTGCCAGCTGATCAACGAGCTAGTTATGGCTCGAATGCTAATAATATAGGTAACTATCCCAATCTCAACCCAACTGATCCAAGAATAGTTATTTATGCAGATAATCCATCTGATATTCAGGAGATATTACAAGCGTTGTCAGCAAATCCAACGTTTCTCAATGTAGTAGAACAAAACAGAATTAAAAAATATGGTGGAAAACCAGAAAACGCTCCGAGAAGACCTGGGACAAATGCTTTTGTTGATACAAATGGCAGAGAGTGGAGGAGTTTAAACTTTAATGATAAACCAGGATATTCCGAAGACGAAGCAGCTGACCCAGATTGGAGAGATAGAAAAATAGGAAGCAGAACCGAATTCGCTCAACATCCCTAAGAAAAAAAGATTGTTGACAAGAGGGTCGTATTTACATACGATTAACTTTATGGATGACAAAACAAAAACACAACAAGTAAACGCGTTAAAAGATCAAGTAGCTTTAGAGCATTTTGTTGACGAGCTTATAAAGCAACGAAACGACCCAAAAGCAAAGCCTGAGGAAACAAAAGCATTGCTGCTTCGACAAATAAACGAGGCTATTAATACACAGCTTGTGAATGTTCTCTCAGAAAAAGACCAAGTAGCACTCGATGAGCTGCTGGATAAAAACCCAACAGATGACGAGCTTAATGCGTTTTTTATAGAAAAGATTCCAAGTGTTGAAGTACAAGTTGCCTCAGCACTGCTTAATTTCCGCGCAGCATATTTATTTACACCAGGAGAACAAGTTGCGGTTCCTCCTCCACCACCTCCAGCACCAGTTCCAGACACATCAAACTAAGCAGCATCTTCAAGTTCATTGTTAGTGATATCTTCGCCTCTAGGGTGGAATTTACTTTCTAAATCTATATGGCATTCGTTGCAGAAGAAGTGATCACCTAAATTATTCATACGATCTTGGGTAATACGTACAAAGTCAGCAGGTACAGCATTGCCTTGCTTCATAGAGCATCCTTCGCTCTTACAGTGGCCTCCAGCACCAGGGACGGTTTCGTAATCAATATTGGCTTGCCCCCGTCTTGCGGTTGGCAGAGCATAGACATGTCCTATCTCGTGCGCAATTTCTGTTTGGATAGTTTGATTTCGTAACTCTGGATCAGCAATGCCGTTCCATATACGTTGTAATGAGATAACGGTTCCCAAATCAGGTTGTGCAGAACCAACAACGAAATGTAAGTTTCCACTATACAAATCTTTGTTCGTAAACACCATTGCATGGTGGGGTTTTTCTATTTGCTCAGGATCAGATCTGACAGCTTGTAATACCATCTGTTCATCAGTTTGATTCGGTCGGTTTTGATTGGGAGGAGTTAACGAAAAAAACTCTGCAGCAGACCTTGGTGATTCGATAATTAAGTTATTTGGAACTCCTATTTCAGCAAGAACTTCTCTTGCAGTTGTTTGTATAAGCTGTTTTTGTTCTGGAGTAATGTCAGCGTCAAAATACAGCTCGACTGGAATATGATATGGCCGTTCAGGATTAACTGTCCGAACCATTTCATGTCTTCCATCTTGCCAGATAAATTCTTGTACAAGAGGATAGTCTCGTGTGCCCCAATACAGATGTCTTTCGGGTCTTCTTGTTTCTCCTATTCGTCCACCTGGAACGGGCGGGGGAATTACCTCTGCGTCAGCTATTTTTACTGGTTGATCTGGTCTTGGAACAGCGCTCCATGGGTCAGTATTTTGCGTCTGTTCATCTGTTGGTTGCGCCCCTTGCCTGTGGGCTTGGTCTTCGTGTTCTCTTTGTCTTTGTGGTTGCTGTGCTTGTTGTACATAAGGAGCAAGAAAAATAAGAAGTTCTCTCTCGCGTGGAGCTAAATTATTTACTCTTCGAACCATCTGATTATGTACGTGTTCTTCTCTATTTGCATCTTCCACAATAGTTTCTGGATTTGTTTCTAGTTTTGCTTCCGCATCGACAAGCTGGGAAACAATATCAGAAGAGTTTGTACCAAAGATGTTGGCAAGCCATTTTATAGCAGGAAGATCTTGTCTAAGCTGCTCATAATGTACTATGCCTTCTTGATTTCTGTGTGCATCAAGAGCAGTTTTAACAAACTTCCTCATGCCTGTCTCTTCCCCTGGTCTTACCTGAAAATAGGTACTGTAGAGTTGTTCTGCAGTTTGGTTTGTAAAACCTTCTGTAGTAACCCCAAGCTTCCCAAGAACCTGGCTCCAGTTTCTTCCCTGTTCTGTCTGGAAAAACCGTTGTGTCTGTTGGTCTTGGAAAAGGCTTGTGGTATTTCGTATCCAGGCTGCTTTTTGCTGATCAAAAACATCACCTTCTTTTCCTTGCCAATGTGCTCGTCTTTCGCCAACTGAGGCGTGTTCAAACACACCATAAGCTTCTCGGCGATCTTCAAATGGTCGAAATACATCTCTTGTAAATTCTGGAAGGATTGCATTAGGAAGAAGCGTTTGTCCACCTATTAAAAGACGCGTCTGTAGACCAACGAGTGGTTCATAGCCTGGTAATTCTCTTCGCGGCTCTCTGGGTTCATGTTGTTGTACTGCTTGCCTTTCGTGAACTGCCATTGTCATATGGCCCATAGAATACACCTTTTACCTTCATATTGCAAGTGAATACCTTTGCTTCGTATACTGGATAGTAGTATGGTATATGTTGCAATTTTTCTTATTGAGCTTCTCATACTTTTTTTTGCCTCACAAATGTTAACTCGTTCTCTCTCTCAGCTCTTTTTTCGAATAACAAAAAGCCAAACAATAACAATCCAGCTCCTCTCCATTCTTTTTTTACCCGGTGTTATTGTGCATGAGCTTGCGCACTTACTTATGGCAAGCATTTTATTTGTGCCAGTTGGTGATATTGAATTTATGCCACAAATAACCGGAGGTGGGGTAAAGCTAGGAAGTGTTTCAATTGCAAAAACAGACCCAGTAAGGAGGGCACTGATTGGGTTTGCGCCAGTGTTGGTGGGTGTTGTGATGTTGCTTGGGACGCTTTTTTACCTTGTTAATCCGGTTAATTTAGCGCCAAATAGCGGTTGGGCCTTTCTTATTATTGCATACATTGCCTTTGAGATTGGCAATACCATGTTTTCAAGCAAGAAAGATTTGGAAGGAACTGTCGAGCTTCTTGTCGTTTTTTGTTTCTTTGGTCTTTTGGCCTATTTTTTAGGGATTCGAGTAGATCTTGCTTTCACAACAGATGTTTTTTCTAAGGAAGCAGTTTCTTTTTTACAGCAAGCAATTTTCTTTCTTTCATTACCAATTGTTATTGATATAGGGGTATGGGGGGTAACAAAAATATTTCTTAGAAGATAGTTTAGCCAGCGCAGTTTTGAAATCCAGCAACATTGAGACACGTTACGCCAGTAACAAGCGCAATAATACTGACAATAAAGGCTGCAAGGAAAATAATGAAGAGTCCAACAATGGCGTAGGTTATTGTGCTTCGTGCACCTTCAAGCTTCTTTGCATCCCCACTTGAGAGAATAAGCTTTATACCGGCAAGCGCAATAAGAATAATCGCTGTTATACCAGCAAAAACAAACGCGGCATACACAAACCGCTGGAAAACAAGAGGAAAACAATCAAGTGTGGCAACATCTGTGCCCTTGGCCAAACAAGAAGCCCAGCCTATAACACGAACATCTCCAGCAGGAACGGCAGGAGCAAGGATGTCTGGTTGACCGGCAGTTCTGGCTAAAAATGTTGCTACAAAAAGAAACATATTGTTATTACAAGCGTAGCAAACAGAGGTAGAGGAGTCAATCTGCTTATGGGGTAAGTGTTGGTATCCTTATGTCAAAGAGGCTGGCACCGGTAAAGAAGTAGACAACAAGATTTAAGATAAAGTAGGATAGAAAGACAATAATAAGGCCAACAACTGCAGCAATAACATGGTTTCGTGCTTCTTCAACGCCACTTTTATCGCCACCTGAGGTGATCCATTTAATACCTCCCCAAATCAAGAAAGCAAGGGCAATAATAATGGCCATGACAAATGCAAAAGTAATGAGTTGGCTTATTCGTACGCCTATATTTGTAGCAGAAAGAGAACAAAGGGCTTTAAATTGACCTGCTTGATCGCAATTAACAATGTTTTGAGCAGAGGCGATAGAAGGAAATGCAAGGAGTGTTGCTATGGCACTAGAGAAAGAGGAAAAGAGTTTCTTCATGTACATTAATGATAAGCGGGTTTTTTTTGTTTGTCAAGAGGTGAAGGGGCTATGGGGTAATAAGCGGTACTGCAAAGAGATTAGTAATAAGCAAAACAATAGCAATCGCAAAAAAACTAACAAAAAGACCAATGATGGAATAGAGTATTCGTCCTCTTGCGGATTCTACTTTTTGCTTGTCTCCTTCAGACATAGTCCATTCTATGCCGCCCCACACAAGAGAAAAAAGCGCAATAACAATTGCAGCAACTAAAAGGGCACGTAAACCAAAGGTAAGAATATTACCACCAAATGAACCAGCAATATCCAAAACATGCCCAACGCTTTTTGGCGTTGGGAATGGTTTGTCACCAATCGTTAAAGCAAGTTCTTTCATAGTTAGCGCTATCAGGGTTTGAATGTAGGTAGACCAAATATGTCTAGGCCAATCACGCGTAATATGCCAATCGATAGTATCATAAAGACAAGCCCAACCAAAGCTGAAGTAATTTTCTCGTGTGCTTCTTTGACGTTTTCTGGGTCACCTTGTGAAAACATAAGTTGGTATCCAGCTGTGATAAAAAGATACGTTGCCCATCCTCCTGCCATGCTTAAGAGTACAGTAAAGATTGTTTTAATAAATTCAGCAGGATCAGTTGTGATATTGCCTATGGCTGTTTTGACAGCTTTGCAATTCCTCCCATCCTTTTGCTCGCAGGGAAATGGGGGGGCTGTTGGGGTAAGAGAAGGAGCAGTACGTGCAGGAGCACTTGTTGGAAGCACGACTCCTGGTTGAATGCATGTGTTAGAGAAGCTTAAAATACAATTATTGTCTAAGCATCTACCTGTGCTTGGATCTTTTCCTGGGGGAGTACATGCTGAAGCAGGGGTAAGTACAGGGGTAAGTGTTGGGCCTCCTGGTGTAATAGTTGGTCCAGGAGTAGGCGTTGCCGACGCCACCACATCAATAGCGTTTGAAATGCAAAGCAGCTTGGATGGTCTAAGACTGCTGATTGTCATTCTATATTTTCCCGGCCGATTTATACCGGGAATTTCGATATTTTGCGTCTGGGAAATATTAAAAATATGCACCCCTGTTCCTGCTGGTAAACCATCTGCTGTTTGAAATTCTAGTTTTGCTTGTCCAGTAAAAGCAGAAGGGAAATCAATAGTTGTCATAAAAGGCTCTCCCATAGTTGTAGTTTGTGGAATAGTTGCCGTACACGTTGTGGGAGTTTTTTCAATTGTAAATGTGTTAGTGCCGCATAATGGATCACTACCAGTTGTATATAGAAAAAATTCAAAAGAATGGGACCCCTCACGATAGCTGCCTATTTGCACAGATGTTCCATTAATGGGGGTTGGGTTAAAAATTTTACTATTGTCCTTATCTATTTTAACATAGTAGCTACTACCACTGTCATTTCTAAAAACAAGAGTTATATCATCGGTATCGAAAGGACTTCTGGGTGTGGTATTTAAGAAGATGGGACAGCCAGGTGGTGGGGTTTGCGCATGCGTGAGAGGGGCTAAGAAAAAGGAAGAGAGAAACAAAAAACTGTATATGAAGAAAAGAATTTTTTTCACTCTTCCATCGTAAAGCAAAAGATGAAGTGATTGCAAGTTTTTGGACGAAAACCGAGAACTGATAATTTTTTACTTAATCATCGCTTACCCCTTTGCAATCTGTAGATTAGGGATGCGTGAAAAGTGGCGGATGTTATTTGTGACCAAAATGAGCGAATGGGCTTTAGCAGTTGCCCCGATAAGTAAATCAAAATCTTCCAGTCTTATGCCATTTTTTTCGAGGCCAGCTTTAATTTGGGCAAAAGAATATATAATTTCTTGGTTAGTATCTATAATACGAACACCTGATTCTTTGATAAAATCTTTAGTCAAATTAATAGATTTTTGAAGGTCAGAAGATTTATATGCTCCGTAGATAAGCTCACCTAATGTAATTATGCTAATACCCGATCCTGCGTCAATAAGTTTTTCATCCAACTTTGTTTTACCTCTTAAATAGTTTATGAGTACATCGGTATCTATTAAATATTTCACAAAGATAAAACAAATTTTTTCTTTCTGGATCTTCTATCTTTTGTTACATCAGGAAAGTCTGGCAGTATGCCAAAATATTTATCCAAAACTTTTTTTATATCTTTATCTTTTTCTCCTTCTTTTATAGGTACAATTTTGGCAATGGGTTTGCCGTACCGTTCTATCACAGCAATTTTTTTGCCAAAGTAAACATCATTGAGAATTTCAGAAACGTGGTTTTTTAGATTGCTCGCAGAGATAAAATTTTTGTTCATGTTGTCCATTTTAGACAAAATGTACAAGATTGTCAAGGAGTAAACCGAAATCCGCGGCCCTTTACTGTTTGCAGGCGTGCAGGATTTATTGGATCATTCTCTATTTTATGTCGAAGGCGAAACACAAGTTGATCAATTGCCTGATCACTTACTCCTTGGGTATTTTTACTTTCCGGCCAGACGACTGTAACTATTTCTTCTCTTTCGACAACACGATTGGTATTTTGAATTAAAAATCGCAACAGTTTATATTCTTGAGGAGACAACAGGTCGGAGATAACTACTGTTCCTTTTTTAATTTCTTTTGTCTTTTGGTCATACATAATTGTTTCTTTTTGCAATTTTTTTGCAATCGTTTCTATAAAAGCCGCAAAGAGAGGAATTGCTATTTTTCCATCTTTCAAAAGACCAACGTTTTCTAAATATTCGTTATCTTTTATATCTAACGAAACGCTAGACGCTAACAAACTAGACGCTAGGAATTGCTGTTCTTGGGGAGTTAAGAAGTACCAGAGTTCAAACAAAGCGCCTTTAACAATTGGTTTTTCAAGAAGCGTCTCTTTACGAACTGCGATTTGTTCGTCTAAGATACTTTCTGCTGCAACTTTTGTAAGTTTTATATGACCCCCAGTAAGCTCGATAAGTGTTTTCCTATCATTTATAGAAAGCGTTTTCCCAAAGCGTTCTTCTATTTGAGAAAGCATACATTCTATTGCAACCCTGTCATATAAAGAAAGAAAAACGGTGTTATCGACAAAGAAGTCGTAAAATTCTTTACATATCTCAGGATCAACAAGCTCTTTTAGGTTTCTTCGGGTAGCAAAAACAACAGAAAAGCGATATTTAGCAAGGCTTTTTAAGGTTCGAAGCATCTGAAAAAACGAGCGTGATAGGTGATTTTGATACTCATCAAAATGATCAAGAAGCAACACGGTCGTTCTTTTTTCTTGATTAGCAATTATATCGATACTATCTTTCAAGGATTGAAGCAGAATAACTGGATCTGAGGAAAGCGATGTAGCATCAAGTGTTTTTCCCTGCATCCTTTCAAAAGATAAAAGAAGAAATTTATATATACTGCTTTCGGTAAAATCAGGAAGTTCAAGCAAGTTAATATATAAAAAATATGTTGTGTCTGCCTCTTTTCCCAAATGATAAGACCGAATAGGTGGGTTATTGACAAGGAGTTTTAAGAGTGTTGCTTTGCCATTGCCTGGAGGGCAGATTACTTGGGAAAATTTACCCTGCGAAACAAGGCTACAAATCTTTGCAATATCTTCTTTTCGATAATCTTTTGGAAAAGATGCTTCAAAGCGCTCCATAGCTTTGTAATCATACTGTAAGGTGTTTGTAATGTAAATATCAAGCTCGTAGGCACACCTTATTTTATACTGCGAGCGTATGAAAGAGCGAATATTTCCAGCCCAAACATTGACAGCTAAAGCGACTCCTTCTACACTGGAGAGAGGAGTAAAAAATATGGCAGAACCAGGAAGAGGAGATTTACCGCCACGACCACAAGCGCCACAAGGCGGTACTGGGGTAGCGGAGCGTACACCAAGAGTAGGTCAAGTTCCTCCGCGATTACCCATTGGTGGAGAAATTGTTGCGCAACAAACAGCAGGTGAACGACAAAGAAGGGGTCCTGTACCAAGAGATCAAGCTGAGCAAATATGGAGATCGTATTGGCAAGCTCGAGGAAGACCAATCGATACTCTTACATTTGAAGAGCGGCAAACAATGCGGTTAGGTATTGAGATGGGTCTTCCTCCACTTGGTGGTGGAGCACCGGGTGTGCCAGTTGAAGGAGGATGGAACGATGCTCTGAAGGCAAAAATGGAGGGCATGAATGCTGCACTTGATGTTATAGAAGACGAAGACGTAGAAAATCAGCTAGACCAGTTAATTGAAGCGCGCAAAGCAATTGGAGAATTAAGAGGTATTCCAGATGATGAGAAAATAGAAGCGTTTAATAGGATTGGTGCTCGTGTAAGAGAATTACGGGAAGCAAGAAGAAACGCGCCGCGAAGACCAAGAAGAGATTTTCCTGCAGACAGAGTTTTTATTAACGAGGCTTCTGTTCGAGTAATTGATCGAGGTGCAGCTTATGCTTCTCCTGAAGTACAACGTATAGCAGATGAGGTTGCAGAAGCATTACGAGATAACCGGGTAAACAATACATTTTTAAACCAAAGGATTCGTCTGGTGGCTGATATTGTAAGCAGAGAAAGAACACCTGAGGAAGCTCGGGAAGCAGGAAGATTGCGACACTACTTAGAAGAAATAAAAAATGTGTTGTATGGAAAAACGCGAGGTCAGTACCAAGCAGAGACTGGGGGTGGCATGTATGGAGAATATAAATTAACTGAGGACGATAAGATACGAATTATTGAACTTGCTGCAGAAGCTGCACCTGGTAGTTCCTCTTTGGCAGATCTAGAAAAGGAGTTTAATGGGCTGTTTGTACGAGTAGACGTCAATTCAGATGCTGAATGGCGAGATGCGCTCGGTCCTGGTGGAGAAATTGAAATTAACATGTTTATTCTTACTCTGCAAAACGCTGCAGAATCAAGGGAGCTCCCTTCAGGAGAAGCTTTAACTGAGGGGGCAAAGGATAATATTCGAAGAGTTGTGAGACGCTTTGAGATGGAGAAGAATCTTCGTGAGTACCTGCACAGCGTTTCCTACGCCGTAAACAGCAATCTTGGTATTCCAGATCTTGCAAGGTTTATGAAAGGGTTTCGAGCAGGGGGTGCTGATGTTGCTTTTAGTATTAAAGGAGTATCAACCGCAACGCGTCTTTATGAGCAAGCAATGTATCAAGTAATGGCAGAGAATGGCGGATATCTTTCCTATGCAGACATGGTAAATACCGTTGAAGGACAATATGGAAAGGTAGAAGATCTGGTTCGTAAACAAATGCTAACGTATTACGGTAAAAATAACATACAAGATTGGGAAATAGGAAGAGCAATAGCCCTTGCCCGAGGGATGGGTATTATGAGAGGAAGATGGTTTGAGATTGCAGCATCTGGAGGCATGCCAAAGAACGTACCGCTTACAAGTTGGTGGGCAAACCCAATTATTAAACGTATTGCGTTTCATCGTCAGCTTATGCGGTTTGAAGTTGGAAAAGAGCGTCTTACAATGCTTGCTTATCCACTGGAGAAAAGGGGTAAGGTCTGGAGCGTAGATGAACAACGGCGGCTGGGAGAAGCAGGATATAAAGCACTTTTTGACATATTGATAAAAGAAGGAGATAAAGACCTTTTTCTCCAAATCCTTAACCCTATGCGTATCGGTTCTCTTGAGACACAAACGGGATGGCGGTATTCAGAAGACCAGGTAAACCTATCAAGTGCTGTCGCGCATCTTTTAGAGGATGATTTGTATAATCCATTGATTGGTATTGGTTTGTGGATTGAAAAACAACGAGGAAATTTACAGCATAATGTAGCTGATGATCCTATATCTCCCGAGGACCACGAAAAACTTGTTAGGCGATTTGGCGCAGAGGTGGCACATTTCCATAGTAAGGGTGAGATGGCTGAGTTTCTTATCGTTAAAAATCTTCGTTTAGCAGCAAAAATTGCGCCGCTAAAGCTTTTTAATGACTTAACTAGCCTTAGGAGAGATGTGCTACTGCGTTACTATGGGCCAGAGGTTAATACGCCAGAAGGTGTTGAAGGGGCAATTCTTATTAAAGAAGGAAGTAATTTGCGTAAAGATTTAAGCGCACTTGCTATTGTTCAGGAGAAATTAGTAGTAAAACGTGCAGATGTATATAAAGAATTTCTTGAGAAAAAAGAACAATTTGAGCAGAGACTTCGTGTTGGAGAGGTTAGAGAGGAAGAAAGAGAAAGACTTGTGGGACGCCCACCAGATTTATACCAAGAATATACAGATCTTGAAAGAATGATAGAAGATGAGTTTCTTGAAGGAGGGTTAGAGGGTGGTGAAGCACAGAAAGATCGTGTTCTTCTACTTGTTCGTCATATACGAGAAGAATTTAGCCCAGCAGAAGGGGACGGTGGGCATTCTCGTATGCATGAGTTGGTAGAGAATTTAAAAGAGAAAGGATGGAAAGTACCTTTTATATTCGGTGGGACAACTGATATACCTTTCCACATGTTTCAGTATATAAAGACAGGGGCTGATTCATTCCATCGGCGAGCAATAGATTGGGAGGCTGTCGATGCAGCCGGATCGGCAACAGAGGAGTATCTTATGAGTATTTCTAAAGTAACTAAAAAGGAGGATTTAATACAGGGTCTTGAAAAAGTGTATCATGCACTTCGTGGACACGATGAAGGTATTGCGCGAGAGCACGTTGCTCATCTTGTTGAAGCAACAGCTCTTTGGTTTAAGAAAGATTGGAAAGCACGGTTACCTCTTGGATTTGGAACAATATTTAACTTGGTTACTGGAGAATCATCACTTGCTCAGGTGTTTGGTGGACGGGAAAAGATGGCCTGGGATGAAGTAGAGTTAGACGGATTTCTTAAGCTCGTACATGGAGCAGAAATAGTAGATGAGCATCAATTAGATGAGCTAAGAAATCATGTGGGGGCTGAGGGTCATCATATTGCTTGGGGAGTTGGTCGTACAGTCGTCCAATTTTTGATTATTGCGTATATTCTTTATATGCTTAAGAAGCAGATCGAAGAAAAGTAGTTAGTGGGGTGGTGGGGTAGCACCCGGCAAGAAGTCTTTGAGTACTGGTATGCTTCGTAAGCCTGGAACATGGCTAAGACCATAGAGCGTTCCTCCAATACTGGATGCATGTCCTGGAAGATTTGTTACACTTGTTCCAACACCAACTGCTTGACCAACAGCAGAGCTGTACTTAAACTGAGGAGATTTAATAAGATCTTTCATCATATTAACTACTTGTGGTGTCATAAGAATAATGCCAAGGCCAATAAGTGAGCCAAATAAATTAGTGTTGGCAAAATTCCCAATGAGAGGAGGTACAAATGGCGCAGTGGTTGCGTGGCTAAATACATCAATAAAAACTTTTCCAAGCAAAAACATGCCAATAGTTACAGGAAAAGATGCAAGGTTTGCCAGCATCTCACGAAACCATCCTCCAAAACCAGCTGGACTTCCTGGAAAAAGTCCGCCAACAATCCAAAATGGTGCGAAGACAACATTAATAAGAATTGAAACGTAGGCTAAGATAAGCTGAAACCAAATCCGAAAGAGTGCCCAAATGAGTGCTGTTGCAATAATAATAAAAGGAATAATAACTGGTAAGGCAACACGCAATGTAAATTGCGAAGCTGAATATGCTCCGATTGTCGCCGCGCTTGCGGCCCCACCTTTTGCAAACGTAGTAACAAGATTTACTACATCAGAAATAATAGGAGTGCCGCCTGTACTTGCAGGAATCGTCATAATCTTAAAAAAATACGAGATAGCTACAGAACTACTGATAAGATTTATGACAAGACTAGGAATATTGACGCCAAACATTCCCCCCTTCATTATGTCAATAAAAGCCCCAAAAGGGCTTAGAGGATTAAATATATGGTTAGCGCACGTTACAATGTCAGGACACCATTCGATGTGAAGTTGTCGTCTAATCTCATCTCCTATTGGTATTGCAAGAGCGGTAGATATACTCCCTACATTAGCAAAACCACCTGCTGCCTCAAATGCAGTTTTACCAGCCATATCTGTTGGGTTTAAGTTTGAAACGCTACTGTTTGAACTAGCAATAACGTTATACGTTACGTAAATTGATGTCCACATAATGTCAATAAGAAAACCTGCAATAGCAAAAGAGAAGGTAACTAATAATATGGCAATAATTGCATTAGGGAGTTGATTAGCAATAGTCATCACAGTTCGTGGGTCAATGTGAATACGAAGCATAATACCAAACCCCATGACAATAAACACAGCAATAAAAAGCATATAAACTAAATTCCTAAATACAACCCAAAGCTTAAGGAGGGGTGAGATACCGTCAAATCCAGTGCCTGTGGTTTGAGCATGGGCTGGTTTTGCTAGGCCAAAGTTTTGCGCAAGATAGGAAACATATTCATTTGTGCGCAAAGGAGGTGTATATGTCATAACAATCATGTTGCTCAAAACTCCAATTGCTCCACCACCTTCTTCAACAAAACCGACCTGTCCGGTTTTGGGATCTACTCCAAGACATTTTTGGTTAGGATTTATTGGATCAACTCCTGTAAGTTGACAAAGCATCGAAGCCATAACCTCGATCATGACAGTTTGCGTCCAGGTGTGAAGATTTTTAGGAACATCGGGGTTAGTGTTGGTGGTTAAAGCAGGATTTGCTTGTTGAGTCGCTGCGTTGTTTTGTTGGGACTGCGCATGTACAGGTAGAATAAAGAATAAAGAATAAAGAATAAAGAATAAAAACAAACTAAACGCTAGACGCTTAGTAACTAAACGCTGAAAGAGAAGGGCAGGAATCATAGGGTATGTATAGTGTGTCTAATTTCTAAACGGATGTCAAGTTAATGGGCGGTGTCTGTTTGAAAATATCCGAACGGAACTCTTGAGTGAAGGTGGGAACCGGAGCGGCAAACTCTTATCTCCGTAGGAGAGAACCTTCGGTTCATTTTCCTTCGAATGCTTCCTCAAGTTTTGCAATGTCAAACTTTTTCATTTTGAGAACCGCTTGGGTAACTCGCGCGATCTTTTCTTTGTCATCGCTTGCCATCATTTCATTCATAGCGGCTGGAACAATCTGCCACGAAACGCCGTACTTGTCCTTGAGCCAGCCGCACTGTTCTGCTTCGGGCACCGCGGAGAGTTTTTCCCAGTAGTAGTCAACTTCTTCCTGTGTATCGCAATTCACGATGATGGAGACTGCCTCGTTGAAGTCGAAATCATGTTGACGGCCGCTGTCCATCGCAGCAAACCACATATCCAGCAGCTTGAACTCGGTGAACATGACCGTGCTTTCCTTATCCGGTTCCGATCCTGCGGGGTAGCGCATGATGGCTCCTTTTTTCGAATCTTTAAAAACAGATGTGTAGAAATTGACTGCCTCTTCGGCTTTGCCTGTTTTGTCGCCGATAAACATAAGGGCTGGAACTATCTCTGGTCGCTCCTCGCCTTCGGGATTGGTCAGAATTAGCTGCCACGAGAGGCCATACTTATCCTGCACCCAGCCATAGCGGGGGCTCCACGGATATTCCTGAATCGGCATAAGCGCTTTGCCTCCTTCAATAAGCTTGTTCCAGACTGCGTCAATATTTTTTGCTGCATCCAATTCCTGTGACGGGTCGAAGTTGACGATGAATGATATCGCTGGTGTGAATTTGAAATAAGGCCCCGCGCTGATGGCCATAAATGGTTGACCTCGAAGTTCGAACGACACGATATCGCAATCCCCAGACGGTGTGTCGGTAATCGTTGTCGTATTCATCACTTTCGAATTTGGGAATAAAGAAGTGTAAAAAGCAGCAGCTTCTTTCGCCTGCCGATCAAACCACAGATGCGGAATTATTTTTTTTCCCATAATTTATTTTTTACTGCTACAATTAAACATCCACTGCACTCCGAATTTATCCTTACACGAACCAAAGTAGTCACCCCAAAACATTTCTTGGAGTGGCATCTCGATTTTGCCATCCTCCGACAGTGCCTTAAATAACCTGTCTGTTTCTTTTCGCGAATCTGGCTCGAGGTTAATATACATATTATTTCCAAAGATGACCGTAAAGCCCATTGATTCAGGTGCGTCTGTACCCATAATCACATGCCCGCCCAGAATCTGGAGTCCAACATGCATTACTAAATTCTTATCCGCTTCTGCAATCGGTGGTTGTCCCGCCTTTGGCGGGACGACGGAGAATCGTTGAATACCTGCCCCGATAAACTCGCCACCAAAAACTGATTTGTAAAAATTGAATGCTTCTTCGGTATTTCGAGGAAAATTAAGGTAGGTGCTTGTTTTTGCTATAATGATTAATATTAATTGATAATGAGGACAATTTCAAGTTTTTCTTCAGTGGCAAATTCTTACTCCTTTTGCTCCGCTAAAATTTTCACCCTTTCCAAAGCTTTTGGAAATCTGACCTTAAACGTTTCTTCCTGCCCAAGCGGAACGTCGATATCGACCGTCAAAGTGGTGACGCCGTTGTTTTCCGCAAGCGAATAGCTTTCCGTTCCGCCAGTCCATTCCTTTTCCCGTTCCCGCTCTCCACTGTCCTTTGTATCCGCCATCTGCTTGAATGAAACAAACTCATTGAGAGCAAGCTTCTCGACCAAACTCGTCACGCCGTAACCGGATACGGAGGAAATAAACTGCACTTCGTTTCCTTCTTTTATTTCTCCGACCATATACGTTCCTTCGTCAATGATGTTTGCCCAGTCGCGAAATGTCTTGTCTTCCCAAAGGGTGTTCCAAACCCTTTCTCGGAGAGCTTTTATCTCGATTGAAAATTGCTTTTTTTGCATACGTTTATTTTTCACTTCGTTTATAGAAACAACTGACGCTGTGCGCCGATTCCGCTTATTTGGAGCGATGAATGCAACCTGCCCAACAACAAGGCCTGCGCTTTCCATCTATAAGCTCCCTCTGCGTCCTCTCGATCCGGTGACTCCTCGTTTCCGCTTTCTTGGCGGATTCAATCCAGCAGATCCACTCATTGCGCGCGAGTGGCGTAATATCCTCCCATGCTGCTCTCGTCGCTGGGGCAGAAGCAAGGGTCTTTCCTAAATCCGCTGGCACTTTGTGCACCGCAGCGGTGGAGATTCCTTTTTTGGTCATAATATTATTTTATCAAACCCTCTATTGAAACATCCAATGCCTTAACGATTTTTGCTATAACCTGAAAAAACTTTTTCTTGTGAGCGGCAAATTCTATCAATTCAGAATAATCCGTTTTCGTTTGGAGATTCCTTCGGTGCTTGTTGTCCCACATCCCACAATTCAGTAATTTGATCGCCTTCGAAACGAAAGATATGAACCACAGCCATTTTTGGCATGTCTGGCGCAAGCTGAATGCGAGAGTGAACCGCGACCAGGTCTCCATCCTCTAGCACACGCTGTACATCAAATACCTTGTTCGGAAACTTTGCCGCATTCTCTTCCATACCCGCCTTGAGCGATTCCGCATCCCCTCGAAAATATGGATTGTGGTGCCGAAATTCCGGATGTATATATTTTTCGTACGCCTCGCTCGCTTTACCAGAACCATCGAGTCTCAGAAATGATATGGTGATATCTTTTTTGTTCATAATCTATTTTACTAAATCTTCCATTGGAACACCTAACGCTTTAGCAATTTTTGCGACCGTTTACACGCTTAGTTTATTATAGCACTGCTTTTATCAAAGTAATACTTTAGCATCTTTTTAACAGTTCTTCTTCCATATCCACTTTTTAAGTATTCTTCTCTATGTTTAGCATCTAATCTATTTAAAAAAGATTCATAATAAATGAGTTTGTATGGTCTAAATGGTTTTGTTGCTTTGCTTTCTCCGTTATTGTGTTGAATAAACCTTGCTTTTATGTCAGTAGAATACCCAATGTACAAACTTTTATTCTTTAGGCTTTGAAGAATATAAACGTAGTAAAACATGTATGGAATTAGGATTTCAGGCGGAACGTAATAATTCTTTCAGAATTAAACGTTCCAGCAGCGTTTAAATTGTTTTACAATTTATTACGCTGCGGTGGGACCGGGATTCGAACCCGGGATGATCTTTCGACCATACACGCTTTCCAAGCGTGCTCCTTAAACCACTCGGACACCCCACCAACTATACACTAGACGCTATTTTCTAGACTCTAATAACGTTTTCGCCTCTTTCCAAACTTGTTTGTCAGAACTATATGTCAATCTCTTTTCGACTTCTTCAATAGGCAGCCACTCAACATTTTCCATTTCCCAGTCATGGTCTTTTGTATCTCCTGAGACATATTCCATGAGAAAATAATACACGGTTTTTTTAATTTTTTGGCCTTCAAATATATACCAGTAGGAAATTGGTGTTAATGGTTTGATAATTTTTGCCGTTACACCTGTTTCTTCTTTTACTTCTCGAAGGGCTGCTTCTTCTTTTGTTTCTTTCTTTGCCCTCCGAAGCTTTAGCGAAGGAGGGTTGACATCTTTTTCTCCAATGAGACCTTTTGGGAAAACCCAACCATGGTGTTGAGAGTGTTGCGCAACTAAAATGTGCATAGATGTATCACCCTCTTTTTTAAAAATTATGCCTCCTGCAGAGAATTCAAACTTCATATTTGATTGACAATACCTGCCTCTTTGTGACACGATTATACCATGGATATTCAGCAGGAAGTAGAAGCGGTAAAAAAAGAGCTAACAGATTTAATTATTCAGCATCTGAAGGAAAATAAAATGGAAGCGGATAAAGCAAGAGAGTTAGGATCTGATTTTTTAGATATCTTGCCAATTGAAAACCACCAAGATTTATTAAATAAATTGAAAGAGCTTGGTCAAAAATATCCAGAAGCACAATCAGTATATGTTGAGCGATTAGGGCAGGCAATAAACCAACAAACAGAGCAAGCGCTCAATGGTATGAGGGATGCAATTGCTCAAGGTAATATTGATCACGCAATTCATGTTGCAAAAACAATGAGTCAGGGAGTATAAATTATGCCACCAGGAGGAGCGCCAGCTGCGCCAGTAGCACCATCAATACCAACACAAGCAGGTCCTGTAAAACCTCCTCCAGGAGGAGGTAAAGAAGCAGAGCCAGGGGCAGTAGTACAAGGACCTAAAGCACCAGAAGCATCTATGGCTCCCGATGCTGTTGCAGATAGACAACAGTTGGTTGTTCAGATAGAGCCTCTAGCACCAGATCCCAGGGTTCAGGTACTTGATCAACAACATGAGGCTAGGCATCCACAGGCGCAAGAAGGGAATCAGCAGCAACAAGCAGCCTCCGTAGATACAAATCAAGCAGCACAAGGAGGTAATGAGGTGCAACAAGCGCCCGGACAAAAAGCCTACGACGAGATCAAGGCTTTAAATGTGACAATCGGTCCAGATACGAATTTTGATGAACTTTATAATAAACTTCAGCAGCAATATGGATGGCAGCAGAATGATGAAACCAAAAAATGGGTTCAAGACGCACTGATCTATGCGCAAGTAAATCAGACGGGGGAGGTAGATTCTCCTCCTACTGTACCTGGGCAAGCTGCATCAGAGAATGCTGTGAATGGAGGGAGTCAAGTAGAAATTGGAGATACACCGGTAAATGGAAGTCAACCCACAACTCAAGAAGCTTCGCAAGCGGGTAGTGGAGCAGGAGGTAATCAAGCTGAAGCAAATGCGCAAATTCCTGGAGAACAGCCAGAAGGTGTAGTAGCTCAACAGTCTGGGGGGCAAGCTGAACAAGCAACAGTAGCTGGTGAAAAAGAAGCAGCTACCGCAAAGGGGCTTATGGAAGCTGCAGGACATAAAGAGAAGGTAACCCTATCCCCTGATGAACGAGCGCTTATGAAAGGTTTTACCGAGATAGTTTCAGAAAATCCTGATCATGCAAGGAAGTTTTTCGAAGCTTTAGTAAAAGATGATCCCTTGTACGCAAAAGAATTACAGGAAAAATTAAAAATTTATAATAAACTATTGGCTGATGAAACAGATGCAAAAAAAAGTAAGCTTCGTATGGCAGCGGGTTTAGCTGCATTTATTCTTTACGTAGCATTTAATGTAGCTACTACAGGTGATGGTAACCAGCACTAGTGGTGTCTCCGGCGGGAGTCGAACCCGCAACTAAGGCTCCGGAAGCCCTTGTTTTATCCATTGAACTACGAAGACCAAATGGGACAAAACCTACGGTTTTTTCCCAACGATTTTCCCTTCAGGGTTTCGCAAAATTGGCACTCCTGGGACAGCGATTTTGCGTTGTCGTAGTGTACACTAATATCTCTACAAAGTTAGGGGCGGAGAGGGTGGGATTTGAACCCACGGTTCCGAAAACTCGGAACGGCAGTTTTCGAAACTGCTGCACTAGTCCACTATGCGACCTCTCCTTGTTGAAACTAGGCTAAGTGTGCTCGAGAGGAATCGAACCTCCAACCGCCTGGACCGCAACCAGGTGTTCTATCCATTGAACTACGAGCACTCGTCGCATCACAACTTTGCGTTTTCGTCCGATCAAATCGGACTTCAACTTTTCATTGGATGCTCCTCTTCAAAATGCAAAGCATTTTGATTAGAACTAACGGTTAGATGCTATTTTACTCGATTAAGTTTTTTGAAGCAAATTTACTTTTCGGCAATGGGGCGTTTTTCAAGGGGGAAGGTGCGGGTAAGCCAATCTGCAGATTTTTCCATAAATGTTGGTTTTATAAGTTCTCGATAGGGAAGATATTGTAAGAGGGTGGATTTTAGGTTTTGTTTGTCAATATTTTCAAGCATAACAATAAGTTCTCCTGGTAAAACAGCACGAGTTCGAATGTGAAGTGTTTCAACTCCTTCACGTTTCTTAAAGTAGAAGTCATAGAGTTCTTGCCAGAGGTAAAAATGGTCTTCAACAGTAATCCCTTCGGTGCTTATGCGGTATTGAAAGTTGTGTGGTGGAACAGTAACAAGTGCAAAAGTAAGAAAGATAAAAGATAAAACAACTAACATGAGGAGATGTTGAGAAAAGAGGAAAAGGATTATTTCAACAAGGAGTGTGATTAATAATACGCTTAAGTAATACTCTTTTCCTCTTTTGCGAAAAGGGCGTCCTGGAGCTTTCCAAGAAAGAAGTGTTTCAACATCTCGAAAGTTAGTTTCCTCTGGTTCGGAAACGGAAGTATTTTCTGTGTGTTCTTGGGCAGACATATACTAACTGTAAGGAATTGTAGTAGTTTAGTCAACTCGTATGGCGGAGAGGGCGAGATTCGAACTCGCGGTGGCATTGCTGCCACGATAGTTTTCAAGACTATTGCACTAGTCCACTATGCGACCTCTCCTGCGGAGAGGGTGGGATTCGAACCCACGCGAGCTGTTTAGGCTCAGGGGGTTAGCAACCCCCCGCAATGGACCGTACTATGCGACCTCTCCTTTGCTGTATTATATCATTCCTCGCTTTGCTACACTACTCGTGTGGGACTTCTCGATTTCTTATTCCCTAGGTTTTGTGTTTCGTGCAAGAAACAAGGCTCATATCTTTGCACCAATTGTTTTTCTTACCTCTCTTTTGATATATCTTCCATCTGTCTTGTTTGTAGTAAACCGTCAGTTGATGGTTTTACCCATCCTCTTTGTCGGGGGAAATACGTCATCGATGGATGTTTTTCGGCTATTGTTTACAAAGGAGTAGCAAGAAAACTCATTTTTCAGTTTAAGTACAAGCCGTACCTTTTGGATCTTAAAACAACACTTGCCGACCTTTTTTATGAGAGCTTGATTCAACAAGAAGGATTCCAGCAGGTTTTAGCCAAACAACCGATTCTTGTCCCTGTGCCACTGCACAGTTTAAAACTAAAGAGGAGAGGATACAACCATGCACAAATTCTCGCAGAAGAACTCGCAGAACGATGTAAGCTGCAAGATCGGGACTTGTTAAAAAGAGTTAAAAAAACAGCCTCGCAATTTGGATTAAAACGAGAAGAACGAAGTAAAAACGTTATTGGTGCGTTTACCCTTGTTTCCTCTATTGTAGAGTCTGAATATCCTTATGTTTTTCTGGTCGATGATGTGCTTACAACTGGTGCAACTATGCTTGAGGCTGCCCGAGTATTAAAAAGAGGTGGAGTAAAGGGTGTTTGGGGTTTGGCATTAGCTAGAGATTAAACGGTTTACATTCAATAACTCATAGCGTATTATTGAGGGTATGAAAATTACCAATAAACGGGCATTTTATGACTACGAAATTCTTGACCGATTTGAGGCTGGAATTACCTTAACTGGGGCAGAGGTAAAGGCTATACGAGATGGTCATGCAGATTTGTCTGGTTCGCATGTACGTATTGTTGGTAGCGAAGCGTATTTGGTAAACGCGAAGGTGTTTCCCTATAAATACGCACGAGAAGAAGGGTATGATCAGCGGCGTACAAGAAAGCTTCTTTTGCACAAAAAGGAGATTCTAACGCTTAAGGCTAAAATGGAGGGTGGGAACTTGACAATTGTACCTATTTCATTGTATACTACACATCATCTTATCAAAGCTGAATTAGCCTTGGCGAAGGGTAAAAAAGAGTACCAAAAACGTGAAGCTTTGAAGAAGAAAGACATAGAGAGAGAAATTGAGCTAGGGGTACAGTAAAAGCATGCATCTTGGTCTCAGAATTTGAAAATTCGACTTTTGACGCGGGGATGCATTGATTCGACAAGAGTGCACTTTAAAAAACTGCAAGCCGACTTTGATAACAGTCGTAAAACAGATCAAATAATAACTGCTATTAAAACCAGCAGACAAGCTCTCCTTGCAGAGCGAGACGCAATTCTCGCCAAGCTTGGGATGCTTAGACAACCAGCGTACGCTTTCGTAAGCTAATTGTCTTGTTTATGTCGTCTTTCTCCCAACGGGGCGGTATAAGCAGAAACACAGTTGAGAGATGGTAAGGAAATTGGTTTGCGTCCTTATTTTTATTTTAAACCTTGGCTCTACTTATTCCTGTCGATTGGAAAAAAGTAGGGTGACTCAAGAAAAATCGACTATGCTTGTAGATGTTTTTTAGAAACATTTTTGGACTCCGGTTCACTGCCGGACATCTCCACTAAAGATCAATTCGAAGGAAATTCAAGAACCCAGAGTTTTTCATCACGTAAAACAAGGATTTTTTTGTCTTTTTCCAAAACCTCAAATTCCTTAGCATTTTTTAATATATCTGCTTGATACTGTGTTTGATAGACGCCGCTTTTATTAAGTACAACCACACGACTGTTGCCACGGTCTAAAATATATACATTTGCAGTTTCTGCATCAGTAAATATTCGTGATGGTTTTGAAAACCCTTTATCAAGATCAGAAATTTTAAGCTCGTCAAGCTTTCCTCGTGTAAACTTTTTAATCTCCCCGTTTTCAAAAAGTACCCATATGGATCCATCGATTGCTAGAGACGAAGCAGTGGAAAAATCTTGTCCCGAGCCACTAAAATAATTAGATTTTGCAAATGTAGGATTCGTAAATTTAAAAATCTGCCCTAACTTTTTGTCCAACACATAGACATTACCTGTATATACTCCAATGCCACCAATATTTGTCCAGTGATCGTTGTTAGGAATAATAGCTTTTTTACTTTCTGACTTTTTGTCAACGGTAAAAATGGCATCTTGATCAATCCCATATACATTTTTTTCATCCTGTGTTACCACTGCATTATATTTTTTAGCCGTCTCAAGTAACGTGCTGTTTGCAGTAGTAGGGGATGCTTGAATGGTATTAACACCAGATGCTAAAGCAAGAGAACTTTCAACTGTTTTTAAGAGGTCAGAAAGTTTGGTTTCATACTTTGAATTTTTTGGAAATGTGTCCCCTTTTTCAAGGAGAATTTTTTTAGCCTCCTGGAAATCGTCTCTAGCTAAGTTTTTATTTAAAGGGAGTAAATTTTGCCCTTCGTCGTACTTGGCTTTAGCAAGAGAAAAAACTTCTTGAAATTTTGCTTCATTTCTTGCTGTTTCTCGACTTGTAAGGACAAAAATGCCGCTGCCAAAAAGAAGGAAAACAAGCAATATGGCTAGAGATAAAAACATTTTTTGTTTTCGGTTGAAATTGAGATGCATACGCTTTTTAACAAATTGGAATAGATGCAAAAGAAAAGAAGAGGCAAACCCTTTTATTTTTACTAGTTTTTTCTCTTTTGTGATTGTTGTAAAAGACTCTTTTTCATATGTTTCCTCCTGTACTGGTGTTTCAATAGCAGGTGTTTTGTACAAAAGAATAACGGCTGTTGCACCGCCTTCTTCTTTTTCGTGGAGAGATGGAGAAAGGTTTTCAGCAATTTCAGAAGGTGTTGTATAGTGCAGGCTGTTTTTGAGGTGGTCTTTTGACACCATGCTGCTAAACTTTTTTGTTTCAAGAATAACAATATCATTATCTTCAAGCATGCCTGAAGCAGAGGATATGGTTGTTGTATCGTCTGAGGTTAGGAGCGTTCCCAGTGTATCATTTCGCTTCATTACTGTTTTTGCGCCACCAAGGAGCATGATGTAGAGAACATTGTCAATAATCGAGAAAAGCCCAGCTGATACAACCAGAGTTTTTTTTTGTAAAGCAGGTTTTAGAGCAACCTCAAACGCCTGTTTTATTGATGAGAGGTTTTTTGTCTCCAGAGTGAAATACTCTGCTTCAAGGGTATTAAGAATCTCTTTGCCAATTGCACCAAGTGAGATCTCTTCTTCTGATGTTGCTTCACTGTTTAAAGAAACAACAACAAATATAGTTCCTGCAATATATGCTTGCGACCATGAAGTTGCTGTGGGCGAGGCAACGATGGTTGCGTGCGTTAGCCTCTTGTTTTCCATTACTTATAGTATAGCAATCGCATAGATAAAAAGCGAAACAGCAGCAAGAAAGTTAATGCCAGCAACAATTGCAAGTATGGTTGAGGAGTGTGTTTCTTGTACAACGGCATTCATAACACGAACTTGATGAAGCACGACAAGTGTGAAGATGCTGTAAAGAAACAAAACGATAAGAAAAACAAGCTTTAATAAAAATGTAGGTTGTAACAACAGACTAAAATCAACCACGGCTCCCTTTCCCAATAAGGTTTTGCACAATATCAACAACTCTCTTCGGTTGTGGTACGGCAAGAAAGTCGAAATGAAGTTTTTCTGCGGCAGTTTGCACATACACATCCCCGTAGTTAAATAAAGAGCGAATAAACCCTACTTGTGTATAATTTGTCTCTTCAACAAGGCTAAGTTTTGTCACGGCAACATCATGATAGAGAAGATCCGAAAAGTCAACATCGACAATTCGCTTTTGTGTGACAAATGAGGTATTAAAATACCACGTCATAAATTCTACGATGACAAATGTTGTGATAACTAAATAATAAAAGATAAAGAATACACGTATAAATGTACCTGGTAGGGAGGAGAAAAACATATCAGGGAATGTGGGGAAGAAAAGGAAAAGGAGAGGGGGTAGTAACAAAAGAATGCTTGCTAAAAAAATCCATGGGACATTTGTCACAAAGTGACGACGCAGAAAAAGTAAAATCTGCTCATCTGGTTGTTGGTTTTCAAATCGTACCCCGTCGGGATGATCGCAAAAAGATGCAAGGTGATGAATGTGTTTTGGTTTTCCTTGCACAAGCGCACTTTTTTTAGCAGGAACTACCTCTTGTGTTTTTTCAGGCTCTTTAGTTTGTGGGTTAAAAATATCAGGCATAATTTTAGCGTTTAGCGTATAGATAATAGCGTATAGTTAAACGAAACGCTAGACGTTAATTCCTATACGCTGTTACTTCTTTTCTATATTGAAAAATGCAAATCCCGATTGTGGTACAGATAAGTATCCTGGTGCACGAAGATTAAAGGCAGTTTTAAAATCAGATCCGTTTAGCTTAATTTCTCCTTTATTTGTTTGAAATATCACCTCGTTTGTGGAGCCATTACCTTGGATAACCTGGACAGAAGAAACTGAAGAGGGGCCATTTGCTTTTTCGCGAAGTTCGCTATATGAATAAGGATTCCCACCCCAGCAAGATGTTGTTATAGGTGTTACTCGATCGTCTCTATAGAGTGCGGCGTTTATGATATCTGCTATTTCTTCAGGACTTAACCAAGGATTTGATCTTCCGCACTTGTCAGATGAAGGGCTGTAGCCTTTTGTATACCATGCTTTATATACCCATGGGGATCCACCAAGTTTTTCATAAGATTTATCGACAAAGTTTCCTCCTCCAGAACCATCGGTTGTATCCCACCCCATTGTTGTTGCGAATCCTCCGTGGGTAGAGGCGTAATAGGTCACAACATCTTCAATAACTTGGCCTTTGGTATCATTTACTGCTTGTTTCCATGCCTCAGGTGAGTTATCCGATTTTGATTTAGAAAAAACTTGACAGGCTTCTGTCGTACAAATCTCCTGACCATTTTGTTTGTGTCGATAAGCATAGGTTCTGGCAGCAATAGCTTGTGCTTTCAGCGCTTCTGAATGCCAGCTTGATGGCATTTCGGCAATACCATACAGGTAGCTTGTTTCAAATTCCATTTCACCGTATCCTGCTACTTTTATTGTGCCCCCGGTGTCTTTGCCAACAGGTTCTTTGCCATAATATGCTTTGAGTATTGTTTTATGATCTTGTCCTGCTTGCGCTCTTCCTCGTGCGCCATATTGGCTCATACCTTTTCTGTGTGTATGAGCGCCAAAAGAAAAGACTGCAAATGATCCACCCGGTGCAGCTTCACGAAATCCTTTAATAGAGGCATTATAGTCATCTGCTAACTCGCTATCTCCAATACTCACCGTAAAGCTACCACTTCTAGCAGAAAGAATAGATTGTTGTTTTGCTGAAAGGTCAGCAATTTTACTTGAAAGATTTGCTTGGTATGCTTTTGCACCCTGAACAACATCGTCGAGTTTTTTACTCTGTTCATCAAGCGAGGCTTTAAAAGTTGATAGTCTTGCTTGTTCACTTTCAAGCTCCTGCTTCTTTCTCTCAAGATCTGTAATGGAAAGAGCAATATTTGTAATAATTGCTTTATCTTGGTCTGCTGCAGCTTTTTGGTATGCGAGAATTTGGGTAATATCAGAAGCAGAATCAAAAGAGAAGAATGTCACCAAAGGAGAGTCGTAGTAGCTTCGTATATAAAAGTCACGGATTGTTCGATTAAGAATTGCTTCTTGCTTCTCAAGATCTTTATATCCTTTGTCGATATTTCTCTTTTTTATAGCAACATCTGCTTCTATATGTGCAACACGACTTTTAATATCAGCAACTTTCTTACGAAGGGTTGTTAGCTCTGATTCTAAAGGTTTTGTTGCTTTAATAGACATATTCAGTGCAGATGTTAAATCGTTGATTTGTTTTCCTAGTTCGTCGTATTCATCGGCCAAACTTTGAGGAGTAAAAATTATGAGTCCTCCAGCAAGAAATGAGAATAAAAAAAATAAGGGGAGTTTTTTCATAACATAAAGTGTGCTCTTGATTATACCAAATTTTTTATATAGATTTTACAAAGTAAGTGTGGTATACTCCCCCTGTTTATGGAAGACCAGGTATCTATCGGGACAAACTTACAAACCCCAGGTGCATATAGTCCTACCCCAAAAAAGAGAAAATGGAAAAGATTCATACTCTTTATTGCCTTTCTTTTGTTGCTTTTGGGAGCAGGGTACGTTGGAGCAAGTACTTTTTTTGGCGGATCAAGTGACGAGGAAGCAAATGCAGAGATTACTCCTACAGAAACACCTTTTCCAACAGAAGAACCTTTTGAAACACCAACGCCCCAAGTTTCTCCAACGCCAGAAGTGACATCTACTCCCTCTCCAAAACCTACAGCAAATCCAATTGATAAAACCTCAGGTCTTGATAGAAGCAAGCTTTCAGTACAGGTTCAAAACGGGAGTGGGCAAGTTGGGGTGGCAAGTAAAGCATCGGGTTTCCTCAAAAGCGTAGGGTATAGAGTGAGTGCGACCGGTAATGCAGCGAATTTTGAATATGAAAATGTAACTATTTCGATAAAATCTGATTTTTCAAAATATCTATCGCTTCTGAAGAGCGATCTTTCCTCTCAGTACACTGTTGGCTCAACATCAGCAACCCTTTCAGCCTCTTCTTCTGCAGATGCCATAGTTATTATTGGCAAATAATAAAAACTAAAAACGTAAAATATTTTGTATTTGGCGTTGTTGTTTTACACTTTGCACTTTGAACTTTACGCTGATTTCCTATATCATAGAAAATCATGGATATGCTAGAAAAAGCCCTCAAGAGAAAAGAAAAATACCTCATTGAAAATAAAGAATACAAGCGGTTTGAGCAACTTGCGCACCGCCGTTTAGTTGGAAAATACATTGGAGATTTGGTATATGGCGCAAATGATGGCATTATTACAACCTTTGCCATTGTTGCTGGTGCATCTGGTGCAACGCTTTCAAGTTCAGTTGTTATTATCCTTGGTGTTGCAAACCTTTTAGCAGATGGTATTTCTATGGGAGCAAGCAATTTCTTGGGAAGTAAGTCGGAAAGAGATTTCGCACGAGCACAACAAGAAAAAGAAAGTTGGGAAATAGATCATCTTCAAGAGCTTGAGGTAGAAGAGATACGAGAGATTTACCAAAAGAAAGGTTTTAGGGGAGATGATCTGGAGCGTGCGGTCGTAATTATTACAAGCAATCGTGATGTTTGGCTTGATACCATGATGAAAGATGAGCTTGGGATCCTTTTGGATGAGAAGGATAATCCCATGAAGCATGGTGTTGCAACCTTTGTAGCTTTTGTTGTTGCTGGAGTTTTTCCTCTTATCCCTTATATTATTCCAGGTGTTGAGTCTCCATTTATACTCTCTTGTTTTATTGGTGCAGCAACACTGTTTGCTGTTGGAGCCCTTCGGACACTTATTACAACAGTTAGTTTTATTCGGGGAGGGATTGAGATGCTGGTTGTGGGTAGCATAGCGGCAGGGATAGCATACATTGTTGGTAGTATTATTGAGAAAGTTGTGTAATGAAACAGTTTGATGTTATTACAGTTGGTAATGCGATTATTGATCTTTTTTTAGCTATTGGTGATGCGCGTGGTTTATGCCGCATCAATAAAGAAACAAATGAGCTTTGCATTGGGTACGGGGAGAAAATCAAGGTTGAGGAGTCTGCTGTTATGATTGGCGGAAATGCAACAAATGCGGCAGTTGGTTTAGCAAGAGCTGGATTTTCTGTCTCCCTTGTTGCAGAGATTGGAGATGACGAATTTGCCCAAAGGATAACAAAAACACTAAAGCAAGAAAACATCGACACAACACATATTGTGCAAACATCCCATACAGCATCATCAATGACTGTTGGGCTTAATTTCCAAAAAGAAAGAACATTGTTTGTAGAACATGTAAAACGAGCGCATGATTTTACACTTACTGATATAGAAACAAAATGGGTATACCTTACAAGTCTTGGTAGTGAATGGAAAGCAGCGTATAAAAAAATTATTGCTTTTGCTAGAGATAAGAAAATAAACGTAGCATTTAATCCTGGAACAGTTCAATTACAAGGGGGGTATGAGCAAATCGCTGATGTTTTGGAGATAACAGATATGTTATTTCTTAACAGAGAGGAAGCAATAAGACTTATTAATAGTAAATGGAGTGTTGTGGATAAAGGAGAGGGAGAGGCAGTGATAAAACCATTACTTATTGCTCTACAGCGACTGGGGCCTAAAAATATTGTCATTACCGATGGGAAAAATGGCTCTTTTGGATTAGATAGTGATGGTAGTATATATAAACTAGGTGTGTTTCCGGCAAGCGTTGTTGAAAAAACTGGTGCAGGCGATGCGTTTGCGTCAGGTTTTCTAGCAGGGGTGTTGCGTGGAAAATCAATGAAAGAGGCAATGCGGTGGGGAAGCGCAAATGCTTCTGCGGTTATTGAAAAAATTGGTGCACAGACAGGACTACTTCATAAAAAAGAAATGAGTGAGCGTTTGGAAGCTATAAAAGAGCAGGCAAACGTATTGTAAACTTGCTACAATAATTAGTATGACAGTCTATCTTGCAACTGATCACGCGGGTTTTACCCTCAAAGAAAAAGTAAAAACATTTCTAGAGAAAGAAGGATATAGCGTTTCTGATTGTGGTGCATACGAGTATGACAAAAACGATGATTACCCCGATTTTATTTCAAAAGCAGCAAGTGAGGTGTCAAAAGATCCAGAAAACAGCCGAGGAATTATTTTTGGCGGGTCAGGACAGGCGGAAATGATGACTGCCAATAAATTTAAGGGTGTTCGTTGCGGATTGTTTTATGCTGCTACAATTCCTGTTCGTGCAGCTGATATCACTGGTCGAATGAGCAGCAATCCTTATGAAATAATCCGTTTAACAAGAGAACACAACAATGCAAATATGCTCTCTATTGGCGCTCGATTTGTTACAGATAAAGAAGCCTTAAAGGTTTCAGCGATTTTTCTTGAGACACCGTTTTCGGGAGAAGAACGACATAAGAGACGAATTGAGAAGATTAGCAATTTAGAAGAGGGAGATGCTTGTAGCTGTTGTTAAGCATGTTTGAGATTATTCCTGGTATTTTAGAAAAAAGTTGGGAAGAGATAGAAAAAAAAATTGTCCTGCTCTCTCCATTTGCAAAAACACTGCATATCGACCTTATTGATGGAAAATTTGCGAAAAACTTGACCTTTTTAGATCCAAGCCCCTTTGCAAAGTACAAAGATCAGTTTCTGCTAGAAGTACATCTGATGGTTGAGGAGCCAATTACCTATTTAAAGCCTTTTGCAGATGCTGGATTTAAGCGATTTTTGGGACATGTTGAGAATATGTCAGATCAGGTTGGGTTTGTGGCAGCGGGGCAACTTCTTGGTGAGGTTGGGTTGGCCATCGATGGGCCAACAACAATTGATGCAATAAAAGTTCCCTATGATGATTTAGACGTTGTCCTTATGTATGTTTCAGAAAGGGTTGGGTTTGCAGGTCCACCAATGATGCCAGAAAGACTCGATCGAGTAAAAGCCCTTCGCCAAAAAACAGCCATTCCTATTGAAGTTGATGGGGGAGTAAAAGATACCACCATTGCTCTTGCCAAAGCAGCTGGAGCAACACGTTTTGTTACTACTTCATTTATCTCTGGTGCCTTAGATTCTACACATGCCTTTCATCAGTTAGAGAATGCAGTAAAATAACTTTTAGCGGTTTGTTCCTGGTGAAGGAGAGACCGATGGAGAAGGGCGGAAAATACAGCTAACACTATTTTCTGTTCCTTTCACAAAAAATTCAGTGCGTCCCAAGCATGATTTTGTAACAACATTTGTGGGTTGTATAAGTATTTGACCAGGTTTTCCCTCAAGCAGCACAGTTATAATTCGATTCCAAATAGGCGCAGCCCCTGTGATTCCAGATGCAAGTGTCTGACTCATGGGTGCGCCATTGTTATTTCCTACCCATACGGCGACAACTCGATCATTTGTATAGCCAATAGTCCAGTTATCTCGTTTATTATCAGAGGTACCTGTTTTTACAGACACGATCTTACCAGGAATATTGAGTACTGAGTTTGGACCAAACGCTTGAGATCTGGCATTGTTGTCAGAAAGAATACTTGAGAGGATAAAAGCAACACCTGTATCAAGTACTTGTTGTTTTGCAACCTCTTGTTTTTCTTCAAGCACATTGCCTTTACCGTCAGTGATTTTAACGATTGGGTTTGCATCAACTCGTAGTCCATCGTTTGCTAAGACACCATACACAGTTGTCATGTCAATCATAGTTGTTTCAGCTCCTCCAAGTGTCAGGGATAAGCCATATCTTTCTGGACTAGTCCATGTGGTAATTCCCATTTTTTTTCCTAACTCAACAACGGTTGGAATACCAACGTGGTTAAGTATTTTTACTGCCGGAATATTAAAAGAGTTAGCAAGAGCAAGTCGTAGGGGTACTCTGCCATGGAATTTCCCATCATAATTTACAGGAGCATAAGATGGAGCACCAGGGTTTGTATATACAACAGCTGAGTCATCAAGAATTGTTGCTGCAGTGTACCCCTTAGAAAGAGCTGCAGCGTAGGTTACAACTTTAATAGACGATCCAGGTTGGCGAAGAGATGTTGTTACATTAACATTTCCGCTTCCCTCATCTTCAAAGCTTTTGCTGCCAATCATTGCCAATATGTCGCCATTTTTTGGATTGGTGACCATAGCAGCACCATTGGTAAGATTAAGATAGGCATTTTTTCCAACCTCTTCAGCAACGATTGTCTGCACTTTTTCCTGTAGGGATAGGTCAATGCTTGTTACAACGGTAAGGCCGCCGCGTTCAACAAAAGGAAGACCATACTTTTTAATCAACAGATCTCGTACATACATAACAAAATGTGGCGCATGAAGAGGCGTATGTGGTCGTTTGAAGAAAAGCTCTTGTTTTACCGCTTGTTCTCGGTCTTGTTGTGAGATGTATCCAAGCTCGCCCATGCGGGCTAATACTTCTGTTTGCCGTTTTTTCCAAAGGGTTGGCGTATTACCAAATGGTGAGTAGATACTTGGTGCTCGTGGTATGCCAGCAAGAAACGCGCTTTCTGCTAAATCAAGATCTTTTGCCCGTTTGCCAAAATAGGTTTGGGCTGCTGCTTCAACTCCCCATGCAGTACCGCCGTAGGGAACCTGATTAAAATACATCTCAAGAATTTGTGTTTTACTAAACATCCGCTCTGCCCAGAAGGCAAGAACAATCTCTTTGACTTTTCGTGTAATGCTTGTTTCAGGCGTAAGAAGGGCTGATTTAATAAGCTGCTGGGTAATTGTTGATCCTCCTTGCAGTTCTCCTCCTGAGAGGTTTGTGATAAGGGAGCGAATAATTGCTGTGACATCAAAACCTGGATGTTTGTAAAAGTCCTTATCTTCAGTTGCAATACTTGCATTTTGTAAGTGTTTTGGAACATCAGTTAAAGGAATGACCGTTCTGTTTTGATCAGCATAGAGTTGGTAGAGAAGGGTATGGTGACGATCGTATATTTTTGTTGTTTGTGGTATTTGGCCAAGAACGAGCGTTTTTGGGCTAGGAAGATCTTGAATAAAAAGCAAGAATAAAAGGGGGGTAAAAATGAAGAAAAAGGAGAAAATAATACCCATAGTAAAGTATTTAAATTTTGAAAGAAAAGGGAAGGGAAATATCACGATTGGGCTATTTTTTTTGTGCCGTTTCAAGGGAAGTTCTGGAAGATGTTTTTCTTTTGATTTGACTTGCCGTTTTGGCAAGCGAAAGAGCTGTGGAAGGCTAAATACTGGAAGGGAGGAAGGAAAAACAGAAGAGGTTTTTTTGAGAGTGCGAACCGTGGTTTTCTTTGTCGCATTAAATGTCGTGTGTATATTTTTGATTAGCTTATCAGCAAGGGAAAAGAGGGTTTTCCCAACAAAAATAACACCGTCTCCAATAGCAATAAACAAAAGAAGCAATAGCACAATAAGTGCACGCAACATTTTCATAAGGACAAAAGGCAATTTCCCTTACCGTTAAGGGAGGAAATGGATTATACTATGAGCCAAGAAGAAAGAAAAGGGGTATTATAGTTGTGAAACGTCTAGATTGATATCTCGCATGTCTTCTGTGGGATCCTCAATCGTTACTTGTTCAAGGCTTTCTTCGGGTGTTTGATTATTGAAGGGAGTTGGTGTTGGAGTATCTTGAGAAACAGCGGGAAGAGTAGGTGATGAGAGTTTCTTATTCATGAAAAGAAAAATACCTGTTGCTCCAGCAATAGTAATAGCAAAAAGAAGTACGAGTAAAAGAGTATTGGTTTTGTTGGTGTTTGTCGTTTTTGGTTGCACAACAGGAGTTGTAGGTGGTGTTATAGGCTGCGTAGGTTGGGTAGTTTGATTTTGATTATTGTCCATAGATTATTACTCCTGTGTTGCTGACTCTGTACCTGTTTTTATAGTTGCATGACCAATTTTTGCAAGTTCTGCAATAACACCCATTACTGCTTGTTTTGCATCAACAACTGCTTTATATACTGCTTGTAAATCTGTATGTAGTTTTGATGTTGTCGTGCCAACAGTGCTTCGTAGTGTCGCTTCGTTTTCAACAGTAATAACATATTCTTTTCCTGCTTGTTCTGCAATAAGCGTTTGTGCTTGTGCTATGGCAGATTCAGCCATACTTATTGCTGTTTCAACAGCAGATGTATCTTTACCAGCTGTTTTTGCCTTACTTACTCGTTCTTTTAGAGAGGTAAGTGTTGAGGAGATTCTCTCAAGATGGCCAGACATCCGGTCAGTGCGATTGGTGTTGACTGCACTCAGTTTGGTATCAAGGCGTTGTACAGTTGCTTTCTTTCTTTCGTCTTTAATCTCCTCGACTTTTTGTTTAAATGCTTCTCGTTTTTCTTTAAACTCTTGCCGAGCGTGCTCTCTTTTTAATTGAATTTCTTCTCGTAGTGCTTCCTTCCTTTCTAAAATGGATGCTCGCATTTCTGTTCGTGTTTCTTTTACTTCTGCGCGTTTCTCGAGCACACGTTCTTTTGTTTCTGCTCGTCGATCTTGTATTATTTCTTTTTGTTCTTGTCTTTTTTCAATAACATTCTGGCGTTGTTCTTTAAGAGTTGCGCTCTTTGTTTGAGCAACAACTGTTGGTGGCGTAAGAGTAAAGGAGAGGAAGAAAATGACAATAAAAAAACTACTGCTTTTCACTATAGCTACGATAGTGTATTTTTCTCTCTCTGTCAAGGCGTGGTTGGTTTGGGAGGTTCTGGGTGTGGACAACTTAAGCAGTACCGATCGCCTAGAGGATCTGTGACAACTATTTCTGATTTTAATTCCAAATTATCTTTCTGGTCTTTTTTGGCCAAATCACCAGTTGTTTTATCGATCCACACCTCTGTTCTTCCTGAATCAACTTTTGTTGGGTCAGTACCTTTTATAAAATATTCATATCTTGTCGGACAACGATCAGGTGTGTCCTCGGGAGGTGGAAGGAGACCAGAGGTAGTACAGACAACTTTCCCTATAACATCACTTGGTCGCTCGGGCCAGACAGGTTTTTGTTTTTGTAATAGATGCTCCATAATGGTGTGCCATATTGGTGCTGCACCTGTCACGCCAGAAACAAGGTTTCCCATTGGACTATTGTCATTATTTCCTACCCACACACCAACAACATAAGAGGGAGTATACCCAAATGTCCAGTTGTCACGAAAGTCATTTGTTGTACCAGTTTTTACTGCAACAGTAGCGTTGGCAATTTTTAGCTGCGAGTTTGGGCCAAATGCAAGCTCACGGGCGCCATTATCTGAGAGTATTTGAGAAATAATAAACGGAATACCAGGAGTAAATACTTTTTTGCCAAAAATTGGACTTACAGGTTTTTTGTATTCTTCAAGAACTTTTCCATCTTTATCTGCTACTTTTAGTATCGGGTGCAGGGGAATTAAATATCCTTGATTTGCAAACACACCATACGCTTGTGCCATTTCTGTCATTGTTATTTCTCCACCTCCAAGAGTAAGAGATAAACCATAGCGATTGGGGTCAGTAAATGTTGTAATTCCCATTGCAGACGCTGTTGCAATCATGCTGTCTAGACCATTATATTTAAGAACTTTTACAGCAGGAATGTTAATTGAAGAGGCTAGTGCTTGACGAAACTGCACAATGCCATGAAACTTCCCATCATAGTTGAGTGGACAATACGGCTTTTGTCCTGGGTTTGGAAAACAGATTGCCTCATCGACAAATGGAGTTGCAGCTGTTAATCCTTTTGCAAGACCCGTTGCGTAATTAAGTGGTTTTATTGAGGATCCTGGTTGTCTCTGTGCCAAGGTTACGTTAACATTCCCATCTATATCTGTATCAAAGTAATCGCGACTTCCAACCATTGCTAAGATTT
>Ga0080064_1000636_pt1 | contig 86955 bp, 84 predicted proteins | sample Subgrocontami54m_FD_69260 | JGI IMG/M metagenome (GOLD analysis project Ga0080064, IMG submission 69260) | Subsurface groundwater microbial communities from S. Glens Falls, New York, USA - GMW46 contaminated, 5.4 m (SPADES assembly) (version 2) ... | reverse complement strand
ACATCGTGGTGTTCCTGAACAAGTGCGACATGGTGGAAGACCCCGAGCTGCTCGAACTGGTGGAGTTGGAAGTGCGCGAGCTGCTGAAGAGCTACAAGTTCCCGGGCGACGAAGTGCCGGTGGTGCGCGGCTCGGCGCTGAAGGCGCTGGAAGGCGACGAGAAGTGGGAGAAGTCAATTCTGGAGTTGACGGAGGCGGTGGACAAGTACGTGCCGGTGCCGGTGCGGGAAATCGACAAGCCCTTCGCCATGCCCATTGAAGATATTTTCTCCATCTCCGGGCGCGGCACGGTAGTCACCGGGCGCGTGGAGCGCGGCAAGGTGAAGGTGGGCGAGGAGATTGAGATTGTGGGCTTCCGTCCAACGCAGAAGAAAATCGTGACCGGCGTGGAGATGTTCCGCAAGCTGCTGGACGAAGGTCTGGCGGGGGACAACGTGGGCCTCTTGCTGCGCGGCACGGAGAAGGAAGACGTGGAGCGCGGGCAGGTGGTGTGCAAGCCGGGGTCGATTACGCCGCACACCAAGTTCAAGGCCGAGGCGTACATTTTGACGAAGGAAGAAGGCGGGCGGCATACGCCGTTCTTCACCGGGTACCGGCCGCAGTTCTATTTCCGCACCACGGACGTGACCGGGAACGTGAAGCTGGCCCAGGGCGTGGAAATGGTCATGCCGGGGGACAACATCAGCGTGGAGATTGACCTGATCACCCCGGTGGCACTGGAGAAGGGCTTGCGCTTCGCCATCCGCGAAGGCGGCCACACCGTCGGCGCCGGCGCATGCACGGAGATCATCGAGTAAACCTATGGCCTACGGTGAAAAAATTCGCATCCGTCTGAAGGCTTACGACCATCGCATTCTCGATCAGTCCACGCGGGAGATTGTGGACACTGCCAAGCGTACCGGCGCGACTGTGGCCGGGCCGATTCCGCTGCCCACGGTGATCAACCGCTGGACGGTGCTGCGCTCGCCGCACGTGGACAAGAAATCCCGCGAGCAGTTCGAAATGCGCACGCACAAGCGCTTGATCGACATTCTCGAGCCGACCCCGGACACCGTGGACGCGCTCATGAAGCTCGATCTGCCGCCCGGCGTGGACGTGGAGATCAAGGCCTTCGGCCGCGAGCACGTCGCCAAGTAGCACAGGCTAGCAGCCTGTGCGCCTTTGCGCCGGCACGATTCGCAGGGGCGACCGGCAGGTCGCCCGAGAGGAACAAGGGTTATGGCAGTCAACGGCATTCTCGGAATCAAGCTCGGCATGACGCAAGTCTTCGCTGAAGACGGCACCGCCGTGCCTTGCACCGTGTTGCAGGCCGGCCCGTGCGTGGTCGTGGAGAAGCGCACCAAGACGCGCGATGGCTACGACGCCGTGCAGTTGGGTCTGGTGGAATTCATCAAGCCCCAGCGCGTGAACAAGCCTATGACCGGGCAATTCAAAAAGTCCGGCGCCGCGCCCATGCGTTTCCTCCGCGAACTGCGCCTCGAAGCCGAAGGCGAAACAAAGATTGGCGACCGCGTCCTGGTGGACGCTTTCGCCCCCGGCGAATTCGTGGACGTTTCCGGCGTTAGCAAGGGCAAAGGCTTTCAGGGTGGCGTCAAGCGCTGGCACTTCCGCGGCGGCGACGCCTCGCACGGCTCGATGTTCCATCGCGCGCCCGGCTCCATCGGCGGCAGCTCGTTCCCTTCGCGCGTCTGGCCCGGCCAGCATGGCCCGGGGCACATGGGCCACGCGCGCGTCACCTCGAAAAATCTTCGCGTGGTGAAGGTGGATGCGGACGAGAATCTGCTGTTGGTCCGCGGCGCGGTGCCCGGCCCCAACGGCTCCTACATTGTCATCAGGCGTTCGAAGAAGGCCCGCAAGGCCAGTTAACGGGAAGCGAGAAGACTATGGCGGTTGTGGACGTTAAAAACCTGGAAGGCGTCACGGTCGGCACCATCGACCTGGCCGATGCCGTCTTTGCCGCGCGCGTGAATCCGACGCTGCTCCACGAGACGACGCGCTGGTACCTCGCCGGGCAGCGCGCCGGCACCCACAAGGTGAAGCGCCGCGGCGAAGTGGCAGGCTCCGGCAAGAAACTCTGGCGGCAAAAGGGCACTGGCCGCGCCCGCGTGGGCTCCATCCGCTCGCCCATTTGGCGCAAGGGCGGCACCGTGCACGGCCCCGTGCCGCGCGATTACAGCTACACCATCCCGAAGAAAGTGCTGGTCGGCGCGCTGCGCTCGGCGCTCTCCGCCAAGCTCGCGGAGCAGAAGCTCACCGTGGTGGACTCTTTCGCCCTCGAGTCGCATAAGTCCAAGACGTTCCGCCAGGTGCTGAACACCCTCGCCGCGGAAAGCCGCACCGTGTTACTCGTCGAGATGGGTGCGAACCGCAACCTGGAGCTGGCCAGCCGCAACCTGGCGGGCGTGAAGCGCGTGGTCACCACGGCGCTTCAGCCCTACGACTTGCTGCGGCACGACGGCCTCATTGTTTCGAAAGATGCTGCGCTGAAGCTTTCCAAAGCGCTGAATCCGGTGAAGGCGGCAAAGGAAACCGTGATTGGGGTTCCGCTGGCGCAGATTGCGCCCGCGCCCGCCGCTCCGGCCGAGCCAGTAAAAAAGCCGCGCCGCAAAGCTACCAAGAAGGATGCGTAGGCCATGACCACAACTATTTATCAAATTATCCGCCGGCCGCTGATTACCGAAAAAGGCCTCGCCGTCAAGGAAACGCAGCACACCGTCGTCTTTGAGGTGGCCCCTTTCGCCACCAAGACGCAGATCAAGGAAGCGGTGCAGACGCTGTTCAAGGTGAAGGTGGATTCCGTACGCACGGCCAATTTCCACGGCAAATTCCGGCGACGCGGCCGCGCCGAAGGCTACCGCCGCGACTGGAAAAAGGCGTACGTCAAGCTGGCCGCGGGCGAAAAGATGATTGAATACGCGGAGACGGCATAGTTCCGCGCTTGGGATTGGAACCGCTTTTGGCGGGGTAGAGGAAACGATGGCACTAAAAAGTTTCAAACCGTATACCGCATCGCGGCGCTTCATCACCATGCTCGATAAGAGCGACGTGACCAAGCAGACGCCCGAAAAAGCGCTGACTGAATCCAAAAAGCGTACCGGCGGCCGCAATGCGCACGGCGAAATCACCAGTTGGCATCGCGGCGGAGGGCACGCCCGCAAGTATCGCCGCATTGATTTCCGCCGCGACAAAATCGGCGTCCCCGCGAAAGTGGCCGCGGTGGAGTACGACCCCAACCGCTCCGCGCGCATCGCCCTGCTGCATTACGCCGACGGCGAGAAGCGCTACATCCTGCGCCCCATCGGCCTGGAAGTGGGCATGACCGTTTCGACCGGAGAGGGCGCGGACATTCTTCCCGGCAACGCGCTGCCCATTCGCCTGATTCCGCCCGGCACGCAGCTGCACAATTTGGAGCTGTACCCGGGCAAAGGCGGCCAGGTGGTGCGCGCCGCCGGGGGTTCCGCGCAGTTGCTCAGCAAGGAAGGCGAAATCGCGCTGGTCAAGCTGCCCAGCGGTGAAGTGCGCAAGTTCAGCCTGTCGTGCATGGCCACCATCGGACAGCTCGGCAACGTGGACCACGAAAACGTCACCTACGGCAAAGCCGGCCGCACCCGCTGGCACGGGCGCCGCCCGACCACTCGTGGCGTGGCCATGAACCCCGTGGATCACCCGCACGGCGGCGGTGAAGGCCGCGTGAAGGGCAACCACCCCATGACTCCGTGGGGCACGCCTACGCTGGGCTACAAGACGCGCAACAACAAGCGCACGGACAAATTCATTGTCCAGCGCCGGCAGAAGTAGCGAGATTTTTGTAGGGGCACCCGCCTTGGCGGGGCGCCCGCTTGAAATGCACCCGTCGCGGCGGGTGAGAGAGAGGCAAGGGATGAGAGCAACTCGACGTCGTGCAGCTTCCGCCTCGCGCCGTTCTGCGGCGCGCAAGGCGAAGCTCAAGCGCTCGGTCCGGCCGGCCGTGCGTCCGCCGGCCCCGCTGCCGGCCATGGTCATGTACCGGGTCTGCAAGCCCGGCTGGGCGGTCCTGGTGGAAAAGCAGGCCAGCTCCCTCGGCACGCGCTTTGTGTGTCCCTTCTGCCCGGTATCGCATCGCGTTCCCGGGCCGGTTCGCGGCTTCCGCAAGCTGCGCCGCGCGCAGTGGATCAAGCTGCGCCGCGTCGGAGAGTAGCGCAGCCACTCTTGGCTGCGCAGCATCAAGAGATGGGGAATTTGAAGTAGAGAGGAAACGATGCCACGTTCGCTGAAAAAGGGCCCGTTCATTGACGACCACCTGCGTCAGAAGGTGGACGTGCTGAACGAACGCAACGAAAAGAAAGTCATCAAGACGTGGTCCCGCCGCTCCACGATTCTTCCGGAGATGGTGGGCCACACCATCGCCGTGCACAACGGCAGAAAATTTATTCCCGTGTACGTCACCGAGCAGATGGTGGGACACAAACTCGGCGAATTTTCGCCCACGCGCACCTTCAAGGGCCACTCGGTTCGCATTGCTCTGGAGAAGGCCGCGGGCATGGCGGGCGCTCCGGGCGGGGCCCCGGCGGGTGGCGCTGCCCCCGCGGGCGGATCGGCACCGGCGGGCGGTTCGGCCCCGGCGCCAAAGGCATAAGACATGTCCACACAGCCACAGCCACTGCACGCCATTGAATCCCGCGCCATCGGGCGCTACATCCGCGTCTCGCCGCAAAAGGCGCGCCTGGTGATCGACCTAATCCGCGGCAAGCGCGCTGCGGACGCCATACAAACCCTGCGCTTCACCAAGAAGCGCGCGGCCAAGGACATCGAAAAAATCCTGCGCAGCGCCATCGCCAACGCCGAGAACAAGGCGGAAAGTGCCGGCGAGTCCCTGGACGTGGACGAGCTGTTCGTTTCGCGCTGCTACATCAATGAAGGGCCGCGCTGGAAGCGCATACGTCCCGCGCCCATGGGCCGCGCCTTCCGCTATCAGAAGCGCACCAGCCACATCGTGGTCGAGCTGGCCGAGCATCACCGCGCCGCTGCCGGCCGCGCGGAAGCCGCCGCTGCCGAAGCCGCCGCCAGCAAGGGCGTTTCCGGCGCTGTTCGCAAAGTTCGCAAGACGCTCGCGGGCCGGAAAAAGTCCCCGGCGAAGAAAAAGAAGTAGGAGGACACTTTGGGTCAGAAAACACACCCGTACGGCTTTCGGCTCGGTTACATCCGGACCTGGAAGTCGCGGTGGTATGCCGACAAGGAATACGCCGACCTGCTGCACGAGGATGTGAATCTGCGCAACGAGCTGAAAGAAAAGCTCCGCTCCGCCAGCATCAGCAGCATTGAGATCGAGCGCGCCGCCAACAAGCTGGTCGTCCGCATCTACTCCGCGCGCCCCGGCATCATCATCGGCCGCAAAGGCTCGGAGATTGACAAGCTCAAGGCCGACGTGCAGAAGCGCACGCATCGCGAAGTGCACATCGATATTCAGGAAGTGCACCGCCCGGAACTCGACGCCCAGCTCGTGGCGGAGTCCATCGCCATGCAGCTCGAAAAGCGCGTGGCGTTCCGCCGTGCCATGCGCAAGTCCGTGGATTCCGCCCTGCGCTTCGGCTGCAAGGGCATCAAGGTGCGCGTCGGCGGCCGCCTGAACGGCGCCGAAATCGCGCGTTCCGAGTGGTACCTGCAGGGCCGCTTGCCGCTGCAGACGCTGCGCGCGGACATTGACTACGGTTTCGCGCAGGCCTACACCACCTATGGCGTCATCGGCGTGAAGTGCTGGATCTTCCAGGGCGAAAAGATGCCCGAGCGCAAGCGCAAGCCGGCCCAGTTGAATGCCGCCGTGCCCGTGAGCGTATAGCGATTTGGTAGGGGCGACCGGCAGGTCGCCCGTTGGATTGGACAAAACACTATGTTGATGCCGAAAAAAGTAAAGTACCGCAAGCAGCAGCGCGGGCGCCGCGGAGGCAAAGCCTGGCGCGGCGGCACGCTGGCTTTTGGCGATTACGGGCTCAAGGCTCTGGAGTGCGCCTGGATCACCGATCGCCAGATCGAGGCTTCCCGCGTGGCCATTACGCGCTTCATCAAGCGCGGCGGCAAGCTCTGGATTCGCATTTTTCCGGACAAGCCCTACACCAAGAAGCCCGCGGAGACCCGCATGGGCAAGGGCAAGGGCTCGCCGGAATTTTGGGTGGCCCCGGTGAAGGCTGGCCGCATCATGTTCGAGATGGCCGGCGTGGATGAAGCCACGGCGAAGCAAGCCATGACGCTGGCATCCCACAAGCTGCCCATCCCCACTAAATTCGTCTCTCGCGCAGGAGGTCTGTGATGCCGCGGCGCGTGGAAAAGTATCGGGACATGAAACCGGAAGAGCTCCAGTTGCAGGAGCGCGAACTGTCCGAACAGGTCTTCCGCCTCCGCTTCCAGATGTCCAGCGGCCAGGCCGAGGGTTTGAAGAAGTTGCGCGAGGCTCGCAAGGATCTGGCCCGCGTCAAGACGCTCCTGCATGAGCAGGCGCCGAAGAGCGAGAAGAGGTAACCGATGGAAGAGAATCTCACCGCCGCCGCGACGCAGGTTGAACGCCGGCCGCGGCAGTCCAAAATCGGCAAGGTCACCAGCGCCCGGATGCAGAAGACGATTGTCGTCAAGGTGACCCGGCGCGTGCAGCATGGTCTGTACAAGCGCGTGATGAGCGTCCACAAAAAGTTTTACGCCCATGACGAAGCCGGTGAGGCTCGCAAGGGCGACACCGTGCGCATCGTGGAGACCCGGCCGATGTCCAAGCTGAAGCGCTGGCGCCTGGCCGAAATCGTGGCCCGCTCGACCCGCGCGGAGTAGCACAGGCTCCCGAAGCCTCGGGATAGCCTGTGCGCTGTAGGCAGTAGAAAGACCAACGGAGCACTCTTATGGTTCGAATGAGATCATGGCTGACGGTGGCGGATAATTCCGGCGCGCGCCGCATCATGTGTATCCACCCGCTCGGCGGTAGCGTTGGGCTGAGCGCCGGCCTGGGCGATGTGATCACCGCTTCGGTGAAGGAAGCCGCACCGGATAGTCAGGTGAAGAAGGGCAAAGTGGTGAAGGCCGTCGTGGTGCGCACGCGCAAGGAACATCGCCGCAGGGACGGCACCTACATCCGCTTCGACGACAACGCCGCGGTGCTCATTGACGACGCCCACGAGCCCATCGGCACGCGCGTGTTCGGGCCGGTGGCCCGTGAGCTGCGCGAGAAAAAATTCACCAAGATTGTTTCCCTGGCCCCGGAGGTCTGGTAATGAAGCGCGTGGCTGAAAAAATCCGGCAGAACATCTCCCTGCGCAAGGGCGACATGGTGCGCGTGATGCGCGGCAAGGACCGCGAGGAATTTCACAATAAATCCGCCCGGGTGCTCTCCGTGGACTCGGTGAAGATGAGAGTCACCGTCGAGCACGCCCACATGATCAAGCGGCACACGCGGCCCAACCCTTCGAAGAACATCAAGGGCGGGATCGTGGAGCGCGAGGGACCTATTCATATCTCCAACGTCATGCTGGTTTGCCCGGCCTGCAACAAGCCCACGCGCATCGGGCACAACCGCTTGGCAGACGGCAGCCGCGTGCGCATCTGTCGCCGCTGCGGTCTTTCGGTCGACAAGTAAAGTGGGTAGCACAGGCTTACACCCTGTGCCGCCTGTTGCGAAGATGAAGGCACTGCGAAAAAAGGGACAGCAATGATTAGCCGCATGGAAGACAAGTACCGCAAAGAGGTCGTGCCCGCGCTGATGAAGCGCTTCGGGTGGAAGAACCACATGGCCGTGCCCAAGGTGAAAAAGGTCATCGTCAATATCGGTCTCGGCGAAGCCAGCCAGAACGTCAAGCTGCTGGATGTTGCCGCCTCCGAACTGGGCCAGATCACCGGGCAGAAGGCCATCATCACCCGCGCGAAGAAGTCCATCGCCAATTTCAAGATCCGCAAGGGCATGCCCATCGGATGCTGCGTCACGCTGCGCGGCCCGAAGATGTACGAGTTCCTGGACCGCTTCTGCAACGTAGTGATGCCGCGCGTCCGCGACTTCAAGGGCCTTTCGCCGCACTCTTTCGACGGCCGCGGCAACTACACCCTCGGCCTCAAGGATCAACTGGTGTTCCCGGAAATTGATTACACCCGGGTGGACAAGATCAAGGGCATGAACATCACCATCACCACCAGTGCCCGCAACGACGAAGAGGGCCGCGAGCTGCTCAAGCTGCTCGGCTTGCCCTTGCGTGCTTAGGAGAAACGATGGCCCGTACCTCTCAATTCGCGAAGATGAAGCGCAAGCCCAAGTTCAAAGTTCGCGTGCGCAATCGTTGCCGCTGCTGCGGCCGCGCTCGCGGCTACATTCGCAAGTTCAATATGTGCCGTATCTGTTTCCGCCACCTGGCGCTCCGCGGAGAGATCCCCGGCGTCACCAAGGCGAGCTGGTAGAAAAAAGGACGAACGATGCTGACTGACCCCATTGCCGACATGCTGACGCGGTTGCGCAACGCCGCCAAGGCCCGCCATCCGCGCGCGGATATGCCCGCGTCCCGGATGAAAGTGGAAATCGCCCGCATCCTGAAGGAGGAGGGCTTCATCTCCACCTTCAAGCTGGTGGACGAAAGCAAGGTGCGTAAAACGCTCCGCGTTTTTTTGAAGTACACGCCGGACCGCAAGGCCATTATCACGGATTTCAAGCGCATCTCGCGCCCCGGGTGCCGCGTGTACGTTGGTAAGTCGGAAATTCGTTCCGTTGTCGGAGGCCTGGGCACCAGCATTCTCACCACCCCGCGCGGGCTGATGACCGGCCGCGCCGCCCGTAAGGCTGGCGTCGGCGGCGAACTTTTGTTGGAAGTTTGGTAGGTAGCACAGGCTTCTAGCCTGTGCTGTAGGGGCGCTGCTTGCTGCGCCCATTGTGAGAAAGGGAAATAGAAATCTTATGTCGCGTATTGGACGCAAACCGATTCCGCTCCCCGCTGCCGTGAAGGTATCGCTTCGCGGCGATGCGGTGGACGTGCAGGGCCCCAAGGGCAAGCTCACCATTCCGCTGCCCGCTGGCATCACCTTCGAGCAAAAGGATAAGGTGCTCCACGCCGTCCGCCAGTCCGAAGAGCATCGCGCGCTGCACGGCTTGGCGCGCGCGCTGGTGGCCAACGCTGTTCACGGCGTCACCGAGGGCTTCAAAAAGGATCTCGAAATCGTCGGCGTCGGCTACCGCGCCGAAAAGAAGGGCAAGAGCGTCGTCTTCAGCCTCGGCTATTCGCATCCCATCGATTTCGCGATTCCCGAGGGCATTGAAATCGCCATTGAAAAGCAGACGCGCCTCTCGGTGAGCGGCGCCAACAAGGCCCAGGTGGGCCAGGTGGCCGCTAACATTCGCAGCCTCCGCCCGCCGGATCCGTACAAGCAGAAGGGCATTCGCATCACCGGCGAGCGCCTGAAAAAGAAGGCGGGCAAGACGGGCGCCAAGACCACCGCCTAACAGATTTGTCACCCATCCCGATCGATCGGGATGGGGCCTTTGGAGAAACGACAGTGGCACAACGACCAGTATCAAGAATTTCTCGGGATGAGCACCGCATGCGGATTCACCGCCGTGTGCGCACCCGCGTCGAGGGCACGCCGCAGCGGCCTCGCCTCTGCGTGTTTCGTTCGAGCAAGAACATCTACGCGCAGCTGGTGGACGACCGCCTCGGGCGTACCCTGGCCTCGGCCAGTTCCAACGACAAGGAAACTCGCAAACTCACCAAAGGCGGAGGCAACATCGCCGCCGCCAAAGTGGTCGGCAAGGTGATTGCCGAGCGCGCTATTGCCGCCGGCGTGTCGCAGGTCGTCTTCGACCGCGGCGGTTACAAGTATCACGGCCGCGTCAAATCTCTCGCTGACGCCGCCCGGGAAGCGGGGTTGAAGTTCTAAGCCTATGTCCAAGCACATTCTCAAGGAAACTCTCTCGGTTCGCCGGCCCGTCGAGGCCAACCAGGCCAACTTGAAAGACCAGGTGGTCTCCATCAACCGCGTCACCAAGGTCGTCAAGGGCGGCAAGAACCTCAGCTTCTCCGCGCTCGTCGTCGTCGGCGACCAGAACGGTCACGCCGGATTCGGCATGGGCAAGGCCCGCGAGGTCCCCATGGCCATTCGCAAGGCCATCGAGCAGGCCAAGAAGAACATGATCAAGCTCAACCGGAAGGGAACGACCATTCCCCATCAGGTGCTCGGGCGCTACGGCTCCGGGCAGGTGTTGTTGAAGCCCGCGTCGGAAGGTACCGGCATCATCGCCGGCGGCACCGTCCGCGCCGTCATGGAGGTCGCCGGAATTTCCAACGTGCTGACCAAATCCATCGGCACCTCCAACCCGCACAACGTCATCAAGGCGACCTTCGACGCGCTGCTCAGCCTCAAGGACGTCGCCAAAGTCGCCGAATTGCGCGGCAAGACGAAAGAAGATTTGGGAGCGTAAGCATGGCCAAGAAAAAGGCAAATACGTTCCGCATCCAGTGGGTGGTCAGCTCCATCGGCTGTACCGACGACATGCGCGCCACCATCCGCGGTCTCGGCTTTCGCCGCTTGAACCAGGTCGTCGAGCGCGAGGATACGCCCTCCATCCGCGGCATGGTGTTCAAAACTCGCCACCTCGTTCGGGTGGTCCAGTAGCACGGGCTTTTAGCCTGTGCGCTTTTGCGGTGGCACGATTTGTAGGGGCGCTGCTTGCTGCGCCCTCTGTTCGAGAATTTCGGAGAATTTGAGGCTTATATGCCAGTGAATCTATCGAATCTGAAGCCCGCCGCCGGCTCGCGCAAGAAGCACGTGCGTGTCGGCCGCGGCATGGGCTCGAAGCTCGGGAAAACCGCTGGCAAGGGCAACAAGGGCCAGAAATCGCGCAAGGGCTATTCGCGGCGCCCGGGATTTGAGGGCGGCCAGATGCCTCTGCACCGGCGCATGCCCAAGCGCGGATTCAACAATCCCCGCGGCCTCGAGTTCGCCATCGTCAATGTGGAATCGCTGAACGCGTTTTCCTCGGGCGAAACGGTCGGCCCGCTCGAGCTCGTCGCCAAAGGGATGGTTCGCCAGCTCTGGGATGGCCTGAAGGTTTTAGGTGATGGCGACCTCAAGGTTGCGCTCACCGTGCGTGCTCACAAATTCAGCAAATCGGCGCAGGAGAAAATCGCTGCCGCCGGAGGCAAGGTCGAAGTACTGCAATGAAACTTCTCGAAGCATTTCGGAACATTTTCCGCATTCCGGACCTGCGCAACCGCGTGCTCTTCACGCTGGCCATGCTCGCGGTCTATCGCATTGGTGCGTTCATCCCCACCCCCGGGATCAACACCAAGCTGATTGAGGAGTTCATCCAGCGCAGCGGCGGTTCCGTCTTCGGCTTCATTGACCTGTTCAGCGGCGGAAATTTCCGGCGCTTCAGCGTGTTTGCCCTCGGCATCATGCCGTACATCACGGCCTCCATCATCTTGCAGTTGATGACCATCCTGTTCCCCTACCTGGAGCGCTTGCAGAAGGAAGGCGAGCTGGGCCGCCGCAAGATTACCCAGTACACGCGCTATCTGACGATCGTGCTTTCGGCCATCCAGTCCTTCTCGATTGCGTTGACCCTGATGAAGTCGGGTGGGCAGGGGGGCCAGTCGATGGTCTACAACCCCGGCACCGCCTTCATTCTGATGACCATGCTCACGCTGACCACCGGCACCGCCTTCATCATGTGGCTTGGTGAGCAGATCAGCGAGCGCGGCATCGGCAACGGCATGTCGCTCATTATCTTCGCCGGCATTGTGGTCGGCCTGCCCCATGCCATGAGGGATCTCGGCGTCAAGTTCATGAATCGCGACTGGGGCCCGTTCACCGGCCTGGCGCTGCTGCTCCTCATCGTCCTGATGGTGGGCATCATCGGCTTCATCGTGTTCGTGGAAGGCGGCCAGCGGCGCATCCCCGTGCAATACGCCAAGCGCGTAGTCGGTCGCAAAGTGATGGGCGGGCAGATGACCTACTTGCCGCTGCGCGTCAACGCCGGCGGTGTCATCCCACCGATTTTCGCCAGTTCGCTGCTCGCGCTGCCGCAGACGGCGGCCGTCATCTTTGAAAAGAAGTCCCAGTTCTTCCGCGATTTCGGCGCGCAAATGGCCTGGGGCATGCCCTGGTACACGGTGCTCTACGTTTCGATGATCATCTTCTTCGCCTTTTTCTATGTGGGCATCGTATTCAACCCCACGGAGCTGGCCGACAACATGCGCAAGTACGGCGGATTCATTCCCGGCATCCGCCCCGGGCGCAACACCTCCGAGCACATCAACCGCATTCTCACGCGACTCACCTTTGTCGGTGGTTGCTACCTGGCTCTGGTGTGCCTCATTCCCGAATGGATGATCGCCGGCATCAAGCTGCACAAGCTGTGGGGTCCATTGGGAGCGTGGTTCGACGTGAATGCCCCGCGGTGGCTCCTGGAAGGCCTCGGCGTCACATTTTATTTCGGCGGCACGTCGCTGCTCATCGTTGTGGGCGTGGCCATGGACACCGTGCAGCAGATCGAGGCGCAGCTCGTCATGCGCCATTACGAAGGTTTTGTAAAGAAGGGCCGGCTGCGCAGTCGCCGCGGATAGTTGTGGAGTTGTAGATATGGCATCGCAAGGGGCAAAGCGAGCGCTGATTTTCCTCGGCCCTCCGGGCGCGGGGAAGGGCACGCAAGCCATGCAGGTGGCCCGGGTGCAAGGTGTACCGCACCTCTCCACCGGCGACATGTTTCGCGATCATGTTGGCCGCGGCTCGGAGTTGGGCCTCCGCGCCAAGCCGATCATGGAGCGCGGCGAGCTGGTGCCCGACGAAATTGTCCTCGGCATCGTCGAGGAGCGGGTTGCCCGCCCCGATTGCGCCAGCGGGTTTGTGCTCGACGGTTTTCCGCGCACCATCCCGCAAGCCGAGGGACTCGACGCGCTGCTGAGGCGCCGCGGGTTCGGCAAGGCGCTGGTGCTGCACATCGCCGTGGAGTACGAAAAGCTGTTGCTCCGGCTCACTGGCCGGCGTACCTGCGCCACCTGCGGCGAGATTTACAATATTTACGCGCGCGCGCCGAAGGTGGAAGGCAAGTGTGACAAGGATGGCGGCGCGCTCACGCAGCGCAAGGACGACCGCGAAGAAGTGATCCGTGAGCGCATCGCCGCGTACGACCGGCAGACTAAGCCGCTGATCGAGTACTACCGGGCGCAAAGCGGGCTGGTGGATATCGATGGCGCGGCCGACGCGGATGCGGTCACCCGGGAAGTGCTCGTGACGCTGGCGAGGCTGTAGCACACGGCAATGGCCATTATTTGCAAGTCGCCGGCTGAGCTGGACAAGATGTACCGCGCCGGATTGGTCGTTTGGGACGTGCTTTCGAACCTGCGGGCCATGGTTGCCCCCGGCGTCTCGACGATGGACTTGGAAAAGTTTGCGGAGCGTCGCACCGCCGAGCATCGTGCGCGCCCTGCGTTCAAGGGCTACCGGGGTTTCCCGTGCGTGCTGTGCACCTCGGTGAACAACGAAATCGTGCACGGGATTCCGTCGGCGGCGCGCAAGTTGAAGGACGGCGAAATCGTTTCCCTCGACTTCGGCGTCCAGCTCGACGGTTACTACGGCGACGCGGCGGTCACCGTGCCCGTCGGCAAGATTGCGCCGGAGCTGGAAAAGCTCCTTCGCGTCACGCGCGAGTCGCTGGACCGGGCCATCGAGCAAGTGCGGCTCGGCAACCGGCTGAGCGACATCTCGCACGCCGTGCAGAGTTGGGTGGAGGAGAACGGTTTTTCGGTGGTGCGCGAGTTTGTGGGGCACGGTATCGGCACCGTGATGCACGAGGACTTGCAGGTGCCCAACTACGGCGAGCCGGGCCATGGCCCGCGGTTGCAGGAGGGCATGACCCTGGCCATCGAGCCGATGGTCAACGCGGGTCGCCCGGCGGTTCGCGTGCTGGACGATCACTGGACGGCGGTGACCGTCGACGGCAGTTACTCGGCGCATTTCGAGCACACCGTCGCCGTCACCTCCAACGGCCCGTCGATTCTGACGCGCCCGAAGGACGTCACCGGCGCCTCGTGGTAACGAGTAGCACAGGCTTACAGCCTGTGCGCTTGTAAGCGCGCACGGTTTTTGTAGGGGCGACCAGGTCGTCCGAAGCGAACAGGAGTACATGGGAAAGCGACCGCAGTACGAAAAAAAGAAGCCCGCGGAAGGCAGCGGGAAAGAAGACGCCATCGAAGTCATGGCCACGGTGATTGAGCCGTTGCCCAACGCCATGTTTCGTGTTCAGCTCGAGAACAAGCACAAGGTTCTCGCGCACATCTCCGGCAAAATGCGGAAAAATTTTATCCGCATCCTGCCGGGGGATAAGGTGGCCGTTGAGCTTTCACCTTACGACCTGACCCGCGGCCGCATCGTGTATCGATACAAGTAATCAGTCGTCAGTTTGCAATTTGGCGCTCCTGAACTGGCAACTGATGACGGGACACTGAGGACTTTATGAAAGTTCGTTCGTCAGTCAAAAAGATTTGCGATAAGTGCAAGGTCATTACCCGTGCTGGCGTGGTGCGGGTGATTTGCAGCAACCCCAAGCACAAGCAGCGCCAGGGCTAGTCGTAGGGGCGACCGGATGGTCGCCCGCACAGTAGAACGAGGAGAACCAATGGCACGTATTGCTGGTGTTGACCTGCCGCCCCAGAAGCGTATCTGGGTCGGCCTGACATCCATCTACGGCATCGGCCTGGCCCGCGCCAAGAAGCTCTGCGGCCTGGCGCGCGTGGACGAAACGAAAAAGGTGAAGGACCTCACCGAAGACGAGGTCAACCACCTCCGCCAGGTCATCGAGTCGCAGGGCGGCATTGAAGGCGATCTCCGCAAGGAGATCCAGATGAACATCCGCCGCCTGATCGAAATTCAGGCCTATCGCGGGATGCGCCACCGCCGCAATCTGCCCGTTCGCGGCCAGCGCACCCACACCAACGCGCGCACCCGCAAGGGCCCGCGCAAGGGCGCTGTGGCCATGAAGAAAAAGGTTCTCGGCAAGAAGGGTTAGTTGTAGGGGCGGACCTGTGTGTCCGCCCATGTAGCGCCCGCCTTTAGGCGGGCATTTCAGAAATCTCGAATCGCGAGGTACCACGTGGCAAAAGAACCAAAGGACGCGGCCGCCGGGGCACCGGTAGAGAAGAAGCCGACGAAAAAGAAAAAGGAATTCAAGAAGAAGCGTGAGCGTCGCATCGTGCCCCACGGCGTGGTGTACATTCAGGCGTCGTTCAACAACACCCTGATCACCATCTGCGACCCCGACGGCCACGCGGTCTGCTGGTCTTCGTCCGGCTCGGTGGGCTTCAAGGGATCACGCAAGGGCACGCCCTACGCCGCGCAGCAGGCTTCCTCGGCCGCTGCCTCGGTGGCCCGCGATCAGTACGGCATGAAGTCCGTCGTCGTTCGCATCAAGGGGCCGGGTTCCGGCCGCGAATCCGCGGTGCGCGCGCTGGCGTCTTCGGGGTTGCACATCAACTCCATCAAGGACGTCACGCCCGTCCCGCACAACGGCTGCCGCCCGCCCAAGCGCCGCCGCGTGTAACGATTTTGGTTTTGTAGGGGCGCTGCTTGCTGCGCCCGTTTGAAGTTGCTGTTCAGCAAAAGGAGAAAAGCAATTGGCTCGTCATCGTGATGCTGTTTGCCGCTTGTGCCGCCGGGAAGGCATGAAACTCTTCCTGAAGGGCCTGCGGTGTTTTACCGAAAAATGCGCCATCGAGAAGCGCAACTTCGTCCCCGGCCAGCACGGCCAGAAGCGCCGCGCCAAGACCGTCGGCTACGGGCTGCAGTTGCGCGAAAAGCAGAAGGCCAAGCGCGCCTATGGGCTGCTCGAGCGGCAGTTCCGCAACTACGTCGAGAAGGCCGACCGTGCCAAAGGCCCCACCGGCGAAAACCTTTTCATCATGCTCGAGCGGCGTCTCGATAACGCTCTCTACCGCATGGGCCTGGCCAGCTCGCGCTCACAGGCGCGGCAGATGGTGAACCATGGCCATGTGACCGTCGCCGGCCGCAAGGTCAATATTCCGTCGTACCTGGTCAGCGTGGGCGAGGATATCGCCCTCAAGGAAAAGATGCACCAGAACGCGATGGTCCTCGAGGCGCTCAACCTGGCGCAGAGCCAGAACTCTGTGCCGTGGCTGGAAGTGGACCGTGCGGCCTTCAAGGCCCGCGTGGTCGCCATGCCGCGACGCCAGGACGTCACCACGCCGCCCATCTCCGAGCAGCTCATCGTCGAGCTCTACTCGAAGTAAGCGGTCACCGATTTTCTGATTCATTGTGTTGCCCCGGCTTCGTCCGGGAGGAGGGATGCGAACGATGTGGAAAGGCTTCCAGAAACCCAAGCGTTTGGCGGCTGAGCCGGAATCGCTCACCGATAAGTTCGGACGTTTTTCGGCTCAGCCCTTCGAGCGCGGCTGGGGCACCACCGTGGGCAATGCCCTGCGGCGGACCCTGCTCAGCTCCATCGAAGGCGCGGCCATCACGGCCATCAAGATCGAAGGCGTGCTGCACGAGTTCTCGCCGATTCCCGGCGTGGTCGAGGATGCCACCGACATCATCCTCAACCTCAAGCAGGTGCCGCTCAAGCTCAACTCCGATCAGGCCAAGACCATTTACCTGAACATCGAGCGCCCCGGCGTGGTCACCTCGGCGATGATTGAAGAAGACGCCGATTGCGCCGTTCTCGATAAAAGCGTCTATCTGGCCACCGTCAGCGAAGGCGGCAAGCTCCAGATCGAGATGCGCGTCAAAAACGGCCGCGGCTACGTCGGCGCCGACCGCAACTTCGACGAGGACTTGCCCATCGGCTACATCCCGGTGGACTCCGTCCACTCGCCTGTCCGCAAGGTCAACTACGCTGTCGAGGCCGCCCGTCTCGGCCAGATGACCGACTACGAGAAGCTCTCCCTCGAAGTCTGGACTAACGGCGCCATCACGCCCCAGGACGCCATCGGCCTTGCCTCCAAGCTCATCAAGGACCACATGAGTATCTTCATCAACTTCGAGGAGCAGACCGAGCTGCCCGACGAAATTTCCGAGCCCACCAACGACCCGCGCCTCGAGCACCTGGACCGCTCCGTCGAAGAGCTCGAGCTTTCCGTGCGCTCCTACAACTGCTTGAAGAACGCCAATATTCAGTCCATCCGCGAGCTGGTGCAGCGCAGCGAGCCCGAAATGCTCAAGACCAAGAATTTCGGCCGCAAGTCGCTGAACGAGATCAAGGAAATCCTCGGCCGCATGGGCCTCGCACTGGGCATGAAGTTCGATGAGCACGGCCGCATCATCTGGCCGCCGCTCCCCAGCCAGACCGCGCCGCCGGAGGAGACCACCGCGCTGTAAGCGCACGGGAAAACCACCATGCGACACCTTCGCTCCGGTTCCAAACTCGGCAAGCAGCCCGCGCACCGCCGCGCTGTGCTCCGCAACCTCGTCACCAACGTGATTGAGAAGGAGCGCATCCATACCACCCGCGCCCGCGCCAAGGCCGCTGGCCCCATCGTCGAGCAGATGATTACTCTCGGCAAGCGCGATAACCTCCACGCACGCCGCCAGGCCGCCTCGTTCCTCATGACGCCGGGGGCCACGCAGAAGCTCTTCCAGGATGTCGCCCCGCGCTTCGCGGATCGCAACGGCGGCTACACCCGCATCATCAAGGCCGGCTGGCGCATCGGCGACGGCGCCGAGCTCGCCATCCTCGAACTCCTCGGCTCCAAGTTGAAAAAGAAGGAAAAGAAAGACAAGAAGGGCGCCAAAGCCGGGGAAAAACCCGAAGAGAAATCCGCCAGCTAAATGTAGGGGCCGGTATTCAGACCGGCCCATTGTCTGTAAACAAAAGGGGCGCCCGCTAGGCGGGCGCCCCTCTTGCTTTCTGCCAGCTTTGTCGCTGCGCGTCGCCTACCGCGTCCTGCGTCGTTCTTCCGTTCGCCGCTCGTTTCCGCGCCGCTCTCCGCTTCCCGGCGCTCGCGCGGGCATTCTCCGCCGCTCGCTGTTGCGCCTCTGCGTGTGCCGGTAGTCCTGCGCCAAGCCCCAGCGCGTGCCCTTGCCGCACGGCCCGCAGGACCGCTCCAGCATCCCTACGTTGGCCAGCTCCTGCTCGTTCGACGCCAGTTCCGCCTGCGTGCGCGTCCCGCAAGTGCGGCAAATCAACAGTGTCGCCATGGCTCTACGCTCCCCAGGTTTGTCTGGCCCGTCGCTATCTGCCAGCTTGTTTATCCTTTTCCGCCCATCCCTTCAAGTCTTTTCTCTTGCTCGCGCCTGGCTCTTCTAGGCCTACCAAGCTCATTTTCCGCGAGTCCAGCTCTCATAGATTTTCCGCTGCATTTCCGTGGGGTTCTCCACCAGCCGAAGCTTGAACACGGCATAAGGGTAGGGAACAGTTGTCACGGAAATCTCTTGCAGGTTGCCGCGCCGCAGCACCGCCAGCTTGATCGCTTCGCCCGGCTTGCGCGCGTCCAGCATGCGTAGGAATTCGCCCTGGTCCATCATCCGCCCGTCCACGGCCACAATCACATCGCTCTTGTCGACTCCCGCGTCTTCCGCCGGGCTGCCGGGAATGATGTTGCTGACCCGCGCGCGGCCGTCTTCCTCGCGCGTGGTGGTAATGCCGATCCACCCCAGTTCAGGCGTCCGCAGCCGCTCGATTTGAATGCCGGCGTAGTCGAAATACTTCTCGTACGGCATCGGCTCCTTCCCGCTGATGTACCGCCGGAAAATCTCGCTGATGTCCTTTCCGGCCACTTCATTCGCCGCGCGCACCGCGTCTTCCGGCTCGAAGCCCGGCTTGGGCAGCGCGTAGCGCTGGTAGAGCAGGCGCATCCAGTCGTCCAGCGATTTCTGATTGTTGGTCGCCTCGCGAATCGCAAAGTCCAGCAGGTGCCCGGCAATTTGTCCGCCGTCGTAATAGGAGTAGCTCGAATTCGCCAGGTTTGTTTCGCCCTGTGCGCCCGCGCGAAACCACGTGTCCCAGCTTGTGTCTTCAATGCTGCGCTCGCTGCGCCCCGGCTTCTGCTCGAAGTTCGTCAGCAGTCGCGCCATCCATTCCAGATAGCGCTCCGGTTTCACCAGGCCCGCGCGCATCAGCAGCACGTCGCCGTAGTAGCTCGTCAGCCCCTCGGAAATCCACAGCGACGGCGTGTGCACTTCCCGCGAGTAGTCAAACGGCCCCAGCGGCTTCGGCCGCAACCGCTTCACGTTCCAGGCGTGGAAAAATTCGTGCGACGTCACGCCGAGCTTGCCCTCGTAATCCGTTTCGCCCGACGGCCGCATTGACTGGTTGTCCCAATCCCGCGGCGAATTGATTTGCGTCGAGTTCAGATGCTCCAGTCCGCCTCCGGTGCCTGGCCAGATGTGAAAAAGAAACCAGTACTCGTCATACGGCGCGGGACGCGTCCCGCCCACCGCCGCGGCGAACACTGGCACCGTGGCCGCCACAATTGTCTGCGTGTCTGTAGCGAACTTCGAAAAATCCTTCTTGCCCACCACGTCGTGCACCACCACGTGGTACGTGCTGCCCGCTTCCACAAACGTCTTCTCCGCGTAGTCGGAAATTTCCAGCGGCGCGTCCGCGAAGGTGTCGTAGTCCGCCGCCGCAAACGTGTTTTCCGCCATCCGCCCCAGGCCCGTGGCCACGCGCCAGCCCGCTGGCGTGGCAATCACCAGCCGCACCGCGCGTTCCTTTCCGCCTGCCAGGTACATCCACACCGCCGGTCCGCCCAAAAACGCGTGCTGCTCGTTGTACTGCGCCCAGTTGTTGGCCAGCGTGTTGGCATAGAGCTTGTACTGCACCGTCACCGTCGCCGCGCCGCCCGTTTCCACGCGCCACGTCTGCTTGTCCGTCTTCCGCCACGCGAGTTCTTTTCCACCCGGGCCGGTGGCGCGAAAGCCCTGCACGTTTTTCGCGTAGTCGTTGACCACGTACGACCCTGGCGCCCACGCCGGCATCGCGAATTCCGCTGACGGTCCTTTCAGCCCGTTCGCGCGCAGCGTAATTTCCAGCAGGTGCGAGCTCGGCTTGCCGAAGCGCAGCTCGTACTCCACCGGCTCCGCCGCCCCCGCGGCCACAGAAATCATCACCGTCAGCACGATCGACGCCGCGAGTAACTTCCATGCTCTGTGAAGATTCATTTCGCGCCCCATTTTCTCTTTTCTATTTTCTATTTTCGCTTTTTCCAAACCATAGCCGCGCAGCGGCCTGCGCCACTACCGCTCCCGCACTGTCCAGCAGCACGTCCCGCGGCGACGCTCCGCGATTCGGCACAAACGACTGATGGAACTCATCCAGCAACGCGTAGCCGGCGGCAATCAGTAGCGCCGTCAGCCCCCAACTCCGCTTCCAGCCGCTCGATTCGCCACGCACCCCGCGCAACACCAGCAGGCTGAACAGAAAGTACTCGCCAATATGACTGGCCTTGCGAATGAGGAAATGAATCTGGCTCAGCGTCTCCAGCGACGCTTCCGGCAGGAGCCATCTTAAGAAAGGAATGATAAATCGGGAAGTGGATTCTCCGCCGAAGACCCCGGTGGAAAAGAAAAAAATCGCGCCAGCCCACACCACCGCCGGCCACCAATGCCTCCACGTGTTCATTCCAGTTGGTAGTTCGGCGCCTCTCTCGTGATGATCACGTCGTGCACGTGGCTTTCGCGCAGCCCCGCCGAAGTAATTCGGATGAACTTTGCCCGCTCCTGTAATTCCTTCAGCGTGGACACGCCGCAGTAGCCCATCCCGCTTTTCAGCCCGCCGACCAGCTGCTCCACCAGCCCGCTCAGCGGCCCCTTGTCCGGCACGCGTCCCTCGACGCCTTCCGGCACCGACTTGCCGCGTTCCGCCGATTCCTGCGCATAGCGGTCTGCCGACCCCGCTTCCATGGCCCCCAGCGAGCCCATGCCGCGGTACGACTTGAATGTTCTGCCCTGATACAAAATCGTCTCGCCCGGCGACTCTTCGGTTCCCGCCAGCAGGCTTCCGATCATTACCGTGGACGCCCCCGCCGCAATCGCTTTGGTGATGTCGCCGGAAAATTTCACGCCACCGTCGGCGATGATGGGCACGCCGGTGCCTTTCGCCGCGCGCGACGCTTCCATAATCGCCGTAATTTGCGGCACGCCCGCGCCGGTCACTACCCGCGTCGTGCAGATGGATCCCGGCCCGATGCCCACCTTCACCCCGTCAATGCCCAGTTTAATCAAGTCGCGCGCGCCCTCAAACGTGCCCACGTTTCCGGCCACCACCTGCATTTCCGGGAGTTTCTTCTTGACCTGCTGGATCGCTTCCATCACCCGCGTGGAATGCCCGTGCGCGGTGTCGATGGCCAGCACGTCCACGTGGGCCTTGGCCAGGGCCTGTGCGCGTTCGAGGAAGTCTCCCGTGGCCCCGATGGCCGCGCCCACGCGCAGCCGCCCGTGCTCGTCCTTGGCGGCAATGGGGTAGTCGCGCTTCTTCTGGATGTCCTTGACGGTGATGAGGCCCTTCAAGTTGTACTCGTTATCCACCACCAGGAGTTTCTCGATACGGTGCTTCTGCAGGCTCCGCTCGGCTTCTTCGAGCGTGGTGCCCACCGCGACGGTCACCAGGTTGTCCTTGGTCATCACCGCGCTTACCGGCTGGTCCAGGTTGCGCTCGAAGCGCAGGTCGCGATTCGTCAGGATGCCCACCAGCTTCGTGCCGCGCGTCACCGGCAGCCCGGAGATGCGGTACTTGGCCATGATCTCCAGCGCCTGCCGCACGGAGAGCTCCGGCTCGATGGTCACCGGCGCCACGATCATTCCGCTCTCCGACCGTTTCACGCGGTCCACTTCCTCTGCCTGCCTCTCGATGCTCATGTTGCGATGGATGAACCCGATGCCGCCTTGTCGCGCAATGGCGATAGCCAGCCGCGCTTCGGTCACCGTATCCATCGCCGCGGAAATCACCGGGATATTCAACTCCAGCTTGCGCGTCAGCCAGGTGCGCGTCTGCACTTGCGTCGGCAGCACCGACGAAAGCCCGGGCACCATGAGCACGTCATCAAACGTCAGTCCTTCTGCAATCACTCCGTCCGCCATACGCTCCTCATTTCCACGCGAAAATACTCCCCTGAAAACATCGCAGCCCAGCGAGTGGCCGCTGGGCTCGACTTTCTTCCTGAATTTGAAAACAGACCGTCATAGATGAACCTGTCATTCTAGGGGGCAACGCTTCACCCGTCAAGCGCTCCACGCTTCACGCGACGCTTCAGGCTGCCGCTTTTCAGGTGTACTATTCCGTTGTCTCGCGCCCGCGAGGTGTTGTCATGAACGACCTCCCCCGGTTTTTCCAGGCCGTGGTTTCTCCCGCGATTTTCATTTCCGCCGGCGCGCTCCTGATGCTGTCCTTGAATGTGCGGCTGATGGGCATTGTCACGCGCATGCGCCAATTTCACCGCGAGAAGCACGCTGCTGCGCGCGCGGGCCGCGTCCAGGAAGCGGCCACGCTGGCGGAGCAAATCGTTTCCATCGAAGCGCGGGCGGAGCGCATCCGCAAGGCCTGCCAGTTCACTCTGCTGGCCCTGGCGGGCACCATTGCCACGTGCCTGCTGCTCGGTTTTGGTCTCTACTGGCCCGCCGCGCAAACCACGGCGGTGGTCGTCTTTGTGGCGGCGATCTTCTGTCTGATGGTGGGCACGTTATTTTATCTGGCGGAAATTACAGTGGCGCTCAGCTCCGTGCGCGACGAATCCAAGTTTTTTCACCTCATCGACCTCGGCGTGCGCACCACCTCCGAAGCTGGGCCGGATTCGGAAAATCCCGAGCGCCGTCAAAATCTTTAGTTCTTGCTTGTTTCTCTTTGCGCTGCGCCGCCTTCACAGACTTCCGTCCGGCTTCATCTTGTAATATTCCGTTTGATTGCCCGCCTTGGGGCGCGCCATTTCCAGCAGGGCCGCTTTTTCCTTTTCGCTCAGCGGCCTGAACGACTGCGCCAGCTTGGTGTTTTCCTCGAGCTGCTCGACGGTTTGCACGCCGCTGATCAGCACGTGCACCGGCAGGCTCCACACGTACGGCAGCGCTTCTTTTGCGCGCGCCACTCCTTTTTGCAGCATCCAACCGCCGGCCATGGACTTCATCGCCAGCACACCCGTCTTCCGCTTGACCAGTTCCGGCAGAACCGTCTTCTCGAAGCTTCGGTAAAAAGGGTCCACGAGGTTCAGCGGCATTTGCACTGTGTCGAAGTCGTAGCTGCTCAGCGCATTCACGATCACGTCCGGATTCTTGTGGCCGGTTACGCCGATGAACCGCACCTTTCCGGCCTTCTGCGCCGCGACCGCCGCTTCTAGCGAACCACTCGGCGCGAAAACTGCGTCCAGGTCCTGCTGCACCTTCACGCTGTGGATCTGCCACACGTCCAGGAAGTCGGTGCGCAGCATGCGCAGGCTGGTCTCGAGTTCTTTCTCTGCTTCCGCCCGGCTTCTGCCCAGCACTTTAGTCATCAGGACCACGTTTTTGCGCTTGCCCTCCAGCACTTTTCCCAGCCGCTCCTCGCTCACGCCATAGTCCCGCGCCGTGTCGAAGAAATTGACGCCCAACTCCAGCGCGCGCCGCCCCAGCTCGATGGCCGGCTCTTCCGTCTTGTAAATCCCCAGCCATGCCGCTCCAAAGCCGAGCATCGTGCAGCTCAACCCGGTGCGTCCCAGCACGCGCCGCGGGATCTCTTTCGCCGCATCGGCTCCGCCCGCGAGAAAGGAAAGCGCCGCCGGCAGCCCCGCCAGCGTTTTGAGGAATCCTCGGCGCGAATTCATGCCCTGTTCGTTCATTGGGTCATCCAGCAAATGGGGTGTTCGCTTTGGACGATACACGATTTCGGGGCTTGCGTCACCCGCATTGCGGCAATTCCGTCGCTATCGTACAGTGTTAGAGTGATTCCATTTCAACCTCACCCACTTTTGCGCAATCCGCACGCCATGACTTTGCTCGCGTCGCGTTTGCCGCGCAAGTTTCCGCATCTCACGCCGCCCGTCGAGCGACTTTTTGAAGTCGAGCCCGGCTCGCAGATTCTCGGACTCTGCCACTGGCAGCCGGAGCCACGCCTTCATCCCACGCTGGTGCTGGTGCACGGCTTGGAAGGCTCCACCGAATCGCTCTACATGCTGGGCACAGCCAACAAGGCCCTGGTTCGCGGCTACAACGTGATCCGCTTAAACCAACGCAATTGTGGCGGCACCGAGCGCCTCACTCCCACGCTCTACAACTCCGGCTTGTCCGGCGATTACCGAGCTGTCGTGCTCGAACTCGCCTCGCGCGATGGTTTGCCGGAGATTTTCATTTCCGGATGGTCCATGGGCGGCAATCTCGTGCTGAAAATGGCCGGAGAATTCTCGGAAAACTTCCCGCCCGCGTTGCGCGGCGTGATTGGCGTGTGCCCATCGTTCGATATGGAGGTCTCCGCGCCGGTCTGTGACGCCAAGGAGAACGCTTTCTACCGCTGGCACTTTGTCCGCAACCTCAAAAAGCGTTATCGCACCAAGGTGCAGCTCTTTCCCGAGCGCTACAAGCTCGACGGCTTGGACCGCATTCACAGCATCGGCGATTTTGACGACATCATCACCGCGCCGAATTTCGGCTATCGCGACGCCAAGGATTACTACCACCACGCCAGCGCCATCCGCGTAGTGGCCGACATTCGCGTGCCCACCCTGGTACTCATCGCGCAGGACGACCCGCTCATCCCTTTCGAGTCCTTTCAGAAGCCGGAGCTCACCGGCAACCCGCACATCACCGTCGTCGCCACCGCTTCCGGCGGCCATTGCGGCTTCGTCTCCTCGCACGACGGCGATGAGCGCTTCTGGGCCGAAGCCCGCATCATTGAATTTTGTCGGGGACTTTCACACTTAGGAATGTAGGGGCGCTCCCCCGACGCCTCGGGGTTGCGCCCGTTTCAAGCCCTCGCCTTTTCACGCGAACGGATTTTCCAGCGAAGAGGCGAACCCTGGCGAAAGCAGCCGTGCCGGGCCATTTTCTTCAATAGCCATCACGTCCTCGCAGCGCACGCCAAATTCACCCACGATGTAGATGCCCGGCTCATTGGAAAACGTCATGCCCGGCGCGAGCACCGTCTTGCTGCCCTTGACCAGGTACGGATGCTCGTGCCCGTCGAGTCCGATTCCGTGGCCCAGGCGGTGCGTGAATTGCTCGTAGCCTTTTCCGAACCCGGCGCCGGTGATCACCTGGCGCGCCGCGTCGTCCACTGTGCCGGAAAGTTTCCCGCGTTGCGCCGCGGCCAGCGCCGCATCCTGCGCTTTTCGCACCGCCTCAAACGCGCGTTTCACTTTGTCCGACGCCTTGCCGAACACTGTCGTCCGCGTAATGTCGCTCGAGTAGCCTTCGACCGACGTGCCGCAATCGGCCAGCACCACGTCGCCCTCCTTCAACTTCTGCGGCTTGGTCGTGCCGTGCGGCAGCGCCGCCCATTCGCCGAAGAGTACCAGCCCATCGCCTCCCACTCCCTGGCGTTGATGGCCCTGCGAAATCAGTCCGCTCACGTCGCGCTGCGTCATCCCTTCTTTCAACGCCGAGAACGCCGCTTGAATCGCTTTGCACGTCGCCTCGTTGGCCAGCGCCATTAATTCCAGTTCGTGCGCGGATTTTCTTCCGCGGCACCCGATGGTAATCGGATCGCCGCTGACGTATTGAAATCCCGGCGCGGCTTTTCGCAGTCCATCGCAAAAAAAGTACGGATTCATTTCATTCACGCCGATGCGGCCGGTGCGCACGCCGCGTTCGGCGAGCGTTTTGGCCACCAGAGCATAGGGACTTTCGTCCTCCTGCCACGCGCGGATTTTCATCGGCCAGCGCACCAACTCACGCAGCCGGCCCTCTTCGAATGCCGGACAAACCAGGAATGCCTCGCCCTGCCGCGGAATGGTCAGCGCCATCAGCCGCTCGCCGCCGCCCCAGCGGATGCCGGCAAAGTAATACTGCGTGCTGCCCGGCGTCACGTAGAGCGCGTCAAACTTCGGCTTGGCCTCGCTCATCAACTTCTGCGCCTGCGCGATGCGCCCCTGGAATTCCTCGTTGCTGATCGGCTTCACACGCTCGCCCAGCGGCTTCAGCTTTTCAAACGCTTCCGGCAGCGGGCGCGGTGGTTGCTGCTGCGTGTCCGCCTCCGGCAATAGCGCCGTCCCGAGCCCGGCAGCAATCGGCGCCAGCGCTCCGGTCTTGAGCAAATTGCGGCGTGAAATCCCCATGGGTTCCTCCACTGGCTTCATCTGACGGCGCAACGCGAACCGCCGTTTCTACTTTGCTGGGGCAGGGAAGTCAAGGACGGCCTGAAAAATTTCAGGGGCACGATCTTTCGTGCCCCTGTGAACCGCTTTGCGATTTACGATGTGCTATCGAATACTTCTTCGCGGCTTGGTGTTCTGTCCCGGCAGGTACGTCACCACGATGGGCTGGTCCAGCCGGAAATCTATCCGCGTTTCCGACGGCACCTTAATCTGCTGTCCTTTGGTGAACACCTGCGCGCCCGCGCCGGCTCCGGCGCCGACCGTCGCGCCGATGGCCGCGCCTTTGCCTCCGCCGGCAATCGCGCCGATGATCGCGCCAATCGCCGCGCCGCCGCCGACTTTTGCCGCTGTATTCTTTCCGCGCGAGGAGCCCACTTGCTCGTACGTCGAGCTGTCCACGGAGTAGCGCTTTCCCTGCAATTCGAACCAGGAAACTTCCAGCCGCAGTTCGCTGCGGCCTGCCATATGGCCCGCAGTTTTTGCTTCTACCAGTCGAATGGACACGTCCGTGCCGGTCGGCACGATCTCTTCGCCCTCAATCATTACCGGCGCATCCAGCGTAGCCCGAAAAGTCTCCCCAGTGTGGTTCACTTCCGAATCAATCGAGTCAATCATGCGCACGGCCAGCGTGCTTCCCACTGGGATTTCCACTTTCACCGGCTTGGGTTCTGGCGGCGGTGACGGAGGCACAACGGTCGCGGGCGGCGGTGGTGGAGGTGCAGCCACAGCAACCGGCGCTGGCTCGCTCTTCTCAACAGGTGCGGGCGCCGGCGCGCGCTTCGCCGCTCTCTTCACAGGAACAGGTGTTGGTTCAGGCGCAGCGGGAGCCGGTGGCTCGGCAGCTTGCGCCACCTGCACGGTGAGCTGGTCGTTGACCTTCACCACGCCCTTCGCTTCCGCGGCTAGCTTGAAGGCGCTATACCGCGCCGCCTCGCTGGGCACTTCGCCGGACAGCGTCACTTCACCGTTCTTCGACGTCACCTGCACGTTGGCGGTCTTCAGTTGCGCGTCGCTAAACATCCGCGCCTTAATGTCGGTGGCAATGGCTTCGTCGGACGGTCCCGTCGAGCAGCCGGCCGTGGCCAGGAATGCCGCAAGGAGAACCACCAGCACTACAGAGGTTTTGCGCATCGTTACTCCTTCTCACTTGGCAAGTTTTCGGGCCGGGCCTTCAGATTACTTCGATGCGCGGAGCGAGCCAAGAGGTGCTTCGCTTTCCTCCGGCACTTTCCTTAGGAAAAACGCGCACAAAAAAGCGCCCGGCCAGGAAGAGCGGGGTCTTGCGACCCCGCTCCCGCCTGGCCGGACGGAAGTGGTTTCCGAGAGACTGCTTAGAAGGTCACCTTCACCTTCAGGCGCAGGCCCCGCGGTGACTGGAAGCGATTCTTTATGCCGTAGCGGCTGTCCAACGCCGGCCCTGTAGTTCCGGCGGGAACCGTCGGAATGATGGACGGGTTGTTGGCGACGGCTATGTAGTTATAGCCGGCGAAGAAATACGCAAAGTTCGGCGACGCAGTCACCGGATCGGAACCGAAACTGATGATTCGGTTGCTCGAGTGAACTGGATATTGATAGACCGACAGCACATTATTCTCGTTGAAGAGGTTGAGCACGTTGAGTTCAATTGCGGCCCGCAAGGCTTCATTCGTTTTGCTGAGCTTGAACTCATGGCTCACCACTGCGTCGGTGTTGGTGTACATCGGGTTGCGCTTCCCTCTTTCAATGGTGCCGAGCACCCAGTTGCCATTGGCGGCGCGGGTGATGTTGACGAATGACCCGCGGCCCTCAATGGGGTGAGAAGAGGAAAGGCTGCTGATGAGGGACAACTCCGTGGTTATCGGAGTGCCCGAATAAACCACCTGATTCCCGCCGAACGTGGTTTCCATGCCCCACCACTTCAGCCGGTAGGAGCCGAACATTTTCAGCGTGTGCGGCCGATCCGTGGGCAGCAGGCCAAAGGCCGGCTTGCCGTGCGAATCGAAGGCCATGTGCGGCATGTCGAAGTAGCGGTTCACGTTCGGGCTGTGGCGCCCGCTTTCGTCCGTGCTCGTCAGGCCGCTGTAGTTGCCCCACAGGCGGCTGTAGGTGTAGGACGCCGAAGCGTACCAGCCCTGGGACAAGCGCTTTTGGATGCGAACCTCGAGGCCATCGTAATTGCGCGTGGCCTTGGGGCCCGCGGGACATGCCGCGCAGAATGCCGGCAAGCCCGGAATAGCCAGTGGGAACTTAACGATTCCCTCACCGGGGTTGGCGATGTAATAGTTCTCACCGATCGCGCCGTCAAACGTGCCGACGTCTTCGATGGTGTGGTCCAGACGCTTCCGGGAGTAGCGGACGTCCAGCCCGACGTTGTGCCGCAGCGAGTACTCACCGCCGGCAACAAATTCGTGCTGTTTCATCGGCTTCAGACCCGGAGCGATGCGGTTGTCGGTGGCGCTGTTGGACACTGTGCGCCAGTCGATGTTCTCGATGAACGCGCCCGGGTTGCCGCCGCCGGACGGGCAGGTATGGCCGCCCGCCACGATGGGAGCAATCGAGGCGAGGTTGGTGGTGTCCAGCATGAAAATGCAGTCGTGCCAGTAGTCGCCGCCGAAGGCGCCGCGTGGCAGCTCGTATTTCATGATGTCATAGAAATAGCCCCAGCTGGCGTACACCTTCAGCTTGCCATTTCTCATGACATCCCAGGCCCCGCCCAGCCGCGGCGCGAACTTGTCGCTGAAGCCGAAGGCGATCGGCTGGGAGATAATGCCCGTACCGGACTTGTACGAGGGCAGTCTCTCTTTGTCGAAGCGCACGCCCAGGTTCAGCGTTACTCCATGGCCTACGCTCCAGTTATCCTGGACGTAGAGGGAGTGGTTGTAGCTGCTCACATTGCCCTGGACGTTGACGCCGTCCCGAACGGTGTAGTAGCCGTACAGGCCGCGGCAACCCCACGGTGTGCCAGGCGCCGCCGGCGGTGGCACGGTGCCGAAGGCGACGGCGTTAGCGTTTCTAATCGCGGTGCAGGTGGCGATGCCGGAAGCGAGATTAGCGGTATACGACGCGCCCCAAGCAAGATTCACCAGCGCTGTGTTGTTGGAAAGCTGCACGCCGTTGAACAGGCGATTAAATGCATACCCGCCCTTTAACGTGTGCGTCCCCAATCCACGCATAAAGTAAGACCCGTTGAGGTCCAGCCCGTTCCGGTTGTACGTATCGAAGACCACCTGCCGGTTGCTGGTCATGTTCGCGGCGCCCGCACTGTTAAACAAAGCCGCGGGAATTGCCGGCGTCGCAGCGCCCATCACCGACGTGGCGGCACCCGCCGACGTCTCATAGACCTGGCGGACGCCTACGGGAGCGCCGCGTTGGCCGATGTTGGTGTGCCAGTAGCCGAAGCGCCCCGTCACGACCACGCGAGGAGTGGGTGTCCATTCCCCGGTGAATGCGAACGTGGAATTGGGCCTCACCTGGCCGGAGTCAGGACGGAACGTTCCTGGATCGCTTCTGGCGTTCGGGTTTCTCTGCACTGTGTCTGCGAAGACGCTATCTTGGCTGGGAAGCCCACCCTCAAAGCGGTTAAAGGCATATTGCCAGGACGCGCTGGCCCGAACGGTCCGCGTGGCCTGCCAGTCCAACCGGCCCAACCCGAACAGCGTGTTGTCCGTTTGAACAAAGGTGCGGGGCCCAATGAGAAGCCCCGTGGTGGCGTTGTAGAAATTCATTGTCCGGCCGGTGCGAACCAGCGAAGGAATGTAGCTGGCGTAAATCCACAGCCGGTCCTTCATGAGGTACCCGCCGAGGTCGAAGCCCGGTTCGAGGGCTCTCCACTTGTCTTCCTTCGCCTGATAGAGTTGTGCCGGCTGGGAAGTGCGCGTGGAGGAGCTAAACGCACCGTGAGACGTGTCGGGGTCGAGCCGCAGCGTCGGGCGATCACTGGCCTGTAAGGCCTGCGAGCGGTAGTACATCAATCCGCTGCCGTGCCAGTTGTTACCGCCGCGCTTGCTGACGATGTTCACCACACCGCCCAGCGCGCCGCCGTACTCGGCTTCGAAGCCGCTGCTCTTGATGTTGACTTCCTGGATGAAGTCCAGCGGAATCTGAACGCCGACGCCGCCGAATTGGATGCTGGTGGTGTCCATGCCTTCAAACGCATAGACGTTTTCGCCGTCGCTGGAGCCGTCAATCTGAAAGCCCTGCTGCAACGGCTCCGCGCGTGCGCCCGGCGCCAGCGCAATCATGCTGGTGAACGAACGCCCCTTGGGAATGTTGTTGATCACATCGGCGGCCAGGTTGATGCCGGCCTTGCTCGAGGTGGTGTCCACAATCTCGGGCGTGGCCTGTACTTCCACTGTCGCCGCGACCGCGCCAACCTCCAAGCCGAAATCAATCGGCAACGCGCGGCCGACTTCCAGCTTGATGGTGGTGCGCTTGGCTTGACGGAATCCGGTGGCGGTAACCGTCACCGTATACACGCCGCTCGGCAACAGCGCGAAGCGGTAGAAGCCCGCTTCGTCCGTATCCATATGTCTCGACGTGATCAACGCGGGACTGCTGATTTCTACGGCGGCCTTCGGAACCACGGCTCCCGTAGCATCTTTTACAGTTCCCTGAATGGTGCCCGTTGTTTCCTGCGCGAACCCTGGACTCGCCAGGGTCATCGCCATCAGAAAAACCCCCAGATACACCCCTATTTTGCTTACTAGCTTCATTCTCCCTCCTTCAAGGAATAACAAACGTGGCTCTCCGTTACATTACAAGTCGCCATGACTCAAAATGTGTGGTGAAGGGAGCAATCCCCCCCACAGGGTACCTTTCAAATATCACGGGCTACCGGCACGTGTCAAGTCAAATTATCAATTGGAGTTAGCAGTGTCCAAAGAGGCAAACAGCATCCCAAAATGCTCCGGGGGGTGCCCGGAAGTTACTCCCTCAAGCACGAAACAAGAAGCCGCATGCGACCCGTTCTGGCACCCTGGAAGACCTTTCGGTCTTAATTGCGGACTCCACGTCCGAAATCCACTGGCCGAGCGTGCCCGGCGCAACTTTTTTGGTCCCCCTGGGTTTGCTAAGGCGAGGAGCAAGACAGTTCGCCCATTCCTGGGAGTATTCTTTTGCACTTAAGGAGACTGAAGATGCATTCCGTTAAATTCACGCGCGGCTTCTTGATTCTTCTGCTGGCAGCCGCGCTTTCCAGTTGCGGCGGCGGCGTGAGCACGACATCTACTCCGCAAGCCTCTAAGGTTGGCACTTCGTTCATCATTGGCCAGGACGCCCCGCTGGGCAGCGTCCTCTCATTCCAGATCACGTTGACCGGCCTGACGGCCAGCGACGGCACCAACACCGTCTCCCTGATCACGCAACCCCAGGACGTCGAATTCGCCAAGCTGAACGGCCTGCGCACGCTTCTGGACATCAAATCCGTTCCCGCCGGCACCTACACGATCATCACTGCCACCATCTCCACGCCCACGATTGGCTACCTTGACACCTCTACCTCGCCACCCTCGGTGGGGACTATCAACGGCACGCTCACCCAATCCAGCGTCACGGTGCAACTGAATACGCCCATGGTCGTCACGGACAGCGGCCTGGTTGGCCTGCATATGGACTTCCGCCTGGGCAGTTCTATCCAGGTGGATGCAGCCGGCCAAATTACCGGCACCGTCAATCCAAAAATCGCCTTCCGCGCTATCCCGCCGGATGCGCCGGATGCGGAGATTGACGAGCTGCGCGGCGGCGTGGTCAGCGTCAACGTGGCCGGTGGATCGTTCGTGATGCAGGGGCCGCTTGGCCGGCAATTGACCGTCACCACGGACAGCAATACGCTGTTCTAAGTTGGCGAATCACTTAATACGTTTGATACTAATACAATTGTGGAAGTTTCCGGCAAGCTCCAGCGCCAAACGCTTTCTTTATTGGCCAGTTCAGTACAGGTTGTTTCCACGCATCGCTTCCTGTTGGGCGGGCTGATCACCGATGTGCGGCCCCCTTCCGGCCGCGCTGACCAAATCGACCTCCTGGTTCGCACCGAGATTCCCGACCTGGCCAACGCCCAGATCGGTCGCATCACAACGCTGGGTTTCGACGGGAACGAGATCTTCTTGATTCATCACTTCCGCCTGCCGGTCAGCTTCTTCCTCTTCAACCGTTCGAGCTTGATGCCCGGCCAGCGCATCTCCACCGGCGGACAATTCATCACGTCCACCAACCCGCCCGGCCTTGATGTGCGGCGCGTCACTCTGCACCGCCAGGGCGTCGCGGGCGACTGGGTTATAGGGAGCACCAATATCATCAACGGTAACAACGGGACATTCCGGCTTGATGCTCGCGGCTTGACCGGCACTCTCTTTGGCACGTCGGCAAAGGTGGCCACCTCGGACCGTACGCGATTTATCAACCTGCCGGGCGGGCTCGCGGACCTGAGTGGCGCATCGCCCTTGCCCATTCGTGTGGTGGGTCTCGTGCTCCAAGATCCAAACAATGGCCAGCCCATTATCCTTGCCTGGGCGGTGGAAAAACTCGTACCCATTCCGTAAGACAATTCGACATGTGGGTTCTTTCGGGCCGCTGAATTCCCGCAACGCGGAGAGCAGCGGCCCGAGGCATTTGGCAGGCAGGGAAAAGGAAACTGAAAACTGAAAACTGAAAACTACTCCATCTGCACAGCCAGAACTCGATTACCCCGGATTTGCACTTCGATCATGAGTGGCGGGCGCAGGCCGGCTCCCTGTACCACATGGCCGCGAACCCATGCGCCGGAAACGGTGCCTTGCTGCAGTGGGTCGAACACCGTGCTCGAGCACGGTTCCACAACCATGGGATGCTGCGCGCGGTAGCCGTAATCGCTGCGCAGTTTTTCGAGGTCGCTGACCAGCTCCAGTTCGCACTTCCCGTAGCGCGACTTCAATGCAAATGCCCAATAGGAATTGGCGCTCCTGGCCGAGCCGCCCGGAAGCCGCACCAGCATTGCCGGCACGGGGCCCTGCGACAGATTCTTCAGGAAGGTGAAGCGCCTGTACGACCACGGTTTTTCCATTTCCTCTGCGGTGGTCACTTCATCCGGATAAATCGGCGGCACAGCTGCGGCCACAGGTTTCGGGCTGGAGGCCGCAGTGGCAGCGAGCTCCGGCAAAGAGGACGCCGCAGGCGCGGGAGTCGCTGGCGGAGCGGCGGGGGCAGACGGCCGAAGGAGGATCGCGGCGAGAATGATTCCGATCACCACGGCGGCAGCCGCGCCAATGGCTATTTGTTGCGGTGTCAGCTTGCTGCGCAGTGCAGGCTTTTCCGGCGCGGTTTCCGGCGGCGGAATGGCAGGAGCATCGCTGACGCCGGGAATGCGCGGTTGCGCCGGCTTGAACGGATCGAATTTTCCCTGTGGGTCTGTCATAAGACGTTTGCAACCGAAGAGAAGTCGAGCAAATCCGCCGGCTCACGCCTTTTTCATGTGGATTTCGGTGCCGCCGCGCTCGAAGCGCACTTCATCCATCAGCTGGTTGATCAGGAAAATGCCGCGGCCGTGCTCGGAAAAAACATTTTGCCCCATCACCGGACTGGGCACGGACTGGGGATCAAAACCGGCCCCGGGGTCGCGCACGACAATCAGCATGCCGCGGGCTTCGTCGCAGGCCACGCAGAGCTGCACGTTCTTGGAGGCATCGTGCTTGGCGCCGTGGACGATGGCGTTAGCCAGCGCTTCGCGCAAGGCCATTTCAATTTCGAATTCCTTGCCCTCGGAACACTTCATGTCGCGGACGATTTCCATCACGCGCTCGACCAGAGGCCCGATGGCACTTATGTCGGCGGTCACCAACACGTCCAGGCGGAGCAGGAGCTCGCGGCTGTTGAATTCGCAGCTCGGCAGCGGTTTGCTGGTCATGCCGTCACCTCGTCCGTCGTGCGCTTTCATCTTACGGTGCGGGAGGCGGGAGGGCAATAGTACCGCGCCGCGTGGCGTCCGATGAGTAGCGGCGAGCTTCGCCGGCTGTTACTCGATGTGGATGCTGCCGGAGGACGTGCTCACATCGAGCAGCGGCCCGCCGCCGCGCACTTTGCCATTCAACTCGCGCCGGCCAATGGTGCCCTGCACGGTGATGGGATGCGCCGTCTGTATGCTGCCGGAGCTGGTGCGCGCGGCCAGGTCGAATGCCGCGCCCTGCGGCAGCCGCACGGTGACGCTGCCCGAAGAAGTATGCAGGCGCCAATTGCCTTTCATTTCGCCTTCAGCGCGGATGCTGCCGCTGCCGGTGCGCGCGTGAACGCCGCCGCGCACGCCGCTCACATCGATGCTGCCGGACCCGGTTTCGGCATCGACGTCGCCTTCGCCGGATTGCTGCACCTCGACGTCGCCGCTGCCCGTGGAGCCGTTGAAGGCGCCGGCCACGCCCCGCGCGCGAATGCTGCCGCTGCCGGTGTTGGCGCGCACGAGGCCCTGAATGGAGTTCAGTACGATTCCTCCGGAACCGCTGGAGGCGCGCACCTCGCCGGTGATATTGGATAGCGTGACTTCGCCGGAGCCCGTGCCGGCCTCGACGGGGCCGCGCACGCCGTCTGCCGACACGTTGCCGGAGCCAGAATGGCTGCGGAGCTTGGTGTCGGCGGGGACCACCAGCTCGTAGCTGATGCTGACATTGTTCAGAAGCTCGCGATCTTCAATCTGGCCGATGCGGATGATGTTGCCGGTCTGCGCGATGGGCGGGTTGGCTTCGATTCGGCGGACCTTTTCCGCTGCGCCGATGCTGCCGCGCCAGGAGTCGCGGGCCTTGATTTTGGCGTTGACTTGCACGGTGCCCGTGGCGCCAGTGCGCACGTTGATGCTTCCTGAACCGGTCTTAACGTCGAGGTCCACCGTGCCGGTGACCTTCAGCGTACGCGCAAACGAGCCTTCGACGGTGCTTTGAGCCCGCGCGACGCCGGCGCACGCCAGCAACGCGACCGTTGCGAGCATCGTGGTGATTCTATTTCTTCCTCGCAGATCCATTTCAGCTTCTCCCTTCGTCAGGCTGCCATTTCGTTCGACGAGTTTGGACGCAGATTTCTCCTTGCAGCATGATACGCAAGGAGGCCGTCACTTGTTCAGACGTGGGACAGGGAGAAAACGTCAGGAGCAATCTTGCGGCGGACAAAACGAGAACTGCTAGTTCGCCGCAGAATCCGGGCCGGGTTCGCTCGAGGTGCGCGACTGAATCTGATCCACCGCCTGGAGCAAGTCCGCCACGGCCGGCGAATCGGCGGAAATCCGCTGGGCATCGATGTCCGCGGCAATGGCCTGCGCCAGTTGGATGGCGCGGCGCACGCGCTCCGACGCCAACATGGGCAGCACGGAAGCCGTGTCGCGGTGGCGAGCCTGGCGCTCCTGCCATTCGTACACCACCCAGGCGGTCTTGCGGGCGTAGTCCACGGCGTCGCGGAAATCGCGCAGCACCTGCTGGTCGACGCCGCCGGCGCGCAACGCCTCTTCGAGCTTCACCAAATCGTTGCTCGCTTTTTTGATGCGGAAAGACAATCCCCAGAAGGTCTCGCTGGCCGCGATCAGCTCGACGGCCATGCCCTGCACCTCGCCCTCGGGTGAATGGCGCAGGGCGACCGCTTTGGCCTGGCAGGTCTGGCCGGTAGCTGTGTTGGTGATGGTGAGAATCTGTCCGGGGGCAGGGAAATTCAACATGTGCAGCAAGCCGCCTGTCGCGCTGACTTCGCGCGCGTAAGCGTCTTGCTGGAAGGGAGAGCCGCCCGCGGTGTGCCACTCCACTTTGAGAGGCAACACCAGGGCAAAGCGGTGACTCCGGCGCAAATCCATGCCTTGGGCAAGCCCATTTCCAGAAGCCGAGGCGGGTTTCATGGTTAACCTCACTGCGTTGCGCAGTCGCTGATATATATACTCATCGAGGTACTAAATGGAACACTAAACTTTGCTCGGTGTGCGGAAGAGCGCAAGGGTTGGAACCGCAGTCCGATTTCCGGACTCCGGTGGAGTCCACCGGACTCCCGAAACCGGAGATAAACGCAGATGGCAGAGTGACAAAGTTGCAGAGACGAGGCCATTCTTGCCACTTGCCCATTGGCGTAATCGCCCCCCCTCCCCCCCCATGTTTTTGCAAAAGAGTCCGCAAGCGGTAGAAAGGACAGATGATAGCCCTAAAAAAGAGTGTGCGGGCAGAGACAAAGAGTCCGCAAATTGTTGAACAAGCAGGAGTTGCATTGTGCACGAGGCCACGGATCAGCCTCGATGCAAAGGTCGCAAGGCCCACAACCAATTGAAACGCAACGGGTTGATGAATTTGCGCAGAGGGGCGGTTAGCCGGGTGCAGCGGGACTGGGGCGATTCACGAATGGCTACTGGCGTCATTGGGATATAGCTATTAGATAATCGCGGCAGTCTAGCGTGGTGAAAACCGCAAGTCAAGTGTTATTTTATGTAATTATCGTCTGGCTATTTTAGGAGAAGGCGGCTTGGCTGGCGATGTACGAGGGGGAGAGCCCACCCTTTGCTGCGCAAAGGATCCCTCGGCTAGCTCCCCTCAAAAAGCGTTCCCCTCGAAAAGCACTCGGGGCAAGCGGGGCAAGCCCTTCGACTTCGCTCAGGGCGAGCGGGACAAGCGGGGGCACCCGGCTTCCATCCACCATGAAACGTGAAACATTCGGTCCCCGGTTATCGTATGCATCTTTAAGTCAACGAGACTGTGACGATATCGGGCGTGCAGCACATTGTGTGTGTGCCGTGCGATGGGGTTTGGTCGGCCTGCTCCTCATGGCAATGCAATGAAGACGAGCAACGCCCGAGGCTTCAGCACTTTTGAAAAGAAATCTGCAGGAGGACAACATGTTGAAGGTATCGAGGTATTGCTTCCTTTTTGTGGTTGCAGTGTGCCTGCTTCTGGCGCAGCCCTTGATGGCTACAGAAGACATCAAAGGCAATCTGGTCAGTGTCAACTGGCTTGAAAAAAACCTGAAAAATGCCGATGTTCTGATACTCGATGTGTCACCCGCTCAGATCTACACGACACAACACATTCCCGGCGCAGTAAGCGCCGGCCTATATAGCTGGTATGGTCTCCAGGAAAAACCGATCGCTGAGATGGAACAGCTTTACCAGTCGTGGGGAATCAGTTCCGGGAAAAAGATCGTGATGTACGATCCGGGCGGCTCCATGATGGCCACCCGGCTCTTTTTCAACCTCTTTTATCACGGCTTCCCCGCCAATGACCTTTTGATCCTGGACGGCGGGCTCTTCAAGTGGCAGCAGGCTGGATTGCCGGTGACGAAGGACCCCACACCTGTTCCCAAGAAAGGCTCTTTCAGAGTCGCGAAGATTAAGGACGATGCGCGAGTCTGGCTGCCGGAATTCCTTACCGCATCCGGGGACCCGGCCAACAATTCATTAGTCGAGGCGCTCGGAGCTGACTGGCATTTTGGAGAACTTGCTGTCTTTGACAGGAGCGGGCATATCCCGAATGGCATCCTGCTGCCCAGCACCGACTTTTACAATCCGGACAAAACGTTCAAATCCGCTGAAGAAATCAAGAGAATGATGACCTATTTGGGCGTCAAGCCGGAACAGCAGATCTACAGCTATTGCGGGGGCGGGGTGGCCGCCAGTGTGCCGTATTTCGCCCTGAAATTCATGCTGAATTACCCCAAGGTCAAACTGTACAAAGAGTCCGAGATGGGATGGATGCAGGATGAAAGAAGACTCCCTTACTGGACCTACGATGCCCCGTTTCTGATGCGGGAAACAAACTGGCTGCAGTTTTGGGGCGGCCAGAGGATCAGGACGTTCGGAGGCGCACAAGTCAGCATCGTGGATGTGCGGCCTGCAGACGCATTCAATCAGGGACATGTGCCGTTTTCGCTGAACATCCCTGCCGATGTGTTCAAGAGCAATATCACCCATCCCGACAAGCTGGCTGAAATCCTGGGTCCAGCCGGCGTCAACGTGTCGCTCGAAGCAGTGGTGATTTCAGGCGCAGGGTTGACCACAGACTCGGCCCTGGCCTACGTCATGCTGGAGAGACTGGGACAGAGAAAAGTAACTGTCTTCATGGACTCCCTCGAGAAATGGGTACAACGTGGTTTCGCCGTGACCAAGGATGGAACTGTTGTGGGCCCCCCAAAGGCGCCCCAGGACTTATCCATTCCTCCCACGACTTATCCCGGGAATTTCCGTAAGGACGTGATCATTACGGACCCAAGCAGCACGCAGGGACTGTTTCCCAAGGTATTTATTGCTTCGGGCAAGAATGTGCCTGCTAAAGCGCAGGACGGCGCAGTGGTTCATGTGCCGTACACCGATCTCCTGAATGCCGACGGCACGCCTAAAGCCGCGAAAGATATCTGGAACATTCTCGCCAAGGCCGGGGTCCCGAGATATGCGGAGCTGGTTTGCTTCTCCGATGATCCCGGCGAAGCGGCAGCCAACTATTTCATCCTCAAGCTGATGGGCTACCCTGATGTAAAGGTGTTGGTGATGTAACAGTATCCACTTTGCAGCGACGGTAGGATAACTCTTCTCACGGTCTGTTCTGCCCTTCGCGCAGAAGGCTGACCCACATGACTCGCACAACGAACGCCAGAATCGCCGGCGTCACACTTCTCCTCTACATCGCCGTCGGCGTCGCCCAAATGGTCCTGTTTGGCGGGGCGACCGCCGGGGAGGGGATCGCGGCGAAGCTCGCAAGCATCGCCCAGCACGTGACAGACGCGCGCATGGTCGTCCTGCTCGGCTTACTCCAGTGCTTTTCGGCCCTGGTGCTGGGCGTGACGCTCTACGCGATCACACGCGAGCAAGATCCCGATCTTGCAATGCTGGGCATGATCTGTCGCGTTGCCGAAGGCTTGGGTGGCATCTTCATGCCGGAGACACTGGGACTGCTCTGGCTCGCGACGTCCACCGGAGCAGATGCACCGGACACCGGGGCAGCGCACGCGCTCGGCGCGTTTCTTCTCAAGATGGGAGCGTGGAGTCCGAGCGCAATCTTCTTCGCCGTGGGCAGCACCCTCTTCTCTTGGCTCCTCCTGCGCGGCCGGATGATCCCCGTCGCGCTGGCGTGGTTGGGCGTCGTCGCGTCGGTCCTGCTTGTCGTGATCCTTCCCCTGCAGCTCACCGGACTGTTCGGCGCCGCGGTCAATTGGCGCGGCCTGGTCGCCTGGCTCGTGTGGTTACCAATGTTGGTGTTCGAAGTGGTGCTCGCGCTGTGGCTGCTCATCAAGGGAGTAGCCATTCCGCCGAACCGGCAGTCGCCACCGGCACACGCGTAACGCGTACACGCCCGTGTCTGCGAAGGAGAGCTTTGTGATTCTCAATGATCGGTCTGGCGACAACCCTTAACCGCCCCGGCTCCTTGATCGAGCGGTACTAGCGCGCCACGACAAAAGAGAGCAGGCAAAACATGAAAGCGATTGTTTATCGCAACTATGGTTCGCCCGATGTTCTCAAGTGCGAAGAGATTGAAAAGCCGGCCGCTGGGGACAATGAAGTTTTGATAAAAATTCGCGCGGCTTCCCTCAATGCACTTGACTGGCGCCTGATGAGAGGCAAGCCAGTGTTTATCCGCCCAATGATCGGGGGGCTGCGCAAACCAAAGATCACAAGACCCGGCCGAGATGTGGCCGGCCAGGTGGAAGCGGTTGGCAGAAACGTAACCCAGTTCAAACCGGGCGACGACGTGTTCGGTGCGTGCCCTGGGACCTGTGCCGAGTATGTGTGCGCTATTGAAGATAAGTTAGCGCTGAAGCCAGCCAACGTATCGTTTGAGGAGGCAGCAGCCGTACCAGTGGCGGCACTCACTGCCCTACAGGGTCTTCGTGATCAGGGGCAGATTCAGCCAGGGCAAAAGGTTCTGGTGGATGGCGCGTCTGGTGGTGTGGGTACATTTGCGGTGCAGATTGCCAAATCGTTCGGGGCGGAAGTCACTGCCGTGTGCAGCACGAGGAATGTGGACACGGCGCGATCGATTGGCGCAGACCATGTCATTGATTACACGCGAGAAAATTTCACGCAAAGCGGGCAGCGTTACGACCTGATTCTTGCTGCCAACGCCTATCATTCGATTTTCGATTACCAGCGTGCATTAAATCCCAAGGGAATTTATGTCATGGCCGGAGGTGGTTGGAGCCAAATTCTCCAAGGCATGTTACTGGCACCATTACTGTCGCTGATTGGGCGCAAGAAGATGCGTTTCTTTATGGCGAAGATAATCCAGAAGGATTTGGTTCTTCTGAGCGATCTTCTTGCAGCCGGAAAGATTGTACCCGTCATTGATAGGCGTTACCCGTTAAGCGACGTGGCTGAAGCTCTCCGTTATCTGGAAGAAGGACATGCGCGAGGGAAAGTCGTAATAACCGTCGAACATAGTAAAGACACTTGACAAGGCGCGCGGCTGTGGGCGGCCTGCGTGGGTATGTTCCCACCCTTTGCTTCGCAAAGGGTGGGGCACCCGGCAAAGGATTGAGCTTTTGGCACCGGGCAGGAGAACAAGAGACTTGCCGCTGTTACTAGCTCTGTCATCAAAGTTGTGCTATTAGATTTTGGTATGTCCACGGCTCAGCCAGCCCAACCCATGCCACCGAAGCCGTTCATCAACACTCGGAGCGCGCACGAGGTAAGGAAGTGGCTGAGGAACGCGGTCTCTTTGGGAAAGATCAAAAAATGTTGATACTTGGAAGTCTACCAGTACTCTCCTCGAAAAATGGAGGGTGGGGAAATCGTTGACGCGGGAATGTCCTTTTTCGCTCCCAAGTGTCGGCACCAAAGTTTCGAGCATAGGTACACTGGCTGCGACGATGAAACACTGCTGAGTGTTCTCCAGAACCATCTTCAAGATGATCCGATAAGCTGTCCCCAAAATTGTACTTGGTATCGCAACAACGCTTGGGCAGGTATTCGATTCCATATGTGGCGAGCGTGGAAGCGTGCTGCGCGCTTCGCAAGAAGTGTGTGGAAGGAGTACGCAGGCCTACATTGGCAGACCCAAGTTGCTCTTATCACTATGCCGACAATGGTTCTCATTCTTTGGAAGGCACCTAGCTGGGTACCGCACATCATTGCGCTGGCTCGCGCCTTATGGGGAAAACCTTAAGTTCGCATCTTACTTTGCATTCCAAGGGTGGGGCACCCGGCGCTACACCCGCACAGAACGGTTGCGCATCCATGGGTTCCAGCACTATAATCAAAAGCAAGGAAAATAGAGATGCCGACACTGCTTGATATCGAGTGGGAAACCTTCGAGTTGCACCGCGAGGAACTCGTCGGACGGTCGGAAGGGAAGTTCGCCTTGATTCATGGGGATCAAGTCCTGGGTGTTTTTGATTCTCAGCAGGATGCGATTACCCAGGGCTACGAACGATTGGGGAATGTACCTTTTCTTGTGAAGCAGATTCTTCGGTTTGATGTCCCTCAGAATTTCGTCACCAATTTACTCGGCATTTGAAATGCCTTCGTTCACTTCACAAATTCCCAATCTGCAGGCCGTCGGGCCGGTGCTTGAATTGCAGTTGGCCGTTGGTGCGGGCGCAGAGTCGGCATTGAAAAAGTCGAAGATCCAAGTTCCTTCACCCGTTCGCGCATTGGCCCTGATTGATACCGGAGCATCCGCAACCGTAATTCAACAAGGCATGGCAGCGCAGTTGGGGTTGAATCCGGTGGGTATTACGCACATCCACACTCCGTCTTCCACAAACGTCCGTTGCTTCGAATACAGTGTCCGACTTCTGATCTCCTCGAATGTGATTGTGGAAACAACCGTCATCGAAGCACCGCTGCAGGGCCAGAATATTCAGTGCTTGATTGGCCGGGACGTGCTCGCACACGGAGTGCTGGTGTACATCGGCTACAGCAATCTCTTCAGCTTGAGCTTCTAGGCGGCCTTCCCGCAGCATTTCTTATATTTTTTTCCACTTCCGCACGGGCAAGGATCATTGCGGCCGATTTTGGCGCCCGTGCGGACGGGCTTGGGTGCTTCGGCTTGCGCGGCGCCGGCGATAAGCTGCATCTGCTGTTCCTGGCGGCGCTGTTTGCGTTCGAGTTCGCGGGCTTCGTCTTCGGGACGCGCGGGCTGCATGAGGAAGAGGTAGCGCACCGTTTCGTTGTCAATGCGGTCCATCATTTCCTCGAAGAGCGTGAAGGCTTCCTTCTTGAATTCGACGATGGGGTCTTTCTGCGCGTAGCCGCGGAGGCCGATGCCTTCCTTGAGGTGGTCGAGGGAGAGCAGGTGGTCCTTCCATTGCGTGTCCACGATGTCGAGGATGATGCGGCGCTCGAGCCAGCGCATGGCGTCCGGGCCGAATGTTTTTTCCTTTTCGTCGTAACGCGCGGAGGTGGCTTTGGCCAGCGCGTCTTTCAATTCGTCGTGGCTGACGGTATCGAGGTTGATGCCGGCGGCTTTGACGTCGATGCCAAACTGGTTGAGGGTTTCGTTGGCCATCTGCGCGACGTTCCATTTGCTGGGGTGCTCGTCGCGCGGGCAGTAGGACTCGGCGAGATTGATGGCGATATCCTCGCCGATGCCGAGGACATATTCCTTCTGGTCCTTGCCTTCGAGGGCGGAGCGGCGAATGGAGTAGATCGTCTCGCGCTGCTTGTTCATCACGTCGTCGTATTCGAGCAAATGTTTGCGCGCGTCGAAGTTCTGCGCCTCGACGGCCTTCTGCGCGTTTTCGATGCGCCTGGTGATGAGGCCGGACTCGATGGGCACGCCTTCGGTCATGCCCAGGCGGTACATCAGCGACTTGACGCGCTCGCCGCCGAAGATGCGCAGCAGGTCGTCTTCGAGCGAGAGGAAAAAACGCGAGGAGCCCGGATCGCCCTGGCGTCCGGCGCGTCCGCGAAGCTGGTTATCGATGCGGCGAGCTTCGTGGCGCTCGGTGCCGAGGATGTGCAGGCCGCCCAGCGCGACCACTTCGTCGTGCTCGGCCTGGCACTGCTGCTTGTAGCCCGCGAGGATGGGCTGCCACTGCGCGTGCGGCACCTGGAAAATTTTTCCTTCGTGCTGGAAAAGCACCATATTGCGCGCGGCCGCTTCGGCGTTGACACCGTCGCCGCCCGCTTCGGCGCTTTCGGCTGCGGCACTCTGTTGCGCAATGTAGGGCATGGCGAGTTTCTGCTTGAGGCAGTGCTCGCGGGTCATGGACTCGGGGTTGCCGCCGAGCAGAATGTCCGTGCCGCGGCCGGCCATGTTGGTGGAGACGGTGACCGCGCCCTTGCGCCCGGCCTGCGCGACCACGTAGGCCTCGCGCTCATGCTGCTTGGCATTGAGCACTTCGTGGCGGATGCCGGCCTTCTTCAGCAGGTCACTGATGATTTCCGATTTCTCGATGGAGATGGAGCCGATGAGCACGGGCTGCCCGCGCTCGCTGAGCTGCTTAATGCCGTCGGCGAGGGAATTGTCTTCCTGCAAAATGCCGTGGACCACGGAATGATATTTTTCCGCGGCGGTGCGATACACGACGTCGGGGAACTCCTTGCGCACGAGCGGCACGTTGGTGGGGATGAGGGTAACGTCGAGATTGTAAATCTTGGCGAACTCCGCCGCTTCGGTTTCCGCGGTGCCGGTCATCCCCGCGAGTTTTTTGTACATGCGGAAATAATTCTGGAAGGTGATGGTGGCCAGCGTCTGGTTCTCGCGCTCGATCTTCACGCCTTCCTTGGCCTCGATGGCCTGGTGCAGGCCGTCGGACCAGCGGCGGCCGGGCATCTGGCGTCCGGTGAACTCGTCCACGATGATGACTTCGCCGTCTTTGACGACGTAGTCGGTGTCGCGCTGGAACAGCGTGTGCGCGCGCAGGCCCTGATAGACGTGGTGAATCGTTTCCATGTGCGCGGGGTCGTAGAGATTGCCGAGGCCGAGCACGCGCTCGCACTTGCTGACACCTTCTTCGGTGAGCGTAGCGGTCTTGTGCTTCTCGTCAATCGTGTAATCGATTTCGCGGATGAGCTTGGGAATAATTTTGTCGATGCGGTAGTACTTGTCGGTGGACTCCTCGGCAGGGCCGGAAATAATCAGCGGGGTGCGCGCCTCGTCGATGAGGATGGAGTCCACTTCGTCCACGATGGAATAGTGGTGCGTGCGCTGGACGCAGTGCGAAAGATCGTACTTCATGTTGTCGCGGAGATAGTCGAAGCCGAATTCGTTGTTGGTGCCGTAAGTGATGTCGGCGGCGTAGGCGCGGCGGCGCTCGTCGTCGTCGAGGTCGTGCACGATGACGCCGACGCTGAGGCCGAGCGCGCGATAGATGGGCCCCATCCACTCGGCGTCGCGGCGGGCGAGGTAGTCGTTAACGGTGACGATGTGCACGCCTTTGCCGGCGAGCGCGTTGAGCACGGCGGGGAGCGTGGCGACGAGCGTCTTGCCTTCACCCGTCTTCATTTCCGCGATTTTGCCTTCGTGCAGGACGATGCCGCCGATGAGCTGCACGTCAAAATGACGCATGTTGAGGAAACGCTTGCCCGCTTCGCGCACCAGCGCGAAAGCTTGCGGCAGCACCGGGTCAACGGCAGCGGCGACGCGCTCCTTGAACTCCTTAAAGGGCGGCTCGCCGGGGTCGGCGTCGCCGAGCGACTGCTGCACCTGCTCGCGAAGCTGCTGCGCGCGAACCTTCAGGCCGGCGTCGGAGAGTTGTTGCATCTCCGGTTCGAGGGCGTTGATGGCCGAGAGCATCGGCGCGATGCGCTTGATGTCGCGCTCGTGCTGGGTGCCGATGAATTTGGCGACAACGCGATGGACGAGGTTTGCGACGTTCATAGTTGAGTAGCACAGGCACTCTTGCCTGTGCGATGCACTGCGACGCAGCGGTGAGAAGCTGCACTACAAATTCCTTGCCCTACGAAAGCGCGCAGCCAAGAGTGGCTGCGCTACCAAGATTGTACCGCGCGGCGCGCGAATCGACAAAGGCGGCGGCTTGCTGAACGCGGCGCAGGCATCTATCATGGATGTTTCTGAACTCATCAGGAGACGCGAGAGATGGGATCCACACCAGGAAGACCGGGAATGCACGAGCGTGCGCCAATTCCCGGCGTGAAGGCGCTGATTGCCGTGGCCAGCGGGAAGGGCGGCGTGGGGAAAACCACGGTGGCGGTGAACCTGGCGATTGCGTTGCAGCGCATGGGCGCGCGCGTGGGCCTGCTCGACGCGGACGTGTACGGGCCCAACGTGCCCACGATGATGGGCTCCACCGAACAGCCGCGCGCCGTCAGCGAGCGCGAAATTCTGCCGGTGCTCGCGTACGGCGTAAAAATGATTTCGATGGGGCTGCTGAACCCGGGCGACAAGCCGCTGATCTGGCGCGGGCCGATGCTGCACAGCGTGATGCAGCAGTTCTTGCGCGGCGTACAGTGGGGCGAACTCGACTACCTGATCGTGGACCTGCCGCCGGGGACGGGCGACGTGCAACTCTCGCTGATCCAGACCGTGCCGGTGACCGGGGCGGTGCTGGTGACCACGCCGTCGGTGGTGGCGCTGAGCGATGTGCGCAAGGCGATGGAGATGTTTCGCCAGGTCAACGTGGAAGTGCTCGGCGTGGTCGAAAACATGAGCTACTACGACGCGCCCGGCGGGCAGCGCGTGTGCATCTTCGGCGAGGGAGAAGGGAAGCGCATGGCGGAGGCGTTCAGCGTGCCCTTTCTCGGCGAAATCGAAATCGACCCCAAGATCCGCATCGGCGGCGATACCGGCAAGCCTGTCGCGTTGCTGGGCGATGCGGCGGCGGGCGCGAAAAGCATGTACGCTATGGCTCGCGCCGTTGCGGGACGTGTGGACGCCGTTCTTGCCGCGGCGACAGGACCCGTCGTGCAAATTGATTGAAGGAAAGCCACAGAGGCGCCGAGGACACAGAGATAGGAAAAGAATTCCTGCCAGGGCCGGTCCCGCGACTGGCCCTTACTGCTTTTCGGGTGTTTTTGCAGGCTTGCTTTCGGCGGCGTCGAGATAGGCGGCAGCCAGCGCGGCAAGGGCCGGGCCGAGACGCGCTTCGTCCTGAAGCTGCGAAAGAATGGCATCAGCGCGCTCGGCGTCCGCGCTGAACAGGCGCAGCAGCCTCGGAGTTAAGTCATACGCCTCGATGCCCTTCGCGCGCAATGGAGAGGAGCTACCCGATCGCCCGAATGTCAAGATCATGAAAAAGCCGGTGGGGTTGGACCGCAAGGATGCTTCGGCCGCGCTCGCGGAGCGGCCGCCAACGATGCGAATGGTATTGTCGCCGGACTTTTCGGTTTTGTCGCGCTCATTGAACGCGGCCACGGCCTGGGTGAGAAGTTGGAGCGCGGCATCGCGGTCCGCGCGTGCCAGCACGGAAAGGAGCGCCACCAGGAACGTGGGCCGGAGCGAAGGGGAAACTTGCTCGGTCTCGCGCTGCGCTTCGTCCAGCAAAGCAATGCCTATTTTCGTCTCGCCCTTCTTGATCTGAGCGGCCGCAATGTTGGCCAGCATCAGTCCGCGTTCGACGCCGACGGGAAGGGGCTTCACCGCCGCGAGGGCCTCCTCGAGGTGTCCATCCTCGACGGCCTTTCCTGCTTCGCCGAAATCAATCAAAGACAGGAACTGCGCGCGGAAATCCTTGTTCTCGAGGTCGGCGGCGAATTTCCGCGCGCGCGCAAAGTCGTTCTTCCGGAGCGCCGAGCTCGCGAGCTGGTAGAACAACGTCTGGCGTTTCTCCGGATCGGTGGTGCTCAGGAGATCGCTTTCGTTCTCCTCATCCGAGCGGGCGAAGGGCTGCGAGAGCCGCGACAGATCGGAGTTCGGCGCGCCCTGTTTCATCCGATCGGGCACGGAGGGATCCAGCCGCTTCATCGCCAAATCGAACGCGGGCGCCAGGTCCGGCGCGGACTCGCGCGCCTTCGGCAGGAGCTGATAGGCGGCGGCGTAGTCGAGCTGCTGCGCGCGCGTGTCCGCGGGCGGGCGCGAGAGCATATCCAGCGAAGCTTCGAGGTACGTGCGCACCGTCTGTGGCGAATACCCCGGACGGCTGAACTGCAGGCTGATCACGGAGACGCCGCCGACAATTACAAAGGTGATGCCATCCGCAAATTGCGGCGATTTCGTCACATCAAACGACGAAAATAGATAATTCCCTAGGGCCATGAGCTGGTAAGAGCTGGGCTTGGGCTGGGCGCGCAGGTTGGCAAGTGAGGTCAGGAAGAGCTGGTCCGCCGCTCGTGGGTCCTGGCGGCGCAGCCGCAGCAGAAACATAGAGAAATCCTGAAAGGTGCGATCGCCGGGTTGCCCTTCCATCGCTTTGGAAGCGAGCTGCGTCGCTTCGTCTTTTCTTTCGTCAAGAAGCCGCATCGCCGCATTCAGGTCCGGTGCGGTGTCATTTGGGCTGGAGGATTCCTTTGCATCTTCAACCGGGCGCAGGCGCGCGGCGATCTCCGCATCGCATTGCGAGGCCGCCGTCAGGAGCTGGCTGCGCAGATTGTTGGCGACAGAAAACGGCGGGCGCTTCGAAGGGTTTCTGACCTGCTCCTCTCCTTCTTCACGCGTGACGAGCTTCAACGCTTCGTTGGCCCGGAGGAAAACAGACTGCGCGAAGCTTTTGTCGTAATCACAGAGGGTGCCACCGAGGGAAACGAGCGCGCGGGCTTTTGCGCTATTGTCGCGCAATTCCTCGATGCGGTCGGTGAGCAGGCGCACGTGCCCCAGCGCCTGGGCCATCGCATCTTCTTTTTTTCGGGATTCAGTGGAAGCGGATTTCTCCGCGGGCGGCGCTTGTTGAGGCATTCCGAAAACTGCACCACAGCACGCCAGCAGAGCTAAAGAGGCCGTCACTAGACTGCTTCTCATCCGATTGCTTCCATCGACCGAAAAGAGGTTCGTTTACTGGAAAAGCACTACCCTAGGTTCTCTCTTTAGCATAAAGCGGGCTCCAATCCAAGCAAGCCCCGGGTCCGAAGACCCGGGCTACAGGGCGCAGGTCCGCGCACGGGGGTTCCCGCAAGAGCGTCCGGGACGCAAACTGCGCGAAACCCCGCGCTACACAAAACCTGCCGCGTGTGCTAATTTCCCTGATTTGAATTGCGCGAGAAGTGTTTCGCAGCGTGGCGTGACTCAGGTCAGCGGTTTACTCACCTGACTCCTGCCACCTGTAACCTGTCACCGGGAGCGAACTTGATCCGCAGCTACCGCGGGCGTACGCCAAATATCGCCGCCAGTGCCTACATTGCACCGGAAGCCGTGGTCATCGGCGACGTCTCCATCGGCGAGCACTCCAGCGTGTGGCCGTGCACAGTGATTCGCGGCGACGTCAACTGGATCCGCATCGGCGCGCGCACGAATATTCAGGACTGCAGCGTGCTCCACGGGATGATTGGCGAATTTCCGGTGCTGCTCGGCGACAACGTCACCGTGGGACACGGCGCAGTGCTGCACGGTTGTACCATTGAGTCGCGCTGCTTGATCGGCATGGGCTCGATTATTCTGAACGGCGCGAAGGTCGGCGCGGGGAGCATCATCGCCGCGGGGACGCTGGTGCCGGAGGGCACGGTGATTCCGCCGGGGTCGCTGTTCATGGGCCACCCGGGAAAATTCCGCCGCGCGCTTACCGCGGAAGACCAGGCGGGGATTGATGCGTACGCGGCGAGGTATGTCGAATATAAAGATGCGCACAAGGCGGAGGGGGAGAAGTAAGATCCGTTGGAAGGTTGTAAAGTTTGAAGGTTGGAGTGTTGAAACCTTTGAACCTTTCAACCTTCTAACTTTCCAACATTCTGATGGCTGAACAACGCAAATTTCAAGCGATCAAAGGCGTGCGGGATATTCTTCCGCCGGAGTCGGCGCTGTGGAACCGCGTCGAGCAGACTGCGCGCGAAGTGTTTGCAACGTATGGGTACGGCGAAATTCGATTGCCGATTTTTGAGCAAACGGAGTTGTTTGCGCGGTCGGTGGGTTTGAGCACGGACATTGTTTCCAAGGAAATGTACACTTTCGAAGATCACGGTCTCAAGGTCGCGGAAGCTTTCCGCGGCGCAGTTCGTGCCGCGACCAAATCGCCTGATGCCCTCGGAAGTCATGGCCAGTTTGTCAGAGATTTAGACGTGTTTGTGAAGGCATTAGAAGAAGCCCACCGCGAAGGAGAGCTGCCTGACGAAAACGATCATGTCCTTGACAGGCTTCGCCAAATCAACGCAAAGGCCTACAAGGATTACTGCGCGCAAGTCACAAACGAAGTTGAGTGGGCCGAGACAATTACTCGGGCAAGTCTGGCTGCAGGTCAAATTAGGCTAGGCGACGTCATAACGATGCGGCCGGAGGCGACGGCGAGTGTGTGCCGGGCGTACATCGAGCACGGGATGCACACGCTTCCGGGCAATGTGAAGCTCTACTACATTGGCCCGATGTTTCGCCGCGAGCGGCCCCAGAAGGGGCGCTACCGGCAGTTTTACCAGATTGGCGCGGAAGTGCTGGGGCAGTCGGATGCGCCGGCGATTGACGCGGAAGTGATCGAAATGCTGCTGGCGTTTTTCGACCGTTGCGGTCTCGCGGGGTACGAGACGCACGTCAATTCGATCGGGTGCAAGGAGTGCCGGCCGAAATATGTGGCGAAGCTTAAAGAAGCACTCATCGAGCACATCAACGAATTGAAGGCCGACAGCCAGCGGCGCGTGGAGACGAATCCGTTGCGCGTGCTCGATTCGAAGCTGCCCGAAGAGCAGGCGGTAATCGAAAAGCTGCCGCGAATCACGGATCATCTTTGCGAGGCGTGCCGCGAGCATTATGCGGAATTGAAAAAGCAGCTTGCGCTGCGCGGCGTTGCCTACCAGGAAAACTGGCGGCTGGTGCGGGGCCTCGACTACTACATGCGCACGACGTTTGAAATTACAGCGCCGGGGCTGGGCGCGCAGAACGCGGTGTGCGGCGGCGGGCGCTACGACGGGCTGGTGGAATTGCTCGGCGGGCAGTCCGCCAAGGGAATTGGATTTGCGATTGGAACGGACAGGTTGATCCTGTCATTGCAAGAAATGAAAGGCGCCGACAAGATGCCGGCGGTACAAGGGCTGGACGTTTTCATTGCGTGGATGGGAGCAGCAGCTCAGCCTGCGGCGGTGAAGATTGCGCGGACGCTACGCGAGGCGGGATTCTCTGTCGAAGTGCCAGCGGAAGAAATGAAATTCAAAAAGTCCTTCGGTCTCGCGGCCAAGCTGGGCGCGCGATTTGCGCTGATCATCGGCGAGAATGAATTGAACGAAGGGAAGTACGCGCTGAAGAGGCTGAGTGATGGAGTGCAAGAGAAAGTCAGCGCGAACGAGTTGGTCGAAAAAGTGAAACAAACCTGACGAGGAGCAAGCGTTGCTGGATTTGCTCGGCAATTTGAAACGCACTCACTACGCGGGCGCGCTGCGCGCGGCGCACGAGGGGCAGAGCGTCGTGCTGATGGGCTGGGTGGCACGGCGGCGCGACCTGGGCCAACTCATTTTTATTGATTTGCGCGACCGCGAAGGCATCGCGCAAATCGTCTTCAACAAGGAAACGAACGCGGCGGCGCACGACAAAGCAGAAACGCTGCGCAGCGAATTTGTCGTGGCGGTGGAAGGGCGCGTAGTGCGTCGCGGGAAACCCAACCCGGAAATTGCCACAGGCGAAGTGGAAGTAGTCGCCGGCGCGCTGCACATTCTGAACACGTCGGCCACGCCGCCGTTCGTGATCGAGGACGAGCCCACCGCCACGGAAGAAACGCGGCTGCGCTACCGCTACCTCGATCTGCGGCGCGCGAAGCCGCAGGCCAACCTCGCGCTGCGGCACAAAGTGATTCTGGAAATCCGCAAGGCGATGGACGAGCTGGGATTTTACGAAGTCGAAACGCCCATGCTGACGCGCGCCACGCCGGAAGGCGCGCGGGATTACCTGGTGCCGAGCCGCGTCCACCCCGGGCAATTTTACGCGCTGCCGCAGTCGCCGCAAATTTTCAAGCAGATCCTGATGATCAGCGGGCTCGACCGCTATTTCCAGATTGCGCGCTGCTTCCGCGATGAGGATTTGCGCGCCGATCGCCAGCCGGATTTTACGCAGCTCGACGTGGAGATGAGTTTCCCGACGCAGGACGACGTCTTCGGCGTGATCGAACAGGTGATGCAGCGAACGATGCGCGTGATCGGCGCCGAGGTCGCGGCACCGTTCCGGCGCATGCTGCACAAGGACGCGATTCACCGTTATGGAAGCGATAAGCCCGACCTGCGTTTCGGAATGGAATTGGCGGACGTGACGCCGCTTTTCGAACCAGCGCGCGAGACGCTGAAATTTGAAGGCAGCGTGTTTGCGCTGGCTGCACCAGGCGGAGCCGCGCTTTCCCGCAAGCAACTCGACGAATTGGCGGGGAAAGCAAAGGCTTTCGGCGCGCGCGCGATGTACACTATCAAAGTCGCACCGGAGGGAATTACTTCCGCGCTGGCGAAAAACTTGGGCGACGATGCAGTGAAGAAAATTGCTGAAGCGGCGGGCGCGAAGGCGGGCGATTTAGTGGTCGCTGTCGCCGCGCAGAAACAGATCAAGGGCACCGACGCGGCGGCGCTGGTCGCGGGGCAGATGCGGCTGCACCTCGCAGAAAAACTTGGAATTCTGCGAAGCCCAGAAGTGTCCAATCGTTGGGAATTCGTCTGGCTCACCGGCTTTCCGCTGTTTGAATGGAGCGAAACGGAAGACCGCTGGGTGCCGGCGCAACACCCGTTCACGGGCATCTTCGAAGAGGATTTGGAAAAATTGGAAACGGCGCCGTGGGAAGTGCGCTCCAAGGGCTACGACCTGGTGCTGAACGGCGTCGAGCTGGGCTCGGGCAGCGTGCGCATTCACCGCGCGGACGTGCAGGCGCGCCTTTTTCGCGCCATCGGCTTGAGCGACGAGCAGGCCAAACAGCGCTTCGGATTTTTCCTCGACGCGCTGAGCTTCGGCACGCCGCCGCACGGCGGCATCGCCCTGGGACTTGACCGCACGGTGATGCTAATGGCGGGCGAAAAATCGCTGCGCGAAGTGATTGCGTTTCCGAAAACCACCACCGCGCAGGACTTGATGGCCGACGCGCCCAATCGCGTACCGGACGATCAACTGGAAGAGCTGCGCATTGATATTTCGCAGTCGCAATTGAAATTCAAATGCCACTGCGGCGGGCTGTGGCGCGTGCGCTTCGACGCCTATCCGGATGGCCCGTCGATCCCGCAAGAAGTGGCGTGCCCGCTGACACGCAAAACTTATCCGGTGTACGCCGTCGGCAAATGGCGCGCGGAACACTACGACGCAAAAACCGGTCGGTGGGATTTGATCCGGGAGCACTAATCTTTGCCTGCGTACTCATCAGTGTTTTTCTGCGTTCATCTGCGGTTACGCACTTCTGAATGCCGGGCTAAGGCCCGGCGCTACAAATGAGTCGAATTCGCATATTGCCGGAGCATGTGGCAAACCGCATCGCCGCGGGCGAGGTGGTGGAGCGCCCGGCGTCGGTGGTGAAGGAGCTGGTGGAAAACGCCATTGACGCGGGGGCGCGGTCGGTGCGCGTGGAGACGGAGTCCGGCGGCAAGCGCATGATCCGCGTGATTGACGACGGCCATGGCATGAGCCACGACGACGCGCTGCTGGCGTTTGAGCGGCACGCCACGTCCAAGCTGCGCACGTCGGACGATTTGCTCTCCATCGCCACGCTGGGATTTCGCGGGGAGGCGTTGCCGTCGATTGCCTCTGTGTCGCGCCTGCTGCTGGAATCGCGCGTTGAAGAAGAATCCGAAGGCACGCGCGTGGAGTTTGCCGGAGGAAAACTGGTCGGCGTGAAACCGGCGGGGCTGCCGGTGGGCACGACCGTGAGCGTGGCCGATTTATTTTACTGCGTGCCGGCGCGGCGAAAGTTTTTGAAATCGGAGACGACGGAGCTGGGGCACATTGCGTCGCTGGTGACGCACTACGCGCTGGCGCATCCCGACCGGCAATTTTTCCTAAAGACTCCAACGCAAGAGATCATCGACTGCGCGCCGGTGGCCACGCTGGCCGACCGCGTGTACCAGCTTTTCGGAAAACAGGCGCTGGACGAATTGCTCGAGGTCATGCCTGCGTCGTCGCCATTTCGCGCTTCCATCACCGAGCCAGCGCTGGAAGCAGAAGAAGAAGCGGCGACTCTGACCGTGCGCGGATTTGTTTCGCGTCCGGAAGTGCAGCGGCCCAACCGCAACGGCACGTACATTTTCGTCAACCGGCGGCTGATCCGCGACCGGCTGATCCTGCACGCGATGAACGAGGCCTACCGCAACATTCTTCCGGCGGGCGTTTTTCCGGTGGTGCTGCTGTTCCTCGAATTGCCGTGCGAGGAGGTGGACGTCAACGTCCACCCCGCGAAAATCGAAGTGCGCTTCCGGCATCCGCAGTTTGTGCACGACTTCACGCGCGACACGGTGCGCCAGGCGCTCTCCAAGGCGCGGCCGGTGCCGGTGTTTCCGTCGGCCGGGCAACCCCCCGCCTCTAAAGAGGCGGGCTACAGCGCGGGCTACAGCGCGCAGGCTGCAACTGCGGGCGGACACATGGGTCCGCCCCTACAAACAGAGGGGAGCGGATTGCCGCGGGCGGTGATTCCGCAAGTGGCGTCGAGCGCGCCGCCGCACGAAAGTTTTGAGTTGAACGGCGAGCCGCAACGTCCGGAGCCGCAGCGGCTGCATTTCCAGCCGGGCGCGGAGATTCCGTTTGGCGCGACGCCGCAGCAGTTCACGGAAAATTTTCGCGAGAACGCGGCGCAGCAGTTGGACGAGTCGTGGCCGAGCACCGGCGCGGAAAGCATCGTGGACCTGAAGCCGCTGGGGCAGGTGAACTCGAGTTTTATTGTGGCGGTGAACGGCGAAGGGCTGTGGATCGTGGACCAGCACGTGGCGCACGAGCGCGTGCTGTTCGAGCAGCACCTGCGCGCGCGTCGGGTAGGCAACGTCCAGGGACAACGAATGCTGATGCCCCTGGTGACGGAGCTATCGCCGCGGCAGATTGTGATCTTCGAGCAGATCGCCGAGGAGCTGCGCGCGAACGGCTTCGAAGTGGAAACGATGGGCCCGCGCAGCGTGGCCATTCAGGCAGCGCCGGCGGGCGTGTCCGCCGACGACACGGAAAAATTGCTGCGGCAAATTCTCGATGGCATCGAGCGCGAAAACCAGGCGATTTCCATGGAATCGCTACAGGCGAAGATCGCCGCGTCCACCGCGTGCCACGCGGCCATCAAAGTGAACATGCCGCTTGACCAGCAGAAGATGGAATGGCTGCTCGGCGAGCTGGCGAAAACAGAATGCCCGATGAGTTGTCCGCACGGACGGCCGGTAGTGCTGCGCTATCCGCTGCGAGAAATCGAAAAGGCATTCAAAAGAATCTAGTGGCGAGAAAACTAATCATCGCGATTGATGGGCCAGTGGGCTCGGGGAAGAGCAGCGCGGCGCGGCGCGTGGCCGAACTGCTGGGGTACACGTATCTCGATAGCGGAGCGATGTACCGCGCGCTGGCGCTGAAGGCGCTGCGGCGGGGGATTGCGTTCGACGTGGCAGCGCAACTCGAAGCGCTGGCGGCGGAGACGCGGATTGATTTGCTCGCCGGAGAAAACGGCCAGCGAGTGATCCTGGACGGCTCGGACGTGACCGCGGAAATTCGCTCGCCGGAAGTGTCGCAGTCGTCGTCGAAAATTGCGGTGCTGCCAGGAGTTCGCAAGCATCTGGTGGCCGAGCAACGGCGCGCGGGCGCGGCCGGCGGCGTGGTCATGGAAGGTCGCGACATCGGAACCGCGGTTTTCCCGGATGCCGGCCTGAAGATTTTTCTCGACGCGTCGGTGGAGGTGCGCGCCGGGCGGCGGCTCGCCGAGCACACCACGCGCGGCGAAAGAATTTCGCTTGAGCAGATGATGGAGGAAGTACGACAGCGCGATGCGCGCGACATCGATCGCGAGGCATCGCCGCTGGTGCGCGCCGCGGACGCGGTGCTCGTCGATAACACGGCGATGGACGTGGAGGAAACGGCGCGGCTGATCGTGATGCTGGCGAGGGAGAAGGCGGAAAGCAGGGTGTAGGGTTTTGGGTGTAGGGTGTGGAGAAATCAGAAAGTGGCGTTCGTTGCGGGAGTCATACAACAAGAATTTACTCAGTTAAGCGCTTGCGGCTGAATGAATTTGCGAAAACATGTAGTTTAGGCCGAAAAAGTGCGTTTTTCGCTTGACAGTTTTCGCTGCATGGATTATCTTTGACGTAGCTGCGGTCTCTGTGCCGAGGCATGGAGACCGCAGCTTTGTTTGAAAGGACACAGCAGCATGAGTCACGACGCCAAACAACTCGAGACGTCAACCGCCGGTGCGGCGGGGCTCAGGCTGCGCTTTGTCCGCCAGCCTGAGTAAGTTCAGCGTTTTTTACTGAATCCCTCTCATTGGCATTTTCCGTGACACCGGAGATTGCGCATTCGTCCGGCTAATGCCTGACGTGTGCGCCGTCTCGGTCTCTTCACGGCCGCAGCAGGAATTGTTGTTTTGATGAGGCCCAGAAACAGAGAACGCGCAGAACCGGGTTGCACCTCAAGCTGAATCCGCATTGGGCGGAAAATGGCGGGAGGAGGTCCCGCTGACCCGGTTCGCGAGTTCCTGTGGAGGCAAAATGTCCTTGTTGCTTAAGGGAGGACGCGGAATTTTGCCTGTGGCTCCACGGACTGCTGGCGGATTTCGTCGGTGATGCGGATTTTCAGCAGGTATTCGCCCGGCTGAACTGCGGCGAGGGAAATCGTTTTTGTCAGCGTCAGCTTCGCGGCGTCGCCATCGGGGAGTGTTTCCTGCTGGCGGAACACCACCGCGTCACCCTGCAAAATGATGTACTCCACGGAGGCGCGGGGTTTCTGCGAGGCCGCGTCGAGGCTCAGGTTGTAGAGCTGGAGGTAGATGCCGATGCGCTGGTCGGGCCGGAAGCCGGCGTCGAGGGAAGGCTGCGATTGAATTTTGCCGGGGGCGCTGGACGGCTGGGCGCGCACCGTCAGAACCAGACTACTGTGCGCCAGTTGGCCGTTCTCAAAGTCTGGCACATCGAGCGGCTGCTCGATTTGCGCCGCGTCGCCGGTGGCGGCGTCCTGCACCTCCACGTGGAGCAGGTAGCGCCCGGGCGGAAGTTTCAGTGGCTTTTCGTAAAGCGCGGGCGCGGGGTTTTCCAGCCACGCCTTGCTGACTTTCCATTCAATGCCGTTTTCAAATTTTGCGATGGTGTGGCCCACGGAGTCGGTGAGAAAGCCACGCAGATTCACGAGTGCGCGGTTCAACTCTCCCTGCGAAGTGAATTTGAGGTCGGACTTCCGGAAGCCGAGGACAATCGCCACCAGCGATCCGCTCTTGTCCCCGCGGAAGAGGTCCACGCGTAACTGCACGGGGAGAACATTCCGCACCAGCCGCCAAAGTACGACTTCCTCCGGCTTCTTGCCCTTCACCGGTAGCTCGGGCGTCATTTTCATTAACATGGCCTGGTTGACCATCTGCTCCATCTGGCGTGCCCTGAGACGAAAGGCCACGTCACGGTCCATTGGTGATCCCGGTAGCAGGCCGAGAGTAGCTGCGTCGAATAGCCCCCCCGGTACCGGAACGTAGCCGTACTTCTGGCCGATATCCTCCGCCAGTTCATAACGTCCCGAGCCAGACACGTCAACGAACTCCAGCACGAAATTGAATCCGACTCTCGCAATATACCGGTAGCGCCATTTCTGAAAGGGGTACGACGGAACCGGGCTTCCTCTTTTGCCAGGGTAAACTAAGCTGACCATTGCCGCTTCGTCGTATTCGGGAACGTTCCAGGGGCCTTCATTGTGCCGAATCTCGTCCGGAGGGCCATACAGGATGTAAAAGACCCCGCGGTCGGATCGCCAGCCGGCCACGCCCTCCGCAAAGTTATCGTTCGCGTATCGGACGCGGCGATAGTGCTCCTCCCGGAACTCGTTGGCCTGCGTGCCCGGCGTGGGGTCGCGCCGTAGCCAGAATTGCTGAATGAACTCGTCGCGTTCGGTGTCCGTCTTCGATTGCAGTAATTGAAGCCTCTCTTCCGGAAAAATGATGTACGCCACTTCTTCGGTCAGCCATTTCTTGTACGGTTGTTTCAGGTTTTTCAAAAGTTTTTGTTCCAGCTTCCGCTGATCGGCAGGGTTGAGCTTCGCCGGAGGGGCATTCTGAGTTTGTGCAGATGACAGAGTGGGGAAAAAACCGAGAGCGACGAGAAAGAAAGGCCCAAACCGTCGGCAAACGCGGGACAAAACCATTACTGGCTACTCCACCGATTGTATATGCCATTTATATCCGTGTGTCAATAATTCGGGAGTAAAAACGGAGGAGTCGTTTGCGTTTCTGTTGAGCCTTCGTGAGGGACCTAAACTGTCCAATCCTCGGTGAGCAACCCGGGAACGACGGCAAAGTGATCGTCGTTGGTGACCAGGATTGCATTTTGCTGGATGGCGATAGCGGCCTGCCACAAATCATTCTCAGGTATGGGCCGCCCGATTTTCCAGAGCGCCAAACGCAGGTCGCTATACAGTTCCAGCGTTTTACGATTGGGGAATAGGATTGTTAACCGGTCTAGAAACGCGTTGTAAGCGCGAAGGTTTTCCTCGCGCCGGCCGGAGCGCTTGGCCCCAAACAATAATTCCGATGCGGTGATGAATGGCAGGTAACGCAGCGGTTTACGATGTTCCTGGCGCCGAACCGCTGGATGATTCTGAAAAAGGAAGATGGCGATGTTGGTGTCGAGCAGGTATTCACTCGGCATCGACGTGTTCAAAAGCCGCTTCAATATCGCGGATCATTTGGCTGGCTGCCTCTTTGGACAGGATTCCGTAAAACTCGCGCAAATCGGCGGGCGGCCGTTTTCGCGCAACGCGCTTTCCGTCTCCGTGCCGCGTAGCAGGCGCACGTGATTGCGTTTTTTTCTTTGCTGTCTTCATCTGGAAAAGGATACCACACTCGTCAGCCAAATCGGCAGGCAGCGGCATTTGGCGCAGTAAGATGCCACACTGCGCTCGTGAACAGTGGGACTCCCGCGCTAATTAAGTCGGAGCGGACATGGAGTTGAGGAACTCGGCGTTGGACTTGGACTTGGTGAGGCGGCCGAGAAGCAGCTCCATGGCCTCCGTGGTGGAGAGCGGGCTGAGCACCTTGCGGAGGACCCAGATGCGGTTCAGCTCGTCCGCGGGGAGCAGCAGCTCGTCCTTGCGGGTGCCGGAGCGGTTGATGTCGATGGTGGGGAAGACGCGCTTATCCACCAGGCGGCGGTCGAGGTTGATTTCCATGTTGCCGGTGCCCTTGAACTCTTCGAAGATGACGTCGTCCATGCGACTGCCGGTATCGATGAGCGCGGTGGCGATGATGGTGAGCGAGCCGCCCTCTTCGACATTGCGCGCAGCGGCAAAAAAGCGCCGCGGGCGCTGCAAGGCGTTGGCGTCGATACCGCCGCTGAGCACTTTGCCGGAAGGCGGGGTGACAGCGTTGTAGGCGCGAGCCAGGCGCGTGACCGAGTCGAGGAGGATGACGACATCGCGCTTGTGCTCGACGAGGCGCTTGGCCTTTTCGAGCACCATTTCGGCGACCTGGATGTGGCGCTGGGGCGGTTCGTCGAAGGTGGAGCTGATGACTTCGCCCTTGACGGTGCGCTGCATGTCGGTGACTTCCTCGGGGCGCTCGTCAATCAGCAGCACGATAAGAGCGATCTCGGGATGGTTGGTGGTGACGGAGTTGGCGATGCTCTGGAGCATCATGGTCTTGCCGGTGCGCGGCGGAGCGACAATCAGCCCGCGCTGGCCCTTGCCGACGGGGCAGAGCATGTCCAGCACGCGCCCGGTGAGGTTATCCTTCCCGGTTTCGAGGCGGATGCGCTCCTGCGGGTAGAGCGGCGTCAGGTTGTCGAAGAAAATCTTGTTGCGCGCCACTTCCGGGTCTTCGAAGTTGACGGCTTCCACCTTGATGAGCGCGAAGTAGCGCTCGCCGTCCTTGGGCGGGCGGACCTGGCCGGAGACGGTGTCGCCGGTGCGCAGGTCGAACTTGCGGATCTGCGACGGCGAGACGTAGATGTCGTCCGGGCCGGGCAGGTAGTTGTACTCCGGCGCGCGGAGGAAGCCGAAGCCGTCGGGCAGGCATTCCAGCACGCCTTCGGAGAAGATCAGGCCGTTCTTCTCCGTCTGGGCGCGAAGGATCTGAAAGATCAGCTCCTGCTTGCGCATGCCGCTGGCGCCCGGAATATTCAACTCCTTGGCCACCTTAGCCAGCTCAGTGATGTTGCGGTCTTTCAATTCTGCGAGGCTGATGCTCATTTCGGTTGTTCCTTCTGATTCGTCTGCAATTGGTTTGGTCATGATCCTGTTCACTGCACTTCGGGCGGCTGCGTAAAAAACCGCCGCAAAGGCTCCTTTTTTCCAGAATGGGTTAGTCGGCCAACAGTGCGGTCCGGCGCGCGCCCGTGGGGGCCGGCGAGCCGAAAGACTTCAGTTGGTCAATCCTTGATCTTTCTCGGCCGGCTCCTCGAACTTGGTAACCACCTCGGGCACCGCAGGGACCGCGGCCGCCGCGAGAGACCGTTCGAGAGCCACCTCGAGCACTTCATCCATCATTTCCACAAAATGGATCTTCATCTCCGCCTGGATCTCGGCGGGAATTTCCGCCAGATCCTTCTCGTTATCCTTGGGCAGAATGATGGTGAACAAGCCCATGCGGTGCGCGGCGAGCAGCTTTTCCTTGACGCCACCAATGGGCAGCACCTTGCCGCGCAGGGTGATTTCGCCGGTCATGGCCACGTCGCAGCGCACGGGTATCTTCAACAGGGCGCTGACAATCGAGGTGGCGATGGTGATGCCGGCGGAAGGACCGTCCTTAGGGATGGCGCCTTCGGGCACGTGCATGTGGATATCGATGTGGCGGTAAAAATCTTTGAGCAGGCCCAGCGCGCCGGCGCGGGAGCGGACGTAGCTCATGGCCGCCTGCGCGGATTCCTGCATCACGTCGCCGAGCTTGCCGGTGAGCGTGAGGCGGCCCTTGCCCTCCATGATCGTTGTTTCCGTACCCATCACCTGGCCGCCGACTTCGGTCCAGGCCAGGCCCATGGCCAGGCCGACCTCATTCTGCTTCTCGGCGAGCATGTCGCGGAACTTGATGACGCCGAGGTATTCGCTGATGTTGGCGGGCGTGATCTCGACGGCGATCTCCTTGCCTTCCTTGACCACCTTGCGGGCCACCTTGCGGCACAGGCTGGCGATTTCGCGCTCCAGGCTGCGCACGCCGGCTTCGCGCGTGTAGTGGCGAATGATGTAGGTCAGCGTCTCGTCGGGTATCGTGACGTTCTTATCGCTCAGGCCGGTGGCCTCGCGCTGCTTCTTCACCAGGAAGCGCCGGGCAATTTGCAGCTTTTCCTGCTCGGTATAGCCGGGCAGGCGCAGGATTTCCATGCGGTCCTGCAACGGCTGCGGAATGGTGTGCAGCACGTTGGCGGTGCAAATGAACATGACCCTGGAGAGGTTGTACTCCACGTCGAGGTAGTGGTCGGTGAAGGCGTGGTTGAGTTCCGGGTCGAGCACCTCCATCAGCGCCGCCGACGGGTCGCCGCGGAAGTCCATGGACATTTTGTCCACTTCATCGAGCACAAAAACGGGGTTGACCGTGGCGGCCTTCTTCATCAACTGGATGATCTGGCCGGGCAGGGCGCCGATGTAGGTGCGGCGGTGGCCGCGGATTTCCGCTTCATCGCGCACGCCGCCGAGCGAAACGCGGACGAATTTGCGTCCCGTGGCCTTGCCGATGGACATGGCCAGCGAAGTCTTGCCCACACCCGGCGGTCCCACGAAGCAGAGGATGGACCCCTTCGGATTCTTCACCAACTGACGCACGGCAAGATACTCGATGATGCGCTCTTTGATCTTATCGAGACCGTGGTGGTCTTCTTCCAGGATGCGCTCCGCGACGGTGATGTCGCGAATCTCCTTCGATTTCTTTTTCCACGGCACCGCGAGCAGCCAGTCGAGATAATTGCGGGAGACGGTAGACTCAGCGGACATCGGCGGCATCATCTCCAGCCGCTTCAGCTCGGTGATGGCCTTTTCCTTGACGTCCTTGGGCATGCCCGCGGTCTCAATTTTTTTCTTGAGCTCGTCCGTATCGCTCTTTTCACCGCGGCCCAGTTCCTTCTGGATGGCCTTGATTTTTTCGTTGAGGTAGTACTCTTTCTGTGCGCGCTCCATCTGGCGCTTCACGCGGCCGTGGATGGAACGGTCCATGTTCAATTTTTCAATTTCCAGGTCGAGGATGTCGGCCACGCGGTTCAGGCGGTCCAGCGGGTCGAAAATTTCGAGCAACTCCTGCTTTTCCTCCACGGCGAGCTGGAGGTTAGCGGCGATGGTGTCCGCCAGCTTGTTGGCGTCTTCCACGCGGATGGCGGCGACCATCGTGTCGTAGTTCAGGCTTTGCGAGAGCTTGACGTACTGTTCGAAAAGCCCTGTGGCGCGGCTGGAGGCCTGCTCGAGCTGCGGCGAAGGCTCCACTTTGATGACCACCATCTTGAGGGAGGCCCGGAAAAAGCCCTCCTCCGTGGCGATCTCCACCACCTTGGCGCGCTCCGCGCCTTCCACCAGCACCTTGATGTTGCCGTCCGGCAGGCGGACGCTCTGCACGATGTTGGCGAGCGTGCCCACCGTGTAAATCTCGTTGGGCTTGGGGTCGTCCACCGATGCGTCGTGCTGCGTGGCGAGGAAAATCTTTTTGTCGCCGGCCAGCGCTTCTTCCAGCGCGCGCACGGAGGCCTCGCGGCCGACGATGAACGGCGTCATCATCTGCGGAAAGATGACCATATCGCGCACCGGCATCATGGGCACGCGCTTCAATTCCTGTTTTTCCCGGTGAAACATGATCTCCCTGGCGGTGCAGGCTCGGGCCGGATCATCCGGCTTTTTCGAGCAAGCTCCAATTGATCTCGCGGGTGTGGATCATCTCCGCGGTGACAGTAAAATCCCGCAGCTTGCGCTGCGTGGGCAGGTGGTACATGAGGTCGAGCATCAAGTCTTCGAGGATCATGCGCAGGCCGCGTGCGCCAATCTTGCGCTTGAGCGCTTCTTCGGCAATCGTCTCCAGCGCGTCATCGGCGAAACGCAGGCGCACGTTTTCAAATTCAAAGAGTCGCTGATATTGACGGATGAGCGCGTTCTTGGGTTCCGTGAGAATGCGCACCAGCGCGCCCTTGTCCAGATCGCTCAGCACGCCGGCGACGGGCAGCCGGCCGACAAATTCCGGAATCAGGCCGTAGCGGATCAGGTCCGTGGGCTGCACCTGCTCGAGCAGTTCGATATTGCGCCGGCTGCCGGTGGTGGGCGGCATATTGGACATGAAGCCCAGCGCGCGCTGGCCGGCGCGGCGTTCGATGATCTTTTCCAAGCCGACGAAGGCCCCGCCGCAGATGAACAGGATGTTGGTGGTGTCCACCGGGGTAAATTCCTGGTGGGGGTGCTTGCGGCCGCCCTGCGGAGGCACGTTGGCCACGGTGCCTTCGAGAATTTTCAGCAGGGCCTGCTGCACGCCCTCGCCGCTGACGTCGCGGGTGATCGAGGGGTTCTCGTCCTTCTTGGCGATCTTGTCGATCTCGTCGATGTAGATAATGCCTTGCTGTGCGCGGGTGACGTCGCCGTCGGCGCTTTGCAGCAGCTTCAAAATTATGTTCTCCACGTCCTCGCCCACGTAGCCGGCTTCGGTGAGCGTGGTGGCGTCTACGATGGCGAAGGGCACTTCCAGCATGCGCGCCAGCGTCTGCGCCAGCAGCGTCTTACCCGTGCCGGTGGGGCCGATGAGCAGCACGTTGGATTTTGTCAGCTCGACCTCGCCCGGCTGGCGGTTCAGGAAGATGCGCTTGTAGTGGTTGTACACAGCGACGGCGAGCTTTTTCTTGGTCTTGTCCTGCCCGATGACGTAGCCATCCAGGAAGGCCTTGATCTCCGGCGGGCGCGCCAGGCGGCGGTTGACGGAAGTGGCCTGTTCCTTCTTCTCGTCCTCGAGAATCTGGCGGCACACAGTGACGCACTCGTCGCAGATGTACGCACGCGGGTAGTCGGAAGGCGAACTGATGAGCTTCTCCACCTGTTCCTGGGTTTTGTGACAGAAAGAGCAGCGCAACGTCTCGTCTGGGCTGAATTTTTTCACTGGTGTGGGCGCCTCCGCCCGGTCGTCCCTGCGAATGTGCGTGCAGAACGATTCATGATCTTACGCCCGTTGGGTTCCTTTGCGAGGCTGCGCTTCCATTCAGGTACTAACCCTTTGGAACAGTGGGAATGATGTGGCGGTTGCGCGCCACAATTTCGTCAATCAGGCCGTAGTCCTTGGCCTGCTGCGCGTTCATGATGAAGTCGCGCTCCACGTCCTTCTCGATTTTCTCGAGCGGTTGGCCAGTGTGCGAGGCCATCAATTGGTTCAGCACCGCGCGCATCCGCAGGATTTCCTTGGCATGGATGTCGATGTCGGTGGCCTGGCCGGAAAGGCCGCTCATCCACGGCTGGTGGATCAGCACGCGGGAATTCGGCAGGGCGAAGCGCTTTTTGGCCGCGCCGGCGCAAAGCAGCAGCGCGGCAATCGAGGCGGCCTGGCCCACGCAGATGGTCACCACGTCCGGCCGCACGAACTGCATGGTGTCGTAGATAGCCATGCCCGCGGTGATCGAGCCGCCGGGCGAATGAATGTAGAGCGAAATGTCCTTCTCCGGGTCTTCCGCTTCCAAAAACAGAAGCTGCGCGGTGACCAGGTTGGCCACGTGGTCGTCAATCGGCGTGCCGACGAAAATGATGTTATCGCGCAGCAACCGCGAATAAATGTCGTAGGCGCGCTCGCCGCGGCTGGTCTGTTCGACCACCATCGGTACGAGCGTTGTGGCGCGAGGAATTCTGTCGTCGGGGTTGCTCATTGGAGAGTCTGTTCGCGCAGGAGCCCGGCTCCGCTACGATTTCGAGTCCTTTGCTGCTGCTGTCTGGATCCGGGCGTTTCGGTGGAGCCACTCGAGCGTCTTGTCGCTTCGTAGCTTCGATTTCATCCTATCGAGCGACCCCTGCTTTGTCAAGCGAGCCCGGAAAGCCTGTGCCGTTTCACCACTGTGTTCGGCGAGGTGCGCAATCTGCTGCTCAAATTCCTCTTCGCTCACTTCGATGTTTTCGGCGGTGGCGACTTTGTCCAGCAGCATTTCCGCCTTCACGTCACCCACGGCGCGCTCGCGCTGCCGCTGCCGCAGGCTCACCCAGTCCACGTTGACCGCGCGCGGGTCCACACCCTGTCCGGCCAGCGAGCGCACCACGCGCTCCAGGCGCGCGTCCTGCTGGTGCTCCACGAGCGCCTCGGGCACGGGGAAGTCGTGCTTAGCGATCAGCGCTTCGATGAGTTTCTGCTCGGCCTGCTCGCGTTGGCGATGGTCGCGCTCCGCTGCCAGGTTCTGGCGGATTTTCGCGCGCAGGTCGTCGAGCGACGCGGCCTCCACGTCCTTGGCGAACTCGTCGTTCAATTCCGGCAGCTTCTTTTCCTTGATGCCAATCACGTCCACCGTGTAATGGAACGATTTGCCGCCGAGCTTGGGGTCGGGATAATCCGGCGGGTAGGTGGCGTCGAACTGCTTTTTGTCGCCGGGCTGCGCGCCGCGCAGATTGGTGTTGAAGGCCTCCATCGTTTCTTCGGCGCCGATGTGGCAGAGCACATTTTCCGCCTGAATGGGTTCGCCGCCACCCGCGGGCACCCCAATAATCTTCAGCACGGCAAAGTCACCGTCGGCCAGTGCGCGGCCTTCGACGGGCACGAACGTGGCGGCGCGGCTGCGCATTTCCTCCATCGTCTTGGCAACGTCATCGTCGGTGACTTCAACGGCGTCCACTTCTACCTCGAGACCCTTGTATTCACCCAGCTCGAATTCCGGAAACACTTCAAAGACCGCGCGGAACTTCACCGGCCCGGCCTCGGGAAAATCTACGTGGTCCACCTGCGGCCGCGTGACCGGCACCAGCTTCTGCTCTTCCAGCGCCTTCTCGATGCGCTCGGGGATGAGCGATTGCAGCACTTCGCTCTTGATGTCGTCGGCGAAGCGCCGCCGGATGAGCGTCACCGGGGCCTTGCCCGGACGGAAGCCCGGCACGCGCGCCACGCGGGCGATGTCCCGCGCGACTTTTTCTACGGATTTGGCGACTTCGTCGGCGGGAATTTCCAGCTCAATTTCGCGCCGGCAGCTTGCAGTGGCTTCAGTCATAAATGCGGTCGTTAGTTCTCAGCAATCAGCGGTCCGTTTCTAGATGGAGCAGGGCGCACCAACACTCTCCTGCTGCAATTCCCCACGAGAATCTGGAAAAATTGAAAGGCAGGGAAGGCGAGCGAAACGCGCCACGCAGAAGAATTAGTATAGGCGAATGGCGCAGCAGCGTCAACCCTGCGGCCTGATTTCCCATTGCGTCCGGCCGGTAAACAAAGTACATACGTGGCAGGGGAATTACAGGGGCCTGGTATGGCACAGAATCCCAGCGCAGAGAAAATCTTCCCGGAAAAGAGCGACGACGACAAGCGGCGCAGCCAACGGCTCACCCTGCGGGTGGCCGTGGTGGTGATCGGCAGCGACACGAACGGCAATCCGTTTGGTGAGCTGACGCACACCATCGTGCTCAATGCGCACGGCGCGCTGGTGGAGCTGAAAGCCGAGCTGAACGACGGCCAGCGCGTGCTGCTACGCAACAAACAGAGTGGCGAGCGGCAATCGTGCCACGTGGTGTGGTTCCGCAAGGCGGAGGAGGGCGTCAACCACGCCGGGCTGGAGTTTGAAACCGCGGCGCCGAAATTCTGGCAAGTGGATTTCCTACCCGACGATTGGTCGGTCCCCATGATGCGCGCGGGCATCTTGAAGGAATTCGGGCAACCGCTCGCCGCAGGAGAAATGCCGCGGCCTGCGCCGCTGGCGGACGAGGTGCTCGTCCGCGTGGAGGCTTGCGGCGTGTGCCATTCCGACCTGCACATGGCCCGCGGCGATTGGCCGGACGTGGCGGCGAAAATGTCATGGCCGGCCATCCTCGGACACGAAGCCGTCGGCCGTGTCGAGGAGGTGGGCGCGCACGCAGGCGGCGTCAAGCTCGGGCAGCGCGTCGGCGTCGGCTGGCTGTACTCCACCTGCGGCGAGTGCGAACACTGCCGCGACGGCGCGGAAAACGTCTGCCTGAAGCGCAAGGTCACTGGCATCGCCGCGCCGGGCGGTTACGCCGAGTTCATGCGCATCAAAGCCAGCCACGCCATCCTCGTACCGGAAAATCTTTCCGCTATCGAGGCTGCGCCGCTCTTCTGCGCCGGGCTCACGGTCTTTCACGCGCTGCGCAATGCCGGCCTGCGAGCCGGACAGAAAGTCGCCGTTTTCGGCGTGGGCGGGCTGGGCCACCTCGCGCTGCAAATTGCCAAACTCGCCGGCGCGGAAACGATGGCTGTGGATGTGAGCGAAGCGAAACTGGCGTTCGCGAAGAAACTCGGCGCTTCGCAAGCCATCCTGGCAACGGATGCAAACGCAGCGGAATTATTGAAAGCCGGAGGCGGGCCGCATCTGGCGGTGGTTACGGCGCCTGAAAAGTCTGCGTACGATCTCGCCATGCGCACGCTGCGCCGCCGCGGCACGCTCGCCGTGGTGGGTCTGCCCAAGGAAGACCTCACTTTTTTTGCGGATGATCTCGTGGTCGGGGAATACAAAATTATTGCTTCCGCGGTGGGAACGCGCGAGGAAATGCGCGAATTGCTGGCCCTGGCTGCCGCCGGGAAAATCCGCTGTGAAGTGGAAGCCTGCGGGCTCGAACAGATCAACGAAGTCTTCGAAAAAATGCAGCGCGGCCAACTCCTGGGCCGCGCGGTGCTGGTGATGTAGCGGCGGGCTTCCGCCCGCCATCTCCTGCCTAGAACACCGGCTCGGCCAGCTTCGCCAGAATTACAGCGGAAGCTTTTTCCACGTCGGCGTGCAGCGAATTGCCGTGTGCGTCCATGGTGACAATGGCCGGAAAATCCTTCACGCGGATTTTCCACATGGCTTCCGGCGTGCCCAGGTCGAGCAGCTCCACGCCGAGCACGTCGGTAATGCACCGCGCGTAATACTGCGCGGCGCCGCCGATGGCGTTCAGATACACCGCACCATGTTCTTTCAACGCGGCCAGCGTCTTCGCGCCCATGCCGCCCTTGCCCATCACCGCGCGCACGCCGAAGCGCTTGATCACTTCATGCTCGTAGGGTTCCTCGCGGATGCTGGTGGTGGGTCCCGCGGCGGTCATGCGGTAGCGGCCGTTTTCTTTCATCACCACGGGGCCGCAGTGATAGAGGATGGCGCCGCGCAGGCTGGTCGGCGAATCGTGATGCATCAGGTAGTGGTGCACGGCGTCGCGACCGGTGATCATTTCGCCCTGCAGCAGCACGACGTCGCCCACATGTAGCGCGCGAATTTTTTCGTCCGTTAGCGGTGCTTCGAGCACCACTTCGCGGCCGGTGCGCGGAAAACCGTCGGTGCGCGCCATCTTCGTCGCAGGCTTTTCGTCGCGGTAGAGCCAGCGCTTGATGGCGCCGCTGCGCGCATCCAGAATCACGCCGAGGCGGCGAAACGCCCAGCAGTCGTAGGCCACGCTGACAAAAAAACTCGCTGGCAAGCGATTCAGAACGCCGATTTTGCAGCTGATGAGCGTGACCTCGCCGCCGAAGCCCATCGTGCCGATACCCAGCGTGTTCGCCGTCTGCAGGACGTAGTTTTCAAGCTTCGCCAATTCTGGATTCGGGTTCGTGTCGTCGAGCGAGCGGAAGAGCTGTTCCTTGGCAAAAGCGTAGCCTTGCGTGCGGTCGCCGCCGATGCACACGCCGAGGGCGCCCGCGCTGCAGCCTTGCCCCTGGGCCTGCCACACGGCGTGCAGCAGGCATTTGCGCACGCCGTCGAGCGTGCGGTCGGCGCGGCCCAGGTGCGGCAGCTCGCAGGGCACTGAGTACTGAATATTTTTGTTTTCGCAGCCGCCGCCCTTCAGCAGCAGCTTCACTTCGATCTCGCTGTCGTTTTCCCACTGCTCGAAGTGCACCGTCGGCGTGCCCGGGCCGAGGTTGTTGCCGCTGTTTTTTCCGCTGAGCGAGTCCACCGAGTTCGGCCGCAGCTTGCCCTTGGCGGTGGCGTCGGCGATGGCTTCAACGATTTGCCGCTTCAGCGCGAGCTGGTTCGCGCCTACTGGAGTTTTCACTTCGAACGTGGGCCAGCCGGTGTCCTGGCAGATGGCGCCTTCGCCGTCCACGGCCTGGTCAATATTGTTGGCGATGACCGCCAGCGCCTGCGACGCCTGGTTGCCGGACGCTTCGCGGTCCAGCGCCGTGTCCATGGCCCGGCGCACGTCGGCGGGCAGATTCGTCGAAGTCTGCACGATGAGTTGGTAGATGCTCGGCTTGAAGGAGTCCATGAGCGTTCTCCGGTTGGCTCTTTCGCGGCGAACACAATGTTAGCAGTTCTCCGCCTCTGAATGTAGCGCCCGTCCTCAGGCAGGCATCCGCGGATTCCACAGCCTGCGCTTCACGCGCCGGTGGGCTTGGCTTTTTTCAATTCAAACGCGCGCACAATCACGAAGGCCAGCAGAGCAAAAATGAAAAATGCCAGTAGCAGCATCACCGTTCCTTGGAGTGCGCTGATGGTGCTGCGGTAGGTTTCCAGCACCCAGCGCTCCTGGGTGAGCTCGAGCAGCTTGCCGTCGCGCGCAGTCGGAGTGATGTACTTCTCCAAATCCCACACGCGCACCCCGCTGGAAATGCCCACCACGTAAATCGCAAAGCGCAGATATTTTTCCCACGCCGCGCTGATTTCGTCCTGAATGATGCGCTGTAGCATTGCGCGGATCGGTTTGGAGAAAAGTGCCGCCACGATGGTGGAAACCAGCAGGGAAATCAGAAAGGTAACGACTAAAAGAGTAAAAAACATTTCGTGCCTCCTTTTGGGCAAGTGCGATTAGTAAAAGACCAGCCGACGCTGTTACGCGCCGGGACCAAACGTAGAACAGCGGCGAGCGGCCTGCAAGCGACATGGTGCGACATTCGGCGGCGTGAAGTGCGCTGTCCGACTATTTCGTTCGAGGCGTGGCGTTTGCAGTGAGAGTGCGCGGCGAGGCGAAAATCCGGAGCGAGTAATCGAGATATTCAACGGCGCGAAGATGGCGCTGAAACGTAATGCCGAAATGCAGCTCCGCGAAGAAGTCCCGGCATGCTTCGCTTACCGGGCGTGACCGCACTCGGCCAACAGCCCGACTCTACTTGCGGCTCAGTTGCAGCCCCGTGAAACCCAGGAATCCGACCACAAACAGGGCGGGCCAACTCATCCACATCGGCACCGTCCAATCAGCGATGTGCAAGGGCCACGAGTACACTATGCGAAGTAGATGTCCCACGGCGATCAGGCTGAAAAACAGCCCTGCGACCAGCGAGAACGCTTTCTGACTCATCATGACGGCCTCCTTTGCGCGGGAAGGAACTGCTGCTTCCTTGGCGCAAGTATACGAGAAAATTTCATGCGGAAGGAGGGATTTGAACCCCCACGGCCTCTCGGCCACAGGATCCTAAGTCCTGCGCGTCTGCCAATTCCGCCACTTCCGCGCGGTTACGAAAAGTATATCACCCGACAACACAAACGGGCGCAGCAAGCAGCGCCCCTACGGCTTGGGTTCGGTGTAATCCACGTCCGGCGGAGGCGCAGCGCCGCCCGGGCCTTTCAGGTAGTGCTCCATCCACTGCATCATGCGCAGCGAATAGTCGAGCCGCGAGGCGGCGCGGCGGTTGCCGTGCTGTTCGCCGGGATAGCGCACCCAGCGCACCGGCGCCTGGTTGAGCGTCTTCAAGTAGCGATAGAGCATCATGCCCTGCGTGGGGTGGACGCGCGGGTCGTCCATGCCGCCGAGGATGAGCAGCGGGGTGTGATTTTTCTGCGCGTGATAAATCGGGCTGCGCTCGAGGAATTTCTGCCAGTTGTCCCACGGATAGTGCAGCGCGTGGACCAGCGATTCTTCCTGCGGAATATCCGTGGTGCCGAACTTGGCGATTTTGTCGCTGATGCCGACAAACATCACGCCGGCGGCGAAGCGATCGGAATAAAACGTCGCGCCCCACGCCGTGGCGTAGCCGCCGTAGCTGCCCCCGGTGATGCCGACCTTGGATTTATCCACGAGGCCCGCGGCGATCAGGTGGTCCACCGCGTCCACGCAATCGTCGAACTCTTTTCCCGCGGGATCGCTCTGGCTCAGCTTGGAAAACGCCACGCCGCGCCCGGTCGAGCCGCGATAGTTGGGATGAAACACGGCGAAGCCGCGCGCGGCGGCCATCTGCCCGGGATTCGAGTAGTTGGTCAGCCAGCCGTTGGCGTAGCGCGCTTCCGGCCCGCCGTGCACCACGAGAATCAGCGGATAGCGCATGAGCTCCTGGCCCGATGAAGAACTAATCGTCGCACCCGCCGTCTTCTCCCGCGCTACCCATCGTTGAAACACTACGCTCGCATCGAGCGGATAGATCAGCAGCCCTTCGAGCTCCAGGCCGTCGCGCGCCTTGTACTTCACCACTTCTTGCGTTGCGAGTTTTTTCTGCGCCAGCCACGGATTCACGTCTGTAAGTCTCCTCGGTTCCGCGTCGCCGTGCTTCATCGCGAAGACGTCACTGGGACGATGATCGGATTGGCTGACAAACGCGGCGGAAAGGCCGTCGCGCGACAGCGTGAAGCGATCGAGAATCCTGCCGCCCGTAGGAATGATCGTCTTGCGCTCGCCGCTCAGCGAGACCTTCGCGAACGTGGTCCACACGCCTTCCTCGCCGATGTACATCACCGTATCGTTGCCCTGCCAGGCGATGGCGCCGACGTGGCCTTCATAGTTCGGCAGCAAATCTTTGAGCGCTCCGCCCGTTGCGGGCGCGACCATCAGCCGCCCCGCCGCGGGATCGTTGAGGTCCGCCGCGGAAATCATGGCGATGTTTTTTCCGTCCGGGCTCCACGCAAATTGGCCCAGCTTGCCGGGATTCTTGAATTGCGCGAGGATTTTTCCCTCTTCGCTGAAAACATGAATTTTGCGGCTCATCAAGTCGTCGTCCGTCAGCGGTGTGGGCGCCAGTGCCACGGCGATTTTTTCTCCCGCGGAGCTCCAGGTGATTGCGCTGGCCGAGCCGGGCAAATCAACCAGGTGCGGTTTTCCGGCGGTTCCGGATGCGTCGAGCTCCGCCATCCACACCTGCACAGGGCGCAGATTCTCTTCGTAGATCTCCTGATTGAAACCGCGCTCGGCGAGCTTGCGACGCGCGTCGGGCACCGCTTCTTGCGCCAGATACGCGACATGCCTCATGTGCGGGCAGAAGGTGTAGCCCGAAATGGAAGTCTCCGCGCCCGCCAGCTTTTTGGCTTCGCCGCCGTCCGCGGGAATTACGTAAATCGAGTTGCCTTTGTCACCAGTGCGTCGCGCGAGAAACGCAATGCTCTTTCCGTCCGGCGTCCACTGCACTGCGGAAACGTTTACCGCGCCGGTGATAAACGCGCGCGACATTCCGTCGGCGCCCAGCAAGTGCAGCTCGGCCCATGCCGGGCCATCGTCCTCGGTCATCGGACTGCGCGGCACGCTCAGCACGTAAGCGATCTGCGTGCCGTCTGGCGAAATCACCGCGTCGCCGACAAAGCGGATGCGCGCCACGTCGTGCGGCGTCAGGACGCTTTGCGCCGCCAGCGGCAGCGTAGCGAGCACGAGCAACAGCGCGAACGAAATCGAAACACGTGCGGCGATGTGCAGAATTCCATAGCGAATTTTCATGGTGGAGTATTCCTTTCTGAAGCTCAACGGCGGAAGCTCGGGCCGGGCGCCAGTGGCAGACTAGCCCTGCTCTGTGATGGTGTCAATTCCTTCGCGCTGCTCATCATTCGAGCTCTTTGCCTTTGGTTTCCGGCAGCGCGAGAGCGAACAGCGCGGCGGCGGCAAACGCGGCAGCGCAGAGTAAGAACGCCGCGCCCAATTCGACGTTGTAGTAGCGGACAAGCGCGCCAACCGAAAACGGGGCCAGTGCGGAAATGCCGCGGCCGATGTTGTAGGAAAGGCCCATGGCCGTGGCGCGGATTTCGGTGGGAAACAGTTCCGCGGCAATGGCGCTGAAGCCGGAAAAAAAGCCGGTTCCGAAGAATGCCACCAAAGGCCCGAGGATAAGCAGCCAGGTGGCGTCTTTGGTCATGCCGTATATCGGCACGAGCACGGCGGCGGCCATCAGATACACCACGTAACTGATGCGCCTTCCAAACTTGTCCGCGGCGAAGCCGAAAAGCGTATAGCCGAGCCACTTCCCAACGCCCATCACCAGCAGCCAGGCAGTGGTTTTGGCGAGGTTGGGATTTCCGCCGGCCTCGCGCAGCCGCTCGGTGAGGTACGTAGCCATCCAAAAGAAAAGCCCCCAGTATCCAAACATGCCGCAAGCATTCATTGCGGTGGCCAGAAAGCCGTGCCAGCGAATATCTTTCCGCCAGAGAAGCTGGAGATTGAAGGATTTGTTTTGCTGCCCGCGCTCGAGCCAGATCTCTGATTCGGGGACATCGCGCCGGATCCACAGGCACAGCAGCGCCGGCAGCACGCCCACGAAAAAGACAGCGCGCCAGCCCAGATGAAACTGCTGCAAAACCAGAAAAGTCACGCCCGCGGCGATCATTTCCCCGATGGCCCAGGTAGATTGCATGATGCCCAGCGCCTTGCCGCGGTGTTCCGCGGGCCACACTTCGGCGATGAGCGCTGCTCCGGTGGTCCATTCGCCGCCCATGCCCAGCCCGAGAACCAGGCGGAACATCGCAAGCTGCCAGAATGTGCTGGAGAGCCCACACGCGCCGCTGGCGATGGAGTACACGAGAATAGAAAACATCAGCGCGCGCGTGCGGCCCACGCGGTCGGCGATGAAGCCGAACATGGCGCCGCCCACCGCCGACGCGCCCAGCGTCAGCAGGCCCAGCAATCCGCCGAGGTCCTCGCGGATGCCCAGGTCGGTCATCAGGTAGGGCAGCACCATGGAGAGCAGCATCACGTCCATGGCATCAAGCATCCAACCCAGCCCGCCGGCGATCAGCGATTTGCGCTCCGCGGGGGTGACGTAGGCGGGCCACTCCAGGCCAAACATGCGTCGCGTACCGCGCGGCGCGGGAAGGGAACTGGGCGGAGTAGAGTCGTTGCTCATGCGCGCGATTGCGTCCGGCGCGCCATTCTACAGAATCGCCGGCTCGGCACCAAACAGCACTTGCGGCGCTTCGCCGGATTTAGTAGTGTCCTCGCAACGGTACGTGAATCTCTCCCGGGGAGGCAGCCATGGTGTTTTGCAGTAGTTGTGGTGGAAATATCGCGGAAGGCGCCGCGTTCTGTCCGCAATGCGGCAAAGGACAGGGTGCAGCCGCTGGCGGCGCGCCGGCGGCCGCAGGAACCGGCCTTGCGGAAAATGTTGCCGGCGGGCTCAGCTACGTTCTTGGCTGGCTGACCGGGATCATCTTTCTGCTGATTGACAAGCGACCCTCCGTACGCTTCCATGCCGCGCAGTCCATTGTTGTGTTCGGCGCGCTGCATATTTTTCAAATCGTCTGCGGATATATTTTCGGCTTCGGCTTTTTGTTCGGAGGCCACGCCTCCATGGGCACCTGGGCCATTGCCGGGCTGATTTCGTCAGTGATCGGCCTCGCGTGCCTGATCCTCTGGATTCTGCTGATGGTGAAGGCCTTTCAAGGCGAAAAATTTCGCGTGCCCATCGCTGCTGATTTCGCCGAAAAGCTCGTGGGCAGGTAAGTCGAGCTCTTCAGCATTGCGAACGCTGATAGGGACCGACATTCAGATCGGCCCTGCGCTTCCTCGTCATTTCCTCTTGTCTGGATTACAACGCCGCCGATCAAGTCGCAATGCAGCGGCAATTCCAACATTGCCTATTGCAGGAAGTGATAGAATCAAGAAGCCGCCCGTCCTCTATCGCTACAAAAGTAGCCTTGATGAAACGAATCCTGTGGACTGTTGCAATTTGTCTCCTAGCCTTCGCGCCCGCGATTGGCCAGCAGAAAGAACCCCCTACCACTACCATCAAGCGCCGCACCGAGCTGGTGCTCGTTCCCGCCGTGGTGACGCACGATGGCAAGCCCGTTCGAGGCCTCACCGCAAAAGATTTCAACTTGCTGCACAATGGTCGGCCGGAAAAGGTGGAGGTGTTTGAGGCGATAGACGCGACACCCGCAAGAGTGGAGCCGGTGAGTCTGCCTCTGCGCACAGTGCAGAACTACGCAACAGCGGACAGCCGCCAGGACGTTGTCATCCTTTTGTTTGACTACCTCAATAGCAGTTGGTCCACCCGCGCGCGCATTTACAGCTTCGTGGGGGCTATGGCGCGTCAGTTTGCGGGAACGCACACCCCAGTAAGCGTTTTCCTGCTGTCCCAGCTGGGCTTGTTCCAGTTGCATTCATTCACCAGCGACCTGGGAAATCTCACCAAAGAGATCGAACGATGGCACTCCGGCTTGCCCGCAGCAGCAGAGACTATAGCGATCTGGTCCAGCCCGGCAGCTCCAACGATAAATGCGCAGACCGCTGCTGCACTGCACCAACTCGATGTTCCTTATGAAAGCATGAAGCTGACCCCGGAGGAGATGGCGGAAATGACTTTGGATGCGATCCAGCAGATTTCCGAAGCCTATCGGGGCATTGCGGGCCGCAAGAAATTAATCTGGATGTCCACCGGTTTTCCGGGACCCACATTGGACTCCTATTCACAGGTCAATTCCGCTCGCTTGGTATCGGATTTTAAAGTGGCAGACAAACTGGAACGCGCGTGGAAGTCTCTCAGCGACACAAACATCATGGTCTTTCCCATTGACAGCAATGGCGTGGTCAACCCGAGTTGGGAGGGCAGATTCAGCCCCCAGAACTCGGGTGCTGAAGAACTCATGCGTCCGGTGTCTGTGGAGGCGCCCTCGAACACTCCATCGCTAATAGCAGTCGCGGAGAAAACCGGTGGACGCAACTGTACGGACATCCCCACCAAATGTGTCGAGCAGGCACTGGCGGACGGGACTCACTACTACATCCTCGGGTTCTATCTGCATGGTGAGAATAGACCGGGCTGGCACAAACTTAAGATCAACGTAAAACAGTCTGACTCGGTTGTGCGCTCCAGAAATGGGTTCGTTGTCGCCGAGGCTGCGAGCAAGATAGCCACGACGGCCAAAGAAGAGGTTGATACCGCGTTGGCATCGCCTTTGGACTACACGTCCGTTCCTTTGCAATTGAGCTGGTCCATTCTCTCTGCGCTAGGGAAACAAACCCAGGTCGAATTCGTGTTGGTTTCCCCACCGGGCGGCATCGCGGTCAGTCCGGACGATTCGCGCATCAATCTGTATTACCTGGCATTTGTGCGACCAGTCGGGAAGACAGAAGGCAGAACTTTTCCGGTGACCTTGACAACCTGGATCAGTCCGGATCAGCAGAAAATCCTCGCCGCATCCGGGTTTCGCTTCCGCAAGCAGGTAGCTCTCGCTCCCGGTCGCTACGAAGTTCGTGTCCTGCTGCGGGACAACCTCGCGCGCAAAATGGGCACGGTCTCCACTATCATCGACCTTTCAGCCCCACCATCGGGCGAAAGCAAGCCCTAACGCCACCCCAAACAGACCTTCAAGATTTCAGAATTCTATTGAAGCGGCGTCGGCTTTCCGCTTGACAATTTTTTTCGGAACCCGCATCTTTATTGGCTTTCTTCTGGCGCGGATTTCTTTCTGTGCGCGCTGGGATGAGCTGGGGAACCCGTGAAGGTACGTCTCTGCTACCACGACCGCTGCTTCGATGGCGCCGCCTCCGCGGCAGTGTTCACGCGTTTCTACCGCGAGCGCATCAACCCAGCCGCGGAGTTTTGCCTCACCGGCATGACCCACAAAGCCACGCACCCTTTCGCGGGCAACGTCTTCGACGGCGACGAGAACGCCATTGTGGACTTCAAGTATTCGGACTCGCCGCGCTTGACTTGGTGGTTCGACCACCACCAGAGCGCTTTCCTCACGCCCGCAGACGCCGAACACTTCAAACGCGACCGCTCCGGAAAAAAATTCTACGATCCGGAATACAAATCCTGCACCAAATTCCTCGCCGATATAACCAGCAAGCACTTCGGCTTCGACCCCGCACCGCTCGCCGAGCTGGTCCACTGGGGCGATATCATTGACGGCGCGCAATATCCCACGCCGGAATCCGCCGTGCGCCTGGCCGAGCCGGCCACCCAGCTCGCGCTGGTCATCGAAAACGCGCCGGAGCACAGCTTCACGTCCAAACTGATTCCCGAGCTGGCCACGCGCTCACTCGGAGACGTGGTGCGTCTGCCGCTCGTCGCGCAGCACCTTCAGCCGCTGTTGGCGCGGCACGAGCGCTCGCTCGACGTCATGCGCCAGCGCACCGAGGCGCGCGGCGGGGTCATCTTTTTCGACGTGAGCGCCGACGACCTGGAGGGCTACAACAAGTTCATCCCCTACTTTTTGCATCCGGAATGCGTGTACTCAGTGGGGGTGAGCGCGTCGAAAGTGCGCGCAAAGGTCAGCGTCGGCTCCAACCCCTGGAATCATGCGCCGCTGGAGAAAAACCTGGCGTCCATCTGCGAAAAATACGGGGGCGGGGGCCACGCCCGCGTCGCCGCTATCTCCTTCGAGCCGGGCGACCTTGCGCGCGCCCGCGCCGTGGCGCAGGAAATCGCCGCCATCCTGCGCAGCTAGCCTTTCCATTCCGGACACACTTCAATTTTTGCTGGGGTTGCGCGGCATGCTTGCGGTACTCTCTCTGCAACGGAGCGGACCAAGATGAGTCTTTTCATAGGCCAAGAGCGGCGACGCAGCGTCCGCATGGCATCGAAGCGCCCGGTGCTGCTAATTCCCACGGATGGGGAGCCTCGGCCCGTCGCCGCGTTCACGTTTTCCATCAGCCAGTATGGCTGCGCGGTGCGCTGCGCGACGCATCTTGCGCCCGGCACGCATGTGTCTCTCGAGTGTGACGGCAAGAAGGTGCCCGCCGTGGTGACCTTTGTGCTGAAAAGCTCTGCGCTGGAAGGGTTCGAGCTGGGCATTACCTTTGATGACGACGGCAACATTTTCTGGGGCGAGAAGTTCTAGCCGCTCATACGCTGTACGGTAGGAGCCCATCATGCAAGGACATTTCGACGAAACCATGGTCACCACCTCGAACGATTTGCCCGGATACCGCGTGACGCGCAATCTGGGAATGGTACGCGAGGTGGTGGTGCGTTCGCGGAGCATACTGGGCACCATCGGCGCCGGGCTGCAGACCATCGTCGGCGGAAACATCACTCTGTTTACCGACCTCTGTGAGCAGACTCGCCAGCACGCCTACGAGTTGATGGTGCAGCACGCCGCCGCGCGCGGCGCCAACGCCATCATCGCCATGCGCTACGATGCCAACGAAGTGATGCAGGGCGTCACCGAGGTGCTGGCCTATGGCACCGCGGTGCAAGTCGAGCGCACCTCCTGACCCTCGGTGCCGCGCAAGCGATCTCGACAAAATCGACAAATTCCCCGAATCCCATTAGAATAGTTCACGCTTGAAGAGTGGGCCGCTAGCTCAATTGGCAGTCCCGAGGCATCGGGAAGCAGACTCTTAATCTGCGGGTTTTGGCGGTCCGGTCCCCGCTCGGTACTGGAAAGCGAATTGGCCTGAATCGGTGCCGTATTTCTTGTACGTCCTGCGCAGCATAAAATCCAAGCAGTATTACATCGGTTCGACGGAGAATTTGGCCACACGGACTGCCCAGCACAAGGGCGTCCTTGAAAACCCGAGTCGCTGGACGCGCGGCAGAGGTCCTTGGGAACTCATTTTTTCACGTCTCTTTGCCTCGCGAGCGCAGGCGGTGAAAGCGGAAAGATTTCTGAAAAGAATGAAGAGCAGAAGATTTATTGAACAGCTTCTCCGTGGAGAACGAGACCTCAATGCATTCGACAAAATTGAGAATTCCTCTTAAAATGGTGTGGTTCGTGTGGGCCGCTAGCTCAATTGGCAGAGCAGCAGACTCTTAATCTGCGGGTTCCAGGTTCGATTCCTGGGCGGCTCACCACTCCTCTCACTGTTCCTTCGTAAGCAGCTTTCGACTATCCCCAACTGTTCAATTCCGGACAGCTCCATCCCGCCATCGAACAGGCAATTGCGCCGCACAGCCCCTGGGCTCTGGTTAAACTAAATTATTTCTTCGAGTTAGCTTTGCCGACGGTTGGCCATTGGTGTGCCTCTAAGCAGGCGACGAAAACTATGGATATACAACGACCAGAGTTCGCCCTAGCCAAGCGCAATCGGCGCATTGTGATGATTGTCGGAGCTGTAGTTCTAGTCAGCCTCGTGACCCTCGGACTTTCCCGTTTGCAGCCGGCGCCGCCCACTGTGGAAAACGCCTGGATCGACACCGTGAAGCGCGGAGAATTTCTGCGCCAAGTGCATGGCCTCGGCACGCTGGTGCCGGAAGAGATTCGCTGGATTCCGGCGCAAACCGAAGGCCGCGTGGAGCAGATCGTGTTGCGTCCCGGCGCCCGAGTGCTGCCGGACAGCGTCATCCTAGTGTTGAGCAACCCGGAGTTGGAGCGCACGGCGCTGGATGCCGAGCTGCAATTGCGCGCCGCGGAAGCGGACAGTGCGAATCTCCGCGTGCAACTCGAAAGCCAGCTGTTGAACCAGCGCGCCGCTGCCGCCGCTATGCAGGCTGATTACCGTCAAGCCAAATTGGAAGCCGAAATGGACGAGCAACTCTCGAAGGAAGGGCTGACTTCGGCCTTGAACTTCAAGCGCTCGCACTTAAGGGCCGAAGGGCTGGCTACGCGCAACGATTTCGAGCAAAGCCGGCTGGCGATTGCCGCCGACGCGGTCAAAGCACAGCTCGCTGCGCAGCAGGCGCGAGTGGATCAGTTGCGCGCACTGGCGCAATTGCGCAAAAAGCAGCTCGACGCGCTCCGCCTGCGTGCCGGCGTTTCCGGCGTGCTGCAACTTGTCCCCGTCGAAGTGGGCCAGCAGGTTACGCCGGGTGCGAATCTGGCCCGCGTGGCCGATCCTACTCGCCTGAAGGCGGAGATCCGCATCCCCGAAACGCAGGCCAAGGATGTACAGATCGGGCTGAAGGCGGAAATCGACACGCGGAACGGAATCGTCCGAGGCCACGTAACAAGGATTGATCCCGCCGTGCAGCAGGGCACCCGCACGGTGGATGTGTCGTTGGACGGCGCGTTGCCCCCCGGCGCCGTTCCGGACCTGAGCGTCGACGGCACGCTGGAAATCGAGCGGCTGGCGGACGTGCTTTACGTCGGCCGGCCGGTGCAAGGCCAGCCCCATGCCAAGATCGGCCTCTTCAAGCTGGTGGATGGCGGCAAGGAAGCCGTGCTGACTACCGTGCAGTTGGGCCGCACCTCCGTCAGCACGATCGAGATTGTCGATGGGCTGAAGGTCGGCGATCAGGTGATCCTGTCGGACATGTCGGCGTGGGACGCTTACCGGCGGGTTCGGCTGAAGTAAGACTCAGGATACAAGCGAAATCTGAATCCACGAGGAGAACACATGGCGACGAACGGCGAGACGTTGATTCGCTTGGGTGGCCTGACGAAAGTGTTTTTCACCGATGAGGTGGAGACGCATGCACTGACCGGCATCCATCTGGAGATTCGCAAAGGCGAATATCTTTCCATCGCCGGGCCCTCCGGCTGCGGGAAGTCCACGCTGCTCTCCATCATCGGGCTGCTGGATTCTCCCAGCGAAGGCGACTACCTGCTGAATGGGAAGCCCGTGGCCAAACTTTCGCTCCCCGAGCGCACGCGCATCCGCAATCGCGAAATCGGCTTCATCTTTCAAGCGTTCAACCTGATCGGCGATCTCACCGTGTACGAAAACGTCGAGCTCCCGCTCACCTACCGCGGCTTACCCGCGGCCGAGCGCAAGCAGCGCGTGCAGAACGGGCTGGAGCGCGTGGAGATGTCGCACCGCATGAAGCATTACCCCTCGCAACTCTCCGGCGGCCAACAACAGCGCGTGGCCGTGGCCCGCGCCCTGGCCGGGAGCCCGTCCATTCTGCTCGCGGACGAGCCCACTGGAAACTTGGACTCCAAGAACGGCGAGGTGGTCATGAAGTTGCTCCGCGAGCTGCACCGCGAGGGCGCCACCATCTGCATGGTGACGCATGACCCGAATTACGCGCGCTTCGCGGAGCGCAGCGTGCACCTCTTCGACGGCCGCATCGTCGAGGAAAAAGTGGAGACGCCGGCGGAGTCATAGCCGGGAAGTCGCCGCCGGAGCATTGCTCGTCAAGGGGGCCTCATGGAGACGCTGTGGCAGGACCTCAAGTACGGCGCGCGGATGCTGAGGAGAAATCCCGGCTTCACGGCGACGGCGGTGGTGACTCTGGCGCTGGGCATCGCAGCCAATATCACCATCTTTAGCGCAGTGAACGGCTTGATGTTGCGGCCCCCGCGCATTAAGGATCCCGCCAAGGTGGTCGTGATCCTGACCACCGACCCGGCAAAGGGTGGATGGGCATGGGACCGCCAACCTCTTTCGGCCTCTGATTTTGTTGCCTGGAGGGAGCAGAGCCATTCCTTCGAGGATATGGTTGCGAGCGAAGGGAACGACTTCGCTCTGACCGGCGAGGGTGAGCCGGAGCGGCTCGCCGGCGAGCGCGTGTCCGCAAACTACTTCGATGTCCTGGGCTTGTCGGCCGCCTTGGGACGGACTTTCCTGCCCGGTGAAGACCAGTCTGGTCGCGACCCAGTCGTCATCCTGAGCCACGGATTGTGGCAACGTCGGTTTGGTTCCAGCCCCAACGTGCTCGGGACGACCCTGCGCCTCAATGGCGACACCCACACCGTGGTCGGGGTCATGTCAAGCACCTACCGGCTGGGAGTGTACGGCGGCCCGCAATTGTGGACGCCACTCGTCTTCCCCCCGGAGAGCATTCTCCCCGCGGCCCGCGGGAACCGCAGCCTGGAAGTCTTGGCTCGCCTGAAATCCGGGGTAAGCGTTGAGATGGCAAGGGCGGAGATGGTGGCTCTCGCCCAACGCTCCGAGCAAGCTTACCCTGGCACGAGCAAGGGTTGGAGCGCCACCGCAATGACCATCCAGCACTACATTGCCGATGAGTTTGGGGTTGGCATGAGGCTGCTGATGGGAGTGGTCATCTTTGTCCTGCTCATTGCTTGCGTCAACATTGCCAGCCTGCAGCTTGCGCGCGGCGCCGAGCGCCAAAGAGAGTTCGCCGTGCGCGCGGCTCTGGGCGCGAGTCGTTTCCGCCTGGTCCGGCAACTGCTTGTCGAGAGCCTCCTGCTCGCATTGGCTGGCGGCGGGCTGGGCCTGCTGCTTGCTTCCTGGGGTGTGGACTTGTTCCGTAGCGGTCTCAGCTCGATCGACGAAGTCAGTTCGACAGCGCGCGAAGTGACCATCGATCAAACCGTACTGATCTACACGCTCGGCTTAGCGGTTTTCGCAGCCATCCTTTTCGGCTTGGCGCCGGCTTTTCGACAGACGGCACTGGATCTCCACTCGACTCTCAAAGAGGGTGGCCGGGCGAGTTCGCAGAGCAAGGCCCGCCATCGGACACAGAGTGTCCTGGTGACCGCGGAAATCGCCCTGGCGCTGGTGCTTCTGATCACAGCAGGATTTTTCGTCCAGGAATTTCTCGTCAAAGTTCACGCTGGTTTCGGAATTGACCCGAATCAAGTCTTGACGGCAAACATCTCTCTTTCCAGCGCGCGCTACAAAGAGCCTGCGAAGCAGGCGACTTTCTTCCAAGAAGCCATCCAGCGCCTCGAGGCGCTTCCCGGCGTCATTTCGGCGGGTGCCACGAGTGCCCTGGTGCCCGGTGAGTACGGGCGCATCGTCACGTTTAGCATCGAGGGCCAGCCTGTGATGCCCCGCACGGAGAGAGCGCGAACGGCCTACTTCGCAATCAGCCCGGAATATCTTCGCGCGCTGCGCGTACCACTGCTTGGCGGGCGTGGCTTGCGCCCTTCCGACACCGCGCAGGCTCCGCCGGTGACCCTCGTCAACCAGGCATTTGTTCGGCGTTACTTTCCGAACGCGCAGCCGATCGGTAAGCGCGTGCGGCTGGACAGCGGCGCCTCGGACCGTCCGGATTGGAGCGAAATCGTAGGCGTAGTGGGCAACGTGCACGACCCTTTAGGGGAGGGAAAGGATAAGCCCCAGGCGTTCGAACCTTACCTTCAGAGGCCATCCGCGGTGATGGCGCTCGTCGTCCGGACGCGCTCCGACCCGGCGGCCTTCGCTCCGATGTTGCGCCGCGCCGTCTGGGGCCTGGACAAAGACCAACCCATCACCCGTGTCCGAACCATGAACCAACTAGTCGCCCAGTCCGGCACCCAAGGCCGCGTGGTAAACATTCTCTATGGCACCTTCGCGAGTTTGGGGCTGGCTTTGGCTGCGGTAGGAGTCTTCGGGGTAACCTCCTTCACGGTCGCGCAGCGCACCCATGAAATTGGAATCCGCATGGCGCTGGGCGCCCAGGGAAGTGACGTCCTGAGAATGGTGGTGAGGAAAGGAGTGGTCCTTGGGGCTTTCGGGACCGGAATTGGCCTCGCGATGGCGGTTCCATTAGTGTGGCTGAAGCTAGGACTTGTTTACGACGAAGATCTCCTGCCATTCGATCAACGCGGCCCCATTTTTCTGGCCGCGGTTTTCGTGATTTGGCTCGCTGCGCTCTTGGCCAGCTACCTTCCGGCACGCCGAGCCGCGAAGCTCGATCCGATGGTGGCGCTGCGATGGGAGTGAAACTTTTGGCTTGCGCTATAGGCAACGCTCAGGCGGCCTGGCAGATCGGTGGGATGAGAAGTCTGGGTGTTACAGAGCTCTCTGCCAGCGCTTCAAACGGCAGAATAGAGGTTGTTGAAATCGAAAGTCCCAAACAAGGAGGAACCTACCCATGAAACGCTTCATCGTTTGCGTTGTGCTGATGCTGTTTTGCTTCGCTATGCCGACTGCGGCACCGGCCGCACCCCCCACTTGCGATACTTGCAGGTTGGCGTGTGCGGCTGCGGTTGCGGCTGGCTTACCGCTCAAGTGCGAGAAGATTTGTACCGGCTTGTGCCGCCCGTAATTTGGCGCTTTGCGACCACCGGCCCTGGCGCGTGAGCTACAGTCGGCACGCCCTGCGATATCGCAGTGGGCGTACGGCCTAATGGAGTAGTGCCCGCCCCGGCGGGTGGCGCGCCTCGATCCGATGGCGGCGCTGCACTACGAGTAGAACGAGTTTCCGGTTTCACGGTCGCAAAGTTCACAGATCGGAGGAATACGCCATGGAGACGATCTGGCAGGACATTCGTTTTGGATTTCGCATGCTGGCGAAGGGCCCTGCGTTTACGGTGATCGCGGTGCTCACTCTGGCGCTGGGCATTGGCGCGAATACCGCCATCTTCAGCGCGGTGAACGCCATCCTGCTGCGCCCGCTACCCTACGAGAACCCGGAACGCCTGGTCTTTCTTTCCGAGTGGTCGCAGCAAGTGCCCGGAATGAGCATCTCCATGGCGAACTTCGGCGACTGGCGGACGATGAACACGGTGTTTGAGAGCATGGTGGCCTACCGCACGAATAACGTCATTCTCACCGGCGAAGGCGAGCCGGAACGCCTGCAAATGCGTCAGGCCACCGCCGGACTCTTCCCCACGCTGAAGCTCAAACCCATCCTGGGACAACCGATGACTCCGGAACAAGACAAGGTGGGCGCCGAGCGAGTGGTGCTGCTGGGTGAAGGTTTCTGGACGCGGCGCTTTGCTCGCGATCCCGGCGTGCTCAACAAGAAGCTCACACTCGACGGCGAGATTTACACCATCATCGGCGTGCTTTCCACAGCGGGCTTCCACAGTACATGGCGCCAGTTCGATCTCTTCGCCTCCCTGTGGCGTATGGAAGACAGGGACGGCGGGCCGACGCGCCGCGGCAATCACCCCGGGATCTACGCCTTTGCGCGCATGAAGCCTGGCGTCACCGTAGGCCAGGCGCGCGCCGAGATGGTGGGCATCGCCAAGCGGCTCGAGCAACAGTATCCAAACTCGAATACAGGAAACAGCGTCACCGTGGAGCCGCTCCTGGAAGCCATTGTCGGCGATACACAGGGGCAATTGTTCGTGCTCATGGGAGCGGTTTTCTTCGTCCTGCTGATCGCCTGCTCCAATGTGGCCAACCTGCTGCTGGCACGAGCGTCGGAACGGCAGAAGGAAGTGGCGGTGCGCGCCGCATTGGGCGCCGGCCGCTGGCGGGTGATCCGGCAATTGCTGACAGAATCAGTGCTGTTGTCGCTGGCGGGCGGTGCGCTCGGATTGCTGGTGGGGGTGTGGGCCACCGATGGGCTGGTAAAGGCCGCGGAGGGCAACGTGCCGCGCATTCAGGAAGTGCGTATGGACGGCACCGTGCTCCTTTTTACGCTGGGCGTTTCGTTGTTCACGGGTCTTTTCTTCGGCGTTTTCCCCGCACTGCAAGTCTCGCGCGCGGATATGCATGAGACTCTCAAAGAAGGCGGACGTGGAGGCGGGGCAGGCGCAGGCCGCCGGCGGCTCCGCAACGCGCTGGTAGTGACGGAAGTGGCGGTGTCGCTCGTCCTGCTGATCGGCGCGGGTCTCACCTTGCGCAGTTTGTACAATGTTCTGAGCACCAACCCCGGCTTCGACCCTGCGGGCGTTCTAGTTGGCAATTTCACCCTTCCCGAAGCGAAGTACAGCGACGCCGCCAAGCGGCGCATTTTCGTGCAACAGGTTCTTGAGAAAGTTCAGGCTCTGCCGGGCGTAGAAGCGGCGGCCTTCAAGAACCCGCTGCTCGGTGACTGGCAAACCTCCTTCATCGTTGAGGGGCGGCCCATGCCGCAACCCGGGCAATTCCCCTCGGTGGACATCGGGCGCATTACGCCCGACGGGCTGAAGGCCATGGGCACGCGGCTCATCCGAGGACGCATGTTCACCCAGAAGGACCACGAGAACGCGCAGCGCGTGTGTATCGTGGATGAGACTTTCGCAAGCACGCACTGGCCTGGCGAAGACCCGCTCGGCAAGCGCATTGATTTTGACGGCAACCTGCGGACTGGCCAGCAGCCCGAGTGGATTACGGTGGTTGGCGTTGCCGTTCACGTCAAGCATTACGGCGTGGACCAACCGTCGCGCGTCGAAATGTACATTCCGTTCGCGCAGAATCCCACACTCGGCGGCAACCTAGTCGTGCGCGTGTCCGCAGGCGACCCCGCAGCGCTGACCAACGCGTTGCGCGCCGCCGTGCTCTCCGTTGATCCGGACGTGCCCGTGTACAACATCCGCACGATGCAATCCATCGCGGAAAGCATCACCGCGCAGCGGCGGCTGGTGGTGATTTTGTTGGGCTCGCTGGCATTGCTGGCGTTGGTGCTGGCGGCGGTCGGCCTCTATGGCGTGATGTCCTATTCCGTGACGCAGCGGAGCCACGAGATTGGCATTCGCATGGCGCTGGGCGCGCAGCGCAACGATGTGTTCCGCCAAGTGCTCGGTAACGCCTTAACCCTCATGTCCGCGGGCGTCATCTTGGGGTTGGGTGGGGCTCTTTATCTACGACGATTCCTGGGCACATTGCTTTTCGAGGTGCGGCCGGACGACCCCACGGCGTTCTTGGGAATCCCGCTGTTGCTGGTCGCCGTGGGCTTGCTGGCGTGTTACGTGCCTGCGCGCCGCGCCACGCAGGTCGATCCGATCATCGCGCTGCGCTACGAATAGCGAGCGAGATGCATGGGGGGACGATGGATACGTTCTGGCAGGACGTGAAATTCGGCGCGCGGATGCTGCTGAAGCGGCCGGCTTTCACCGCGGTCGCCGTGCTCACGCTGGCGCTGGGCATCGGCGCGAACACGGCCATCTTTACAGTTGTTGATGCCGCGTTGCTGCGCGGGCTTCCCTATCAGTCGCCCGAACGTCTTTATCACCTTTGGGAGACGAGGCCGCAGAAGGAATATCCGCAGCGCGAAGCCTCGTATCCAGACTTCCAGGACTGGCAGCAGAATCAGGCCTTCGAGGGAATGGCGGCTTACACCGGCGGCAGCGCCATCCTTACCGGGCGCGGCGAACCGGAAAGACTGTTTGCTCCATCGGCCACCGCGATTTTTTTTTCAGTCCTCGGCGTCGGGCCGGCCATCGGTCGCACTTTCCAGCCCGGCGACGACAAGCCGGGCGCCGAGAGAGTGGTCGTGCTGACGTACGGGTTGTGGCAGCGGATGTTCGGCGGAGATTCGGGCGTCATCGGAAAGCCTCTGACCATCAATGGCAACAGCTATACGGTCGCCGGTGTCCTGCCCGCGAGTTTTCAGTTTGCGCTCCGGCCTGCTGATCTGTGGCTGCCTTACCAGCCCACCGAGGCGCAGCTGACACGACGTTACATGCACGGTACCAATGTGATCGCGCGACTCAAATCCGGCGCAAGCGTCCAGCAGGCGCAGACGGAAATGAGCGTCATTGCCAGCCGCATCGAACGTGAACACAATGAATCGCACGCCGGAACCGGCATCCAGCTTGTTCCGCTGCACGAGCAGGTCGTCGGACAAGTCAAACCGATTTTGCTGCTGTTGAGTGGCGCGGTCGGGTTTGTCTTGCTGATAGCCTGTGCCAACGTGGCCAGTCTGCTGCTGACCCGCTCGTTTTCCAGGCAGAAAGAGGTTGCCATTCGTGCCGCGCTGGGCGCGAGCCGCTGGCGGGTGATCCGGCAATTGCTGACAGAATCAGTGCTGTTGTCGCTGGCGGGCGGTGCGGCAGGGTTGCTGCTGGGTTTTTGGGGCGGGGGTGGGCTGATTGCCGCGCTGCCGGGACACC